>Ga0335075_10010277_pt1 | contig 14221 bp, 15 predicted proteins | sample Lox_Sample_24_FD_206723 | JGI IMG/M metagenome (GOLD analysis project Ga0335075, IMG submission 206723) | Soil microbial communities from Loxahatchee National Wildlife Refuge, Florida, United States - Lox_Sample_2.4 | ecosystem: Environmental > Terrestrial > Soil > Wetlands | place: USA...
TTGTGTCGGCTATCGGGCACGTCGGTGCTGCCCCTCACCCTTACCCTCTCCCCGTGAGAACGGGGAGAGGGGTTCGTCACCGTTAACCCTGCAAGACGCCGCCGGCGGAGGCCATGGCTTCCGGCGTGTCGACATCGATGTCGGCGCCGGCGCCGATCTCGATGTCTATCACCGTGAGCCCGGTGGATTCGACGATATGGCGCGCGCCGGTGTCGCCTTCGAGCTGCGCGACGAGCGGAAAGACCGCGCGCGGCAGGATCACCGGATTGCCGCGCTTGCCATTGTTGACTGCGCGCACCACCGCGTGGCCGCCATTTTTCGCAAAGGCCGCAATCAGCGAGTCGAGATCGGCTGTGGTAATCTCCGGCATGTCGCCAAGCACGATCAGCGCGCCGCTGGTTTTGGATGAGAGTGCCGCGATGCCGGCCTTCAACGACGAAGCGAGACCGGTCGCGAAATCGCGGTTCGAGACCGTGCGAATGTCGAGGCCGGCAAGCGCAGCCTTGATGCGGTCTTCCTGATGGCCGGTGATGACGAAGGTGTCTGCCGCGCCGCTGGCGACGACACGCTCGGCGGTGCGGCGCACGAGCGGCTTGCCGTCGAAGAGCGCCAGCAGCTTGTTCGGCCCGCCCATGCGCCGCGAGCGGCCGGCGGCGAGAACGATGGCCTCGACACTGACAGGAGCTTCGCGCGCCTGCTCGCGCGGCTGCGGGCGGCTCGGAATTTCCATCAGCAACCCTCCGACACCCATGCCCGCGATGTCCATTGCGCTGACATCGATGCCCGCAATGAGGCGATCGAGCACCCAGTCGAACCCGTTCTCCTTCGGGCTGCGGGCGCAGCCCGGCGCGCCGAGCACCGGCTTGCCGTCCAGTGTGCCGAGCGCAATCAAGTTGCCCGGATCGACCGGCATGCCGGCGCGAATGACGTCGCCGCCGGCTGCACGGATCGCCGCGGGGATCACATCGTCCGGGTCGCTCATGGCGGACGCGCCAAAGAGCACGACCATGTCGGCATCGCGCGCCAGCGCGGTGATGGCTTCCGAGACAGCGCCCGCTTCGTGCGGCGTGCGGCGCTCGCCGATGACACGGCTCTCCGAGCGCGCCAGCCGCTGCTCGGTGATCTTCACCGTCTTGGCGAGCACGCTGTCCTTCACACCGGGCAGCACGGTCTGCACGATGCCGACCTTGTGCGGTCGGAACGGTTTGACCGAAAACGCTGGACGCCCCGTTGCGAGGGCTTTGACACGATCGACCAGCGCGCCGGCAACGGCGAACGGAATGATCTTAACCGTCGCGACCATCTGGCCTTTTTCGACGCGCGCATGTTCGGCGACGGTGGCGATGGTGATCGCCGGGTCGATCTGATTGATCGCGTCGATCAGCGCGCGGTCGACGACGAAGATGCCGGCCGCTCGCGCATGCAGGTTCACACGGCCGGTGGCGGCTGCTTTGATCTCGACTGCTTCGATGAGGAGCGCGTTGGCAATCGTGGTGGCGGCGTCGTCTTCGGAGAGATCGCCCGTGTCGAGGACGGCGGCGATGATCTCGCTGACGCCGGCGCGCTGAAGGTCGGCGATGTCCTCGCGTGTCAGGCGCAGCGCCTTCTTCAGCTTCCGCTCGCCGGCTACGGTCGCGTGCGCGAGGATCGCGCCCTCAGCCTCAGCAACCGGGATCGGTCCGAATTTCACGCCGCGGCGTCCTCGGCGCGCTCGATGCGGCGGGCACGCAGCGCGCCGACAATTTCGGCGAGGACGGCCACGGCGATTTCGGCCGGCGTGGCGGCGCTGATCGGCAGGCCGATCGGCGCGCGGATACGCGCGAGGTCGGCTTCGGCGACGCCCGCCGCGCGCAGCCGTTCGAGCCGGCTCGCATGCGTCTTGCGGCTGCCGAGCGCGCCGACATAAAAACATTTCGCGTCCAGCGCGGCTTTCAGCGGCACGTCGTCGATCTTCGGATCGTGGGACAGCACGGCAACCGCCGTGTAAGGATCGAAGCGGCGCTCTTTCAGCACATCCTCCGGCCACTCGGCGTGCACGGGCACGTCCGGAAAACGCTCAGGCGTCGCGAAGGCCGTGCGCGGGTCGATGATCTCCATGTCGAAGCCGGCGATCTTCGCCATCGGCGCCAGCGCCTGGCTGATGTGGACCGCGCCGATCGCAACCAAGCGCGGCTGCGGCAGATGGACGTTGAGGAAATAGGCTTTGCCGTCGATGGTGACGGCGGTCGATGAGCCGAGCTTGAAGGCCTTGTCGATCGCCTCGCCGAGCGCGCCCGGCACGGAATCGCCTTCGCGCACGATGCGGTCTGTGTCGCTCGACAGTTCGGTCAGCAGGATTGCCGCGCGGCGCGCACGGCGCTCGCGCATCACGGCTTTCAGCGACAGCGGATCCATGTCTCAGCCCAGCCGTTCGACATACACTTTGATGCGGCCGCCGCAGGAGAGGCCGACACGCCAGGCGGTTTCGTCCGCGACGCCGAACTCCAGCATTTTCGGTTTGCCGGAAGAGATGATGTCGAGCGCTTCGGTGACGACCGCGCCTTCCACGCAGCCGCCCGAAACCGAGCCGTGAAAATTGCCGTCGGCGTCGATGACCAGATGGCTGCCGACCGGGCGCGGCGCCGAGCCCCAGGTCTCAATCACGGTGGCGACGGCAACCTGGCGGCCTTCGTCGGCCCATTCCTCGGCGATCGCCAGCGGATCGCGTTTTTCGTCGAGAACGGTGGACATGGTCATCACCTCCATACCGGCCGGGTGTGTTGAGATTCTGGTGCTGCTGGGGCCAATGTGAATCTCAACACACCCTATATGGCTATGCCGCGCGCCGCTTGCCAAGCCAGCGCTTCGGATCAACGTCCGCCGCCGGCGCGCGATCAAGCGACGCGCAGAGATCGGCAAGCGCATTCAGATTGTGCACCGGCCTGAACTCGTCGACAAAGGGCAGCATGGTGCGTACGCCGCGCGCCTTCGGCTCGAAACCCTCGAAGCGCAACAGCGGATTGAGCCAGATCAGACGGCGGCAGGATTTTTTCAGCCGCTCGATCTCCTCAGCCAGGCCGGTGACGTCGTCGCGCTCCAGCCCGTCGGTGATCAAAAGCACGACGGCGCCCTGGCTGAGCACGCGGCGCGACCAGAGCCGGTTGAACTCGTGCAGCGTGTCGCCGATGCGCGTACCGCCAGACCAGTCTTTCACCGCCGCCGAACACTCGGCCAGAGCCTCGTCCGGATCGCGGTGACGCATCTGGCGTGTCAGATTGGTGAGACGCGTGCCGAAGACAAAAGCGTGAACGCGTCGGCGCTTCTCCGTCAGCGCGTGCAGGAAATGCAGGAAGATGCGCGTGTACTGGCTCATCGAGCCGGAGATGTCCGCAAGCACCACCAGCGGTGGATGCACGTCCCGCGGCGATCGGAATTTCGGCAGGATCAGGTCACCGCCGGTGCGCAGCGCTGCCCGCATCATGGCGCGCGGGTCGGCACGGCGGCCATGCGGGTCGGGACGGAAGCGGCGCGTGCGGACGCGGTCGAAGGGTAAAGTGAGATTGGCGATCGCCTGCTTGGCTTCGGCGATCTCGCGCGCGGTCATCTGCGCGAAGTCTTTTGCGCGCAGCGCCTCGTTGCCGGAGAAGGTGAAGCGCGCGTCGATCTCGATCTCGGGCACCTCTTCGGGTCTCTGTTCCTTGCGGTGGCCTTCGAACATGGCTTCGGCGACACGGCTCTCGGCGGCGCGCGGCTTTTCCTTTTCTCGCTTGTCCGGTGCGACGGGCGAGAACATGGCGAGCATCTTCTCGATCAACTCATGCGATTTCCAGAACAGGCGGAACGCCTCGTCGAAGACCGCATGGTCTTCGCGGCGCGAGACCAGCACGGCATGCAGCGTCCAGTAGAAGTCGTCGCGGGACCCGATACCGGCAGCGAGCACGGCCTCGATCGCATCCTTCACCGAGGCCGGGCCGACGCGCATGCCAGCCTTGCGCAGCGTGCGGGCGAAATAGACGATGTTGTCGGCGATGCGGCCGTCGCTTTGCGCGACCTTCGGCTCGGAGGGGAAGGTTCCGACCGCCATCGGCCTACTCCGCGGCCCTCAGTTCGGCCTTCACTTCGTTCAGGATACGGCGGCCTTCGCCTTGCTCGATGCGGGCGATGTCGTCCTGATATTTCAAGAGCACGCCGATCGTGTCGGAGACGGTTTCGGGATCCAGTGCGACCTTGTCGAGTTCGGTCAGCGCGCTCGCCCAGTCGATGGTCTCGGCGACGCCCGGAACCTTGAACAGTTCCAGCTCGCGCAGCTTCTGGACAAAGCTGACCACTTCGGCCGAGAGGCGCTGGTTCGCCTCGGGCACTTTTCTTGCCACGATGTCGAGCTCACGAACCGCATCAGGATAGTCGACCCAGTGATAGAGGCAACGCCGCTTCAGCGCGTCGTGGATCTCGCGCGTGCGGTTGGTGGTGATGATGACGATCGGCGGCTCGTCGGCCTTGATCGTGCCGAGCTCGGGAACCGTGACCTGAAAGTCGGAGAGGATTTCCAGAAGAAACGCCTCGAAGGCTTCGTCCGTGCGATCAAGCTCGTCGATCAGAAAGACCGGCGCAGCGCCCTTCGCCCCACTCAGCGCTTCGAGCACCGGACGGCGGATCAGATATTTCTCGGAGAAGACGTTCCTCTCCATGTCGGTTCGGTCGACCTTGCCGGACGCTTCCTCCATGCGGATCTCGATCATCTGCGCGGCGTAGTTCCACTCATAGACGGCCGAGGAGACGTCGAGGCCCTCATAACACTGGAGGCGGATCAGCTTGCGGCCGAGGGCGCTGGCCAGAACCTTGGCGATCTCGGTCTTGCCGACGCCGGCCTCACCCTCGAGGAAAAGCGGGCGCTTCATACGCAGGCTCAGGAACAGGACTGTGGCCAGCGCCCGGTCGGCGACATAATCGGCCGACGTCAGCAATTCGAGCGTTTCGTCGATCGATTTTGGCGCGGGACGGGGTTTTGCGGTCAAAGGACGTGGTATCCGCGGTCGTGATAGAGAAGCGGCCTCAAATTATCGCCGAGCTGCAAGCCTGTCACCTTGCCAAAGAGCACGCGATGGGTGGCCAGATCCTTGGTGTCGATCAGCTCGCAGTCGAATACGGCCATGGCGTCGGTCAGCGTCGGGGCGCCGGTTCCCAACGTGCTCCAGTCGCCAATCGCGAAACGCTGCTCCTGGTCCAGCTTGGTTACCCCGGAGAAACCGGTCGCGAGGTGCTGATGGTGCGATGCGAGCGTGTTCAGGGCGAAGACGGCATTGTCGCGAAAACTGTCATTGGCGGGGTTCACGCGGTTCAGGCAGACCAGGATGATCGGCGGCGTGTCGGACACCGAACAGGTGGCGAGCACGGTCGCGCCGCGGCGGCCGAATTTGCCGTCGGTTGTGACGACATGCACGGCGCCCGCAAAACGCGCCATCGCGTCGCGGTAGTCCTGCGGTTCGACCTGGCGCTTCTGCAACACTCTTAGCCACCCCTGAAAACGACGTGTCCGCTATATAGGAGTGCCCCACAACCCCACAAGCTGGACGAAAGCGCAGGAAATCACGAGGTTGCGCCCGGCTGCCTGCCGTTCTACCCATGTTTCCGCTCCCGGCGCGTCGCCGGCCCGCAAAGAAGGCGAGAACAACGGCCCGATGCGATGTGGACTGGCTTTCCTGCTGTTTGCGGCGCTTGTGGCTCCGGCCGCGGCGGACACCGTGATCGGCGTGGCCGCGCCGCTTTCCGGGCCTCCCGCACTTCTTGGTGAGCAGATTTCCGGTGGGGCAACCCTTGCCGCCGCCGCGCAAACGCCGCCGGTGACGCTCCAGGTCATCGATGACGGCTGCACGGCGGAGGGCGGAGCGGCGGCCGCCAACACCTTTGCCGCGGCCAAGGTCACGGCGGTTGTCGGCTTCCTGTGCACCGAAGCGATCGAGGCGGCGCTGCCGATCCTGAAGGATGCGGGCATTCCCGTCATTGCCGTCGGGGTGCGCAGCGACAGCCTGACCGACCGGCGCCACAAGACCAAATGGCCGGTCTGGCGGCTGGGGCCGCGCGCCGATGCCGAGCGCACCGCGGCCGGAGACATCCTCGTCCGTGAATGGCGCAACGTCTTGTTCGCCATTATCGACGACGGCACGATCTATGGCCGCGAGCTTGCCGAGACATTGCGCGCGGCCGCCGAACTCGCCGCGCTGAAGCCGGTCTTCGTCGATACGTTCCGGCCGCAGCTCGAGAACCAGATTGCGCTGGCCGGCCGCCTGAACAGGGCAGGGGCGACGCATGTGTTTGCCGGTGGCGATGTCGAAGACATCGCGGTGCTCGGGCGCGATGCCGCGCAGCTCAATGCGGGTCTCGTGATCGCGGGCGGCGAGGCGCTGCGCGCGGCGCCCGGACCCGTGCCGCTCGCGGCCGGCACACTGATGGTCGGCTTGCCTGAATGGGCAGAGGTCGCGCCGGCGGACGTGGTCCAGCGGTTCGAGCAGGCGGAAGCGACGGCCGATGGGTATGCGCTGCCGGCTTACGCGGCGATCGAGGTCGCGGCTGCCGCCGCGAACGAGGCCGCCGCATCGGGCAAACCAATCGCCGGTGTGCTCACCGAAAAACAGTTCGCGACGGCGATCGGGCCGGTCGATTTCGACGACAAGGGCGATCTTACCGCCAGCCCATATCGCCTGTTCCGCTTTGACGGGACGAAGTTCATCGAGGTGAAGTGAATGCCGTTCCAGACGGGGCCGAGAAACCTGATCACGGACGTTGCCGGCCTGCGCGTCGGCAATGCATCGGACGAGGTCGTGAAGAGCGGAACGACGATCGTCGTCTGCGACCAGCCGGCGGTGGCCGGCGTGCAGGTGCTGGGCGGCGCGCCGGGCACACGCGAGACGGACCTGCTCGACCCGCACAATTCGGTGGAGACCGTCAATGCGATCGTGCTGTCGGGCGGCTCGGCCTTCGGGCTCGACGCGGCCTCGGGCGCGCAAGCGGCGTTGCGCGAACAGGGGATCGGCTTCGACGTGCGCGGCATGCGCATTCCAATCATTCCGGCTGCGATCGTCTTCGACCTGCAGAACGGCGGCGACAAGAACTGGGGCAAATATCCACCCTATCGCGAACTCGGCTACGAGGCGGCGAGCAATGCGTCGGCGGATTTCGCGCTGGGCACGGCCGGCGCCGGAGTCGGTGCGCTGACAGCGGGGCTGAAGGGCGGGTTGGGCTCGGCCTCGACCCGGTTGAAAAGCGGCATCACGCTTGGCGCGCTCGCAGTCGCCAACGCGACAGGCTCGGTGACGGTCGGGCAGACGCGGCATTTCTGGGCGGCACCCTTCGAGATCGGCGACGAGTTCGGCGGCCTCGGCCTGCCGCATCCAATGCCGGCCGATGCCGCCGACGTGCGCATGAAGTTCCGCGATCCGCAGGCAGGCGAGAACACGACGATCGCGGTGATCGCGACCGATGCCGTGCTGACCAAAGCGGCGGCGAAGCGGCTGGCGATCGCCGCGCATGACGGCTTTGCGCGCGCCATCTGGCCGGCGCACACGCCGGTCGACGGCGATCTGATCTTTTCGCTGGCGACCGGTGGCAGCGGCATCGTGCCGGATCAGGAAATGGCGATCGACCTTTATGCCGCCGCCGCCGCGACCATGGCCCGCGCCATCGCGCGCGCGGTGTATTCGGCGACGGCGTCGGAGAACGATCTTCTGCCGGTGTGGGCGAGACGTTCGTCCTGACGCCCGATCGTGTTAGGTTACGGCACTAGATTCTTCGGCGAGGGCGACGATGCGGTGGCGTGAGAAAATTCTGGCGGCGGTCGGGCTGCTTTTCGTGTTAGCGCTGCCGTCGAAGGCCGGCGATACGGCGTCGGTCGAAGTTCTTGGCTTCTCGCGCGATGGCGGCGTGTTCGCCTTCGAGGAATACGGCATCCAGGACGGGTCCGGCTTTCCGTATGCTCATCGGTTCTACATTGACACCGCGACCGACAAGTTTCTGGCGAACACGCCGATCCGGGTGACGCTGGAGGATGAAAACGCGACATTGGAACAGGCGCGCGGCAGGGCAAAAACGCGCGGCGAGAAGATCATCCAGGACAGCTCCCTGGCGCGCAACAAGGGTTACACGGCAGGCTTCAACGCCGTGACCGAGAGTTCCGCCGATCCGTTCCGGATGGCGGTAAATCCGCGGGCGGTGTTTCCACCCATCGATGCCCCGCTGGAGTTCCGCCTCGAAGAGAGAGACGTCGCGCCGCCAGAACGCTGCGAAGGGCTTGGCGATGTCAAAGGGTTTCGGCTCTTGAAGATACGGCCCGTGCCGAACGGCAAGGTCGAGCTGAGATACGAGGACAAAACGATCCCGCTGTCGCGCGGCTGCCCGACCGGTTACCGGCTCTCCGGCATCCAGACGCTTTTCCCACGATCGGGAGATGACAAGGCCGTCTATGCCGTGCTGATCGGCGTCGAGCGCTGGGGCTTTGAAGGGCCCGATTTCCGCTGGATCGCGATCACCGGCCGGTTTTGACAGACGACTTGATGCATTCGGGCGACAGCGCCGGCGCGGCGCGAGCGGGTTTCTGGCGGGACGTCGGCTCTCAGCTCCGAGCGGCGCTGCCGCCGTTCCGGCAATCGCTCGTCGGCGCGCTGCTCTGGGCCGCGGCCATGGCGGCGAGCGCCGCGCTCGGCCTCTCGATGCGCGGCTGGGAGACGCCGGCAAGCTTTGGCGCGGTCGTTTCGCTGTTCGCGGCCGGTGGCGCCGTCGCGTTTCCGATCGCGCTTTTCCTGGCGCGGCTGCTCGGGCTCCGCCGGCGGCGGGAAGCCGCTTTCGCCGGCGCGTTCCTGAGCTTTTCGATCGTCACCATCGGCGTCACGGCGTTCTCATTCGCGCTCATCTACCGGCTCTATTACGCGCGGTGGCACGAGGAGATGTTCACCATCATCTGGGCATTCCAGCTCTTCTTCACGGTTGCGGCGGCGCTGGCGCAGTTTGCCGTGCTGGGGATCAGACTGTTCTTCCCGCTTGGTTTTGCAGCGCTTTTTGCCGTCAGCCTGTGGTTTTGCGCCAAAGCGCGTTGAGCCGCGGCCAAGCCTCTGTTAGGAGGCGATGTATCCACTGAAAGGTTTGCGATGATCCCGCGCTACTCCCGGCCGGAAATGGTCGCCGTCTGGTCACCGGAGACGAAGTTCCGCATCTGGTTCGAAATCGAGGCGCATGCGTGCGACGCGCTGGCCGAGATCGGCGTCATCCCGAAAAGTGCGGCGAAAACGGTCTGGGAGAAGGGCGGGGTGGCGACGTTCGATGTCGCGCGCATCGACGAGATCGAGCGCGAGACCAAGCACGATGTCATCGCCTTCCTGACGCACCTTGCCGAGATCGTCGGACCGGACGCACGCTTCGTGCACCAGGGCATGACGTCGTCGGACGTGCTCGACACCTGCTTCAACGTGCAGCTCGTCAAGGCGGCGGACATCATGCTCGCCGACCTCGACGGGCTGCTGGCGGCGTTGAAGAAGCGCGCCTTCGAGCACAAGGACACCGTTACCATCGGCCGCAGCCACGGCATCCATGCCGAGCCGACGACGTTCGGCGTCAAGCTGGCGCAGGCTTACGCGGAATTTTCGCGAGCACGGGCGCGGCTGGTCGCGGCGCGCGAGGAGGTTGCGACCTGCGCGATCTCGGGTGCGGTTGGCACCTTCGCCAACATCGATCCGCGCATCGAAGAGCACGTCGCCGAAAAGATGGGCTTGAAGCCGGAGCCGGTGTCGACGCAGGTCATTCCGCGCGACCGGCACGCCATGTTCTTCGTCACGCTCGGCGTGATCGCCTCTTCGGTGGAACGGCTGGCGACGGAAATCCGCCATCTGCAGCGGACCGAGGTGCTGGAGGCTGAGGAGTATTTCTCGCCGGGCCAGAAAGGCTCGTCGGCGATGCCGCACAAACGCAACCCGGTGCTGACGGAAAACCTGACCGGCCTGGCGCGGCTGGTGCGCGGCATGGCGCTGCCGGCGATGGAGAACGTGGCGCTCTGGCATGAGCGCGACATCTCGCATTCCTCCGTCGAGCGCATGATCGGGCCGGACGCGACGGTGACGCTCGACTTCGCGCTGGCGCGGCTGACCAATGTGATCGAGAAGCTCGTCGTCTATCCGAACAATATGCGGAAAAACATGGAGAAATTCCGCGGCCTGATCCATTCGCAGCGCGTGCTGCTGGCGCTGACGCAGGCCGGCGTGTCGCGCGAGGACGCCTACAGGCTCACACAGCGCAATGCGATGAAGGTGTGGGAGCACGGCGCGGATTTCCTCGAGGAGTTGCTGGCCGACACGGACGTGCGGGCCGCACTTTCGGAGGAAAAAATTCGCGAGCAGTTCGACCTCGGTTATCACACCAAACACGTCGACACGATCTTCAAGCGGGTGTTTGGCTAAGTCTTTACGGGAGGGACAGGTGGACAAGCGGCTGAGCGCAAGTGAGATCCTGCCTGCCGATCCGAAGGCGGTGCTGATCGGGCGCGTCTGGTCAAACGCGGCTGGCGGCCCGTGTCCGGTGCTGATCGAGAACGGGCAGGTGAAAGACCTGTCCAAGATCGCGGCGACAGTGTCCGGCCTGCTCGAGATGGATCTGACCGGTGCGGTGGCGAAGGATCGCGCGTCGCTGCCGGTGATAGGCAGCATCGACGATTTTCTCGACTTCGGCGGCAACAAGGGCAAGGCGGGCGAGTTGCTGGCGCCATGCGACCTGCAGGCAGTGAAAGCGGCGGGCGTGACCTTCGCCGGCTCGATGGTCGAGCGCGTGATCGAGGAACGCGCGAAAGGCGAACCCGAAAAGGCGGACGCGATCCGTAAGGAGCTCGCGCCGATCGTCGGCGAAAGCCTGCGCGGCATCAGGCCCGGTTCGGAACAGGCAGCGGAGGTGAAGAAGCTGCTGCAGGCGCGCGGGCTGTGGTCGCAATATCTGGAGGTCGGCATCGGACCCGACGCCGAAATTTTCACCAAGGCCCAGCCCATGTCGTCGGTGGGCTGCGGCGCCGATGTCGGCATCAACCCGATCTCCACATGGAACAATCCCGAACCGGAGGTCGTCCTCGCGATCAATTCCAAAGGGAGAATAGTCGGCGCGACGCTCGGCAACGACGTCAATCTGCGCGATGTCGAGGGGCGTTCGGCGCTGTTGCTCGGCAAGGCGAAGGACAACAACGCCGCCTGCGCGATCGGACCGTTCGTGCGGCTGTTCGACGACAGTTTCTCGCTGGCGGATGTCGAGCAGCTCGAACTGGCGATGTCGATCAAGGGCAGGGACGGCTTCGAGCTTGCCGGCGAAAGCCGCATGAGCGCGATCTCACGGCCTCCGGCGGATATCGCCGGCCAGGCGATCGGGCCGAACCACCAATACCCGGACGGATTTTTCCTGTTCCTCGGTACGATGTTCGCGCCGGTGAAGGACCGCAAGGCGCCGGGGCAGGGGTTCACCCACGACATCGGCGACGAGGTGCGCATTTCCACCAAGGCGCTCGGAACATTGGTGAACTGGGTCGACCGCTCGGACCGGCTGCCGCCCTGGACATTCGGCACGCGCGCGCTGATGGAAAACCTCGCCAGGCGCGGCCTGCTCTAGCGGTCCAGGCCGCGTTATGGCGGTCGCGCCCTTCCGGCCGCGGCACAGGCCGTGTATCGAGAGACGATGCTGCGTGTTCATTCCATCAAGATCGAGTCGATCTACGTGCCGACGGCGCGGCGCAAGACGCTGCACCCCGAAACGGTTCGCGTGCTCGCCGAGGATATTCTCGAAAACGGCATGAAACTGCCGATCCAGGTGCGGCTGGACGGAGCACGGTACGTGCTGATCGAAGGACTGCACCGGCTGGAAGCCGCCAAATGGCTGGGCGAGACGACCATAAAAGCCTACCTCGTCCAGGCGAAACGCCACTAACGGCGGCCTCGCTCATTTTTCTTCTCGTCTTTGTCGATTCCGGCGTTTGTCGCTCGTCGTGTGGGTATCGGACCCCAAACGAAGAGGATTGCCATGATCAAGATGCTGCTGGCCGCGGCCACGACCGCGCTGACGATTTACACCGCAGATGCCGAGGAGAAGACAGGGTATGTCGAGGCGAACGGTATCAACTATTATTACGAGATCAGCGGTGAGGGCGAACCGCTTCTGCTGCTGCATGGCGGCCTGGGCTCGATAGACGTATTCCGGCCGATCCAGCCGGAGCACACGAAACACCGGCAGGTGATCGCCATCGACCTGCAAGGTCACGGCCGCACCGAACTCGGAGACCGCAGAATAGTGCTCGCCGACATTGGCGACGATGTCGCCACCATTCTGAAGCAGCTCGGCTACAGCAAGGTCGACGTGTTCGGTTATTCTTTCGGCGGCGGCGTAGGCTTCCAACTCGCCGCCCGGCATCCGGAGATGGTGCGCCGCCTGGCGATCATGTCGGCCGGCCTCTCCGAGGACGGGTTCTTAGACGACATCCGCGCCCAGCAGGTGCAGATGACCGCCGAGAGTGCGGCGTTCATGAAAGAGACGCCGATGTATCAATCCTACATGGCGCTTGCCCCGAAACCCGAGGATTTTCCGCGCCTGCTGCAGGGCATGGGCGACTGGATGCGCGAGCACTATGACTGGTCAGCGGATGTCAAGAAACTGACCATGCCCACCATGATCGTGTTCGGCGACAGCGACATGTACAAGCCGGAGCACATCGTGAAGTTCTACCAGCTGCTCGGCGGCGGGCAGCGTGATGCCGGCTGGAACCGCGAGGCGATATCGCAAAACCGCCTGGCGATCATCCCGAACGCCACGCATTACGACGTTGCCCTCTCGCCCCTGCTCGGCCCGACCGTGCTTCCGTTCCTGGACGGCGAGGACCACACCAAGAGCCCGGCTGCGACCGGCGCGACGAAGTAAGAAAGCAACCGGAAATGCGCGGCTCTGAATGGGCCGCGCATTTCTTTTCATACGATTGTCGATTCCGATGTCAGGCGTTCGTCGTCCCCGCGGGGGCATACGGAGGACCGATATGATCGACTACGCAATCTCGGCGGACGGCACGCGCATAGCCTATCAACGGCTGGGTTCCGGCCCGGCGCTCATCCTGGCGGCCGGACTGCTCTGCGACCGCGAAACCCTGCATGAGCTGGCAGCCGTGCTCGCCAAGGATTTCACCGTTTTCAATTTCGACCGGCGTGGCCGTGGCCAAAGCGGCGATACCAAGCCTTACGCCGTCGCGCGGGAGATCGAAGATGTCGCGGCACTTATCGACGCAGCCGGCGGACGCGCCTCGCTCTATGGCCATTCGTCCGGCGCAGGCCTGATGCTGCTGGCGACAGCCGCCGGCCTGCAGGCCGAAAAACTGATCCTGCACGAGCCGCCTTATGGCGGCGACGACGAGGCAAGCCGGGAAAGCGCGAAAGGATTGGCCGAGCAGATCCGCGACGCGCTGAGGTTGGCAAAGGGCGACGAGGCGGTGCGGATGTTCTTTGCCGCGACCGGCATGCCGGACGAGTTCGTGGACATGCTGGCCGGCGATCCGAAACGGCGCGCGCTGGCGCAGACCATGACCAACGATTTCGAGGTGATGGGCGAATTCGAGGGCGGCGGCATTCCCGAAGCGCTGGCGAGATCGATCGCGGTCCCGACACTCGCGATTGCTGGCAGCGAGAGCCCGGATTTCTTCCGCGAAACGGCGGAGCGCCTGGAGCGCTTGCTGCCGAATGGCAGGCTGGAGATTCTGGACGGGCACGATCACGGCGCAGCTGCGGGCGTGGTGGCGCCGGTTGTCGCCAGATTCTTGAACGGCTGAAGACTGAGCCGGACTTTCGTGCTCAGTCTGACGAATGCGACAGCCTGCCGGCAATGATGCCGGCGGGTATCAGTGCGAGCCAGAAATACTTCGCCGCATCGGCGTCGAGAAGCGCGATGGGAATGGACATCCCAAAGACCAGCGCCGTGGTCAGGGAGGGCGTCGCCGTTCGCCAAGGGTTGGCGCGTTCTTTCGTCAGGCCCGCGGCACTCGCGTAGAAGGACATGGTCGCGCCGAGCAAAGACACGACGGTGACGATTCCAGCGTAGGCGATCGTCGACAGGCTGCCGCCATTCTCCGAAATCAGATGCGTGACGAAGGGCATGAACCCGATCGCGCAGAGATAGAGGAGATTGAGCCAGATCAATGTCCCGGACGAGCGGACGATGTACTGGAATTTGCGGTTGTGGCCGATCCAGAACG
>Ga0335075_10010278_pt1 | contig 14221 bp, 11 predicted proteins | sample Lox_Sample_24_FD_206723 | JGI IMG/M metagenome (GOLD analysis project Ga0335075, IMG submission 206723) | Soil microbial communities from Loxahatchee National Wildlife Refuge, Florida, United States - Lox_Sample_2.4 | ecosystem: Environmental > Terrestrial > Soil > Wetlands | place: USA...
CTTTTAATGGGTATAGCAGTATTTGCCGGAATACTATTGATTTGGGGCGTGCTCTACCGGCAGAAGAAACTTTATGCAGGCAGGTTTGTCTGCGCATCAATGACCCTTTTGATTGCGGTCGTATTCGCCTATTTTTATCCGCTCTGGTCGTCGCTCCCATTAAGCCATAGTGCCTATATGCAAAGGATGTGGTTCAGGGGTCCTGGGCTAGCGAATTGGATGTGAAGAGGCCGGTTTGATGAAAATAGTAATGGCGACCTTGTTGTTGATGCTGATATGGGGCTGTCGGCCAGTTTGGGCAGTTAAGGTTCACTTCTGGAAATCGATAAGAGGTTGTAGCAGTATGCTGAGCGAAACAGTTAACAACTCGGCAAACGGAATTTCTGATGGTTCAGCGTGCTTTTTGGTCAAAGAGGCAGTTGCCCGCCTTCAATACGATTCCGGCCAGGAACGTAGCCTCGAATCGTCAAACGCGCGGTCCGCATTTCTGAGAGAGCGCACTTCAGTTGAGATGTATTATGACGATACGTGGCAAGGATATGTTGGCGTGTGGGGGCAGCCTCGGCGAGCCGATCTATGGACTGTATTCCTGACCTTGATGTTGTCTAGCTTATCGGTTGTCGCTGGATATTGGCTATTCGGCAGAGGATCGGCGTGACTTTGACTTGTCCTGTCAATGGCGGACGGGCTGAAGCTGGAGAGATCGGCCTGTGAGACTGCCTACAAATTGTCACCCTCGTCACCGCCCATCTGAAGAACAAGAGCACGCTCGAAGCCGCCTAGATCATTGCCAACCGCGAGTCGCCCCGCACCACTTAGCTTTACGATCAGCGATCAGATGAGTTTCGCTCAGCAAGGTCGAGCGGATCGCGATCTGACGCTTAGCGCCGGCGGGTTGTCTAAATTTTCCTATCCAGGATGCTCATGCTGGACTGAGGGCAGCTCCCAGAAAGTTCTGTCCGGAACGCCACGGTCAAACGATCAATCATCCCGGGCAAAGTGCGTGGCCGGCAGTTCGGCGGTGGCCAAATTCTGTGAGAATTGCGGTAGTGTCTTGTGCCGGCTACCCGACCCGATAGATGACTTGATTTCTTGGCCCCGCAGTTTGGATCTCGGATTTCGCTGCCGAACAAAAATGCTTTATGGATTCCTAAAAAACGCTCGGTGAAATGAAGTAAGGGGGCGGTCCCAATGACGTATCGTAAACAGCTATTTTTGGTTTTGCTGCTTTTGGCGCTGGTGAGCACGGGGCTGTTCGCCGGGACGAGTTACCTGATTTGCAACTATCTGCTTCGGCGCGAGGTGCATCGGAAGGTACATTCGGTCGCTAGTACCGCCGCGCTATTCCTTGACCATGCCGACGTTGCCGAAATCCACAGTCTGCGCGATGAAGCTGGGCCGCAATATTCGCGAGTCCAAAAAGTCTTGCGAGCCGTCATGGACGCAAATCGAAGGGATGATATCCGGATCGATCACATATGGACGCTGGTGCCCTCCCATAGCGATAAGGGGGCGCCGGCCTACGGCGTCGACATAGAAGGGAACGGCGCGGCTGCCCATCGTCCGGGCGATCTGTTCGAGGTCAATGGCCGGCCAATCTCGACCAATCTCGAGCAAATTCACAAGTTCGATAATCAGTTAAACCATTTCCAGATCGGTTACGATACTGGTTTCGCCCCAATCTACGATCAGTCGGGAAAGCTTGTGGCAGAGCTAGGCGTGAAGCTCGGCTGGGCGCCTGACACGATGCTGGGTGAAGTGTGGCATTACATACTGCCGCCATTCATCGCTATGGTCGTGCTCGCTTTGATCATGGCGCTGCTCTTGTCGCGTGGCGTAACCGTCCCTTTGTACAGCCTGCGGGCGACGGTCGCGGCGATAGGCCAGGGAGACTTGAGCGTCGTTGCGGAGCTGCGCGGCGCTGTCGAGTTTGTGGAGATGGCGCGAGCGATAAATTCGATGTCGGCAGGGCTGCGGGAACGAGAAACCGTCGAGCAGGCCTTCTCCGGCTATCTGTCGCGTGAGGTCCTCGACATTATCGTTCGCAATGGCAAGCTTCCGGAATTGAAGGGGGAGCGCCGGCGCATCAGCGTCCTCTTTGCCGACATTCGCGATTTCACATCGATTTCAGAGACGAAGCGGCCAGAAGAGGTGGTCGAGTTACTCAGCGAGTTCTTCGAACGGATGGTCGAAGTTGTGCAGCGCAATCACGGGATGATCGACAAGTTCACCGGCGATGGCATGATGGCTATATTCGGCGCGCCGGTTGAGGATCTCAAGCACGAAGAGCACGCTCTCGCCACGGCCCTTGAGATGCAAAATGAACTCTCTAAGCTCCGCGCGCAGTGGGAAGCACAGGGCCGCAGCGGCTTCAGAATGGGTATCGGTATTAATTCGGGCAGCGCGGTCGTCGGCAATATCGGCTCGCGGGCACATATGGAATACACCGCGATCGGCGATACGGTGAATCTGGCGTCGCGGCTGCAGAGCGCGACCAAGGAACTTGACGCAGAAATACTAATCAGCAAAACGGCTTATGATGCAGTGGCATCCCGCTTTCAAGGTAAGCCGCTCGGCGAGCTTAAAGTTAGGGGGCGCGTCCAGCCCGTGCCGGTCTATGGTTTCTGATGGCCGCAGGGCAGGTATGCGCATATGCATCAAGGCACTCAAGGTTCGTTAATTATGTCTTCCATACCTCCGCCGCGGGCGGCACCCGCAGTGGCATCAATAAAATCCGGCCTGGTAACGATTACGGTATTAGTCATCAACAGCAAGCCAGCTACGGAGGTTGCACTTCGTAATGCGGTACAGCAGGTCCTGACCGGATCGATGACGCCACTGGCGATCAGATTCTCGAAGGTACCGGTATGGGCATTGAAACCGATTTCCTGGGCGGCTTTTGCGACGCGCTGTTCAGTTTCATCTGGATCGACCCCGCAGTTCTCGGCAATGCACCGCAGCGGCTCCGCCATGGCGCGTTGGAGAATTCGCACCCCTTCTTTCACATCTCCTGATGATGAATCTATCAGGTCCTGTAATTTCGGAGCCGCTCGCAGCAACCCGGTTGCCCCGCCCGGAAGAATCCCGTCCTCAAGCGCGGCACGTGCCGCGTTAATAGCATTCTCGATCAACTGAGAGCGGCGCCTCTGTTCGCTCAGCGAGGCCCCGCCGACGCGGATTACAGCCGTCCCGCCACACAGTTTCGCCAAGCGCTCCTTTAGTTTGTCAAGCTCCGCAGGTTGTTCAGAAGCGTCAGCCAATTGCCGGCCAACCAACTCACGGCGCGCCGCTATTTGCGCTAGATCTCCCGCGCCTCCGGCAATCACTGTTCGCTGGGCTGATATGATCGCGTTGGCCGCCCTTCCGAGGTCGTCGATACGGACAGCCTCAAGCCGGCCTCCGGTCTCCCGTGCAATTACCCTTCCTCCAGTCATGATAGCGAGATCTTCGAGTGTTGCTTGCCGCCATTTGCCATACTCGGGCGGATGAATCGCCACTATCGGCGTGTCCGGTGTACTCGCGGTGAGCAGCGCAGCGACAACTTCGCCCGAAATATCTTCGGCAATTATCAGGAGTGAGCCGCGCGCCACTTTCACCGCTTCCACGATTTGGACGATTTGTTCCAGCGAATCGATGCGCTGATTAGTCATCAGGAGGTACGGCTTGTCCAGTGTGGCCAGCGTTTTCTCAGGGTTGGTCGCCATGTAGTGAGAAAGGAAGCCGCGATCGAAAGCAATTCCCTCCACCGCTTCCAGGGTGCTCAGAAGCGCTTGTCCGATTTCGGTCGTTATGACCCCTGTCACACCTACTTTCTGTATAGCCTGCGCGACTAAGCTGCCGGTAAATTCCTCACCTGCGGCGATGGCGGCAACTGCTTCTAATTCGTTATCGTTTGCAATCGGCCGGGCGGCGCGCTGGAGTGCCGCGATGACGGCTTCGGCGGCGCTTTCGATTCCCCTCACGAGGTCAACTGGATTTGCTTTGCGCACGAGTGCTTCGAGCCCGCGCTGGAGGATTGCGTTCGCGAGCACTGTTGCTGTTGTCGTTCCATCACCAGCGGTCTCGCTGGTCTTTCGCGCAACCTCGCGCACAACCTGCGCCCCCACGTTCTCGAAGGGATCTTCCAGTTCGATCTCCTCGGCTATGCTGACGCCGTCCCGCGATATAATCGGCGGACCGATCGTGCGGTCGATGATGGTATTGCCTCCTTTGGGCCCGAGGGTTCCTCGAACCGCCCGAGTCAGCTTGTCCACCCCACGGCCGAGGGCGATTCGTGCCTCGTCCTGATAAAGGATTAGTTTTGGCATCGATTTCTCCAGTCGAGTTGAAACTCAACTGGCTCCCGTTGCCGGAAGCCAGCTCTAAGACTTGCATTAACGAGAAACCAATGGCGAACGGTTCGCGCACACATCGGTCAATCATCTGGCGAATTAAGACGGCAAGTTGCTATACCTTGGGCCCCGAACCGACTCCAGGCCGCTAGCTTTCTTCGTCACCCATTTCATATGGCAGCGCGTCTTCAAGACGGCCGAAGAAAACCAGCTTGTCGTCGAACATGACCATCCGCCCATAGTGCGTGGCCATTTCGATCGTAAAATCGTAGGGGTCTATTTCCCGTCCCAGCGCCTCGCTCAACTCCTTCATGTCGAATTCGAGCTTATTCTCACCGTCGATCCTGATCATTGAGGGGTAGTAGGTGATTTCGACGCCGGGCTTTTTCTCCATCACCTTGACGATCTCGCGGCTTTGCACACTGTCGTTCAGCGTCACTCCACATTTATTTGAGACCGCGTCCTGCCGAACGCCATGGATATCAACGTTGGATTGCGGCGGTGCTGCCATCAGTTTGCCACTCCCTTTCCAAGCGCCTGGTCAATTTTTGCGAGGCTCTCGACGGTGTTGCTTTTGGCATGTTCAAAAGCCTCTTCGAACGTCGCGCACTTTTCGCGCGGCAGCGTCCAAAGCGGGCGCAACGATTGGGCTGCCTTGACGCAAATCGGCGCGTATATCCCCGTCCAGCGCTGTACTAGCTCGCGGTTATAATCCGCGTGCTGGCCATCTGCGAGCAGAACGCGGAACAATTCGATACTATTCACAAGGTTGCGCTCGTAATCCGCCTGGCCGAAACCGACAACGCTGGGCGTCGCGAAATCACCATGCTCGGCGCCGAACCGCGCAACGAAATTGCGTACGAGGCCAGTCACTAGATTTTCGTAAAGCAGATTCGCAGCGAATACCGCTTCGAGATAGTCGTATACGCCCCTGATCGTCTCGATCGCCTTGCGGCTCTCCTGCCAGATCGGGTCGTTTAGCCAATGCTCTTTGCCCGCGGCGGTATTGAAATTGGCGAGGTCGAGGCCGATTTCCGCGAGATAAAGCGTGAGATCCTGCGAGAAGCGCAGCTTGTAAGAGGCATTAGTCAGAATCGAAGTGTTGATCATCTGGCTCATGCCATCGCGCTGCGCCTGCATGAATACTATTCCAAGTGAGTATTCTGGGTGTTTCAGCGCACCGACATGATTCTGCAGGACCGAAACCCAGCTTGGATCAAAGGCCGCAGCAGCGCCCTGCGCTCTCGCGTTGTCGCTGATCATCTTGATCGCGCTCTCTATATTCGCCTGACGCTGATAGTGGGTGCGGTCCCACTCCTGATCAACCGAACGAAAGCGATGCCAGTCAGAACTTTTAATCGCGGTGCGCCTTTCGGTATAAGTCGGCAGGCCATCGGCAAAGTTGATTATCCAGCCTTGCAGCAGATAGCGTTCCGGATCGGGCTGGACATCGACGGTTACGTCCTCATAGAGTGTCGCGGTCCGGCCCTGTGGTTCGAAATAATCGAACTTGCGGCTATCCGATCCCGGGAACTTCCGGGCGCCCGCCGCGGCCGATTCCTTCTCAGATCCCGCCATGTAAGCCTCCTGTTACAATCCAGAACAATTTGTACACCGGCCTTGTTGCTGCTTCGAAATTCATGCTTTGCCGTTAGGAAGCTTCCGCCATCACCCAATATATGCGGGCTTCATTTCCCACATTTCCTTATCAATGAGAAGCCTGGGTGAATTTCTCTATATGAATCCGCTCTGGTTCCACTCCACTGATTTGAAGCATCGGTACCGTCGCTTCGATCATCGGCGGCGGCCCGCAGCAGTATGCCTCCGCCTCATCGTCCAACTCCTCACCGCGCAGATGGCGGGCGACGACCTCGTGGATAAAGCCGGTCTCGCCCTTCCAATCCGTTCCGGCCGGTTCATGCGAAAGCGCCGGGATAAAACGGAGACCGGGCAGGACTTTACTGATCGCCTCAACCCGATCGAGATAAAACAAATCTTGCCTGGTGCGCGCGCCGTAGAAAAATGTAAGCTCGCGCTGCTCACCGCTCTGTGCAAGATCGTTCATGATCGACCATAACGGCGCCATACCCGATCCGCCGCCGACCAGTATCATCCGGCCCGAACGATTCTCATGCCTGAAGCAGATTCCGTACGGCCCTTTGATCTCGAGTACGTCGCCGATCTTTAGTTCGCGGTCGAGAACCGACGAAAAGGCGCCATCCGGATAGACTTTGATTATGAAGTCCAGGCGATTGCCGCCGGGCGGATTGGCCATTGAGAAAGACCGAGCCAGCCCTCTGCCCGGAAGCGTGATATCAACATATTGGCCCGCAAAGAACTTGAAGGGCTGCTCCAACTCGAGTCCAAGCGCGCGTATGTCAGCGGTCAGGCGATCGATCGCCGTGACGCGCGCCGGATACGCTCGGACTGGAATCGAATGGGTAAGCAGATCCTCGTCGTAACTAAGCAGCTCAACGGTAAGATCGCTGTGGGCCAAGGTCCGGCACAGCAGCGTATAATTCTCTTCGCGTTCATAATCAGCTAGCGCGAAGGTCGAATACTTGAGCAATTCGATATCGCCGTCGAGCAGGATCGCTTTGCAACTGGAGCACTGTCCTTCCTTGCAGCCGTGCATCAGCATGATTCCCTGGCGAAAAGCCGCGGACAGCACGGTTTCGCCGTCTTCGACTTCCATCTCGACTCCGACGGGTTCCAGACGCACGTTATAAGGCTTCGACACGTTACTCCTCGGCCAACTTGGGCATCGTTCCCGCAGCCGCGAGCTCAAGCCTGATTTCGCATTCCAATGGCTCTACTAGATCGTTTTGACCGTGAATCCTTTACGATATTCCTCAGCCCATTTCACTCTTTGCTCCGGCGTGAGTGCGCGGAAATCGATTAGCGGACTGCGGAACTCCAGCCCCTTGATATGATCGAGGGTCCACATATCTTTTTCGTCCCACGACAGATGTGGTTGCGGAATCAGCGTCTTGCCGTCGCTACGCAAGAACTTGAGATCTTTCAGGATGTCGGCCAAATCCCATTCGTGATAGCAGGTTTCCCATTCCCGCTTGCCACTGAAGCGCCCCATCGCTGGCGTCGGCCTGCCCTCATATTCGCCCTGAAACGCAACTTTGTGAGTCCAGCGGCATAGCTCGGAACAATAAGGAAAGATTTCGCCGTCCACTTCGTCGTAGACAAAGTCTTCTCGAATCAAAGCGGGAACCAGGCAGCTCCAACAACGGATTGGATACTTATATCCGGTATCCTCGAAGACGATCGGTTTTTGATTGGGCTTTGAAAGCTTCCGGTAGTCTTCCCACCACGCCCCGAACCGTGCATACCATCCAGGATACTTGTACTCAAACCACTCGAAGTCACGCTCATCCATTCCACCGATACGCCAGTAGTTGACTGGCCATCCGGCAGAGAAGAATTGCGCTACTTCATGCACGTACCACTTCTTCGACATCCGGTTCCACATCTCTTCGATGTCGTCGTGATGGATCTTAACACCGTACTTCTCGAGCGGCAGGAGGAAGCTGCGATAATAGTCGTCGTAAACCCATCGGTGCCAAAGCTCGAGGTACGATTCCTTGTCCTTGCTTCGATCCTTCGTGCCGTACTCAATAATCACGCCTATAGCCGCGTCCACGATCGCGTGATTCTGCCACAGTGCGTACCGAAGATCGCGCTCCAGCAGCAGATGGTTCTCAGGATGATTGAGCACTGACATGAGGACGGCATGACCGTTGTTCATGTGGCGCGATTCATCGGATTGCACGGATAAGAAAACGGATGGCATTGCATAATCGCCATTCCGAGCCGCTTCCGACGGCATTGCCACGAACAATGTATTGGTGAAGGCGGTTTCGGCAACAACCTGCAGGAAGATATTGGTGGCTGTGATGTTGTCACCAGTCAAAAATCCTTCCGCAAACTGCCGCCCAATGGTACTCGCATAGCAGCGGCCGAAACCCTTAGCGTGAATATCGAATCCTGCCGGATCGATATAATTCTCCATGTACCATTTCTTCAGATTCATCTGGATCGTGGAATGGCGAAGCTCATCGACCATCTGCATCGTCAACCCAGTCTTCAGGTTGGCGCCTGGCACCACCCGTGCCTCCATCGCCATCGAGCGCGCGGCCGAGATTTCCGGAAAGGGGATGATGCCCAGAAACAGCTTCATCCATTCCATCCAGCGCGGTTCAACGTTGCGGAACATATCGCCGCGCAAACCCGCATCTAACGCACCATAGACCCGATTGTTCTTTTCGTTCTGCATCGGAAAATACGAGCGAAGAACTGATTTGGTCGGATCTTTGGGAGCTTTGGTTATCTTATAGTCAGTCGGGTATTTCGCAGCTTCTTTCGCGTATGACGGCACCCAGTCCAGATCAGACACCAGCTTGGCTGCCTCGCTCAGCGGAATTCCTCTTTGAGCTTTGATCTTGGAGACGTTCAACCCACTCGCCATGATTTATCTCCCTAAGTGTGTCAGCCGGCCGGCCCGCACTGGCAGCGCCTTACGGGTGCGCGGCAAGCTGATCCGGCGATACACAAAATAACACCCGGTCATTCCGGCAAGACCGCTCCATTGATAGTTCTCAATTTCGGCCATAGAGTAAACCGCATTCACACCGATTTCACTTTATTTGGCCTCGAACTTTCGAGCTATGCCGGTATTTTTTGCCAGATTTCTCAGTCCGCAAGCTCTCACTAGCCCCGACAGATCCCTATCGGCGAACCACCCGCGTTGGCGTCAAACGCCTTGAAAGCGGGTACAGTGCAATGATCCCAGTGTCGTCAGTTAACCCGAAGTCCTAATGTGTTCTGGCCTCACCTAATTATTAACGACCTTGGCAAACTCATCGAAGAATTGCAAATGAGCCTCAACTGCAACGACCCGCATGGCTATTCCCCCGGTGGCACGAGGCTAACTGCCACCTGCGCCCCGGCGTTTCCGGCGAACTTCAAAGCTGGTACGGTCGCTAATGCATGGCCGTCCCCCGAGTTTCCACTCCTGGAACCAAACACGCTCGCGCTCTTGCCCGTTTCGGCTCGTATGTCGGACCCGCCTTTCTGGTGGCCGTTGGCTATATCGACCCCGGCAACTGGGCAACCGATCTCGAAGCGGGCAGCCGCTTTGGCTACCAGCTCCTGTGGGTGATCTTTGTAAGCAATCTGATCGCGCTGATCGTCCAATCTATGTCCGCGCGGCTTGGATTGGTGACTGGAGAGTCCTATGCGGCGAACTGCCGCCGCCATTTCTCAGGCAACGTATGGGTAACTTTTTGGATCATCGCTGAAGCGGGCTTGATTGCAACCGACGTGGCAGAATTCATGGGTGCGATGCTCGGGTTCCAACTTCTCTTTGGGATCGGGACCCTACTGGCCACATGCCTGAGCGTGCTCTCCGCCTTCGGCATCCTGGCGCTTTACCGCTACGGTGATCAGACCGTTGAGCGGTTATTCATTTTCATGATCATGCTGGTCGGCCTCTGCTATCTGGTTGAGTTGAAGATGGCACCGCCGGATTGGGCAGCAGTCCTTACATCAACCTTTTGGCCGCGGTTGGATCACAGCAGCGCAGCTATTGCGGCCGGCATAGTTGGCGCTACGGTAATGCCACACAATTTATTCTTACATTCGTCGTTGGTGCGTAGGAACCCTGATGAAGAAAAGCGCTTCGCCCTGAGGTCAACGGCGGGTGATTCGTTAATTGCACTCAACGCTTCATGGCTTATAAATGCGGCGATTCTCATCACTGCCGCCACGGTTTTCTTCAAACACGGCCGAACCGTTGTCTCCATTGAGCAGGCTCATCTCACGCTTTTGCCGCTGCTCGGCTCGCTCGCTGCGGGTGCATTTGCGTTAGGACTGCTGGTGGCGGGGATATCTTCCTCGGCAGCCGCTACTCTGGCCGGGCAAGTCGTTTTCGAAGGATTTTGGGGTAAAGGCATGAACCTGTTTTTGCGCCGCGCGCTCACGCTGATCCCGGCCCTTATCATACTCGCGATGGGCTTCGATCCCTTCAGGATTCTGATCCTTAGCCAGATTACTTTAAGCTTGGTACTCCCGTTTGCCTTGATCCCCCTGGTCTTCTTAACTGCGCGGCCAGCGGTAATGGGAAAGTATGCGAACGGATGGCTGAGCAACATCCTGGCGCTATTAGCGACCGCGGCGGTGTTATGGTTCAATGGGATGTTGCTTTGGTCGGTGACGTAGCTCCGAAGCCGCGGCGGCCGGACTAAAAAGAGTCTCGGCAAGGAGCGCGCCGTTCAAGAAAACAGCGCGCCTTTTTTGGCGATTCGCGCAAGGCTCCTGATGGCAATTATAGACGCGGGACCGCGCCAGGCCCGAGGAAGGGCGGCTTGACCTCACTTAGGGCCACGATCTTCCAGTTCTTGCCCTCGCGGCGCAAAGTATAGGTGGCGCGTACTTTTTCAATCACCGAATTGTCGGCGCGATAGCGCGTTACGTCCGCCAGAATCATCGCCAGATTTTCCGCGTAGGGCCAGGCCTTTACCTGGTCGATGCCTGAACGGGCCCATCCCCGCTCTTTGAGGCTGATCGAAATATTCGTATAGAAACGCTGATGCGCGCTCTCGTCCTGGCACAAGGCCAGGCCTTTCTCACCAATAATCACCGCATAAGGGAAGGCGAAAGTCTGCGTGTACATGTCGATATCTTCGCGGTTGAATGCGTCGATATAACCTTTGTAGAAAGTCTCGAGTTCAGTGACTAATTCGCTGGCAGATGCCATCGGCGAGATTCTCCTTTTGTTCCATTACCCGTACTTTGCCTGCAAATTACGAATCAGCGGCTAACCATGGACTGCGCGGGCTTCACGCTCCAGTGATTCGCGGAAATCCGGATGAGCGATCTTGATCATGCGCTTGATACGCTCGGCTATCGGCTGGCCGCGCAATTCAGCAATCCCGTGCTCGGTCGCGATCAGGTCGGCATCGCCACGCGCGGTCGTGACCGGCCCACTCAAGTGTGCAACGATTCGGCTAAAGTTGCGTGCGGTCGAAGGCAGCGCGATCACGGAACGGCCTTGCGGCGAAAGCTGAACGCCACGAACGAAATCGCCCTGGCCGCCGATCGCGCCGATATACCGGCCCGCAGCCACTTCCGCATTGACTTGTCCGGTCAAATCAGCTTCAACGGCAGAATTGATCGCGAGGATTTTGCCTTGCCGGGCAAGGATTCCAGCGTTATGCGTGTAGTCAAAGCTCATCAGCCGAATCGACCGGTTGTGATCGGCGAAGTCAAACAGGCGCCGCGTACCGAGCAACCCACCCGCTATCGCTAAGCCCGGGTCAATGGACTTCCGCGCATTAGTAATTACACCTTTTTCCATCAAATCGGCGACGCGGTCGCTGATCAATCCCGAGTGGAAGCCAAGGTCGCGGCGATCGCCGACTGCAGCCAGAATCGCATCGGGAATCGCGCCAATACCAATTTGAATCGTGGTGCCGTCTTCGATGTAGTTACACACATGGCGCGCAATACTTTGTTCGACTTGGCCGATCGGCCGCGCTTTCAGCATCACCGGCGGGCGCGACACATGCACGATATAGTCAATGCGATCGCGCTGCGGTAATTTATCGCACCATGTCCACGGCGCCTGATCATTCACTTCAGCGATAACCACTCGCGCATGCGTAAGTGCCGCCTGCATATAGTCATTGGCGGTCCCGTAGCTATACTCGCCGGAGCTATCCGGCGGACTTAGTTGCAGGAACACCACGTCTGCACCGATCAGGCCAATGCGCAAATAGTTAGAGAGCTGCGACAGGTGGCATGGAATCAGCCGCAGCACGCCTGCCTGCGCGAGTTTACGCAGTTCGCCGACCGCGCCATAGGATGTAAATTCAATGTTATCGGCATGCTCGGGCTTGAGAATCCCGCTATAGGAAATGCCTCCAATGAATGCCCGAACGTGGCCGATCCGATGACGCTGCCCGACCAGCTTCTCCACCAGCGTCTGGGCCTCGCCGGGACCTTGCCCCCAAACCACGTGATCGCCGTCACGAATGATAGTCGCGAGATCGAGGTTGGCGGCGTTGATTTCCTGCGGCATCGCGAGACTCCTGTTGCCGGGCAGAATCGCATAAAGATCGCGCTTGCACAAAAGTAGCGCGATTGTAGGTCGCAGCCTCAGCCGTTCATCGTCACGGCTAAGGCTGCGCGGATCAGAGAGAACTAATCTGTCAGGCGCGGCGAAGGGCGAGCACGCTGCCATCCCCGTCGGCCGCAATATAAATCGTGCCATCGGGACTAGCGGCGAGACCCGCAAACGGCCGCAGCGGTCCCGGCAGTAGGCCTGCGATACCCGCCAGCAATTTCGGTGTGGCGCCCGGTGGTGCGCCCACCGGCAAGTTCGACGCAATGGTGGCGCGCGTTCGCGTTTTCAACGAATAACCGATGAGTTCGCGCGCGGCAGTGTCCAGCACGTAGAGGTCGTCGCCGGCCAAAAGCAGGCCCTGCGGATCTTTCAGCCCGTCCATGACAGTGGCCTCCGCGCCATTGAGATGCACCACGCGCCCCCTGCCAGATTCGCTGACGTAGCATGAGCCGTCCGCCGCAGCCGCAATCCCGGTCGGGCGCATGAGTCCACTGCTTTTCACTCTAATGGCAGTTCCGCTAATCGCGAGGACGCGCCCCTCGCCACCTTCCGCGGCGAAAATCGTCCCATCAGACGCTAGCGATACCCCATAGAGTTCGTTGAGGCCCTTGGCGTGCTCAGTCATCTCATGCGTAATCGGATGATAGGTCGTGACATCGCCAGCCGAAGTGGTGGTAACAACATTGCCCTTTGATCCGGCAGCCAATCCGCGCACGAAGCCTGGGAAATGTCCGTCAAACAGCATCCCAATGCGTTTCGCGAAACCATCCGGCGTCACCGCGGCCATGCTGATGCCATCCGCAGCGTAGATCACCCCGTCGGTCGCGACCGCCAAGTCCATCGGGCCTAGAAAGCCCGGCGCAACCAGTCGGCGCTCGCTGCCATCCGCGAGAATTTCGGCCACGCCCCCATCCACGAAATGCGAAACGAACAGGCGGTCGTCAGCCGTTAGAGCAAGGTTATCAAGGCCAGGACGGACCTTCGCAACCACGCTGCGCGCGCCGCTCTGCAAATCGATCTTGAGGATTTCACCGGACGCCCCCTGGGTCGAAAGGATCGATCCTTTACTATTGATTTTGACTGCGGTCGGAACGGCTAGGTCACCGGCGAAGCGTTCCGGTTTTCCACCGGTGAGCGGCACGCGCCAGATTTCGTTGGCGCCAATCGCTGGGAAGTAAATGAAGCCGTCGGGCCCGACCGACAATGCGTTGGGCAGCGGCAGATACTCAGCCAGCATCCGCGGGGCGCGCCCGTCGGTAAAAAGCTCGAACAGGCGGCCGTCCGGACGGCATTCGTCCATGAACAAGCGATCTTGATAAGCGGTGATGCCGTTAGCCGCAGGAACGTTGTCAGTGATGATCCGCACTTCGCCGTTCGGACTGCGCGCACAAACCCGTGCGCTCATCACCTCGGTGGCGTAAAGGGTCCCGCGCGAATCAAAGGCGAGGTCGTCAGGCGCGACGATAGACCCGCCGATTCGGCTGATCGTACTCACGGCGCCGCTGACGATATCGATCGCGCTGACCTGGCTGCCGAAAGCCTGCGCGACGTAAAGGCGCCCATCCGGTCCGACGCGCATCCCGTTGGCGCCGAACAGGGTGCTCGGCTGGGTGAGCGATGTCAGTTTCCATCCGGCAGCCGCGCGGGCGCCGCCAGCATCTTCTTCGTAGCGATTCGATGTTTCAGCCATTTTTGCTCCGGGATAGGGTTAAAATTCGAGGGAACAATTCGGCGTAGCGCGGATAGGGCGCAT
>Ga0335075_10010280_pt1 | contig 14220 bp, 13 predicted proteins | sample Lox_Sample_24_FD_206723 | JGI IMG/M metagenome (GOLD analysis project Ga0335075, IMG submission 206723) | Soil microbial communities from Loxahatchee National Wildlife Refuge, Florida, United States - Lox_Sample_2.4 | ecosystem: Environmental > Terrestrial > Soil > Wetlands | place: USA...
TGGCCACCCTGCTCGGCCTCGCCGACCGGCCCGGCACCAGCCACGGCCTCGGCCCCCTCGACCCCGCCCTGGTCCGCGACCTGGCCGCCACCGCCGCCAACAGCCCGTACAGCGAGTGGTGCACCACCATCACCGACAGCCAAGGGGTAGCCGTCGCGCACGGCTGCGCCAAACCGGTCAAGACGAAGCAGACGAGCGGGTCCACTGCCCGGGCCGGGCCGGCCGGGTGGGCGTTCACCCCGACTGATGGCCCAGGACCGCCCGGCGGATACGGCACCTGGACCCTCACCCTGCCCGGCGGCCGCCAGTTCAAGGTCAAGCTCGAGCCCGTCCCGGTGACCGGCTGCGATCACCGGCACGAATCAGCCGGCTACCAGCCCAACGACACCCTCCGCCACCTCGTGCAAGTCCGGGACGGCGAGTGCACGTTCCCGCCGTGCTCCCGCCACGCCCGCGAATCAGACTTCGAGCACGCGGTGCCCTACGACAAAGGCGGCCGCACCTGCGCGTGCAACGGCGGCGCCCGCAGCAGACGCTGCCACCGGGTCAAGCAATCACCGGGCTGGAAGGTCACCCAGCCGCGGCCCGGCTGGCACCAGTGGACCGCCCCCAGCGGCCGCACCTACACCCAAGGACCCATGCAATACCCAGCGTAAAACAGCCCGCAACGCGCGGTGGCTATCACGGCACTACGCTCGTCACCGACCTCGCGGAGGGGTTCACGCCGGCGGAGTCCCCTGATCACGCGCCGAAGCCGCATATCCTCGGGACCATGAAGCTCCACGTCGGCTGCGCGATGTGGAGCTACGCACCCTGGCAAGGCCGTTACCTGCCGCAGCCGCTAGGCCCGCGGGAGCGCCTGCGCGCCTACGCGACCTGGTGCAACGCCGTCGAGGGCAATACGACGTTCTACGCGACGCCCGCCCTCGAGACAGTGAAATCGTGGGCCGGACAGACCGACCCGGACTTCCGGTTCGTGCTCAAGCTGCCGAAGACGATCACCCATGAGCGTCGCCTCGCCGACGTCGCCGAACCGCTACGCGCCTTCCTGGCCGCGATCGAGCCCCTCGGGCCGCGGGCCCATGCCCTCTGGATACAGCTGCCGCCGTCGTTCAGCCCGGCCGACCTGGACGCGCTCAGCGGTTTCCTCGGCCGGCTGCCGCGCGAGCACCGGTACGCGGTCGAGGTGCGGCACCGCGCGTTCTTCGCGGACCCGCGCTGGGAACAGCAGCTCGAGAGCGTTCTCGGCGCCGTCGGCGCCGAGTGGGTGCCGTTCGACACCACCGTGCTGTTCGGGAGCCCGCCGGCGAGCGGCATCGAGCGGGAGGCGTGGCGGAACAAGCCGCGCGTGCCGCGGCGGACACGGGCGCTGACGTCCCATCCCATCCTCCGCTACATCGGGCGCGATGACCCGGAACGCACCGCCGCGGGCTGGCAGCCGTGGGCCGACGCGGTCGCCGGGTGGCTGCGTGAGGGGCGGTCCCCGACCGTGTTCATCCACACGCCCGACAACGTCGAGGCGCCGGAGCTGGCGCGCCGTTTCCACGCCGACGTGCGAGCCAGGCTGCCCGAGCTCGAGCCACTGCCCGAACCGGTCCCCGCCGGGCCGGCGACGCTGTTCTGAGCCGACCCGGTTCAGACGGCGTCGATTGAGATCGGGGCTGGCGGGCATGCCCGGGCAATGACCATTCGCACCGTCGGGGTGGAAGAAGAGCTGCTGCTCGTCGAGCCAGGTACCGGCCAGCCCCTGGCGGTAGCCGAGACGGCGTTGCGTGCCGCCGACCGAGCCGAGGAGCCGGAGCAAGCCGGGGAGCCGGAGCTCGCCTTCGAGCTGCAGCGGCAGCAGCTCGAGACCAACACCACGGTGTGCCGGGATCTTAGCGAGCTCTCCCGGGAGGTGCGGCGAGGCCGGTCGCTGGCGGCCGAGGCGGCGGCTCGGACGGGGGCGCGGGTGGCGGCGCTGGGGACGTCGCCGACTCCCGTGCTACCGCAGCTCGTGCGGGAAGGCCGGTACCTGCGGATGGCCCGCGCGTTCGGGCCGATCGCCGAGGATCAGCTCACCTGCGGCTGCCACGTGCACGTCGGGATTTCCTCCGCCGACGAGGGGGTGGCCGCGCTCGACAGGATCAGGCCATGGCTGGCGGTGCTGCTGGCGCTCAGCGCGAACTCGCCGTTCTGGCAGGGGCGTGACACCTCGTACGCCAGCTTCCGGTACCAGGAGTGGGGCCGGTGGCCGAGCGCCGGACCGACGGAGGCGTTCGGCACCGCCGAGGCGTACCGGCAGACGGTGCGGCAGCTGATCGGCACCGGCACGCTGCTCGACACCGGCATGGTGTACTTCGACGCCCGGCTGTCCGAGCACCAGCCGACGCTGGAGGTGCGCATCGCCGACGTGTGCCTGTACGCCGACGACGCGGTGCTGATCGCCGCGCTGTGCCGGGCCCTTGTGGAGACCGAGGCGCGCCGCTGGCGGGCGGGTGCGGACGTGCCGCGGCAGCGTACCGAGATGCTGCGCCTCGCCGCGTGGCGTGCTAGCCGCTCCGGGCTAGACGACGTTCTGCTCGATCCGCGCACCGGCCAGCCGGAACCGGCGGCGACCGTCGCCAAGGCGCTGCTCGAGCACGTCAGGGACGCGCTGGACGAGGCGGGCGACACGGCCGCCGTCAGCGACCTGCTCGCCGCGGTGCTGGCCCGCGGGAACGGGGCCGCCTTCCAGCGCGGCGCCTACGGCGGTGACGGCGGCATGGCCCAGATGATCGACCGCGCCGCGGCCGCGACCACCCACTAGACGTGTCAGCGCTTCAGGTGTTAACGATGCCGGCGTGGGTAGCCAGACGCACCTGAGTAGGAATTCGGACGTGGGGGACATTCACATGCCTGGAAGCAGGCCTGCCGCGTGGCAGCGGACCGCCCTGGCGTTCACCGAAGCCGTGGAGTCCGGCAGGCTCGACGTCCCGCTGCCCGGATCCGGGGCGACCTGGGAACGCTGGGCCGTGTTCGCCGACCTCGCCGGGGAAGACCTCTCGCTGGCCAGGCTCGGCGAGGGGCACGCCGACGCGATCGCGATCCTGGCCGAGCTCGGCGGGCCGCGGCCGCGGCCCGGCAGCCGCTGGGGCGTGTGGGCGGCGAACCCGCCGGGCCCCAACGTGACCGCCAGCCGGCAGGGCGGCCTGTGGATCCTGGACGGCACCAAGCAGTACTGCTCGGGGGCACGGGTGTGCACGAATGCCCTGGTCACGGCCGTCGCCAATGACGGAGCCCGGCTCTTCGCCGTCGCCGCGGGTGATCTCGAGCCGCTCGAAGGCAGCTGGCCCGCCACCGGGATGGCAGGCAGCGACACGCTGAACGTCGGGTTCACTACCGTCCCGGCGGTCCCAGTCGGGCCGCCGGGCGGGTACCTCAACAGGCCCGGGTTTAGCCACGGTGGTGCCGGGGTGGCGGCCTGCTGGTACGGCGGGGCACGCGCCGTCGGCCGCACGTTGCTCAGCGCCGCGGCCAAGCGCGACATCGGCCCGCACGCGCTCGCGCACCTGGGCGCCGTCGATCTCGCGCTGCGCGCGGCGCGGGCCGCGCTGACCCAGGCGGCGCGCGAGATCGACGCGGACCCCGGCGACCTGAACGGCGAGGGCGCGCTGCGCGCCCTGCGCGTCAGGGCGCTGACCGAGGCGGCCGCCACCAACGTGCTGACCAGGACCGGCCGGGCGCTGGGCGCCGGACCGCTCAGCCACGACGAGGCGCACTCCCGCGCGGTCGCCGACCTCACCGTCTACCTGCGCCAGCACCACGCCGAGCGCGACCTGGCACTGCTCGGCGAGCTGGTGGCCGAGCAGGGGGCCGCCTGGTGAACCGGGTCCGCGTTCCGTGCCACCCCATCGACGCGCCGGGCACCGACGAAGCCAAGTGGGTCGCCTGGCCGGCACTCGGCGCGCTCCCCCACACGGAACTGGCCGGCCTGGCCAGTGCCGTCGTCGTCGCCGCGCACCCGGATGATGAGGTGCTCGGCGCCGGCGGCCTGATATCGGTGCTCGCCGCGGCGGGCACGCGGCTGCGGCTGGTGGCGGTCACCGACGGCGAGAGCTCGCACCGGGGTCGCGCCGACCCGGCCGCGCTGGCCGCGCGCCGCACGGCGGAGACCGCCGCCGCGCTACGCGCGCTCGGCGCAGAGGCGGCCGAGGTGGTCCGCCTCGGGCTGCCGGACGCCGGGCTGGCCGGCCGCGAGGATGAGCTCGCGGCCGCGCTGCGGCCGCTCACCGCGGATTGGGACGTGTGCCTCGCGCCGTGGGACGGTGACCTGCACCCGGACCACGAGGCAGCGGGCCGTGCCGCCAGGCGGGCAGCTCGCCGGCTCCTGTGCTATCCCGTCTGGATGTGGCACTGGGCTTCCCCCGCAGATCCCCGGGTGCCCTGGGACCAGGCGCTGCGGGTCCCGCTGCCGCCGCGCGCGGCCGCGATGAAGCGCGCGGCGATCGGCTGCTTCGCGAGCCAGACAGAAGACAGGGGCGGCGGTCTCGGGCCGGTGCTCGTCCCGGCCATGATCGCCCACTTCACCCGCGCGATGGAGGTGCTGTTGCCGTGACGGTCGGCCCGGGCTACTTCCGTGACCGCTACGCCGACTCCGCCGACCCGTACGGGCTGGCGGACCGCTGGTACGAGGCGCGCAAGTACGCGCTCACCGTTGCCCTATTGCCCAGGGAGCACTACCTCGCCGCGTTCGAGCCCGGCTGCTCGATCGGGGTGCTCACCGCGAAGCTCGCACCGCGCTGCGGCAGCCTGCTGGCCTGCGACGCGATCGACAGCGCGGTCGCATCCGCCAGGACGAGGACCGCGAAGCTGCCCGCTGTCCGGGTCGAGCGACTGGCGATCCCCGGCGACTGGCCGCCTGGCGAGTTCGACCTCATCGTGTTCTCCGAGATCCTCTACTACTTCGACAACGCCGACCTGAACCAGGTACTCCGCCTCGGCACTGCCGCGCTGCGCCATGACGGGCACCTGCTCGCGGTGCACTGGCGGCATCCCGCCCCCGACCACCCCCGCACGGGCGACGACGTGCACCAGGCGCTGGCGTGGCATCCCAGGCTGACCCGGCTGGCCGGATACCGGGACCCGGACTTCACCGCGGAGGTGTACGCCCGCGCCGACGGCGACCTGAGGTCCGTCGCGCAGGCAGGCGGGATCGTGTGATCCAGGCCGTCGGCGTGATCGTCCCGGCGCACAACGAGCAGGATCTGCTGCCGTCCTGCCTGCGCAGCCTGCGCCGGGCGGCGCGTGCGCTGCGCGACACGCCGGTACACCTGGTGGTGGTGGCCGATGCGTGCCGCGACAGGACCGCCCATCTCGCGCGGCGCGGCGGCGCCGCCGTCATCACGACCGGCGCGCGGAGCGTCGGCGCGGCGCGCGCGGCAGGGGCGCGGGAGGTACTGCGGCGCACGAGCCACCTGGACCCGGCTGACGTCTGGCTGGCCACAACGGACGCTGACACCCTCGTCCCGGCCAGCTGGCTGCGCCAGCAGGCCCGGCTCGCCGACCAGGGCTGGGACGCGGTGGCGGGCACGATCCAAGTCGCCGACTGGTCGGGATACCCGCCGCGGGTGCGCACCGCGTTCCGCGAGCGGTACGCCGCGGGACGCGGCCCGCACCCGCACGTGCATGGCGCCAACCTCGGCTTCCGTGCCGCAGCGTACCTGGCGGCCGGCGGGTTCCCCAATGCGCCAACGGCGGAGGATCACGCGCTCGTCACGGCGCTGACCTCGGCAGGCGGCCGGGTGCTGCACACCCGCGCGGTCACCGTCGTTACCTCGGCCAGGCGCGAGGCCCGCGCCCCGCGCGGATTCAGCCGCTACCTCGCCGACCTCGACGCGGCCACCGCATGATGGCGGCACCGCATGATTTGGCCGGTAAGCATCGGGTAGCGGCCTGCTCATGCACCTCATCAGCAACCTGGAACGAGCCACGCTCCTGGACCGGCTGGTCGAAGCCGGCCAGCGCGTCGCCAGGCTGATCCCGCGAGGGCCGGTCCGCGACGCGCTGTACGGCGTGCGGCTCGGGCATCCGCTGCACCCCATGCTGGTCCAGGTCCCGGTGGGCACCTGGCTGTCCGCCAGCGTTATGGACGCCTGGCCGGGCAACCAGAAGGCGTCTAGGCGGCTGGTCCTCGTCGGGCTGGCCGCCGCGGTGCCTGCCACGCTCGCCGGCGCCGCCGACTGGTCGGAGCAGCACGAGCAGCAGATGCGCGTAGGCCTCGTGCACGCCCTCGTGAACACGGCCGCGATCGCCCTGTATGCCGCGTCGGCGATCGTCCCTGCCCGGGCCAGGGCGCTGCGGCTGGCGGGGCTGGCGACGGCCGGCGCCGGCGGGTTCCTCGGCGGGCACATCGCCTACCGCCAGTCCGCCGGGGCGAACCAGGCCGAACCGGTACCGCACCTCGTCGAGCCCGGCTGGCACGACCTCATGCCGCTCGACGAGCTGGACGGACGGCAGCCGGTCAAGCGGATGGTCGGCGACGTACCCGTCGTCGTGCTCCGCGACGGCGAGCGCATCCACGTCCTCGCCGACCGGTGCAGCCACCTGTCCGGGCCGCTGTCCGATGGCGACTACCACGACGGCTGCCTGACCTGCCCGTGGCACGGCAGCACCTTCCGGGTCGACGACGGCGCGGTGGCGCGCGGCCCGGCGACCGCTCCCCAGCCGGCGTTCCGCACCCGCATCGCAGGCGGGATCGTCCAGGCCTGCCTCCCCGGCGCGGGCTGAGGCAGGCGGAATCATATACGCACTGCGACAGGGAACAGGCAAGCCGCTGCTGTCCGGGCCGGTCACCGTGGCCACGCTGGGCGCCGCGGCAGCGTGGTGGCGCTGGATCCTGGCGGTTTCTGGACCGATGCGCGGGTGCGGGTCTTCGGGGCCAGCGTCAAGGCGTCCGTCGCGCTGGTCCGGTCCATCCAGCCGGCGCTGCCGACGCCAGCCTGCACTGGTTCGACCGCTGCGGGCACTTCCCGCACTGGGATCAGCCCGCGGAGACCGGCGAACTGATCCTCCAAGCCACTAGGCGGCGCCATCTAGACGGGCGGCTGCGGCCTGGTCCCCGCTGCGCTGGCCGGGCCAGAACGCGGCGGCGATCAGGATGAGCAAGGGCCCGGTGTTCGGGTCGGTCGCCTGGCCGGTGAGGATGCCCCCGAACTGCTCCGCCGTCACCCAGATGACGGCCGCCGCGATGGCCGCGACGACCAGCGCGGGCCTGGTGAGCCCGCGGATCAGGACACCGGCCGCGACCGCGGCGAAGACGGCGGTGAACACGATCACCACGGTGCGGTCCGTAAACGGCGCCGCCTGTGCCGGCGCCGTCGCCAGCAGGAAGGCCATTCCGGCCCACAGCAGGAGCCATGCCAGCTTCGCGTAGCGGCCGAGCGGGCTGCCGTCCGCGACGCTGTGGCCGGGTCGCTCATCCCGGCCGCCGGGCCAGACCAGCACGGCCAGCAGCGCGTAGAGCACCGCCGCCCCTGGCGCGCCGGTCAGCGGACTGGCCGCATTGGTGAAGACCCCGCCCAGGCCTTCGCCGAGCCACCACACTGACAGCGACCAGACGACGGTGCCTGCCAGCGCCGCCCGGACGGTGGCACGGAACAGCAGGCCGACGGCCAGTACGAGCTGAATCGTCGCGAACGCGGCGTTCCACGCGACCGGACTCGCGGAGATCGCCTGCGCCGCCAGCGTGACCGGGCCGGCGACGATGCCGGGCTGCCCGGGGGCGGCCATCGCCAGCATGGCAGGGAACGCTCTCGTGAACATATACGGCTGGTACTGCAGCGCGGCGTCGAGCAGCCACACCGCGCCGAGGGCGACCTGGAGTGCGCGCCGCAGGCCCGCCGACCGCCGGTCGGCCGCCCAGGCGAAGGCCGGGACAGCGGGATCCCGGCGAAGTGTGGCCTGCCCGGATGGCGGGAAGAGCAAGGTGGCGAATGCCGCCAGCGAGCCGGCCAGCACGACGGGAAGGCCAGGGCCCGGGCGGGCGATGACCATCGAATCGCCACCGAGGCCGCGGACGGTCCTGACGAGCTGGATAAGCAGGTAACCGGCGAACCCGACGGCGGCGAACCCGGTCAGGCCGGCCAGCCAGCGGGCCGCCTGCCCGCCGCCCGCCAGCTGCCAGATCCCGGCGGCGGCGATGGCCGCCCCGGCCACGGCAAGGACGCGTCCGTTGCCGCCGCGGATGCCGGAGATCCCGATCAGCCCGGCGAAGGCCTCGACCCAGGGAAGCAGGGCCCCGGTGACGATGACGGCGCCGGCGGCCACGGCGGTGATCCCGGCGACGGCACGCCAGCCTCGCGGCCATGACGAAAGGGAGACCGCCCGCAGCGCGGGCTGGCTTCGCGTGGTCATGATCTCTTCTCGCCTTTCTGCTGGATTGGCCGCCGGCAGCCGGTCCCCGGCCAGCGGGGCGCGCCGCTGGCCGGGGACCACCGTGCTAACGGACGACGGCGAAGTACAGGAACAGGTTGGTGGTGATGTTCCCGGTGACGTCGGCGCTGTCGGTGCGCTGGAGGTGCTCCAGCTCCCAGTCGCTCTTGGCGCGGACGATCTTGTTCCACGCGCTGAGCGACTTGACGCCGACGACGTCGACGTTCCACCACTCGCCCTGGTGACCGTTGTCGGTGGCCACGATGTGGCTGTGCGCGGGCAGCGCCAGGTCCCCGGTGCCCGCACCCAGCACCGCCGACAGGTCGATCGTGGCCGGGTGGTCGATGCAGTGTCCCGCCACCGGGCACTGCAGGGTGCTCTTCGGCGGGGTGAACCCGAGCGGGACCACCACGTAGAGCGGGTCGAAGCTGCTCGCGGGTGTCTGGGTGTAGTCGGCGCCCGCCTCGCACCTGGAGGACGCCTTACTCGCCGGAGGCGTCTGGCAGGAGTAGTTCTTGCTGTAGAAGAAGCGAACTGTGTGCCCGTCGTACCAGCCGTTGGTGAAGCCCGTCTGGGCGTGGCCGTTCGACGCGGACGTCAGCTGATCCATGCCGGTCATGCCCGTCATGCCGGACGGCGCGGCGGACGAGGCCAGCGCGGTTCCTGACACCGCGGCCATGGCGAGCACCAGCAGGCCCGACAAGGCCAGCGCGACCTTGCGGGGGCCGGCTTGCCGTACCCGTTCGAGGTTGAGTTGGGTCATCGAGTTCCCCTTCGGTGAACCGGCGCGCTCCGGTAGCACGCCTTTCACGGCCCCACTCGCGGTAACCGTGCCCGCGGATTGGTGGCCGGGGAGCCCGATACCCATCCGGCCGCCGCGCGGCCTCGAAGTAGTCGCATGACAGCCCCATCGGCAGGCCGGCAGCAGGACGACCCTGGGCCAGCGGGGAGGAGCCAGCAGCTCGCCTGGCTGCTCAACCGGGTGGCCCGCGGTGATCACTCGGCCTTCGAAGAGGTCTACGACCAGCTCGCCGGGCCGGTGTACGGCCTGGTCAGGAAGGTGCTGAGGGACCCGGCGCAGTCCGAGGAGGTCGCCCAGGAAGTGATGCTGGACGTGTGGCGGACCGCGTCAAGGTTCGACGCGTCCCGGGGCAGCGCGGGGGCCTGGGTGATGACGATCGCGCACCGCCGGGCCGTGGACCGGGTCCGGTCCGAGCAGGCCGCCACCACACGAGAGCGGAGCCTGGCATTCGGCCCGGTGCACACCGAGGACGTCGCGGAAGTCGTCGAATCGGCGCTGGACCGGCAGCGGGTCAGGCGGTGCCTGGACAGCCTCACACCGCTGCAAGCCGAGGCCGTCACACTCGCCTACTACGGCGGATACACGTACCCGCAGGTCGCCAGCCTGCTCGGAGTCGCCCTCGGGACGGTCAAGACCCGCATCCGCGACGGCCTCATCCGGATGCGCGACTGCATGGGGGTGCCGTGGTGAGCCTCCCAGGACACGATCTGCACCAGCTGACGGGCGCCTACGCTGCCGACGCGCTGGCGGGTATCGAGCTGGCCCAGTTCGAAAAGCACCTCGGCCAATGCCGACCCTGCGCCGACGAGGTCCGCGGACTCCGGGAGACCGCAGCGCAGCTGGGGATCACCACTTCGATCGTGCCCCCGCCCGCGATGCGCCAGCGGGTGCTCGGGGCCGCCAACCGCACCCGTCAGCTTGCCCCGCCCGGCGGCAGGCTCCCTGAGCCCGGCACGCCCGGGAGGAAGGCGTGGCTGCGCCGCGCGCTGCCCCGCCCGGTCAGCGTCGCGGCCATGACGGCCATGGCGGCCGCCGTCGCCGTCCTGGCGATCGTGCTAGCCGGCACGCAGCACCGCCTCGAGCAAGCCCGGTCGGCGAACCAGGCCGTCGCCAGGGTCCTGACCGCCCCGGACGCCCGGATCGAAACCAGCGGAACGGTCGTCGGCGGTACCGTGACCGCCGTCGTCTCCGAACGCGGCCACGAGGCCGCGATCACCGCCGCTGGCCTCCCCGCCCCGCCCGTGAGCAGGGCCTACGAGCTATGGGTGATCAGCGCCGCCGGTGCCCGCTCCGCCGGCCTGATGCCCGGGGCAAGCGCGAGCGCGACACCGCCCGTCCTCGCCGCTGACATCATGCCCGGCGACCGGCTGGGCATCACGATCGAGCCCGCCGGCGGCTCCGCCCGCCCCACAACCGCCCCGATAGTGGTGCTATCCGTCGCTGCCTAGCGGACCGGGACCTGGGGTGTGGTGGTACCCCCCGGGGGCTAGCGGGAGCACGCCGGAAGGAGTGGGGCCGCCGCCCTGGTACCCGCCGGTAACAACGGCGATCGTGAGAAGCGACAGGCACAATCTCTCACGCGGGGAGGCCGGCGATGTCCCGTCTCACTGGCAGGCTCGGCGGCGCGGCCGCCCGGCACCCGTGGCGCACGATCGCCATCTGGCTGATCCTGATCGTCGCGCTGTCCGGCCTGAAGATGGCGTTCGGCGGCCAGCTCCAGGACGACTACACCGTGCCAGGCACATCCTCGCAGGCCGGGGCCAGCTTCCTGCAGGCGCGCTTCCCGCAGATGTCCGGCACGAACGCCCGGGTCGTCATCCACGACCGGGCCGGCCGCCCCCTCGACCCGGCGGTGCTCGCCACCGTGCGCGGCGACGTGAGCCGCCTGCCCGGCGTCTCGGTGGTCGCTCCGCCGCTGCAGTCGAAGAGCGGCGACACCGCGCTGATCGGCGTGCAGTACAGCGTGCCCGTCACCTACTTCAAGGGCACCACCGGAGTCGATGAGCTGACCAGGGCCACCGCCCCCGCCCGCGCCGACGGGCTGCAGGTGGCGCTCGGCGGCGAAGTGCCGGAGAACGTCATCACGACCAGCGACGTGACCGACGGGATCGGCGTCGTGGTCGCGCTGGCCGTGCTCGTCCTCGCGCTCCGCTCGCTGGTCGCCGCCGGGCTGCCGCTGCTCGTCGGGATCGCCGGGCTCGGCGTCGGCACCGCCATCACCGCGCTGCTGGCGGGCGGGGTGCACATCAGCACCCAGGCGCCGACCGTGGCCTCCATGGTCGGCCTCGGCGTGGGCATCGACTACGCCCTACTGCTGGTGAGCCGGCATGTGGAGGGCCTGCGGGCCGGGCTAGCTCCGGCCCTGGCGGCGGAGCGGGCCGCCGCCAAGGCCGGATCCTCGGTGCTCATCGCGGGCCTGACCGTCATCGTGTCGCTGCTCGGCCTGCAGCTGTCCACGCTGCAGACGTACGCGACGATCGGCTACGCCGCGGACATCTGCGTCGCCGCGGTCATGCTGGCCGCGCTCACGCTGGTGCCCGCGCTCTGCGCGCTGGCGGGCACCCGCATCCTGCCGCGCCGGCTGCGGGCCGGGTCCGGGGCCGGAGCCGCCCCCGCGAAGCCCGCGGCACCGGCCCGGCAGACCAGGACCGAGGCGTGGGCCGCGTGGGTGACCCGGCGGCCGGCGCTGATGGCGGCGGCCTCCGTGGCGGTGCTGCTGGCGCTCGCCGCGCCGGTCCTCGGCATGCGCACCTGGCCGGGAGACGCGGGCACCCAGCCGGCGAGCAGCACGGTCCGGCAGGCGTACGACCTGGTCACCGCCGAGTACGGGCCGGGCGCGAACGCGCCGCTGCTGGTCGCCGTCGACCTGACGCAAGACCGCGCGCCGGCCGCGCTGGCCGCCAGGCTGCGGGCGCTGCCAGGGGTCACGGCCGTCGCCGGGCCGGTGCTGAACGCGGCGGGCGACGCCGCGGTGATCACCGTGCAGCCGTCGACGGGCCCGAGCGACCCCGCGACGACGCGGCTGCTGACCACGATCCGCGCGGACGCGCCGCGCGGCGTGCTGGTCACCGGCACCGAGGCGATCTACGCCGACGTCACGCAGCGGCTCGCGGACCGGCTGTGGCTCGTCATCGCGTTCGTGGTCGGCATGTCGCTGCTCATCTTGACCGCGCTGCTGCGCGCCCCCGTCAACGCGCTGAAGGCCGCGGTGCTCAACCTGCTGTCCGTCGCCGCCGCGTACGGCGTCGTGACCGCCGTCTTCCAGACCAACGCCGGCGCGCACATCATGGGGCTGCCGCACGGCGCGCCGGTGTCGACGTGGGCGCCGATGCTGATGTTCGCCGTGCTGTTCGGCCTGTCGATGGACTACGAGGTGTTCCTGCTGTCGCGGGTCCGCGAGGCCTGGCTGGTCTCCGGGGACGCCAGGGACGCCGTGGTGCGCGGGCTCGGCTCGACCGCCCGGGTCATCACCAGCGCGGCGGCGATCATGATCGCGGTGTTCCTCGGCTTCGCCACCGACCCGAACGTCATGGTCAAGACCATCGGGTTCGGCATGGCCGCCGCCGTGTTCATCGACGCGACGCTCATCCGGCTGGTCCTCGCGCCCGCGGCGATGGTGCTGCTCGGCCGGGCCGGCTGGTGGCTCCCCCGGCCGCTAGCCCGTCGCGGCCGGCCAGCCGCCGCACCCGACCTCCCGGCAGTCCCCGCGGAGATCTCCTAGGACGGATCGAAGGCGTCCTTGATCGCCTGGCGGCCGGTCGCGGTGCGGGCGAGGTAGCCGTAGGTGCCCTTGTCGCGCAGCTCGACCGCCGCGCCGGCCAGCGCGCCGAGGGCGGCGAACGCGAGGGCGCCGCCGACCGAGACCCGGCTGACGCCGGCCTCGGCGAGCTCGCTGACGGGCGGGACGCCGCCCATGGCGAGGACGTTCACCGGGCGGTCGACCGCTGCGACCACCTGCCTGATGTCCGCCAGGCTTTTCAGGCCGGGCGCGTACAGGACGTCGGCGCCCGCCGCCTGGTATGCCCGCAGCCTGATGATCGTGTCCGCCAGGTCCCCGTGGCCGTACAGGTGGTTCTCGGCGCGCGCGGTGAGCACCAGCCGGGCCGACCCGGCGTGCGCGGCCGCCACGGCGGCCGCGACGCGCGCCGCCGCCAGCTCGATCTCGTAGATGGGCCGGTCGTCGTCGCCGGTGTAATCCTCCACCGAGCAGCCCGCGAGCCCGGTCTTCGCGGCGAGGGCCACGGTCTCCGCGACGCCGTCCGGGTCGTCGGCGAAGCAGTTCTCCAGGTCGGCGGAGACCGGCAGGTCGGTGGCCGCGACGATGGCGGTGGCGTGCCCGAGGGCCTCGTCCCTGGTCACCGAGCCGTCGAAGCGGCCAAGTGTCGCCGCGAACCCGGAACTCGTGGTCGCGAGCGCCTGGAAGCCCAGCGCCGCGAGCAGCTTCGCCGATCCCTGGTCCCACGGGTTGGGCAGCAGCAGCGGATCCCCCGGACGATGCAGCGCGAGGAACCGTTCCGCCTTCTCTTGCTGGGTCGTCATGGCCCGAACGTACCAGGCCATCAGAACACGCCCAGAAGTTCACTTAAAACTCCGCGATCGATCATTAAACGCTCATCCGGAAGGCAAAACCTGGGGCTTATTGTCCCCTACCGGACGGAGCTTGCTCGTGCCAGAGATTTCCCGTCGCCGCTTGCTGCAGGGCCTTGGCGCAGCGGCGACAGCGGCATTCGCCGCCGAGTTCCTGCCGCCGAACGTCCGCCGCGCGATGGCGGCCGGCCCCGCGAAAGGCGGCAGCCTCCGCGACATCAAGCACGTGGTGATCCTCATGCAGGAGAACCGGTCGTTCGACCACTACTTCGGGACCCTGCCGAACGTGCGCGGGTTCTCCGACCCCGCCGCGATCAAGCTGCCGGACGGCAAGCCGGTGTTCTACCAGCCGGATCCGGGCAATCCCGACGGCTACCTGCTGCCATTCCACCTGGACACGAAGACGACCAGCGCGCAGGCGCAGCCGTCCACCAGCCACG
>Ga0335075_10010281_pt1 | contig 14218 bp, 10 predicted proteins | sample Lox_Sample_24_FD_206723 | JGI IMG/M metagenome (GOLD analysis project Ga0335075, IMG submission 206723) | Soil microbial communities from Loxahatchee National Wildlife Refuge, Florida, United States - Lox_Sample_2.4 | ecosystem: Environmental > Terrestrial > Soil > Wetlands | place: USA...
CACTCTTCTCCTACGCTCGTTCGGCCCAGGTTGAAGAGTGCATACCGCTCTTCTAGATCTTCAGCGAGATAGCGCTCCATTGGTATGTACTTGAGCTCTCTGGCTTGGCCGGGCTGGCCATCCATGCTCGACTGGACTCCTGCGAGCAGAGCTTTGTGCATTGGACAGAGGCTAGCGAAGACCTGCTCTTGATCATGAGGTGTTGCTTCACTGACCTCATTGGAAGCATGTACTTTGTTGCCAGGCAAGCCGCTGTTGTCAATCTGCAAAGCTAGACCTAAGAGGTCATGCTGCTGTCTGTGAGAGGATTGGCCCGTCGAAAGATCCGCTGGATGCTCTTCATTTAAGAATGATTTGTCGAACGAGTCATGGGTCTCGTTGCTCGTCGCAAAGTCTGAAGCTTTGCGGCTGGTTGATTGTGGATCCTGCTGTCCTTCCTTGGAGGAGACGTGCGGGGAGGATGAGAGTTTCTGACGGGATGTGCTTGCCTTCGAGTGGGTCTTGCTCCTAGGATAAGAAGTCAGCATCTGCTTTCAGGGAAGTGTCTGCGAACTTATAATCTATTAGGAGCTACAAGAGGTGTTTACCTTTTCGACTCTTTGCCGCTCCTTAACCCTTTTGTGAACTTCAATGCTTTGCTGCTTCCTGAGGAGGCCATTTAGCACTTGGAGACTTTAGTCGGTCATGGTGGCATTGAATGTCTGGGATAGATATATCAATATCGAGGGTGTCATCGATGTAAATGAAGCTTGGTCTCAGGACGCACATGCTACACTCTTATACTCTTACATTCTGCAATTGTGCTGAGGCTTCTTGAAATTCGGAGCGCTCACTGGCATGGTGTCTAGTCAGGTACCCATGTGCTAGCTAGGTGGCTTACGCAGCTCATGCTGGCACCGAAGCTAGTGCAAGTATGATCACCCATCAGAAGTGTTAATTTTGACATGTCCATCCTTGATCATTGGAATAATCGATCTCTCGTCATGACTTCGAGCTTGGGCATTTGGCGGTCGCAATTTATCACATCGTAATTAAGCTTGAACGTAAGCGGGATAAATTCATGTGAAACCTTGAAACGCGTAGGGCGAACGGGCAGAACGAATCGGGGTGACTTGCTTTTTCCCGTCGGAATTCTTGCGAAATCTTGTACCCCACACTCGGCCTCGTATGCTGCAGTTTGGATTCACACCTTGCATCTCCTTTTGTATCAAGCGAAAGCCAGGGTGTAGCAGACATTTTATTGCAACGGCTTCTATGTACACGCCACGCACATTTTTTTTGGTTTGAAATGACCTCTTCGTTTTGGAGATAACTTCGGTTTTCGGAAAAGTGGAATATTTATCGTGCTTCACCTCGAGGTTTATTGCATGTCTATAACCCATATGATCCAGGTGATGGCTTGCCTTGTGCGATGCTTTCCGTAGAAAAATTCTCGCCGTGGTATGCTATTACTCTTATAATCTCAAAGCAACCGGACTTGTTCCGTCACATCAATATTGATCGGTCCTATTCCGGCTTCCGCTGCCGCTCCGCTCATCTCCCTATCAATCTTGGAAAAATGACCGACCGCAGTGTTCAGCTCACCGAAATGGGGGTTTCCTAATTAAGACATCCCGCATCCCGCGGAACAGGTCCTTGTTGCAGCGCGACATAATTGGCTGTTTGCCGCAACACGTTTCCGTCACTCTAAGGTGGTGACTGATTGGCCGCAATGTCATCATCTGCCCCCTGCTCTGTTGGAGCTTCTTGGGGAGGTGTTTCGGAACTTCTTTCGCACGGTCTCAGGAACATCTTCCGGGACTTTCCTCTGCACCCTTCCCTCACCACTGCACTTACAAAATCCAACCCATGTCTCTAACTTGATCGTTACCTCAAGTATGAGGTCTAAATTTGACGTGCGTGATGATCTGTGAGACTACCAGCCACCGTTACTAAACCAGTATACCGCCCAGTACTACCCGAAAGCCGAGGAGGGGTTTTGTTTCAGCCTCGGCGGCTCCTAATTGGCTGTGTTTTTAGGAATGCCCGTTAATTTGCGTGCTGTTGAGTAATTCTAGCCTTAACGTCAACTCCTGTGTTTATCCTCGCAGGATTAGGAGCCAAATGTACCGCACAATTTGCGGGGCTTCCGCATTTTACACAGAATACCGCGAGGGATTTTTAGCGCCCGCCCGATCGAGGAAGGTGCGCGCAGAGTCGCCGTGCTGCTTTCCTTAACGACCATAAATACCGCCCTCCGTCCTCCCTCTGCGTCCTTTTCCAACTTTCTGTTGCCCGTTCCCGGTTCCTAGCCTCGGCCTAATTCATGCGCCGCACGATCCCTCCCAGAGTCCGTAGACCCTGGCCGTCCGGCCTCTCTGCAGTCAAAGACCTTAACTTGATGGTTTCTACCATCACCCGGTGAGCAATCGAGATATCACGCTATTGCTACAGCTGCGGTGTCGCTGCCCCCGCCTGTATGAGGCGCTAGCGTGCATGTTCTGGTTATCATAACTGTTGGATCTTAGCCACAACGACGCGATGGAGAGTGGGATATTCGCTGCTGGAGTTCAAATGACGTCGGCTTTAGAGCCGTCCTGGTCTCTCGGATTTTTGCTCTCGTAGTCGAACCCTCATCTCCCGTCTTGCACACTCGTGGTGGTCGGAGGCACAGTGTCATCCATATTCAAGTGATACACTCCTTCCAGAGGGCCTTCGACGGTGAAAGTTTACGAGGCTATGCATGTACCTATACAATACGGCCAATAGCAGAAGTGCATTACAGCGACCGGGGTGGATTTCTATCTTACTGCACCGCCAGCTACCCCACGAGTTACAGTATACCGGTTAGATCACCTGTAGGTAAGATGAGGCATACGTCTCTAGCGTCGTTTGCAGGACTCACTCAGCTAAGACTTGCAGGCTGATATCCACTCCACTTGGCAGCAGAGGATTCGTGGACTATAACTATCTATGGTGATCGAGCAGCATGGCGAGGAGACGGAGCTAGGAGGTGAAAGAAGGAGTGCAGGAAAGCTAGGCTACTCCATCTAACTGCAATCAGGGGGGATCACCAAGGATCATGTTTACGGAGTGGGCGGAAATTTCCTGAGGAGCAATGTAGGGGAGGGAGATAATTGGTTCCGCAAAGCTTGCATTGCCAATCGCGTGCCTTGGTGAACGTGTCAACCCCGGCAGAGTGCATCGATTTTCTTGCCAGAAGGGAAAAGGAGAGGGGGATTCATGCATTGTGCTGTTTCAGCTGGTAACCTTCCATCTATTAGCACAGTAGCTGTAATTGGTGAAGTTGAACAAGTAAGTGGTGTTAGGCATGAATCAGTCAATTCCAGCTGAAAGCTGTTCTTGCTTCCCAGAAGCGAAGCATATGTGAATATCCTTGACTAAAGGAAAATAGGAGGTGGCCGTCAGGCAGGATCATATTCCCTTCCCAATAAAATGAAAATATCCAGAACTGCCTCTGCTGCAGACAATCCATCCCTTCGCGTACGAAGCTATTCAAGCACTTAGAGAATTGCCCTTTGCCACAACCCAATCAGGACATCTGCAAAATCAAATGGAATCCCATGATTATTTTCCTTCCTCTAAGACAATAGCAACGACCACACAGATGTCGTCCAATTTCCTGCTGGCACTCATGGCCTTAGCCTCGCTGGCAATACCAATAGCTAGAGAGCTCTGCAGTAGCGATATACTTTGATTTTCAGCTTGTGGAGTAGTCGACATCGTGAGTCGTTCCCCAACTCGAATTCCTTGTTGAGTGGGTTCCCATGCCTTTTCGTCCACCATGAGCTTGTTCACAATCTGCAAGACGTTTTTTTTACTCAAATTGTCCCACACTCCGTCCGTTGCAAAGACAAGCACGTCTCCATGTCGCAATGAGTGCTTTGTTACGCTCGCGTCCTTGGGGAAATTATGTATATATGCGTTTTTCATATTCGGCGGGATTATGGTGAGCTGATAAGGGACGCCGAGCATGAGCATTTGATCCTGAGAGTAGTTATGGATGGTATTTGAACGTAGCTGCACAAATCCCGAGTCACCTAGATTCGCAACCTCGAGGGAACCATCCTCCTTGGCTATTCCGACGCATACTGTGGTACCGCCTGCCATGTCGGTCTCGTCTTTGACTATCGCTTCATATCCTTTCTCTATGATCCCTCGCGCACTCAACACTGGAGATCCATCGTTGGGTGGGTAGGTCGACGCTGTATATGCCATGTAATTGCAGAGGCCATGGGAGAAATCTGCTGAGTCGAACCCATAGTCCATCCAGCCCGAAACCCCATCTGCTACGCCAAAAGCCACATCCCCACTCTTCCCAATCCGACTGACAAAAAATGCATCTTGGCCACTATCTGGTCGTGCTCTCTTATCTGTCTTCTGGTTTATTATTTGGGCATTAGGATCGAAATTGAAGACGTTTGTTGCAGGATTGGACTGTTTGCCTTCGGCTAAGTAAGATGCAGCAATGCTGTAGGAGAATTTCATTTTCGACGAGGTGTATGCTAGAGATGTGTGGAAGAGCCGTGCATGGAAGGAGTGGACAAGTTGTGAGCGTAGGTATGGCCTGCTGCGAAGGGCTGCAAAAGTTTATGGGAAGCCGCTTATTACTTTGGTCCGTAACAATCGTATAATGCTTATGCGATATGCTATAGTGGAATGTAACAGTTGATTGTACTCAAATTTCCTTGGGGGATTTGAGTTCTCCTAACTACCCTATATATATTAATTATGTGTCGATTCAGAGGTCTAGAACCGTGCCTTAAGGAAAAACTTTTCACTGGGCTAATGGCGCTACGGCGTGCCGTTATAGGGGATGATACTGTACCAGTAATATATCGGACTGATATGTCCTTATTCGGTCCTCTAGTACCCCTTACTAACTCGTATGATGAACCTCCTGACTTATTCTAGCAGCTGATGAACTAAGGATAACCAGGTGACCCATGTTTCTCTTCTTCCCAATATATCTCAAACGACTTCCCCTTTCAGTGACGCCGCTCGTAGCGACTACCTAAGACGTTCATCGTCACTCTGAAAGGGCTTGGCTAGAGCGTGAATGAGTGGATCTTAGCGGTTGGAATAGTCAGCTTTAACCTATCTCCTCTTTATAGACTTATCTTTAATTTTTTATGTATGGAATCCTGGAGTAATTCGGATAGCACGTCGAAGCCAGATTATGAATCTAGTCTTCACCTAGCTCTAACAGTGACGAGGGTGATCTAACTAAGAGCCTTGAGCCTGAGCTTAGTGTAGCTATCGATAACGACGATTACTATTCTCAATCCACAAGAGTGTGGTGGGGCAAAGTAGCCGCTCCTAAAGAAATCACATGATCTGGGTAATAGTCCCCCGGGATGTTGGAGTAACGGCTGTAGTAATCCGTTTGCCTCCGAAAACGTCTGTAAACATCCCTAATGAATATAATTTAACTGTATGACAAATGAAATGTACTTGTTCAAACTGTCCTTTAACAAATTGCCTTCGTCGTCCTCCTTAAGTATAACACACCCTCTCCTTTGCTCTTCAGTCGATGTCGGACGCACTACTACAAACCTTCTTGGCCTAGGTGCGTCCGTCATTAGAGTGTCCACGTTATTGTGCTCTCGCTAGGCATTCTGCTGGATTTGAGCTCTTCTGCGGACTGTAGCTTTTAGTGGATGGTAACCTTTTGTTTTAGCTGAATTTGGATCCTTTCGAGCCATCACTGCCTTCGCTGGACTTGGGGTCTTTAGAATCTATGGTAACTGGGATGTAAAAGCGGTTCTGCTCAACGAACTTCTTGAATCAATTGCCTGCATAGGCACTAGCTAGTTGCGCCCCGGCGAATTCACCTAAGATGTATGTTCCTTCTTAGGAATTGCCTTCTAAACTCTGTACAGCTACTGAGTGGAATTTGTGCCATCGGCAATTCGTTATCACAACGAAACCTCGAAACACAATGCCCCTCTGCTCATCCAATCTTAATTCCGCCTCCACTAGCACTGATGACACACCCTGTGATCCATCTTGCATCGCGGCTACATAATAAACTCACCACATCTGCAACGTCCTCGGGCTGGCCAAATCGCGGCAGACACTGTAGCGGGATGAATTCGCGCTTGAAGGTTTCTAGCGTCTCAGGGGGCACTTTCATAACTGATTCAGTCTGAGTCAAGCCGACGGTCACGGCATTTGCAGTTGTACCAGCCATAAAGGAGAACTGGAATCCATCAGCTATTTGAGAGCAATGGCAAAGCCTAAAATATGAAGATAGCAACTTCGCCGCAGGAGGAAATAAGCATAAGCGATCACTAACTCTATCTTCCTTGCCCCCAAAGGCCTCTGCCCAAGTGCGGCACAGCGACTCCCCCGCAGACTTGCCTGCCGAATACATCAGCTGCATCGACCACGGCTGTCTTGACCGAATAGAAGAGATATATACGATTCGGCTTTCGAGCTGGAATATTCTCCGCTTGACGAGCTCGTCAATAATCAGAACGGGCGTTTGGATGTTGCCAATTATGCTTTGTTGGATCTCCTCAATCGTCAACTCCCCGATAACGCCTGGGCGGGGGTCAGCCGCGTTGTTGATGAAGATATTTACACGACCGGAGAAGTGTTGGAATAGGGCATCGGCGATTGTTTGAGCACATGTGGGAGAGAAGATGTTAGCGCTTACGCCTATGATCTTGGAGCTGCGGTTATGATTCGCATCTTTGAATAAAGCCGCGATCTCGTGGTCGATTGAGTCGATCAAGGCCAGGCTGTTGGTACTCGAGCATGTTCCCAATATGGAACATCCTCTCGAGGCAAGGTTCATAGCAATTGCTCGGCCGATGCCTCGAGAGGCGCCAGTGATGACGGCTACTTTATCGGCCAGATCTTGCTCTCGAAGTCGCAATGAGGTCATAGTGCGGGTATGCAGCAAATGACGAGACGCAATAATGCAAGCTCCCTTGGATAATTTCTTCGGGCCACGATTTGCTGGCTGATTACTAAAAATTTCGTTCTCGGCTCAACTTCGGCTCGATATTGAACCTACCTTACTGTCATTTCTCAGGTTATTTCTCCTTGGCCTTATCCTCACCATTGCTTAAGGTCGATACTCTACTGGGCCAGCTCCTAGGTAGTAGTTAAAGAAGCTCGCGTAGAAATATACGAACAGTCGGCTGCCGCTAACATAATAGAGGGATATCGTATTAATTGGCTTATAAAAACCCCGCATCATTTATAAGACTATGGTTTTATAGCTTATCTAAGGTTAAAACACCCCCAACCTCAGCGCTTCTGCTATTTAAGGCCAAATTTCAATAGAATTGACTATAGAAGAGAACTAGAAGTGAATATATATGAGACATGTAAAAGAACCTCCTTCCAACTAATCAATTTATATTACAGTCTCCATCGTCCTCATCTCCATTAATAACTTCATCAAAATCAGAGTCAGAGTAGTCGTCTGTATTAGCAGCATTGTCATTGGGGTTCTGTTTAGTATAGTCGCTAACATTGATATCAGGGAAGTTTCAAACAGAGAGCTTAGAATCCTTAGAGCTATTAGGATTTAAAGACAAGCCAACCTGGCGAAAGGTTTTAATAATTGTATCCTTATACTCTATATGAAACTTTTCCCAAGCTTTAGCGACCTCCTACAGAGCGCTTCCCAGCCTTCTATTCTGTAATGTGGTTGTTGATATGTACATCCTCAAACTCTTTAATATATTGTTTAATGATTTTGTTAACAGAGACATCAAGGACTTAAACATAGCTTGTACAGCTACTAGGGGTGATAAAGGTAGTTACATTAAGCTTTGTAAGCTTATTGTGTAACTCTTTTTGTGCTTGCTCTTCTACTAATCTCTTCTCTTTTGCCTTTACAGATTCCTTCTTTTGTGCAGTGCGAAGGAGTCAAGGTAAAGAAGTTGTAGTTCTTAATGTTTAACCAATTAGATAAGGTAAGTTGTATTAGCATATGCTTTCTCGTTGAAAATTATAATAACACTAAGGTAATACTTCTTTATCTCTGTGATTTGGCAACGGTCCTTTAAGGTTGGCTTCTTGTAGAACATTAAGAGTGGTTTGCAACAAGCAATTCCATCTGTAAATGCACTAATTTAGAAGGCACTCTGCCTATTCTCCTGGCCGCTTTTAGCTCCTTTAAGTCATGCAGTTTTAGAGCTAGCTCTAGTAAAAGTTCAATCGTTTTAGTACTTAAATAGAAAAGGTAAATAGTTTATATTTGCAATCTCTAACAGCTTAAATCTTCTAACAACAGAAATAAATTTACTGCGTAGTATACTACAGTCTAAACATTCTGTTACAACAGTCATTTAACAGTTTAATTAGTGCTAAGACTAAATTTCTAGTGTGGTGGGGTTCTGTGGTCCCCTATTAAAAATCACATGATTAAGGCCCGCACTAGGGCAATAGTGTATTTAGCTAGCTCGTAGACTATCTTTAAGCATCTATTATCTTTACGGTTATCTTTTACGGGGATGTACGGGTCGGACAGTTTATTTTACTAGAAGTTTATGGACATCTTACAGATTGAGATCGAGATTTACGGATGTGGAATACAGTCTTTTCTTTTGTATGTCTTAGGCATTGCGCTGAGCGTTGCCTCCGTCCCTACTGCCAGCTATTCCGTGGCTTCGAGCCTGTACGCTAGCCTACATTTTGCCCTGATAACCATGCCCTTCGACGGCACATCCATTCATTTCCTCCACACTAGAAGGAGCTCTTTAAGGGCCTTTTGAGCACGTTTAGTTTTACAACGAAGAGAGATGTAATATTAGCGTTGAATTGCCTCTGTATCAGCTAGGGGAGAATCGAATTCTAAGGTATGTTTTCTTGCTATCTGCATGTTAAACTACACATTTAAGATAGATCTTTCTATAAGTATCTCTAGTACGCTAAAGAATCCATTTAAAACTAATCTTTCGACCTTAAGCTTGTACGTCCTTAAACCTTTAATTCAGCTATATTTCCATCTGTTCTTCTTTAACTTGAGACTACAGCTGTTGCGAGCGATATGACCCTTTCTTTTAGTTTAAGATCCTAGCCTTATTTGTTACCTAACTACGTAGCTATTTGCGTGTAATCTTAAGCTTTCAAGCAGCTATTCAGACTGACATGCGTTTAAATATGCTATATTTCAGCTTCTTCCACGTTGTTTGGTAGTGCTCGAGTGCTGCTAATTTGCGCTCTTGTTAGTAGGTATATCGACAGCGAGGAACGTAGTCGTATTCGTCAAGCTTTGCCTCTTTATTATCCTTATCCACAATATCCTCTTAAATATCTCTAGCAGCAGCCTCCTTGTCCCATAGTCTCTATTGCTGTCCGACAAGCAGAAGGAAGCAAAGATCCGTACAATGAGCTGCCCATTGACGCCACTAATTAATCGACTCCCAAGAACTGTTTCAGATTGACTGTTTGGTTTGGGCTTTGGACCAGGTCGTGGATGAGGGGGGTGCGCAACACTAAGAGCACCATTAGCGGTTGGAATAATAGTAGCTTGGCCTATTGGAAGAAGTCCTGTACTAATACAAGGAATAAGAGCCATTGCACAGCTTCAATTGCATAATTTAAAAAAGGTTCTAAGGAGCTGTCGCTGATATGAGTAAAAAATAGGGGGGTTAGGACGCACATAGTTTATAAGACCATGCTCTGCTATGGGACCATTAACCTATCGCTATGTGTACCAAAAGAGTTAATAGACTAGGTTCTTTAAGCCAATTAATACGGTATAAGGAAGTGGCTTAAATTATAGAGGATCTTTGCTATCAAGCTACCCCCCTGGCACACATTAGTCAGTTTAATGGCCTTCAACACTGAGCCTCGAGGTCCCACATGTATTTGTAGAGCTAATATACTAGAGTTTACGGACTTCGTTCGACCCCTGTAAATACTATTTGTACATGCAAATCCAAGACGGTCTACTAAATTATCCAGTATTTGCACTCATATTCTTTAGCTGAGCAGTATAAGTCAAAAGAGACACATTGCAACAAGGCCTTTCTACAAGTAGGCAAGATTCTGGTGTTGTAGCCTCTAGATTAGGTGGGTTTTAGTTCTGTTTTACTCCCCAATACATTGTCCAAACCGAATTAAACTAGGGTATTAAGAGCATGGAGCCGTTTTTTGAAGCGACGTCTGAATACGTTCGCGGCTACGAAGGATACATAGCACATTGAGATGATAGGCGCCCCAATAAAGAAGCCAGTCATTCGGGACCATTTGACCTTGCTGAGAAAATGAGGCTTATGACGTAGCATCAGATAGAAATTCACGACCAATTGAACTACAATCTGTGAGATAAGTAGTTAACCACAGTGGAGGAAATTGTAAACTATTGCAGTTGCAATAAAATTGGTTGGTTGTCGTTTCGTTCCAGAGCGAGGCGAGGAACAAACAAACTGCCACGTAGCTTGCTGCATTCCCACGAACTCATGCATAACAATTGGATATGTGCTGTTGCCTCATGGTAACACGTACTAACAATATGCACGTTATCGATCGATGGAACGATGGGGCTCGTTTGCGCCAATCTCCCGTCTCCACGCCTTCGCTGATGTCGGTGCGCAAGTCCAAAATGAAGATGGGATGGTGGACTGATGATAGCGGGGAAAGCATGTGAGCTACGGAAGAATGACCAGACAGAAATCCTCTATTTTAGATCTTTCATTAACCAAATGGGCACATATATTTCCGGTTCTCCTCTGTAAAAGAGTACTTCTAACCGCGTCTCGCGATATTAGAAACTCGACCGATCATATCCCCTCGACACCAGCTAGCTTAAGACATTCTCTTCCCTCCGGTTGTCAATGATAACTTACATCTCAAAATGTCAGCCGATCCTTTGCACATTGTGGAAGCTCTTGTCACGACTGTCCGGAACTTGACTTTAGATGACAACTATAAGGCAGTTGCGAGCGTATTTGATGAAATCCCTTTATTGAAAGGACAGGTTAAATCCAAAGACACCGAATTAGATCGTCTCAGAAGAGAGATCACTGACCTCAAAACCGCACATAGCAATCGTCTCGGAGATGAACTCGCACTATATTGTACGCAGCACAGCAAGCTGGAAGAGGAGAAAACTAAGCTGTCCGGAGAGATTTCTACGCTAAATGGAAAAATCCAACAAAGCGGTGCCACTATAGCGGAGCTTAATCGAACGCAGGAGGTGTTACGGGAACAGCTTGGTCAAGTTGAGAAATCATTGGACAAGGAAAAGGAGACGGTATCGACTGCTAATACAGAAATAACGGAGCTACAGCAAAGCTTGAAAGCAAAGGATGCTGAGATCGACAAGCTGAAGGAAAGTCTACATAACGAGAAGGCTCAAGCTTCCAAAACTAAGAGTCAGTTACATGATCTCCAGAAGGAGAATACTTCTCTGCAACAGGACTTGCGATCACAGACGACAAGACTCAACGAAGTCGAGGGGTTTGCGATGAAACTTGGTGACCAAGATGAGGCGATATGGTAAGCGAGACTTCAGATCAGTGATGCTGCCAAAATTTAATAGCGTTCCAAAGGGTCAATCAGCTTAACGAGATATGGGAATCTGCTCGTCTACTAGTGGAATCATACTTCAAACATGATCTCCCGGAAAATAGCCTTGAAGTAAGTTCGTACCCTAGAAATTAGAGGAGGCCAGCTAAGAGCCAATCGAATCAGAGTCTAGTGAAAAATTTAAGGGATTCTCAACTTCTAGATCGTCCAATTCCTCTCCCACGGTCCAATTCCCCAGCAGCGAAACGAATGCGTATCGCTGCAATACTGGCCATTCTCGCAAGGTGGATCAGTTTGGCCATATTCCAGCCGACCTATATTCTGGATGAGGATGAAGAGATCCGGATACTTCTAATCCGTCTGGCAGTGGCGAATAGCAAAAAAGAATCATTTTGCCGCGGTCTCCTACTGTCTATTGACCCCGAAAAGCAAACCAAGAATGCTTCGAAGAGAGTAGAGCAAGTTATCAGAGAAGTAGCATGGTACGTTCGGGATTCGCTCTCCGTTGTCCAATATGAAAGCTTTAGGCCGGGTCTTGAGCTGGTCGTACAGCGGGCTTGCGACTTTTGGCGGACCATGCAGTGCGCTAGAGAGAAGTTTGAGCCTTACTTTGAGCTGAACGATTACACTGACATCGAATGGCAACCACTCAAATTCGAAGGTGGAGAGCAAAGCTTGACGAGAGCTTCCGATGTAGATGAGAAGCTGCTTGTGATTTTCCCGCGCATATATATTATAGAGGATGATGAGCCCGACCCAATCACTAATGGAGTTGTGCTAATGAAATCGCAATCAACAGCAGCAGCCGAGGAGGAGAATCTGGAGAGGAGGAAGTCATCAAGCCCCACAGTTGGAAAGGCGGCGCCAAAATTAAGGTCAAACAAAACCAGGAATAAGTCGATTTCCTTGAATGGCGGGAATGATTTTTTATCTCCCAAAACCCCATCAGGCGCACATTGAGATGGTTTTATCAGCAGGTTAACCTCTCAAGGGAATAGTATCGAACGTCTTGAAGATGGGGAAGAGAAAGAAGAGGCGGCCTACTATGAGGCGAACTACTTTTGGAAATTCGTCTCATCTGCAATGATGATGTTAATGTCTATTAGCAGGGTCTCGTTCCGTCCCGGCCGGTTAAAAGTGTTTTAGCGTATTGTCATCAAAAAGTTCTGTATCTAGTGGGATCTCTAAGTGCAAATTGATGCGTTTTTGATGTATATTTCTATTATATCGGGCCTCTTGCCATGAAGTAAACGTAGCCTAACGTCGACTTATGACCCCATGACATCTGATATTGTAGGTAGTCACCACCCTACATTATTCACTGCTCGCTATACACAGTTAGCAGGCCCTAACACCACCCATTGTGTACATATTCGAGTTCTCTATAAATGGTACTTGATCCTTCTAGTAACGTAATGTCACAGTGGCAGTCGGGGAGGTGTGGGAATGCCCTGGAATTAGCAAAAAGTTGCTCGAAGGAGCATGAACTATCTATAGAGAACTCGAATATGTACACAATGGGTGGTGTTAGGGCCTGCTAACTGTGCATAGCGAGCATTGAATAATGTAGGGTGGTGACTACCTGCAATATCAGATGTCACGGGGTCATAAGTCGACAACAATTAGACAGCCAGGCCTCCTTCAATAGTGGTGCAGTGCAGGACATCCTTACAGCTGTCTGTTTCTATGTCTGCGCCCCATTTACTCTCTCCATTCAGCGCCCTTTCACTCTCGCTCATGTTGGTGTCGATCTCTTTATTTCTGCCCGTGCGAGTCGATTCGGTATTGGTAATGGTCGTTGTGACACGAATGCTCTTACCGAGATCTGAGTGGAGCTCTAATTCGTCCACCTCGGTGATTTCCCTCTTCCGGAAATACCCAAGCCGGGATGCGCTTCTGGGGTATGTGCTGCCACGAGTGGTTGAGCCGAAAAGTTTGGATCGAGAGAAGAATGCGACAAAAAGGGGTCGCATGGTTGCCATTGATGATGCAGTTATACCAATGCCCGGCTCCACCGTTGACCAAATGGATACATCCGTGTTAGACCATAAAAAGTCCTCGGTCTCGGTCAGCTGATAAATATAGGGAAATCGGACAATGCTCGCTGCGGAGCCACTAGATCCCGTTAGTGACTGATATTCTAAGTGAAAGAGGGAAAGGGGATATTACAGAGCACCAAGCCCTAGGATTAGGGCTACTGAGACCTTAGTGCGAGGATTCATGTTCAGGTTCCAAACCAAGAAAATTGGTAGGATGCCCAACGTCCAGTCCGACCATGTAGAAACAGCCCCATGCCCATAGGTCATATCCGCGACAACAGTTGCCGGCATGCATGTACCTGGCTCGCCAAGAAATCTTGTCCAGAAGTAGGATATTGGGTGGCATTGGAAGATTATCACAAAAATGTAAGCGATGCTAAAGACCGTAGAGACGATTATCACGCTGCAGATGGTGAATTTTTGATATGTTTTCATACAAATCTGCAGGAGTAAAAGTCCAATACTAGCTTTTATGAACGCAGTGGTTATGATGTACGAAATCTCGCCACAAAACCACCACTAGACAAGTTAGAATAGATACGTAGCATCCGACTACAGGGTCTTACCATCATAGCTATTGAAAAATTTTCCTTCGAGATATCCTGGATATGTCGTCCTGTGCCAATTTCTGCACCTGCTAGAACAACAGCGCAGAAGAATGTGAAGGACACCTATCGAGCAGT
>Ga0335075_10010282_pt1 | contig 14218 bp, 11 predicted proteins | sample Lox_Sample_24_FD_206723 | JGI IMG/M metagenome (GOLD analysis project Ga0335075, IMG submission 206723) | Soil microbial communities from Loxahatchee National Wildlife Refuge, Florida, United States - Lox_Sample_2.4 | ecosystem: Environmental > Terrestrial > Soil > Wetlands | place: USA...
CAGAAGACTTAGACAAGGAGTTTCAGCTAGTAGCTAAGAGAAAACGAGGTAGGCTATTAACGTACAAGGTGCTACAGCGTACACCATATAGGTTATAGGACTTAAGGGCAATTTTTTCTACTCCTATAAATAAAGAGTAACTTTAAGATCTTATAATACAATGTATATAAGAGCATAGATGGAGTTATAGCACTACTATTTGCAGACGAAAGAACTAACTCGTATGACATTATAGCTATCTAAAAGCTATAGCAAAATCTACATTCAAATACAACTTACTGCCCTTCTTCACTTAATTTTCTTCTTATACACAATAACTAATAGCGTTATAGTTGCATTTTTATTAACAAAAAACCTTAATATTAACTCCTAAGATGCAAAATACTATAGATTTAACCTTTACTTTGTCCTTGTACGTATAAAGGAAAGGGACATATGGATTCACTTAGTTTACAGCTAGCCTTTAAGGGGTTACTTCGTATGAGACTACCCCTTACCTATCCTACTTATTGTGGTGGGGTTCCGTGGTCCCCTACAAAATCACATGATTTAGGCGAGGTTGAGTTGGGGTGGGTCAGCTGATCTGGGCAATTGTTATTCCCATGCCGGGGTACCTTGATGTATATAGCTGGTTTGGAGGACATTGTAAGGACAATCATCCGGGAAGGAATCATTTTTTTTAAGGGATTAGTAAGGGACGCGAGACGGACGTACAAAGCTGCCCACGGCAGGTTTGGGCAGTTTTACAGACAGTTTTACAGATATGGATTAAGCTTTACGGGCACCCGCATGGAATTTGCAGGTTGTTTGTCAGGCTTTACAGACACAGTGCAGTTGTTTCTTGTGTTGGCTACTTATTGTGTGGTTTTGGGTCCTATTCCTTCTGCTGAGCACCTCATTGAGCGCACGTTGACCCTCCTATCGCCCTGACGATCGTGCACTGCGACGGCACACCCACCCTAGCCCTCTAAATTATCTTAAACTTACTATTAGAGATTGAAGAGTATATCGTCTTAGGGGACTTTAACTTGTATAACCTTATATGGTATAGCATACACAATCTAACAACCTATAAAGCCTTAAAATAGCTTGTAGAAATAGCTAACTCGTACGACCTAGCCCTTCTATCCCTAAGAGGAGCTATCACATAGGAAAGAAAGGACTTAGTAAGCACTTTAAACCTAGCCTTTGTTAGCCTCTAGTTGCAGGAAAGGCTTGTACGATACAGCGTTTAATAGGATATAGATTTTGGTTCTAACTACTACTTACTATTAATAGAATTCCTCTTTGGCTCCGTACAAACCCAGCCCTAGCCAAAGAGATACTAGAAGAGGCTTAATAAAGACATAGTCCTTGCTGAAGCTAAGCATCTAATATAACCTTAAGATTTTTATACGATGTAAGACGTAAATAACTACTCTAACTACCTTGTTTAATTTATATAAAACTTAATAGATGTTGCTGTCTTATAGACTAAAACATCTATGTACATACAACTATAATGGGTAAAGGAAGTAAAAGAGCTAGTAGAGCAAGAACGCCTTGTACGATAAAAATACTAACGAAGCCGCCTTGAAGAAGACTAAGAAGAGAAAGCTAGAATTAGCGCAAAAAAGGCTTGTACGATTAAGTATGAGAAAAGGAAATGTTAGAGGATAACTGTCTAAGAGGTTACTTAAGGAGATAGTGTGGTAGGGTTCCATGGTCCCCTATAAAATCACATGATTTAGGCGAGGTTGAGTTGGGTTGAGTCAGCTGATCTGGGCAATTGTTGCTCCCATGCCGGGGGCACCTTGATGTATATAGCTGGTTCGGAGGACATTGTGAGGATCATCATCCGGGGAAGCATCATTATCAGAGAGGGATCAGCAAGGGACGCGCGACGGACGTACAAAGCTGCCCACAGCAGGTTTGGGCAGTTTTACGGACAGTTTTACAGATATAGATTAAGCTTTACGGGCACCCGCATGGAATTTGCAGGTTGTTTATCAGGCTTTACAGACACAGTGCAGTTGTTTCTTGTGTTAACTACTTATTGTGTGGTTTTGGGTCCTATTCCTTCTGCTGAGCACCTCATTGAGCGCACGTTGACCCACCTATCGCCCTAACGATCGTGCACTGCGACGGCACACCCACCCTAGCCCTCTACAATAGCATTTGGAAGCTAGCAAAGTAGGAACGGAGGACTCCATTCCAACTAACTATCCTAAAAATGCCTCCCCTTCATACGAATGAAAGCATAGCTAAGAACACTTAAGACAAAGCAGTAGCCCTCTATAAGAGGTTCTACCCAACTACAAACGCTAATCTCTTAGATATTACAAACCCCCTCTTCGTATAAGACTCTCTCTTCTCCCCCCTCTTAGTTGAGAAGAGCGTTATAGTAGAAGAGGTTTAGGACGTCCTTTGTACAAGAAGACCCTTTAAGGCCCCTAGGAATAACTCTATCCCAAATGGGTTCCTCTATATAATAAGCCTACTACTTGCTTAAGCAATTGCATTACTTACTACTACTTGTTAGAAGCTAAAACACTACCCAGCTAGGTTTAAAGAAGCTTGCATAACAGTTATCTGCAAACCTAACAAAAGCTTGTATAACAAGCTAAGTGCATAGAGACTAATAGCCTTGCTTAATACTATAAGGAAACTCATTGAGTCTTTTATAGCAAGACGAATTTAGGACCTAGCAGAAAAGTATAACTTACTACTAGAAGTACAAATGGGATGCTGTAAGAATAGGTCTACTAAGACAGCGTTAGACCTGCTCATATTACAGGTTCATACGATATAAGGATTAGGGAGACATGTTGCATCCTTACTCTCTCTTAATATATTAGGAGCATTTGATACAGTCAACTACATACAACTCCTCTACGTACTATAAGAGAAAGGACTCCCTCCTTGGCTTGTATGATAGGTATAGTCCTTCTTAACTAACCGTTCTACTACCCTTCTCTTTAATGGAGAAGAGACAGAGAGCTTTCCCCTCTTATTAGGGGTTCCTTAAGGCTCTCCGCTCTCTTCAATCTTATTTCTCTTTTATAATGTAGAACTCTTATAGCTTTATAGCCGTACGAAAGAGGGAATGATATCTATTAGGTTTGCTGATAATGTTAATCTCCTTGCATATAGCACTTTAACACACTTAACTTGCTAACACTTTAAGCGAATGCACTTGATTTGCTAAGAATAGGCTAAACGCTATAGGATAAGCTTTGCACTTAACAAGTACAAGCTGATTCACTTTATAAGACGTTGTACAAAGTTCAATTTATAGGAAATAGTACATCTAGGTGAGACAGAGAAGTCCCTAACAGAAAGTGTCCGAGTACTAGGAGTATGGCTTAATAGCAAACTCTAATAGTCGGCTTACGTACGGGAAGTCTAACGTCAAACTAGCTCTCAAATGGGCGCTCTCACTCAACTTACAGCATCTACCTAGAGAGCCTTATTTGTACGATTAAGGCAACTATACTTATCTATTATATAGTCCTTAATGACTTATGCAGCTTCAATCTAGCACCAGCTAGCCCCTTTAATTGTAAAGGCAGCAGGGCCAGCTACTAAGCTGCGTACGATTTAAAACAGTGCTTAAGGATAATTGTAGGAGCATACAAAGCTACCCCTATTAAGAGTCTTAAAACAGAGACGTTTGTCCTACCAATCAACCTTTATCTTGACAAACGCTGTGCACGTTATTGTTAGCGCACTTAAGGCACCCCTATATGAAGCTATATTATTAAACAGTGCAATACAGTTTAAAGAAGAATTTAAGGGAAACGAGGGGGTCGTACGACCCCCAAGCCAACTTAAGAAGAGCTGTAGAAGAAGTAGGAAGCAGCTAGGGAAGAACGACAGGCTAGCCAACTAGAACGCGACTAGGTACTAAGGGATTGGAAAGCTTGATGGGGCTACTAGGAGGAGCTCCATACGAACAACCTGTCTGAGTGGGACCAAATTAGAAGGCCCTTAGACTATGTAACGCTTTAGTTGTATAAGGACCTTATTAAAGCTAAGAGTTCTATTCTGACCCAGCTCCGTACGGGCCGGATTGGACTTAAGTACTTCTTGACAAAGCATAAGGTGCTAGGTTTCATATCAGACTAATACGAGTGTCGCAAAGGGGCAGAAACACCTTGACACGTTATTATGTCATGCAAGCTTGAGGCCGTATGACGGTCTCAGATTAAGGCTAATAGCAGAAGGCCTAACTTCGTACAACTACTAACTACCCCTAAAGGGGCCAAGGTAGTTACTAGGTGGATGATAGAGTCGCATAGGCTCCTTCAATTTGATCTAGCTCTCTCTCTCGTACGAAGGAGTTCCTTAGAAATTGGTGAGCAAGATAGGCAGCGTGGGAACATTGGATTTTTATTGACAAATTAAACTTGGTTTTTTCTATTTAAATAGTTTCCAAGGATTAAAATAGAAGTACTATATAGCTAGCTAGCTAATTAGTGTAAGAACATAATAATAATAATAATACACTTAACAGATAAAACTATTTTGCGATTGTCTGGATCAGACACGTAAACGGTTTTAGTGTTTAAATGTGTAATCACTAGCTAGCCTCTAATACAGCCAATTTGAAAGCCAGTTTCGTCCATGTTATAAGAATCCTCTTTTGTGATCTCATACTTTAACAAGGCGCCTTGAAAATCCATAAAATGAAGCTTAATTGTAGCTGAAAGATGCGCAGCTTTCCGTTCTGCAGAGAGACTTTTAGTACGAATAGTTTTGTACTATTACTTGTTCCGTAAAAACCAGGTTTTGGACTAGTCCCAGCTAAGAATTCGGGTTGAATTACTCGCTCGGAGAATTCAGTTGCCAGCTTGTTAAATTGCACTTAATAAAGGGTCTGAATTGACATATACTAAGAAATTAATATACTTTTTCAATGCACCTACTTGAATCTCGTTTAGAGCTTTATTGTGGCCACTACAGGTGTTGCTAGCAGCACGTCCATGCGGCGGTAATAAAAGAGACTGTATGGAACCACAAATTTCACAGCAACCTTAAATAGTTTCACATCAGGATTTTTTTGGGCGTAATCTATAGTATTAGCAATGCAATTCTCTGTGTCAGCATTGAATTTAGTCACTGTGGTGATAATTTGCAACAGTTGATAGTGAGGTAGTATCCCTTTGCAGGGGAATTTCGAAGATTGCACTAGCGCCCCTAATTCGGTAAAGTCAGTATGTTAGCGTGGCTTGGCGCACCCCACCAAAATCATCAAAATCGTCTATACAGCATTGAATTTCTTAAAATATCTATACGAAAGCTATAACTTAAGCCTTAATTAGGGTAGGAATGAAATTTCCAAAAGCATTCCCTACACAAAGGGACCCTGCAATGACTACAGCTTATTTGGGTTCGTGGTATCTGATTTGAAGGAGTGATAATCCGGTGATTATCACTTTTCTTACTGCTCCGGCACCAACGACAGAATAAACATGCTGATTGCTTTCCTCGAATTTGCTGATGGATTCCAAGTGGTTTAGTAAGCCGCATTCTAGGGAGCGTAGTGGATTTTGTAACGTAGGCTTGCTTAATAGTAGCATTTGGGTCCTTAAGTAGGTCAAAAACTAATCCTTCTCGAAAAGCCCGATGTGCACTCCGTACGTTGTCAATTTTCCCACCTAATTTACCCTTCCTTTAGTGCTCTGAAATAGTAAATGCATTAATAATTGCAGAATCCAGTAGCCAGTAGAACAGTGGTCGCCAAGGTTTCACCCCACGCTGCTAAGTCGAAAATCCAGCTCGGAGCTGGTCGGCAATATCAACCCCCCCTATGAATCGGTTGTAGTCGTCAATTGCTATTGGAATTGGTAAATCCCTTGTGTGCTCATACGGATCCTTACACCCAATTGGGGGGTTAAACATTTTAAAGGGTTCCTTAGTAATTGCAGCTGAAGTTGAAGTTCCTTTTGTACGTTTCCGAGGTCGTACAATCCACCCTGTACCATCATGGATTGTAGTACAAAACCCAACTTTATTAGAATCTTGCCATAAAGAAACTAATACCGTTCTATCGTCTGAGATAGTCTCTTGTGCTTGTAGGAATGCAGCTACTATAGCTGAGCGTAGGGTCCCCCACATAGCTTTCCAATTGTCTACATCACTAAATATAGGTTTTGTAATATGCCGCCGAGCTGTGCCACATGCACTAATTCCAAGGCTTCGCAACAGACTAAACAATTAAGGATTCCCAAATAAATTATCATAAAACAGAGTGAATTTGTAGGTTGTATAAGGAAGGGTTTTCATAAGCTTTAATACTGCTGCGTGTGTAGGAGCAAGTGTAGGATGTTTCTTAAGTCTAACAGTACCTATACAGTTATATATTAGATATATATATATATATATTAAAAGTATATAACTTACCATTCGTATGAGAGTGAAATAAGAAATCCCATAAATATCCTCGATCACATAAAGCCCAAACTTTGAATCCTTCTTTAATTGGCTTATTCTTCATTTTTAAAGTATGCTTTGACCTGCCAGAGAAAGGAATCATTATTTCATCAAAGCTGACGTTCTGCCCTAAAATAACCTAAGCTTGGAACTTTGTACGAAGCATGCTAGCTAAGGGTTCCAGCTTTAAGTGCTATTGTGATGAAGGTATTTGAGTAGAAGTAGGAGGTGGTGATATATGAAAATATCGCTTTATTTGCTGAAATCGGTAGAATCCCATAAATTCTATTGGCTTGTGAGTAGTGAATTTACTACCCTTAGCACTAGTACCGTCCCAAAAGCTCTTTAAATTTGAAGTACCAATAATACCAATATATATCAATAAAGCAATAAAGATGCGCATCTCATACAGAGTGACTGCTTTCCACCACCTTAATTTGCCATCTCTATTCTCCTTGCCCCGAGCCTCTTTGTATTGAGCATATGCATTTGTGTTCCGGACCAGCAAATCCCAAATTTCTGGTCCCCAAAATAGCTCAAAATAGTGGATTGGGGAGCGTACAGAGTCTGGCAGGGTTCGTACGTCAAATAGCCTAAAAGGCCAGCGTCGGGAGAGCTTTGGGTAGGAAGGAACTGGCAATTCGGCTCGAGCCTTAATATCAGCATGCAATTGAGCTAATTGGCTAGCATACAATTGGGCATGCAATTGGGCAGTAGGGTTCCAAGTCTCATCCTCTGCGTCGCGCTCAGGTTCGAGGTTTTCGCAATTCTCATCTATTTCAGATGCAGAATCTAGGCTAGAATCATACTCTGACTCAGACGTAGTATCTAAATCACTACAAGACGCCATAATAAATAAGATAAGCCTTTAAAGAAGCAATATGCTACAGAATAGCTATTCTCATAGCTTTCAGACGCGATTTACATTTTTGGTGGGGTTCGTGTATCCTGGTCTCGTGAAAGCCGCTTTACCTAATTAGTAGGCGCTAGTGCAATCTTCGAAATTCCCCTGCAAAGGGATAGTTCGCGGACGCGGATTTTGTGTTTTGCTATGTTTTTTGCGTTTTGCTACGCCCTACTAAGCGCGAAGCGATTGGTGGGGGTTGGATGGCAAATGGAACCCCACGGATAACCCCATTTCCCCCCCTCTACACTGAGCCCAGGGAAGCTCGGTCCCCTAATGTTTTAGGCTTAGCGTCACCGATAGAAAAACAAACTTCCTAAAGCCCAAAACTAACTAACGCAATCAACAAAGCCCTCTGCTAACACTTATGCTTCCCAACTGTGCCTATAGATATATAAAGCTTAAAAATTAGTTGTTAACATTCTTGATTTTAAAGGTAAAACCGTGGGCATTCGTTAGGGCAGGTCATTTGGTAGGAAACGCGAGTATCACGTGTATCTCACGAACGCGCACATCTCTCCATCCATTTGAACGCGTCATAATCAGCTTCCTCCACCCAATTAACGTATTAAAATTTTGTCTTGAGCATTGCCAGCTCCCACTCAAGGTATATCTGCAAATTGCTTCTTCTCCATCTCACAACCACGTCGTTCTCTTTCGCTATTAGGATCGAGCTAATGTTGCCATAGTATCCACGAAAGAACGCCGGTCGTGTCTCCCAAAGTCGTCCCTAATAAATGGCCTCCAACTTTTTTTTATAAAGCACACAACACCTAGGATCAAACGGTTCTATGCGATCGCTCCAATACCCCAACTGCAGATGCCGTCTGCGCCGCAGATTCCATTGGGAAGCATCCCTCCCAAACAAAACTAACCGAAACTTACTCGTTGTAAATCTTAGAAGTCGCTGCGAAACGCCTGCTACGTCTCCAACAAGGGTCAACGACTTCCAACTGCCTCAATCTTGAGTATAGAGACGTCCCAAACCTCTGCCGGAACCTCGTCGGATCCTCAACGTCGACTTTCGAATGCATACCGTTCCCAGGCCTCCATCCCACCCCACCTTTCCAGAGTGGGCAGCCCTCCTTCGAAGTCCACCCAGCATAGCAGAAACAGACAAGGTTGTGTTGAAAAGCAAAGGCAAAGGAGGTATAGTCAAAGACAAAGCGCCGGAACAGCGCCTCTTCCTAGGTGCGCCATTGGCGCCCAGTCAGGTCAGCGAGCCGGACAGTACGAAAGGCACCAAACTACACGGAAAGAAATTGTCAAACCTCGGAATCGATGAGCTGAGAAAGAAGAGCATGAACCCTAACGGCGCACGGTTCCTCATCGACTTCATCCCTCTTGCATACCTCGAATCGCTATTTGCCCAATCCTTCCTCTCACACCCAGCCATTCAACATCGTTCGTCATCTGAGTATTTCGAGGCATTTGAGAAGTATCACCGCGATCCGCGGCCCGAAAACTATCCGATCAAGGTTAAAGATGTATGGGGAATACGTGCTTCTAAGGATTTTGGTTTGTTCTACAAATTGGACGCCCCCGAGACTGAAAATCTGGACATCTGATTACTGTCTCTCTCATAAACTTAGTCTTAAGCAAGTCCATCTTTCCCATCAAAAATTTTGTATGCAGGACTATTGAATCGATTCTTTCGAGTCAGGATTTCTCTGCTCTAAGCGTATGAAATTGCTATGTACTTTTGTTCAGATTTGGGCACCAACGTAGCTTTTAGGTGGACTGTCTCTTGCAACTAACACTCGTAGAAGCCTATTCATATAGAAAATCCATTCTAATATCATCCACTTGATCTCTAGACGAACTAGTTCCAGCATGACGACTCCCATTTCCATTCTCTCCTTTATCTCCCCAATAGAGTGTGGTATCCTCTCCCGTGCCCCAATCATCCACCAGATTTGCCAAAGTCTGCAAATGGCCATAAGCAGCCGGTTGGGGTCCTCGAGGCTTGTACCGAACCATCCATGTTACGCTCAAGGAGATAAATAGCGCGCACGCAGCTAAGGCCCAAAGTGGGATAGGGCGGAATATAATTTCGGATCCGTAGTAATCGTCCGCGTAAACAACCATGCCCAGGCCAAAGAGCCAGTGCGTAATGGGCTTGAAGATGAAAAGACCGATAGTCTGCCAACTAGTGACAGCTGTTGTAATTGATGACATATTCAACCTAGCACCACGCATTCCTTTTCCACGGTTACTTTCAGTTGCAAGCCCACTTCCTTTAATGGGTATAGGGGTTGCAGCACTCCTCCAAGCGTCTTCATCTCGAGAGATATTAACTATAAGCTCTATAGAGTGTAGTCCAAGAGTAAGACACGGTTGAATAACTGCTATAAAAAGTAAAGCCAGCACACTCTGTAATACCCGAGACCAACGTGTGGTGCCTATGTGGAGACTGATATTATCATTTAGAAATGTAGCCGACGTGAACTGAGTAAAAAAGTCCCAATCTTTAACAGGCGAACGAAGTTGAATTGTTAGACGCGTGATGATGCTGGCCCATACAATAGTTATCAGTAACAAGAGCCAGAGCAGCCGATTTACCCATTTGACCCCTGGATTTGTGACTCGAGCCGATGGTTGACGACGTGAAGGACTCACAGGTCTCACAGGACTGTCTGCAGGCTGCGTTTCCAGAGCAGCAGCATTAAGCATACATCGTCCTGTCTGACGCTCTAGCCCATCGTGTAGCGCAGCTAAGCAGACGTTGAGAGGATTCGAACTCCAAGTATGTATAATTCTAGGCCCCATATACAAGCTCCAAGTCGATATAAAGACCAATCCAAAGAGTCCTATACCAAGCATCAACACGGCAATGCTGTTGAGTTCCAATCCAGTGACTTCTCCGTCACTTGATGTGTAGACAAAAGCCTGGGAACTGCCAACATAGCAAAATATAAGACAACATGCGCTCATAGCATTAGAAACATACGAATTCGGTGCGCAATTGGGTGCGTTTGTAAATAATCGAATGTTCGAGTTGAAGCGGAGTCGCTTTTTATCCTCCCACAGTGCCCATCGCAGAGACGTACTGTGGATATAGCCAACGCAATCAATACATGCAGTGATGGCAATATTGAACAGTAAAGGCATGAATTCTCTTAAGCTGTGCGATAACCTCTGGAGATTTGCCTCCCATGTTTGCCCAATGTCGAGAGAGTAAGCCGCAAAGGCCAGAGATCCTAGAGATAATGCCCAAGTAATGAAGAGTCCTGTAACGCAGATGTTCCGAGTAGAAAGAGCTTTGTCAAAGCCTGGTATGTTGGGTGTATTACATGTATCGTTCTTGTTCGACGTCCGCAAAGTCGAGCTCCACCGCCGCTCCATTGGAAAAATTGGTAAAAGAACTTCATGGTGAGAGCCCTATCTTTCAATATATCATGTGGTTCAGCTGGTTCACGAGCTGAATACATCTCTCGACCAGCCACGAGATTATGGCTGCCGCTTGCTTGACAGTAGCGCGTAATGCCATATAGCGACATCGCCGATGATTGTTCTAGTTCACCCACCATTTTCTCTATTGGCTAATGGAGGCACCCCACCCACCAATAAAGGGACATTGCCCAGTGGGATAGGCCGCTGACCAACAGTGCGATTACTTGCAATTCCATCCACCATTTGGGCTCATTGGCCAATGGTCCCCCAATTTGGCCGATTAGCCTACACGCTCTGACTGGGCCCAGCTTTTGACGACCAATTACTCTATAGGCACTGGTTGGACGCAAAAATACCGCAGATTAAGGCTTTTGATGATCTGCTCCATTGGTATGTTAGAATTGAGGCATTTGATGATTGTATGCTGTGATGTTCCAGCGTATCTGTTGCAGTTAAGATCACGAGCAGGGGATTGCAGCATTAAGGGTAGACTCTTAATTCTCTAAATAGGGGAGCGAGCTCTCAAATAGCTATAAGTGGGCTCGCTTAGGTTACCTAAATAAGGATTGATCACGTAATACCCAAATGAGAGCTCGTCATGTGATCTATACTGTGACACACCCCCTAAACCAACCCCTTTAGGTAGGTCTACTGCGAATAGCATCAATGACGTAGCTCCTATTTGCAATTCCAGTGAATAGGAGGCTCCCAAGCTCGCTTAGCTGTTGAGCGCTTTGTTTCTTTGTTCCTGCGTTCGCAGTGATTGGTCAGGATTTGCCTATTAAAGCTATTCAGAACAATATGAGCGGGGTTTCTTTGTTCCTAGGTGCCTATAAGTGAGGCTCGAGGGCCTCCAATTCTACTCTCTTTTTCCACTTATCGACTTCATCCAAGATGCCTCCTAGGGCAAACAAAGTAAGTGAAACCCTTATTTCTAAGCTCCTCTTAAGCTCTAAAAACTGATTTCTAGCAGGCTGCCCGTCAGGCTAGAACTGCTGCTGCGCGCGCTACGAGCGCTGCCCAGGTGAGTCTCTTGTGTTGTTAAGCTTTCAAGTGCTAACATACAGCGCTTAGAACGCTGCTCCTCGTGCTCCTCCTACCGCTCCTCCTCCTACGCCTGCCGCTCCTCCTGCGCCTGCCGCTCCTCCCGCGCCTGCCGCTCCTCCTGCGCCTCCTCCTTTGCCAGCTCCCGCTAGTAGCCGCCCCCTCCGTGGCGCTCTTCGAGCGACCTCTTGCATTCGCTGCATCCGCAGTGCTCTTGCAGGTCGGTCAACTAGAGAGTGTCATGATGCATTAGGAGCTGGCCAGCGATGCTGGAACTGCGCCTCCAAGCACAAGTGTGAAGCTCTCCCCGCCGCCGTCCAGGCTCCTACTGCTCTCCTCGTTGCTGCTCTAGTCGCTCCTGCTCCGCGCCGCTTGGTAAGTGAGCTTTTAGGGTTCCTGCTTTTCCAAGTGCTAACGAGCTTGCAGCGCATCACTCGCCTTCAAGCTGCAGTTCGGACGGCTTTCAAAGCCAATGCTGCCGCTGTTCCTACTCCTACAGCTGCTGCTGCTACTCCCAGCGCCGCGCCTGCTGCCCCCACCGCTCTTCTAACCGCCGCCTAGCGCATCGCGCGCATCAAGGTGCTCCTCGAGGAGGTAGTGGATTTGGTTTTAGGCTGAGGAGCTTGGCAACTCGAAGTAGCCGCTTGGGAACGTTACCTGTAGTTAGACGAGCTTGGCAACTCTAAGTAGCCGCTTGGGAACGTTACCCGTAGATAGATAAGCTTGGGAACTCCAAAGTTACCCGTAGATAGACGAGCTTGGGAACTCTAAAGTTACCCCCAAATGAAGCTAGAATTTCCTTTTGCTAAGCTCTTCTTGCCGTAATCCCCTTGCTTTTATGCGCTCGCGCGCACCCCTATAGTTTGTGACAAATGAAATTAACATAGGGAATTGTAAATGAATGTAGAAAGCTCACTCGTCCTAAGTAAGCTTCCCAAGATCTTCACGAGCATCGTAAAGGTTTAAGAGAGCTTTAAAGCGCTCGAACTTGTACCTTGGCAGGTTCTTAGTGAGTCCGTTAGCGGGCATATCATTTGTAGGAAGGTAGACGAGCTCGAATTTGCCAGCCTGGTGCTCTTAACGGAGCCACATATTCTGTATATCAATATGCCTAAGCTTAGTAGATATCCTTTCGTTTTCTCCGATCACTAGCCGTATCGTTTGCTAGTTGTCACAGAAGATCTTCCAGGGTTCACCAAGCTCTAATTGGAGCTCAGCAAATAAGCGCTTGAGAGCTAGAGTTTCCTTTGCTGTTTCTAAGACTCCCTTAAGCTCGGCTTCTATTGTTGAAGTTGTCATAGTAGCTTAGCAAGTGGCTTTCCAAGCTATTAGGCCTCCAAACAGGGAGATCGTATATCCCTAAGATGATCGCCGGGTCTTAGGATCGTCTGCGTATAATACGTCGCTTGCAATTATAAGCTAAGCCTCTATAAGCTCCTTTCAGTATATTATCCCTAGGAAACAAGTTCCAAAGAGGTATCATATACACCAATTTGCTGCGGCTATAAGCTCCAAGCTTAAGTTTAGTAGGTGATGTAAGAGCTAGGAAGCTGCAAACGCTGCGTCTGCCCTAATTATAATCGCCGTATACAATATTGATCCTACCTTCTCTTAAAACTCCTTTACCTAACTTGGAGGAGCTTGCCCCTTATTTTTTAAGAGCTTAAGGATTAGCAGCAGTGTGCTCGGCAAGCTTCCATCTGTTAGTCCAAATTTATAGGCGATCTTCTTAATGTATGTGTTATAGGTCAAAGTAAGCGTTCCTAGCTCCCTGTTCCAAGTAATCTTAATCCCTAAGAACCACTTTGCCTCTCCCATTTCCCTAAGCTCGTATGCTCGTTTTATTCCTGCAACAATCCTTTAAGCTTGGTCTGCGTTATCCAAATGATAGAGGAGTAGGATATCGTCAACAAAGAACAAGACAATGACCTTCTAGTGCTTGTCTACAAAGATGCATTAATCTTCCTTGCATTAAGTTAAATCTAGGCCTGTAAGTGTCCCACAGAGCTCCTTGAACCAGAGAGCCAGTGAATCCTGTAGTCCGTAAAGTGCTCTATTTATCTCAGCGCACTTCCCAGGCTCTTTGAACCCGTCTGGGAGCTAGCAATACAAAGGTGAGCTCTTAGATCCTCATTGGGCGTTTATAAACGCATTTATTACATCGTATTAGACGATCTCCAAGTCGAACCTTGCTGCAAGTGCCATTCCTAAGCGGAAAGAACGCGCTGCAAGCGTAGCAGTATAAGTAGACAGGATTGTCTCTTCATCTTGCTAATCTCCCCGTGCTACTATCTGAGAGCGACAACGTTGTAGGAGCCCGGCAGATGTGACTTTATACAAGAACACCCACTTTAAAGGTAGGAGCTTGCCTGTTTCCTTTGTGACTAGTATTACCCTCCAACAATCCCTAGCCTTCAAGTTGCTAAGCTCGAGCTTAGCATCTGCCTTAAACTAAGCTCCGTA
>Ga0335075_10010283_pt1 | contig 14217 bp, 14 predicted proteins | sample Lox_Sample_24_FD_206723 | JGI IMG/M metagenome (GOLD analysis project Ga0335075, IMG submission 206723) | Soil microbial communities from Loxahatchee National Wildlife Refuge, Florida, United States - Lox_Sample_2.4 | ecosystem: Environmental > Terrestrial > Soil > Wetlands | place: USA...
TGCTCGGCGGCCTAGTGCGCCTGTTCGATGATGTCCTGGATGTGTGCGCCAAGCCGCACGCGGGGTTCGGAGTGCTTGCCTTCTTCCCGGTCCTAGTAATGGGCGAGTCCGACTGGGTGACGTTGCTCGCGGGAATCCCGGTGACCCTCGCCATGTGGCTGCTGAGCGTTAGCCTCGCTTTTCGGCCCGCAGCGCAGAAAGCGGTACTGGTTAGCTGAGCACGATCATGGGAAGCTGACCGTTGGGCAGCAGGGCCAGCCGGGCATCCTGACCCGCGCCTGTCGGGCGCCACTTAGCTGGCTCGACACACTGGTGTGGCGCGCCTGAAATTTCTAGCGTTATTTTGGCAAGATGCGGGCCATGCCGGGTGCTTGTGCTACGCCTATCGTGCTGCCTGATGATGAACGGGCTGAGCTGGTGCGCCGGGCGTTGGTTGCCAGAGCGCCGGCACCGCGGTCGTTGGCCCGGCCTACGGGGCGTTCACATGATGCCTTCGTCGAGGGGGTTACCGGTGTTGCCCCAGCTGACGAGTCAGCTGGCACGCTGGCGAGGGTGCTGGGAGAGTTGCTGAGTGATCCCCACAGGCTGGAAGAAATGGGCCGACAGGCTGGTGAATGGGCGCGCAACTCCTTCGCCCCAGACGTGTACGCGTCTCGGGCCGTGGCGAAGTTGCTCTAGTTCATCTGCGCGGTTGCCCGGTCACCTCGTCGGCCGCCTGTTCGAACCCTTCGGCCGTTCGGGCCAGACTGTACGTCTCGAGCCGCTGTCGGATGCTGTCACGGGTCGTCGGGTCCTTGAGACGCGAGACCGCGCGGCACAGCGCCGCCGCGAGTTCCGGCACGTCTCCGCGCGGGAACACCTCTCCGACGCCAGATACCAGGTCTGGAGCGCAGCCGACCGTATCCGAGACGACGGGGAGTAACCCACACGCCATTGCCTCGTTTACCACCATGCCCCAGGTTTCGGCCTCACTTGGGAGCACGAGGATGTCGGCTGCATGATAATACGATGGCAGATCTGATTGATTGACAAAGCCTGTGACCACGCCATCTCCTGGCATGAGGGACATTCTCACCGTCTCCCCCAGGGAGCCGTCTCCGACAAAAATGGCGGCCACGTCGAACGGCAATAGCTTAAGCGCGGCGACGAGATCCATGGGACGCTTATTAGGGTTTAGCTTGCCGCAGAATGCGATCACGGGCCTGTCATCTTTCAAGCCCCACTTGGCTAACAGGGCCGACCGCGGAACGTCGGGCGGACGGGCAAATCGTTCGTCGTCAACGGAGTTCGGTGCGAAAATGACTGACTTAGCATGGCTCTGCCGATAGAATTCCCCGTTGAGTTGTCCCATGGATAGGCCGCAGGCGCTACCGGCTACCACGAGCCGTGTGACAATTCGGCGGAGGTGCCTCCTGTAACCAGTCGACAGGCCCTCTGGATGTGATGAAGCTCGCAGTAGGTATGGTACACCGCGGAGCCGACAGATAATCATGGCCAACAGCATCCAGGGACTAGTGTAGCCATTGACTACGACGGCGTCATGACGCGGCAGCCAGCGAGCGAGGGCACGGATCCGCTTCGCGAAACTTTCAGGGGACTCGGTTCTCGCAAGAAAACTGCTGTCGTAGCCAGAGAGCAGGTCGATATCCCATGCCACGGGCACTCCGAAACCTGGGTCAACTTTAAGACGCAGGCCGGTGTCTGACAGGAAGAGAACATCGACCTGGACGTTTCCGCGCTTCGCCAGCAGCTGGTGCAGCGGGATATGATACTGGATTGGATGATAGGCGAGGATGCCGAGCCTAGGAGTCGTCATATTCCTAATATGCCAGGTCAACGGGAGCTCATGACGCGAGAAGCCAGTGAAAATAGGCGTCGGGATCGAACGGCATTGGATCTGGTTTCACGTCCGCAGACAGAGCGCGTGTGACAGCATCGCACAGCGACGATGGATCGCCCGTTGAGAAGCCGAACAAGGCAGGTCCGGCTATCTCCCTGTTCTGAGGGGTGTCCAGGCCGATTACCGGGTGCCCGCTGACCCGTGATTCGGCGAGCGGATACCCGAACGACTCCAAGCCAGTGGGAAAGAAAATTGCCTTGCTACGCCCCCAAATGATGCGCACTTCCTTGTAACTCAGGCGTCCCAGGGACTCGACTCGTGGATGGTTTGCTAGTCCGGTGTGTAGCTCATCCGGGTCGGCCGTAACCCGGAGACGGACTGAAGGGTGACAGCAACGGTCCATAGCGGCGAGCAGTTCGGAAACCCGGTCCCTCATTCTCTTATAGGATTCGAAGATCACTGGGCATAGGATGGCTGGTTCTCTGTGCCCGGTAGGTATCGAATCAGCCGATACAGGATGCGGGCGGACGACAAGTCGGCTCCGCAAGCTTGGTATCACGCACAGGACTCGTTCCGCCATGGAGGAGCAAGGGACGACGAGCACGTCTGACCTTCGGGCCGCTAGGCGTACGATGGTCGTCTGCCTGCCGATGGCAGTCATAAGTGATGGCTCAAGCTCTTGTTTCTCCTCATCGCTCAGAAAGTGAAGGGCATTGCGCAGGAGTGTCCACCTCTCCCCACCCGGCGCGACGAAACCAACATTGTTCAGTGCGATGCGTTTGGTACGTGGTGTGCTGGCCACTTCACGACGCAGCAGCCAGGACGGGCTCAGGCGCTGGCGATCGCCTATAACGTGAACATCTCTACGCGGGCTATACCGCATATAATTGTAAAATTCAGTCCGGAATCGGGCGGCTCCTCCTGTCACGCCTCCGGCCACGTCGACAGTCACTGTGGTGGGCACCAGTTACTCCACTGTGAATTTAGGACGCTCAAACGCAAGCATACGCAGCGGTGAGCGCTCGGCGATGTGCGGGACGGGCGGAATGGCGTGCAGTGAAGCTCGCGCGGCAGCCGTGCTCCACCATCGGAACGAGTGGCGCTGGCGAGAGACGGAAAGGTAAGTAGCATAACCTTGAAATTTGGGCGACATGCGACACCCGATGCGGACAATAGGGATCCGGGCACCGATCCCTAGGAACCACTCCAGCCAGCGGACCGGATGACGCGGATCGGGGACCGTGCAAATCAGAACCCCGCCAGGTCGCAGCGCGCGGCTGCACTCGCGCAGGACGGTCACCGGGTCGTCGACGTACTCCAGGACACTCGAGGCCACCACGGCGTCGAAGGTTTCGGGCATGAACGGCAGTTCTTGCCAGCCCGGCTCCAACTGGACCCAGTTAATCGTGGGGGGCAAGCCTGCAGACAAGGCTCGGTGCAGCATCTCCGGCGAGATGTCGCACCCGGTTACGCGCCGCCCAGCTTCGGCGAGAGCGCCCGCAAGCTCGCCGGTTCCGCAGCCGAGGTCTAGTACAGTCCCGCCTTCCGGCACGTGGTAAGTGACCGCGCTGCCTAGGCGGGTCAGTCGACTCGTTAGGCGCCCGCCCGGCGCGTACTTGGACGGCCAGGCCGCGGCCTTAGCGTCGAAAAGCTTCCGTACTTGGACGGCGTCGCCGACGGTCTGATCAGCCACGGCCATCACTTGGGCCAACCGCGGCCTGGATGGCAGCGTGCGTGGTCGCCGACGTCGCTCTAGTAGGTAGCGCCCGACTGCCAGTGATCGTTTGCGTAAAGGCGCAGTGACCCTTGTCTTGTCGCCCGTGCCACAGCGCTTGGGCGGCGAACACCGCGACCGCCACCGCGAACGTGATCGTGACCGTGATGGTCCCGTGTATCAGCAGCAACGCCACCAGCACGAGGCTGACGCCGAACGGCGTGCCACTCCTGCGTGGCGTGGGAACGCTGTGCGACGACCGCATGGTTGACATGCCGACGGCCGCCCGGTGGAGCAACGGGATGCGCGCCGATTCGGCCGCAGTGACGAAACCGGCGGATATCAGCACAGCTAAAAGGCTGACCAGGTCCCGTGGCATGTCGCAAGATACTAATGCCTAAGACGAGGGCGCGTAGCGTTTTGCTGACGATGAGTTGCTCGTCCTATGCGGCCTGGGAGATTTGCGCCCAATGGGCGGAGCAGGCTCGATCGGCGTCGTTTCTCTATGGCCAGCCCTTTGAGGGATCCTGGCGAGCGCAGAAGGCAAGGATGAATTCCAGTTTCTGGCCACATCATGGAGCGGCAGTGCTGTAGCGTTCCGGCTCTACGGCATCTTGGTTATTCGTACATGCCATGCTATATAGCATGTGTCCGAAGTAGGTCCAATTTAGGCCTAACTGAGAACTTTCCTTCGTAGGGAAAAGACACGCGACTAAGGGAGGGGTCCAGGCGCATGAGAATGCTCATTGCGGGGATGGACGGTTATCTTGGCTGGTCGTTAGCCCAACACCTGGCCAGTCGCGGTCACCAGATCGCAGGCGCCGATGCGCTGATGCGCCGTTCGTGGGTACAAGATATGGGTTCGGTCAGTGCCATTCCTATCGCAGACATCGACGAGCGCCTTGACGCTCTGCGCGAGCACACCGAGCAGCCCGCGCCATTCTGGCGCGGCGATCTGCGAGACTACAGCTTAGTCGAGCGCATCTTCCGGGAGTTTCAGCCGGAAGCGGTCATTCATCTCGGAGAGTGCCCATCGGCGCCTTACTCGATGATTGATCGTGAGCGGGCCATGTTCGTCCAGGTGAATAACCGAATAACGACAACGTTCAATCTCCTGTTCGCCATTCATGACATTTCGCCCGAAGCTCATCTGCTCAAACTGGGCACGATGGGCGAATACGGTACTCCGAACGTCGATATCCCCGAGGGCTTCTTCGAAATGGAGTTCCGCGGCCGCAAAGACAGGGTTCCGTTCCCCCGGCAGGCGCCCAGCTGGTATCACTGGTCCAAGGTTCACGGGTCGAACAACATCATGTTCGCCTCGAAGATCTGGGGCCTGCGGGCGACGGACGTGATGCAAGGTGTCGTCTTCGGTACCCGGATCGAGGATATGAGTGACGACCCTAGGCTGAGGACGCGGCTGGATTTCGATCAGGCATTCGGCACGGCGATCAACCGGTTCTCCTGCCAGGCGGTCATGGAGCACCCCCTGACGCCATACGGTGCCGGCGGGCAGGCGCGCGGATTTCTGCCACTGCGCGATTCGATGCAGTGCCTTACCCTTGCGCTTGAAAATCCTCCGTCGGCCGGTGAGTATCGCGTCTTCAACCAGTTCGAAGAGGTCTACAAGATCCGTGATCTGGTCGGGATCGTCAGGGATGCAGCCATCGACCTCGGCCTTAAGGCTCAGATCACGCCGGTCGAGAATCCGAGAGCCGCAGTTGAGCGGCATGACCATCACTACGCGCCCGACCACCAGAGGCTCAGCGAGCTTGGCTACAAGCCCACCCATGACGTGGCTAAAGAGGTACGGATCATGCTTGAGGACCTGCTTCCACATCGGGACCGGGTCGCCAGGCATCAGCAGGCATTGCTTCCCGACGTGCATTGGAGCGGCGCGCGGCGCCGCGTCGGTTACTTCCAGGGCCCAGCGGTGATCGCCAGCCGACAGCCGAACGATCAGTTCGAGGAGATCCGATCTGGGGCTTGAGTACTGGACATTACAGTCGCCGGGCAGTCCGGTCAGGTCTGCGGCGGAGCCGATAGCGGTGGACGCCAGCACCGCGGACACCATCGTGACGGTTCCGCGCGCATTAGAACGGGCGCCGCTAGCGCGACGACGGCGGTGCTCGGCTCCCGGCCCCGGGCTGCGTCGGGACGCTCTGCGAAGATCGCGTGTTCGGCAAGAACGCTGGTCCGGCCGCGGCGAGACTGAGCAGCGCGAGTTGGCCACAATGCCGGTCACCAGGGCATCTTTCTCATGGCGCCGCTAAGCGCTCGTTATTGGGACTCTGTTAGGGCCGGGTGACGACCCGAACTGGTCGCCTGTGAAGGGCCTGCGTGACACCAGCGCCCCCTGTTTCTCCGGTGACACGGACTTGCAACAGGGAGACGCGCCGTGGTTCATTGTCGAGGCTGCGCCCGACCTGGCCCGGCTGACCGCCGTCGCGCGCGCCGTCAACGACCATATGCCCGTCCACACCGCCGACCAGATCGTGGCGACCTCCCGCAGGTTCCGCGATCCTCGGATCGCCTGCCTCGGGGCTGTCGTTCAAGGCCGACGTCGGCGACGTCCGCGAGAGCCCGGCGGTGGACATCACCGCGCGGATCGCCGCGGCGCTGCCCGACGTCAAGATCCTGCAGTGGAGCCGCACCTGGCGTCGCTGCCCGGCCCCTTCGACGACCTCGGCAGCGTGGTACTGGCCCGACGCCGAGCACGCCATCGCGGAATCCGACGTGATCGCCCTGCTGGTCGACCACAGCTGTTTCCGCACCATCAAGAAGACCCAGCTGGCCGCCAGAGCCGTCTACAACACCCGCGGCATATGGGCATGACTTCGGATCTTGGGCTGCCTCATTTCGAGTTGCACGCATGCCGTCTTCGGCGGCTAGGCCACAGCCCTTGGCGTCGAAAAGCGCCGCACCTTCACGGCGATGTCGGCAGTCCGGTCAGTTACAGTGATCACCAGAGCCCTGCGGCCTGGATGGTGGCGTGGGTGGTGGCCAGCATTGCCTTGCTCGGCAAGGGCTTGCCGCCGGTGACTGCGCTGCGGAAGGCTGCGGCGCAGGCGCGGTGGCCCTTGTCCTGGCGGCCTCGCCAGAGCGTCTTGCCGTCCAGCTTCGCGGAGCGGAAGTCGTCGATGACGAGCCGCCGGGATCCGGACGTGACCTCGATCCATTCCTTGCCCGCAGTCGGCAGCGCGCTGCCGTAGCAGATCGTGGCCAGCGAGCCGTCGGCGAAGCGCAGGGACACGACCGCGTCGTTGCCGGGCACGGCGCGGCCGTCGCCGCCACGCCGGCCGTGGCCCTCGCCGGCCAGCACCGAGACGGTCTCCTCGATGTCGGCCCCGATCAGTGCCTGCGCGGTGTCGACGAAGTGGCATACCTCGCCAAGCAGCCGGCCGCCCTGCCGCCGGTCGGTGTACCAGTGGCCGTCGGGGACCGGTCCGGCCGCGACCCGGTACACGAGGAACTTGGGTGTCGCCATCCCGGCGAGCCAGTTATGCGCGACCATCACGGCGGGCGACCAGCGCCGGTTGAAGCCGATCATGAGCTGCTGGCCCGACGCCTCCCAGGCGGCCTCGACTCCCGTCAGCTCGTCCATGGTCAGCGCGACTGGCTTCTCGCACCACACGTGCCGCCCGTATTTCAGGGCCAGCATGGCCAGCTCCGCATGAGTGTCGTGCGGGGTGGCGATCACCACGACCCCGACATCCGGGTCGTCGATGGCCGGGAACGCCCCGGAGACGGCCTTGTCAAAGTGATACCGGTCGGCGGCGCGCCGGGCCGTGATCCCGCTGGCCGAGGTCACGGCCACGAGGCGCTTGAAGCCCGCGCGGCGGAACGCCGGGAGCAGAGTCCCGGTCGAGTATGCCCCAGCGCCGATCCAGCCCACGCCCGGCAGCGAGCCGGCAGGCAGCGGAGCAGGCGAGCACGAAATGGGAGAGGGCGGCTCGGCGGCCGGCGAGCTGACCGTCGGCAAGTCATCTATAGGTGAGCTGGCGGACGGCGGGCGGGGCGACGGGATGGAGTTGCCGGTCATGGCCGGAAGTGAACTGGTCAAGGGCGAGCTGCCGGCACCCGCCGAGGATGCGCTGCGCCTGGGCAGGACCGGCCGGTCGGAGCCGGGCTCATCGCCGTAGGTCAGCTGGACGGCCAGGTACGGATCGGCCCGTTTCTCGATCAGCTCATACGCCGCGGGGGCCTCGCCGATGTCGAAGCAGTGGGTCACCAGGTCGGCCACCTTGAGCCTGCCCGCGGCCAGCAGGTCGAGCACGGCCTCGAAGTTCCTGCCCTCGGTCCATCGGACCTGCCCGGCCGGGTAGTCCACCCCCCACGCCTCGTACGACGGATCGTAGCGGCCGGGGCCGTAGGAGCGGGCGAACCGCAGTGAGAGCTCCCGCTCGTAGAACGGGGCCCGGTCCAGGTTGAGGCCGACATTCCCGACGATCACGACGGGAACTCGGTCCCGGCACAGTGCCGGAGCGCGGGCTACCGGGCCCGACGACGAAGAAGCCGCGCACACCAGCACTGCGTCCGCGCCCCGCCCGCGGGACCAGGTGCGGACCCGCTCGGTCGTCGGGTCGCCCAACTCATCCAGCGCCAGGACGCCGGATCCGGCGGCGGTGATGCGTGCATGCCCGGCCGGATCGATGCCGACTACATCGCAGCCGGCGGCCATGGCCAGCCGGGCGGCGAGCTGCCCGACCAGGCCGAGGCCGATAACCACTACCTTCGAGCCAGGACCGATCTCGGCCAGCCGCAGGCCGTGAAGCGCGATCGACGCCACGGTCGTGAACGCGGCGTCCTCGGCCGGCACGCCGTGCGGAACGGCGGCGCACAGCAGACCGGGCACCGCCTGGAACTCGGCATGGCTGGCTTTCCCGGCCCCTCCCGTCGCGACCAGCTGCCCGGCCCGCAGGCCGCTGACCGCCGAGCCCACCTCGACCACCCGGCCTGCTGCCGAGTAGCCGAGCGGCAGGTCCTCGGCCAGGCGGCTGCGGACAGCCTGCACCGATGCACCGATGCCGTCGACTCTGGCCTTGCGCACTACCTGACGGACTAAGTCCGGCCGAGCCCTGGCCTTGGACAGCAGGCTGGATTGGGCGAGCGAGGTCATGGCCCGTTCAGTCCCTGAAGAGATAACGGACGCGAGGGTGCGGACCAGTACCTCGGTCGGTCCTATTGTTGGACGCGGCACGTCAAGCACCTCAACGGCTCCGCCTGCCAACGGCTGAACGATCTGCTTCACACTGCCTCCACGAATCGGCTGCCACATCTGCCTGGGGCCCGACGCCAGCGTGTGGTGATACATACCGGCAGGACGGCATCGATCCGGCAGGTCAGTACTGGCGTGACGGTCGTGGCCCCGAACCCCGTGGCGACCAGCCCGGACTCGACGCCGAGCTGGAGCGAACATGACGCGTTGACGCTAACGATGACGTCGCCTGCGGCGGTTGTGACGATTGCCTCGCCCGCCCTGAGCTGGACAGCCGAGGCAAGTGCGAGGTGCCAGCGGACAGTGACGGTATGGCGACCGTTGCCAGTCACTTCGTCATCTACCTGCAACCCGGCATGGCTAAGGGACCAGCGGCGGCGGTGGACGGGCCGGCCGGGTAGCCGCCGGAACCCGTCATGCGCTGCATCAATGGTCACCGCGCCGTTCGCGACACTCGCCGTGATGCCGTGCACCCGAGCTCGGCGCCCGGCGCGGAATGCCCCCCACACCTCGGTGGAGTCGGTACCGTCCAGTTCCACGGTGTTGTGGGCCGCTGTCGACCGTTCGTAGTTGCGCACTGAGCCCGCCATATATGTCGAGGTCCCAGTGTCGACGAGCAGCGGTGTCCCATCGACGTAGACCAGGCAGCTGAGCGTGTCGGCGTGTGCATGCCCCGGCAACTCGTCGGGGCATGGCGCGCCGACATCGGCGACCAGATGCCAGCCGCCAGCAGTCGCCCGGATCAATCCGGTGTCGGGCAGTGTCAGCAGCGGCTCGGTCGGTGCCGGGTCCGGCCGAAGGGCGGCGACCAGCGCGCGGGGGAGCGGGTAGCCGTCGTTGAGCAGCGGCACCGTCCCGTCCGGGGCAAGTACGGTGCCGAGCCAGCGGCGCATCCTGGCAATCGCCTGGCAAAGTTCCGCACTAGGCGCTCGCCCGGAGGCGCTGAGCAGGTCGGCCACGTCGATAAGGTCCCCGAGCACCTGGCAGTGGTAGGCCGGAGCACGCTCATAGTGACCGCCGTCAGGCAGCACCTGGATGGCGAGTTGCCGAGTGAGCCGCCGCAGTGCCCACTCAAGCAGCTGATCGTGGGCGAGGAAGGTGCCCAGCCCGACAAGAGCTTTGAGGTCTTTGATCAGATGATTTCCGCCCAGGTCGGACTCCAGATTCCGACGCAGGAACCCGGCATGGTTAGCAACGCCACGCAGGAATTCGGACTCCATATCGCTGCCAGCGACCAAGTCACGGTACAGGCCACACAACGACCAGGCGCGGAGCGCAGTGGGGTAAGGAAGCCACGCGTCGCCGCGACCGAGTACACAGGATGCTTGCCAGGATTGCCACAGCCGGGCGAAAACGGCCCGCGCAGCGGCCCGGTCGGTCTCGGCGGCCAAGCCCCATGCCCAGTCCCAATACTGCAGGTGGAAGCGCCACAGTTGCGGTGTGTCGGCATGCCGCCACTGCGTCGGCTCACCCAGATTCCTGGTCATCCCGAGCAGGCTGATCCGGCCTGACGCCAGCTCGGCGAGGTCGGGCCAGCGCTGCGGCGCGATCGAGTCCAACGGAGTGAAACTGTTTGGCCAGCCTAGTGCAGCAGCCGGGTTAGGCCCGGCCAGCAGCCGCTGGCCCAGCTGAGGCCAGCACCGCAGCGCGGCTCGCTGCGTGCGCAGCCGCGCCCGCTGCGCCACTTGGGCTGGTTGCAGGTGCACGGCAGTGCGGCCGAACAACGCAAGCTGTTCGGCTCTCACGCTGTCAGCCTCAGCATGCGAACTCCAGCATTGGCTCCCAGCACGCCGCTGCCCCCGGTGACTTGCAGTAGCGGGCCGGGAGAGCGGTGTCCCGGCCATCCTCGGCCTGTGACTCTGCGGTCATCGGGGAACCTCCAGGAGCTTGCGGTACTCCCGGGCGAGTTGGGCGCGGTCGAAGAACCGCTCCACGTAGGCGCGGCCCTGCTGCCCCATGGCGGCGCGGCGGTTAGGGTCGGCTGCGAGCTCGCGGATCGCATCGGCGAGTTCGTCGGCGTTCTCGGGCGGCACGACGACCGCGCCTGCCTCGCGCAGGATCTGCGCCGCCTCGCCGGTCACTGAACCGACCACGGCCTTGCCCGCGGCCAGGTATTCGAACATCTTCGATGGGATGGTCTTCGCGAACAGCGGCACGTCGCGCAGCGTCACCAGGCAGATGTCGGCTGCGGCCAGCAGGCCGGGAACCCGGTGTGGCGGCACGGCTGGGGCCAGCGTGACATTTCCCACGCCAAGCTCGGTCACCCGGCGCTGCAGCCGCGGCTTGTCCGCCCCGTCTCCGACGAACGCGAAGTGAACGGGCTGGCCGGCCAGCCGCCCAGCAGCGTCGGCCACGCTGCACAGCGCCTGCGAGATCCCGTGCGTGCCCGCGTAAAGGACCAGGCAGTCGCCGGCCCGGGCGTCGAGGCGGGCGCGGACCGCTTCGCGAGCCCGCGAGTGCGGCCCAGCGGGCTCGGCCGGACGGAACCGGCTGAGGTCGACGCCGTTGCGGATTGTGTGCACCTTGGCGGCGGGCACGCCGCGGTCGATGAGATTGGCGCGGAACCCCTCACTGACCACGACGACCTGATCAGCCGCTGCGTAGGCGGCAAGCTCGAGCCGCTCGAGCAGGCCGATCAGCCGCCGGTTGGTCAGCACGCCCAGCTCGACGAAGATCAAGGGCCACAGGTCGCGGACCTCGATGACCAGCTGGGCCCGCTTGAGCCGAGCCAGCAGCCAGGCAGAGCCGATGGAGAAGAACGTCGGCGACGAGACGAGCACGGTGTCGGCCCGTCCGCAGGCCAAGCCGCCCAGTAGCACGCTGCTGAGCATGAAGCTCAGGTGGGAAAGCGTCTTACGCGCCACGCCCTCATTGGGCGTGGCGTACAGCCAGGTGCGCACCACCCGGTAACCGTCACACCGCTCGCGGCGCCGGATCGCGCCGCGGTACTCGGGCGATAGCATACCGGTCGGATAGTTCGGCATCCCGGTCAGCACCGTCACCTGGTCCCCGGCCGCGGCCCAGGCGGCGGCCAGCGCGGACAGGCGGGCCTGCGGGGCTCCGGCCTCCGGCGGGAAGTAGTGGGTCACCATGACGATGCGCTGCGGACGGCCGCCGCTCATCAGTCCTCCACTAGGTCGTCGGCGCGTCCGAGCAACACCAGGGAGCGCAGGCAGGCCGCAAGTAATACCACCGTGGCTAGAACGCTCGTCAGGTCCCCTGGCACGTCGCAAGATATTAGCAGCGGAAACAACAGTCCGTAGCAGTTTGCTTACGGTAAGTTGCTTGACATGTCGCAGCGAGCCGAACACCAGGCGTGACTGCCATGTCGAGCACCGCCATCGTCGGCCTCGGTGCTGCACTCGCTCCGCCGACCCAGGCCACTATTGGAGGTCACGTCCGGTGACTGAGTCTAAGCGGGTAGTCGTTTTCGGTGCAACGGGATTTATTGGCACAGAGGTTGTTAGAGCATTGCGAGATCGTGGAGTGACGGTTTTGCCTATGGCCACTCCGCGGCTCCCGCCAGTGCGGGCAGACCAGGCAAAGGACTTTCTTCAGCACTTCAGCAATGAAATCGGATGTCTCGCCCACCACCTCCGCTTAACGGATTGTGTCGTCAATTCGGCAGGAGTCGCCGAGGCCGCAAGCACAGACGAAGGCTCATTGATTGCAGCGAACGGCGTCGTCCCTGGTTACTTAGCGATGGCGGCCTTTATGGCTGGCGTGCCGAGGTTCGTCCAGGTCAGCAGCGCTGCAGTACAAGGTCGTGCAGACGTTCTTGACTCGTCACCCACTATCGCTCCCTTTTCTCCATACTCGCGGTCCAAGGTGTTGGGTGCCCGTCTAGCGCGAAAGGGTCACCCCGGCACGGTTGAATATAGACCTCCTGGTGTGCACGGAGTAGATCGACGAGTCTCCCAGGTGACGGCACGAATCGCCCGCTCACGGATTTCAAGCGTTGCACGTCCCGGCTCGTCACCAAGTCCTCAGGCTTTGCTAAATAACGTAGCAGACGCCATTGCCTTCTTGGCGACCAGCCAGGTGCCACCCCCAGCGATCGTCGCCCACCCGTCCGAAGGTCTGACAACTGCTAGCGTATTGTTCTTACTTGGGAGGCGGCAGCCGTTCGAAATCCCACGAACTCTGGCCAAGCTGTTAGTGGCGATGGGAATGGTGTGTGGCAGAGTCGTACCACCCGTCATGGTGAACACCCGCCGCATAGAGATGTTGTGGTTTGGGCAGTCACAGGCGCCCAGTTGGCTAACAGATGCGGGCTGGAAGCCGCCCGCCGGCCAGGACGCGTGGAAAGAACTTGGACGTCTTCTGGCCGAACGCTCATCTGGTCGAGATGAAACGCATATGTGACGTGGTTACGAGTGCAAATCCAGCCGGACAGCTCAATCGCAGGTAAACATTCACGTCACGCGCTATGCGTAGCGAGTCCTTATCGTGGCTTCGCTGTTGCTCAGTCTCAGCCGATGAAGCTGCTGGCCGCGACGCAGAATTCGTTGCCCTCGGGGTCTTGCATAGACGGTCCAGCGTTGTCCTGGAATCTGGTGCTTGCCGGTGTCTGCGGCGCCTTGGCGGACCAGTTCGTCGACGGCTGCCGGGTCCGGATTTACCAGGTCGAGGTGTACGCGGTTTTGGCCTGCTTGGGCGCTCGCATTCATTCCGAAGAGCTGGCGAGTTGTAAATCTCGCCATTGAACACCATCGTGAACCGGCCGTCCTCGTTGCCCATCGGCTGTTGGCCAGCATCTGAGAGGTCGACGATTGCGAGCCGCGCGAACGCGAAATTAGCGATCACATCGCCCATCGCGCAGCGCTCGGTGCACTGTGCGTCAGGCCCACGATGCCGGAGCGCGTCCAGGACGCTGTCGTCAAGAGCAGCAACTGCCCGGCCTCCGACCTGCCCTGCGATGCCGCACATTTCTCACGCCTCCCTCGCCGGCATATCGATGGACGCTTGAGCTAACTAGCGCGTCACCATGAGGATCCGGTGCGGACGGCCAGCGCTCATCGGCGCGCCCCCGGCACCGGTTCATCCGTGCGCCTCCGGCATGGGCTCATCATGCGGCCTCGGCCTTGGCCTCGACCTCGGGCGGCAGCGCGCGGGCGGGGTCGAGCAGGGCGGGGGAGCGCAGGTAGGCGGCCAGTAAGCCGATGGCGGCCAGGTCGGCGCCGGCCCGCAGGGCCGGGTGGCCGGTGAGGCTGGCCGCCCCGAGCAGGCAGACCGCGGCGGTCACGGCGGCGGTGACGATCGTCACCCGCTGGTGGGACCAGCCCACGTCGCACAGTTGCTGGTAGGCGTGCGTTCGGTGCGCTTCGAAGACCGGCTCGCCGGCCCGGACGCGCCGCTGCAGCGTCCATCCGGTGTCCGCGAGGTACAAGGCGAGCGGGGCGAGCGCCGCCTCGGGCGGAATGTGATGGATGACGGAGCAGGCGG
>Ga0335075_10010285_pt1 | contig 14216 bp, 10 predicted proteins | sample Lox_Sample_24_FD_206723 | JGI IMG/M metagenome (GOLD analysis project Ga0335075, IMG submission 206723) | Soil microbial communities from Loxahatchee National Wildlife Refuge, Florida, United States - Lox_Sample_2.4 | ecosystem: Environmental > Terrestrial > Soil > Wetlands | place: USA...
TGGCCGTTCCATTAGGGCGCTGACCTGGGACAAAGGCCTAACAAAGATCGAGAAATTTATCCAGGACACGAACGCCGAACTGCAGCGCGTCGACCGGAACGCGCTCGTCGATGCCGTGGAACATGCCGGCGAAGTCAAGATCGGCGGGCAGCCGCAGCGGGCTGAACCCGAAGCACCTGATGCCGAGGCGGCTGAAGGCCTTGGCGTCCGTTCCCGCGGAAAGGCAGTAGGGCACGACGCGCCCGTCCGGGTCCTCGCCGAGCAGCGCCGCGGTCATCGCATCGGCGAGCGGCCCGTCGAGCGTTGTCTGCAGGGCTATGTCGTGGTGGATGAACTCGCGCTGGACACCCGGGCCGAGCAGCTTGTCGATCTCGGCGAAGAAGTCCTCCTCGCCGTCGGGCAGGAACCTGCCGTCCACCTGGGCCGTCGCCGTCTGGGGGACGACATTGACCTTGTAGCCCGCGCTCAGCACGCTCGGGTTGGTCGTGTTGGAGACGGTCGCGCCGGCCAGGCGCGCGATCGGGCCCAGCTTGGCGATGAGGTCACGGCAGTCACCGTCATCGATCTCGACGCCGAGCGCCGCGGCGGCCTCGTCGAGGAATGCCTGCACGGCCGGGGTGAGCCGGACCGGCCACTCGTGCCGCCCGATCCTGGCCACCGCCTCGGCGAGCTCGGTGACCGCGTTGTCGGGCTGCAGCATGGACCCGTGGCCCGCTGTTCCCTGCGCGGTCAGCCGCATCCAGGCGATGCCCTTCTCCGCGGTCTGGATCAAGTAGAGCCGCCGCCCGCCGATCGTGGCGCTGAACCCGCCGACCTCACCGATCGCCTCGGTGACGCCCTCGAACAGCCCGGGGTGGTTATCCACCAGCCAGCGGGCGCCCCATTTCCCGCCCGCCTCCTCGTCGGCGGGAAACGCGAGGACCACGTCGCGCGGCGGCCGGCGGCCCTCCCGCAGCCGCTGCCGGATCACCGCGAGCATCATCGCGTCCATGTCCTTCATGTCCACGGCGCCGCGCCCCCAGACGCAGCCATCCCTGGTCTCGCCGGAGAACGGGTCCACCTGCCAGTCCGCCGCATTCGCGGGGACCACGTCGAGATGACCGTGGATGAGCAGCCCGGGCCGCGTCCGGTCCTCGCCCTCGACCCGGACCACGACGCTGGCGCGCTTCGGATGGGACTCGAGCACGACGGGCTCCAGGCCGACGTCGGCCAGCAGCTCCGCTACGCGCTCGGCGGCCGCGCGCTCCCCGGGGCCGGAGTGATCGCCCGGGTTCGAGGTGTCGATCCTGATCAGTTCGCTGGCGAGAGCGGCGACCTCATCCTGGGCGGTCAGGCCGCCGGAGTCGCCGGCCGGTGCGTTTTCCGTCATCCCGCCATCGTCGCACCACGCCCCGCGCGAGAGCCGCCGGCCCAAAGCCGCGTCGCCGTAACCGCCCGGATTTGCTATCGTGATGCGGCCAGCCCGGCATCAGCCGCGGCACGCACTCGTCCGGGTGGCGGAATAGGCAGACGCGCTAGCTTGAGGTGCTAGTGCCCCAAAAGGGCATGGGGGTTCAAGTCCCCCCTCGGACACCCTCGAATTGCCAATGCTGGGCGGGGGCGATTCGGACCTCAGCCCGGATAGCCGGCTCATTGACGGGCTGACCTGCGGTGTAGCGCGCTTGAGTGCTTGATACAGCTTGTGGTCGCATTCATCGATCTTGGTACTGATTTCGCCCTCCTGGGTGCGTGGTTCGGGCTGGTCGATGACCGCGGCGGCGGCGAGTTCATCGATCGTGGCTGGCAGGTGGCACGGATCGAACTTGCTGGCCAGCCACTCATCGAGCGGGCCGAGCAGCGCGTCCTGGCGCAGGGTCACGTTGAGGGGGTGTGTGAGGCGGTTGGCGAGGGCGTACTCGGCGGGGAACCGGCACCGGTAGTAAGGCGCATGGTTGGCCCAGTGGCCCTGCATGCGCCGTTCGCACACACCGCAGAACAGCAGGCCGCGCAGCGCGTAGGCGTGCCGGGACTTGTGCGGCTTGTGCGGGCCGCGGGTGCCGCGGCGGGCGGTCAACAGATCCTGAGCACGGGTGAAGGTCTCCTCGTCGATGATCAGCGGATGGGCGGCCTGTTCGGAGTAGATCCATTTGTCCTGGTCGTTCCAGCGCATCTTGGTCGTGTGGCCCTGGGCGACGTCGTGCACGTCCAGCAGCACCTCGTCTTTGCGCTGGCGGTTCCACACCTGGCGGCCGGTGTAGCGCGGGTTGGTGAGGATGGCGCGGACGGCGTACTTGGACCACGCGATCCCGCATCGGTGCCGGTTGCGGTCCGGGTCGTGCGCGGACGGACACGCGATGCCCTCGGCGGTGAGCCGTTCGGCGATGGCGTAGATGCCGAACCCGGCCAGGAACTCGGCAAAGATCCGCCGGACCACCGCAGCCGCCGGCTCGTCTACCCGCAGGATGTGCAGCCGCTTGCCGAGCTCGGCGATCCGCCGCGATTCCTCCGTCGTGGTGCCCGGCCGGATCCCGCCATCAAATTTCCGCCTGCCCACCCACGTCCGCAGCGCCTCCTGGTGAACCCCCAGCTGCCCTGCCACCGGGCCAGCTCACCCCGGCCCGTCCCGTCCCGCTCACGGACTTCGAACACCATCTCGACCGCGCTCACGCAGCTCCTCGGGATACTTCCGCTGTGCCGGCAGGACTCCGCATCCTCCCAGGAATCAGAGCCTCCAGATCACCGGGGCGGTCACCGTGAGGTATTTTCGTGTGAACTTGGGTCAGCGTGCGAGGAACTGAATCTGGGGATAGCTCTGCGATGGGCGCGCCAGCAGGCCGCCGTCACGATGCCGCAGGTGCAGATCGAAGAACGCGCCAATATAGGCACGCTCCGCGGCGACTGCGCTGCCGGGATTGATCGTGCCAATGGTCGGGATCACGACCTGACGGTCGACTTCCGGGAAAATGATTCCGGCGGTGACGAGCTGGCTGAGAAACTCCTCATCGTCGGTGTAGCTGTAATGCTGCGAGTCCTTCAAGGACAGAAGCAACCGCGAGCCGTTCAGGGCCGCCCAGAAACTTCTCCAGGTGGCGTCGTTCAGCCCGTGGCTAGCACTCCCCATTAGCATGAACGGCCGGTCACCTATCCGCTTCGCAACAGGACCAGCGAGGCTGGCTATCGCTCCCAGCGACGTCATCGCATTAGGGGGCATATCGGCCGGGACGATGGTGCCGTCGAGGTCGATTCCGGCGCTGATCCTGGGGTCGGCGGCCATGGTAGTCGCTGCGGTGGAGCCGCCCTCCGAGTGACCGAACATGCCGGTCCTGGCCAGGTCGAGAGCCCCCGCCAGGCCAGCGGGCAGCGGGTGGTGCTCGGCGTCGGGGTTGGTGCCGGAGTTCAGCGTGGCAAGCTCATCGAGCACGAACCGCGTGTCAGCGACGCGGACTGTTGCCGCCTTGGGAAGGTCAGCGCGGATGTTCTGCTGCTGGCGGCTGGTCTCGACTCGCCCGTCAGGAAACTCCACTTCGGCGGCCTCATAGGTGTGGTCGATCGTGACGACGATGTAGCCGCGGCTGGCCAGGTCAGATACCAGTCCGGTGCCGAGTTCGCGGTCGTCTCCGTAGCCGGGCGAGTACAGCACGACGGGATATCGCCGCGCGGACAGATCGACCGGTGCCTCCAGGCGGGCACGAGTGACTGGCAGCCGGACACCTCCCAGCGGAACCGATGGCGGCGGCGAGGGGCGGCCGCCGGGCCCGGGGAGCGGCGGTGCGGGGATCAGCTGAGTCAAGAACAGCCTGCCCGCCGCTGGCGGCATCCACGGGACCCAGGGGTCGCGGTCACTGTGCTGCGCCGGGTACCACACGCTGATCATCAGCTCACGCGGCCGGGCAACAGGCAGCCACGGGTCACGCCGGGAGTGGTCCACCAGGTGCAGCGCCACCGTGCCGATTGGGTAGGGGCCGGCTGGCGGCGCCAGCGTCAGCTGCAGCCGGCGCGCCGGGGCAGCAGCCGGCCCCGCACACCCGCAGGCCACCAGGCCTACCGCCGTAGCGGCTGCGCTGAGGAACCCCCGACGAGTCAACCCGCCTTGCCCGTCCTGCCGACCGCGGCCGATACAGCGTCGGTGCTGGTGGCTGCGGTCGCCTGGGCTGTGTGTGACCGGGGAGCCGGGTTGTGTCACGGGATCCTCCGTTTCGTGTGCCACAGGGCGGATCGTTGTGGTCCCAGGGAGCGACCGGACGCTCCTTGCGACCACCGGGGGGCGGGGGGAGTTACAGGCTCCAGAGGGCCTGGGTGGGGGACAGGCGGGCGGCGCGGATGGCGGGCAGCAGGCCGGCCAGGGCGCCGATGACCAGCGCGGCGGCCAGCCCGCCGACCCAGGCGTCGGTGGGGATGACCGTGGCCCAGCCCTTGCCGCGCGCGTAGATCGCGGTGGCGGCGGCACCGGTGATGATCCCGGCCACGCCGCCAATCACCGACAGCGCGATGGCCTCGGCCAGGAACTGGGTGCGGATGTGGCCGCGGGTCGCCCCGAGCGCGCGGCGCAGCCCGATTTCCGAGCGGCGCTCCAGGACGGAGATGACCATGATGTTGGCCACGCCGATGGCGCCGACCAGCAGCGCGACCGCGCCCAGGCCGAGGAACAGGGCGCTGAACGCGCTTTTGGCGTCGGCCTGGGCGACCAGCGCGTCCGATGGCTGGGAGACGTCCACCCCGCTGGGGTTCTCCGGGTCGGCCTGGTCGCCGAGCACGTTGTACACGGCATTCACCTGGCTGTAGGCCGCCTTGAGGTAGATCGTGGTCTGATGGCCGTCGAAGCTGAGGTGCTGCTGGGCGAACGGGAAGCCGACCAGGACCGAGGAGTCGACGTCGGGGGACAGCACGTCGGGGGCCAGGATGCCGACCACATACAGCCACATGCCGCCGTTGCCGTTGGCGCCGGTGCCGGTGACCCAGACCCGTTCGCCGGGAAAGACCTTGTCGATGCCGAGCAGCTGCGCGGCGGCCGCGCCCAGCACGCAGACCGGTTCGCGTTCGGTGGCGGCGTTCAGGAATTCGCCGTGGGCCAGGCTGGTCCCGGCCGTGCCGGGCAGGCCCAAGGTGGCGGCGTCCACGGTCAGCGCGTTGGTGCTGACCGACGGGATCAGCGGCGAACGGTAGATGTTCGCGTTGGTGGCGCCGGTGCTTTGCACCTGCTCCACGCCGGGCAGACGGGCGATCATCGCGGGCGCGGCAAGCGGCAGCTCGGCGGTGTTGCCGCTGATGTTCTGGCCGGGCTGGACGGTGAGCAGGTTGGTGCCCAGCGCGGCGATCTCGGCGTTGAGCTGGGCTGCTGAGGAGGAGGACAGCCCGAGCACGGCGACGATCGCGGCGACGCCGATCGCGATGCCCAGCGCGGACAGCGCGGCGCGCAGTTTGCGGGTGCGCAGGCCCACGGTGGCCAGCCGGGCCAGGTCGCCGGCCCGCAGCCGGGCCGCCGCGGGCCGGCGACCCGTTTGAGGGGCGCCGGAGATGGTCACGGTCATCACAGTTCTCCTTCTGGCTGGCCGGGCCAGCCGGCCAGCCGTTCCCCAGCCACCTCGGGCCATGCGGCGAACGGTTCGGCCGCGGTGTCGGAGACGATGCGGCCGTCGAGCATCCGGACCTGGCGCCGCATCCGGGCGGCCACATGCTGGTCGTGGGTGACGACCACGATCGTGGTCCCGGCCGTGTTGAGCTGGCCGAGCAGGTCCAAGATGGCTGAACCGGTCGCCTGATCCAGGTTGCCGGTGGGCTCATCAGCCAGCACAATCGCCGGCTGCCCGGCGATCGCCCGGGCGATCGCGACCCGCTGCCGCTGTCCGCCCGACAGCTGGGTGGGCCGGGCGCCCAGCTTGTGCCCGAGCCCGACCTGGGCCAGCGCGGCCGCGGCCAGCTCGCGGCGCTGGCCGGTAGCGACCCCCGCGTACAGCAGCCCGTCGGCCACGTTGTCGATCACCAGCTGGTGTTCGGCCAGGAAGAACTGCTGGAAGATGAACCCGATGCTGGATGCGCGCAGGCCCGCGAGCTGTCGGTCACCGAGGATGGCCACATCCAGGCCGGTCACCCGCACGGTCCCGGCGGTGGGCAGGTCCAGGGTGCCGGCTAGGTGCAGCAGCGTGGTCTTGCCCGAACCCGACGGCCCCAGCACCGCCACCAGCTCCCCGGCCGCCACCGACACGCTCACCCCCCGCAGCGCCGGCACCGGCGGCTTACCCGGGTACACCTTGGTCACCGCCCGCAATTCCAGCACCACCTCGGGCGGTGCGCCGCCCGCCGGGTAAGGCGCCCCGGCGGGCCGGGTCATGGCTGCGTAGCTGCTCATATGCCCGGCACCACCACACGCTGACCGGGCGTCAGGTTCCCGGTCACCTGCACCGTCGCGGCCGCGTCGTCGAACAGGCCCGGCGTCACCTTCACCAGGTGATGCCCGCCCGGGCCGGTCACCTCCACCGCGAAGGACCCGCCGGGCTGGGCCAGCAGCGCGTCCACCGGCACGATCAGCACGTTGCTCACACTTCCGGTGGTGATCGTCACCTGCACCGGGGCCTGGTCCAGATCCCCGGCCGCCTTCGGGTCACTCAGCGACACCACCACCGTGATCGTCGCCGTGCTCGACCCGCTGCCCGAGCCGTTACCTGACGAGGACGACGAGGACGAGGACGACGAGGACGACGAGGCGGCCGCGGTGCTGACCTGGGAGATCACTCCCGGCGTGACCGACCCGTCCGGCAGGGTGACCGAGACCTTGTTGCCGACCGCGACCTGGGTCTGCAAGGAGGCGTCCAGGCCGATCGTCACCACCGGCGTCAGCGAACTGGCGGTCAGCACCGTGGACCCCGAGGTGGCCGGCGCCCCGGGCACGACGCCGGTGCCCAGGCCGGTCACCTTAATCGCGCTGGGCAGGAACACCGCCTGGCCCAGCGGCAGCGTCCCGGTCGCGGTCAGCCCCAGGTGGGTCTGCAGCAGCCCCAGCGCGTACTCGGTCTCGCCGCTGAAGTAGTCCCAGCCCGGCCGGGGCCCCAGCGCCGCCGCGGTCGCGTAGCCGAGCGTGACCAGGCCGGTGTTCAGCTCGGTCACGTCCGCGCCGGTCATCCCCTCGGCCAGATCCCGGTAGGCGGGCACGTTCCCGTACAGCAGCACCACCGGGGACCCGGACACCTGGTAGATCGCCTGGCCCTGGCGGATGGTCTGGCCCACCGACGGCAGCCAGGTAAACGTCTGCGACCCCGAGCCCGAACCCGACGACGACCCGGCCGAACCCGACGACGACCCCGGCATCACGACCGTGTAGGACCCGGCGTCACCCAGCGTCGCGTCTTCCTGCGTCTGCTGGGTCAGCGAACCCCGCGTCACCGGCTGCGTCCCGGTGGAGTACCCGCTGTTGCTCACCGCCGGCTTAGGCGAGCTGAACACTCCCGCCGCATCCGCCCCGGCTACCCCGGCCGCCCCCACCACGACCACAACGAGTACGACTGTCCAGCCGCGGCGCCTTCGCCGGTGCCCGGTCACCGCTAGCCCGCCGCCGGCCCGCGCCGACACCACCGCCCCGGCATGCCCGGCCCCACCGGGCGCCCCCTGCTCGGGCACCGCCGGACCGCTCGCCTGCTCGCGTGCATCGGTACTGCTCATCACCTATCACCCTTCATGCGGCCGGCCGGTCCGGCCTGTTCGCTCGTTGATCTTGCGGTCGGGTTCGCCCACATCACAGACCGCCGCGCCGGCCGCGCATGGGTCTGGTCTGAATGGCGGTCACCGGGATCCATCTCCTTTAATTCCGGCCGTGGTCCGGCAGGCGTTCCAAGCTTGTTGCGTTCGAACACCGCTGTGAACAGCACCGATGCCGTGTCGTAGCACCTGGGCTGGCGCCATTCGCTGACAGGTGCACCCCGTGGTGGGTGACAGCCCGGTCACAGGCAGCGGCCTGCCTGTCATTGGCGCATCAGGACGGGCGGGCGCCGCTGCCGTCGTTGTTCATCGGATCGCCCTTGTCGTTCGGGGCTGAAGGTCCCGCCAGCACCATGTCCCGTATGGGCGTGAATCGCCGAGGCGGGTCTCCGCGACGCCGGCCCGGCTGCTGCCGCCCCCGCCGTCAGTCTCATCCCTGCCCCGGTCCGCTGCTGGACCCGGGCGGGGCTGACGGCTCCACGAACCCGGGTGCGAGCCATGGGGGAATGGCTCCGTCCGCTCTCGAGCAGGTCCTGTACGCCTTCTCGTATGGCGGCGAGCCGGTATCGATGCCGGGCAGTGTCTGCGGCCAGTTAACGCCGGATGCCTGCGTCGTTCCCGCCGGGTCGGGGAAGTTCGTGATCCCGTGCGCGCGCATGCAGATGGCGGCCTTCACCGCGTTGTGCAGGTTCTGCTGCTGGATCGCCTGTATCTGCTGGACGGTCAGCCCGGTGCCCGCGTTCGGGAGCACGGACCGGCACTGGTGCAGGGCAAGGTCTCCCTGGGGACCGGTGGTGAGAGCCTGGATCTGGGCGTTGTTGAAGATTCCCTGGCCGTCGGGGTCGGGGAAGGTGGGCACGCCGTTGGCCCGCATGCACTTGGCGAAGGCCAGCAACTGGGCGTGGGTCGCGCCCGGCGCGAACGTGTTCGCCGTCGGCGAGGACCCGCCGCAGGCCGCGGCCAGCAGGGTGATGCCGGTCACCGCGGCGGCCAGGATGCCCGCGCCGGGCGGCCGTGGGCGCACGGGCCACTGTTTCTGGGTCATATGCCTGCTCCTTCTCGAGGGAGTGGTGATCTCGCCGGGACCATCCCCGGCGGTGGACGTCAGACGCCGCGTGGGTCGCGTGAGTTCCGAATGAACGCCCGGCGGTCGCTGGCTTTCTCTTCGGGCCAACGGTGCCGCAGACCGCGCCGGCGCCGCATCGGCCCGCAGGCCACTTTCGCGGGGCGTTTGTTGCCTGCGGGCATATGCCTGCGGGCTAATGCGGGGGCAGGGGCCAGGTGGTTACGCTCGACACATGGACTCTGCGCCACGCCCGCCGCTGCTCAAGCGCGTGCCGCCGGGCGGGTGGATGGTTCTCTCATGGTGCGCGGTCATCGCATATGTCGTCGGCCCCCGGGCGCTGTTCTCGCAGGGCGGGCCGCTGTGGCACCGGGTCCTGGTCGGCTGGCAGATTCTCGGCTGGCCGGGGGTGGCCATGTCCGGCGTGGTGGTGCTGTCCGCCGTGCTGCTGCCCCGCTGGCCGTTGTCGGCGCTGGGCCTGTTGCCGGCCGCGGCTATCGCCGCGGCCAGCGCGCCGTGGCCGGCGGAATTCATCGCGTCTTTCTTGATCGCGCCGGCCGGTGTCGCCGTCGGCTTCATCGCGGCCACCCGTCCGCGCCGGATCTCGGTCGCGGCCGTGATCATCGCGTTCGGCGTGCTGGCCCGCTACGGAACTAAGACTGGCTGGGGGGGTGGCGGGCTTACCGCCGACTCCTGGCCGGTGGCCGTCGTCATCGCGTGGCTGATCGGCCAGTCGATCCGCCAGCACCGCCAGGATGCCGAGATGCAGCGCACCCAGGCCGAGGCCGGCGCGGTCACGGCCGAACGGCTGCGGATCGCCGGTGAGCTGCACGACATGATTGCGCACAGCATCGGCGTCATCGCGATCCAGGCCGAGGTCGGCAGCCAGGTCATCGGCACCCAGCCGGCCAAGGCCCGTGACGCGCTTGCCGCCATCGAGGCCACCAGCCGCCAGACGCTAGCCGGCGTGCGGCGCACGCTCGGCGCGCTGCGTCGAGCCGAACCGGGCCACGCGCCGCCCGGCCCGGTGCCGGCGCGGATGGGCGCCACGCCACCTCCCCCGCTGCGCAGGCGCGCGCTGCCGGGCGCGTGCATGGCTGCCTCCTGGTGCGTGGTCACCGCATATTCCATCAGCGCCGCGGTGTTGTCAGCGCCGAGGCTGACGCCGCGGGGGCAACCCACGGTACTGACCGCGTTGCCTGCGGTTGTGCTGACCATGGCGGGCGTCGTGGTGCTGTCCGCCGTGCTGCTGCGCCGCTGGCCGCTGCCGGCCCTGGCCCTGCTGCTCGCCGGCGCCATCGCCGCGGCGATGATGCCGCAGCCGATCAACTCGGATTTTTACCAGCTGGTGCTGTCACCGCCCGTGTTTTTCCTGAGCGCGCCGGCCGGTGTCGCCGTCGGCTTCATCGCGGCCGCCCGCCCGCGTCCGGTCTCGATCGCGGCTGCCGTCATCGCGTTCGGCGTGCAGGCCCGCTATGTCGGCGCCGGGATGCCGATCGGGTTTCCCATCAGAACCTCTCCGGTGCTGGCCATTGCCGTGATCACGATCATCGCCTGGCTGGCCGGGCAGTCGATCCGGCAGGACCGCCTGCACGCCCAGACGCTGCGCACCCAGGCCGGGGCACAGGCGGTCACGGCCGAGCGGCTGCGGATCGCCCGCGAGTTGCACGACATGATCGCGCACAGCATCGGCGTCATTGCGATCCAGGCCGGGGCCGGCAGCCAGGTGATCAACACCCAGCCGGCGCAAGCCCGAAACGCGCTTGCTGCCATAGAGGCCACCAGCCGCCAGGCGCTGGCCGGGCTGGCGCGCACCCTCGGCGCACCCAACGAGGCCGACCCAGGCCCCGATCCGGCCTGGTCGCCGCTGGACCCGGCACCGGGCCTGGCCGACATCGCCCAGCTGGCCGCCAGAGCGATGGGCGCCGGGGTCCGCGTCGAGGTGCAGTGGCGGGGGCAGCGGCGCCCGCTGCCTCCCGACATCGACCAGTCCGCCTTCCGCATCATCCAGGAGGCGATCACCAACGTGATCCGCCACGCGCGCAGTGGCCACTGTCAGGTCATCATCGACCAGCACGACGACCAGGTGACCATCGAGGTCGTCGACGACGGGCGCGTCGGCGCGGCTGACGGAGCCGGCTACGGGATCATCGGGATGCGCGAGCGGGCCGGCCTGCTGCACGGCCAGCTGAGCGCCGGGCCGCGGCCCGAAGGCGGCTTCCGGGTGGCGGCCCGGCTGCCGCTGCCGGTGCCCGCAGCGGCCCGATGACGGTCCGGGTCGTGCTGGCCGACGACCAGCCCTTGGTCCGCGCCGGGCTGCGGGTCGTCATCGCCGACACCCCCGATCTGGCCGTCGCCGGGGAAGCCGGAACCGGCGCCCAGGCGGTCCAGCTGGCCCGGGATCTGCGGCCGGACGTGGTGGTGATGGACATCCGCATGCCCGGCATGGACGGCATTGAGGCCACCCGCATGATCACCGCCGATCACGGCACGGCCCGGGTCGTCGTGCTCACCACGTTCGACGACGACGACTACGTCTACGCCGCGCTGCGCGCCGGGGCGAGCGGATTCCTGGTCAAGGACATGGCGCTGCAGGACATTCTGGCCGCGATCCGGGTCGTCGCGGCTGGCGACGCGCTGATAGCGCCAGGCGTCACCCGCCGCCTCATCGCGCAGTTCGCCGACCAACCCGAGCCAGCGTCCCCGCCGCGGCAGGAGATCGACGGGATCACAGAACGCGAACGCGAGGTCCTGATCCTGGTCGGACGCGGCCTGTCCAACGCCGAGATCGCCGCCAGCTTGTTCATCAGCGCGGGCACCGCTAGGGCGCACGTGGCGCGCCTGCTGGCCAAGCTCGGAGCACGTGACCGGGTCCAGCTCGTGATCGCCGCCTACGACGCCGGCCTGGTCCCACCGTCACGGTGATCACTGCCGACGGCCGCTATCAGCAGCCAGGTCACGGCGGCATGCGGCCGCGGCTCCATGGTCTTACTGTTGTCGGGCATCTTCCGCCGGGCCGACTGGCAGCTGGACCCCCTGGCGACGCCAGCATGCAGTGCCGCCGGCCGTCATGGACATGCTCATCCCGCCGTTGACCCCGTCAGGGCGGCCGATCCCGCGCAGCGTTCCCTTCCGCTCGCTCCACGAGATCGCGTCCCTGGTCGCCCGGGGCCGCATCGTCCATCCCACGGGCGACGGGGTTGGTGCACCGCGCATGAGAACGCCTGCATCCGCGCCCTCGCCGCCACCGCCTGAACCATCGGCCGGTCAGGCACCCAGGCCCAGTAAACGGTTAACGGCGATTCCGGGCCGTGACCGGGGCGCCATCGCATCGTGATCTCGAAGTTCTTCGAGCTAGTCCTGACATCGGCACGCACCTAGCCGAGGATCGCAGCCAGTGACTGCGGAAGGGGCGCACATGAATCTGCCGGGTCGAGCGGGGCTTCGCCGCAGGACGCTGGCGGTGGCGGCGGGCGTGGTTTCACTGGCCCTGGCTGCGGCAGGCTGTGCGGGCACCAGCTCGTCCGCGGCGGGGACCACCCCGGTCAGTGGGGGCACCGCGACGTGGGCCGAGCAGCCGTCGGATACGCCGAACTACATTTTCCCGTTCACGAGCAGTGAGTTCATCAGCGTGAGCAACCTGGAGGACTTCGGGTACCTGATGTACCGGCCGCTGTACTGGTTCGGCACTGGCGCGGCGCCCACGATGAACACGTCGCTGAGCCTGGCCTACGCCCCGACCTTTAACGGCAGCACGGTGACGGTCAAGCTGAAGCCCTACAAGTGGTCGAACGGCCAGGCGGTGACGGCGCAGAACGTGATGTTCTGGATCAACATGCTGCAGGCGGTCGGCGACGTGGACTGGGGCGCCTACACCGGGTTCCCGAACTCGGTGGTCAGCAACGTCAAGGCGGTTAGCTCCACGGAGCTGACGATGACGATGGACAAGCCCTACAGCCATAACTGGTTCTTGTACAACGAGCTGAGCCAGATCACGCCGATGCCCGAAGCCTGGGACAAGACCGCGTCCGGGCCGAGTCACTGCTCGACGACGGTCAGCGATTGCGCGGCGGTCTACAACTACCTGAACACGCAGTCCAAGGACCTGGGCACGTACGCGACGTCGCCGCTGTGGAGCATCGTGGACGGGCCGTGGAAGCTGAGCTCGTTCAACGCCGACGGGCACCTGACGATGGTGCCGAACAAGTCGTACTCCGGGCCGGTCAAGCCGCACCTGTCCCAGTTCCGGGAGGTGCCGTTCACCACCGACGCGGCCGAATACGACGTGCTGCGCTCGCCGAGCAGCAGCACGAAGATCGACGTCGGCTACATCCCGACCCAGGACCTTCCGACCAAGCCCATCAGCGCGGCGTCGGGCCACAACCCTGTGTCCGGTTACTACCTGGCCCCGCAGATCACCTGGGGCACCAGTTTCTACACGCTGAACGAGCAGTCCACGATCTCCGACCACGCCGCGATCTTCAAGCAGCTGTACTTCCGGCAGGCGCTCGCCTACCTGATGAACCAGCCTGGGGACCTCGCCGGCCCGCTCAAGGGGTATGGCACCGAACAGCCCGGACCTGTCGGGAACTACCCGCTCACCTCGTGGCTGTCGGCGCAGGGCAAGCAGGGCCCGCCCTACCCCTACAGCCCGGCCAAGGCCAAGGCACTGCTGACCAGTCACGGCTGGAGTGTCGCGCCGAACGGGACGACCACTTGCTCCAGGGCAGGGTCGGCGGCGAGTGACTGCGGCGCGGGGATCACCAGCGGCACCGCGCTGAGCTTCACCTTCACCTACGACAACGGGCTGGCGTGGGTCGCGCAGGAGCTGCTGCAGCTGCAGTCCAGCGCGGCGGGCGTGGGGATCAAGCTGAACCTCAAGCCCGAGCCGTTCGACGACGTGGTGTCCGCCTCGGCGGGCAACTGTGTGGTTGCCAAGATCCCGTGCAACTGGGACATGGCGGATTGGGGCCTGGGCTGGTCGTTCGCTCCGGACTATTACCCCACCGGGGAGACGCTGTTCCTGTGTGGGGCGATCGCCAATTCGGCCGGGTACTGCGACAAGTCGAACGACGCGATGATCGAGAAGACCCTGTCCAGCACCAACCTGTCCTACATGTACTCCTGGCAGAACTACCTGGCGAAGCAGCTGCCGGTGCAGTGGCAGGTCAACGCGCCGTACCTGGTTGCCGAGATCACCAGCAACCTGAAGGGCGCCACCCCCGAGTCCACGACGCTCAGCCTCAACCCCGAGAACTGGTACTACGTGAAATAGCGCCTCGCTGGGGGAAGAAGAGGCTGAGCACGACGACGAAGGCCACGGCTTTCGACGCCGCGTTGAACGCAAAGGGCAGCGAGGAGGAGGGGTAGCCGAAGCCGAAGAGCGCCCAGACCGCAAAGATGAGCAGCATCAGCGCGAAGGCGAGGAAGGCCGCCCGGGACAGCCGCACCAGCGGAGACAGGGACAAGAGCGCCAGCGTGGTGA
>Ga0335075_10010286_pt1 | contig 14215 bp, 9 predicted proteins | sample Lox_Sample_24_FD_206723 | JGI IMG/M metagenome (GOLD analysis project Ga0335075, IMG submission 206723) | Soil microbial communities from Loxahatchee National Wildlife Refuge, Florida, United States - Lox_Sample_2.4 | ecosystem: Environmental > Terrestrial > Soil > Wetlands | place: USA: Florida...
TCAATCAGATCTGATAGGTGGTAATATAGCCCGATTGATGTCGTTGTTGCACTGAATTGAACACAGTGGGAGGAAGGGTAAGGCGTGAATTTTTGGAGGTCGCAAGGCTGATGATTTCGGCAAAAAGGAGTTGCTGGGCGCTGGTTGGCTGGAATATGATGATTAACACGAGATTGGACCTGACAGCTGTGCCTTGAGATCTACTAGACCTATTCCCTGTTCTTCGATAGGAGACAGTGACTAACCTTTTCAATCTTTGTCTAAATAAGCCTCGGCCTTCTCACATGTTAGATTCGACGTCAACAAAATTTCACAGCTCTCAACCGAAGCTCATAAATTCACCATCGACGACAATAATCTTCTCAATCAAATATGGCGAATGAGAATATCTTGGCAAATGTGCCTAATGCTGTAACAGCAGCCTTCGCAGCGATTGGGTTACTCTACTTAAGCAGCAAGGTCGTCAACTATGTCTATCTCCTCCTTGAATTATTTATCTTGAACGGCACATCAGTATGTACAAACAACCCCATCCGAGACCCTTTTCTTATGCTTTGGTAGCTCCGCAAGTACGGCAAACCAGGCAGCTGGGCTGTCATCACTGGAGCTTCGGACGGCCTAGGCAAAGAATTCGCCTTTCAACTCGCTCAGAAAGGATTCAACCTTGTCCTTGTATCACGTACCGAATCAAAGCTGCAAGCCCTCTCCCAAGAGATTGAGCACAAGCATGCGAGCACCCAGGTCAAAACGAAGATCCTGGCCATGGACTTCGCAAAAGACAACGATAGCGATTACGCAAAGCTTAAGGAGCTCGTAAGCAACTTAGACGTCGCCATACTCGTCAACAACGTTGGGCAGAGCCACAGCATGCCTGTGCAATTTATCGAAACGCCAGAAGACGAAATGAAGAACATTATCACTATTAACTGTATAGGCACCCTAAAAGTGACCCAGATCGTAGCCCCAGGTATGGCACAGCGGAAGCGTGGCCTCATCTTGACAATGGGTAGTATGGGCGGCACACTACCAACCCCATTATTAGCAACATACTCAGGCAGCAAAGCATTCCTGCAACAATGGTCAACCGCATTGGGGGCAGAACTAGCACCATTCGGAGTCGATGTTGAGATTGTACTGGCCTCTTTGATCACAGGTGCTATGTCGAAAGTCCGCCGGCCATCGCTGACCGTGCCAACTCCACGCCGTTTTGTTCGCGATACGCTCGGGAAGCTGGGCTTGAGTTGTGGGGCTCAGGGGATGGCGTACACTCTTACGCCGTTTTGGGGACATGCGCTTTTGCAGTGGTGGATAGACAATACGGTGGGTCTGATGAGCCACCCTACGCTGTGGTATAATAAGAAGATGCATATGGATATTAGGACCAGGGCGCTTAAAAAGAAGGAGAGGGAAGCAAAGAAGTCATCTTAAAAGTACCCTGATTACTGTGTCACGAAAAGTTAGACAAGGAATGACTCACGGTCACTTTAGCCCTGAAGCTGGAGCAGGGGAGTAGAATAAATATTATCGTCACTCATGTGAGGGGAAGGGATTGTGCTGTAGAATAGATAGATATAGGGTAAATAGTGTTGACCAGGTAGAGACTTTAGAAAGGACAAGGATCCGATGAAGCGAGTCTTCGATCAGCATAAGTGAGGTTTGGAAGTAAATATTCTACTTTTAATTGTACAGCTCGCCCATTGAGCGTCTATTGTGACTGCACATCAAGGTACATGGATAGCGGGTATGTGAATAGAGCTTGCGAAAATACAATAGGAGCTACTCGCTAGCGCATGTCGCACTACGGCAGGCAACTACGCGCGGTCGCGCAATGCAGCCTCGAAATGTTTATACAGATTCATCGATCACAGTTTCGGCAGAGCTTCACGGCGCACTTCACAATTCATCTCAGTGTACTCATATTGCTCTCTATGATTCCATCATAGTTTCTAAGGTCAATCCGCAGTTCGAAGCAGCGCTAGAGGTGCTGGCGGAGCTGAGGCAATCATGTCTTTCACTGTGCTTCAGACACCTCAAAAGCCATTACCAGGCGCATTCGTTCAAACTCCGGCACCGATGAGATATCAGACAGGAGCTGATCCGCGGCGACAGTTATTTCGTTCTCAGTCTTCAAGCGGACAGCAGAGCAATGGAGCGCAGTCGCAGAGTTCTGCGCCGCCGCAACAACAGCAGCAACTTGCACAAACTCAGGCACAAACTCAAGCACCACCCCTCCTCCCAGTCCAAAGAGCTGCAAGAACGATCAATGAAGTCCTACAAAGAGATGCAAACTTTCCAGATCTAGATAGCTATGTTAAACGTAAGTTCTCTGCTACTCCTTCCGAAGCCTATTCTTACATTGAAGCAGAAGGAATATCATCCGATTATGATCTTCCATCCCCAGCGAAAGATGCCGCATGGGCGCCATACCAGAAGACGAAGATGTATGATATTCCTGACAAAATATTCGAGCAATACAATCATGCGCAGGTTTCAACGATGATGGGTCTTTTCGCAGAACTTAACCATGCCTGGATCACTATAGACAACGCTTTATATCTTTGGGATTACACACAGACAAATCCAGAACTCATTGGTTTCGAGGAGCAATCGAATAGCATTACGGCTGTTCAACTTGTTATCCCAAGGCCTGGGGTATTTGTGCCGACAATCACTCACGTTCTAGTAGTTGCAACAACTGTCGAAATGCTCATGATTGGAGTCGCAGCTTCACGTGGACCAACTGGTATCACGACCGTATCATTATACCAGACCCGGATGTCTTTGACAATCAAGGGTATTGATGTGCGGGTTATCGAAGGTTCAGCTGCTACGGGAAGAATATTCTTTGCTGGAGGTGGGGACAATGAAGTCTATGAGCTTACATACCAGCAGGAGGAGAGATGGTTTTCGAGCAGATGCGGAAAGATCAACCACACTAATCCCGGATACAATTCTCTCGTGCCAAGCGTACTCTGGAGCAAGAGATCACCGGAGCATGTGATGGATATTGTCATTGATGACACAAGAAACCTACTCTACACTCTCTCTTCCGAATCTTCAATTCGAACTTTCCATATGGATACTCCTACAACCCTTCAGAAAGCCATCGAAAAGTCAAGACAGGAGCTTCTCCGAGACATAAGTCACATGATGTCCCAATCGCCACTCTTGACAAATAACTTGAAAGTGGTTTCCATCAGCCCAATATCCGCTAAAGAGGCTTCAAAGCTGCACCTTATGGCCATCACATCAACAGGTTGTCGGTTGTTCCTCAGTGCTACTCGTGGATATGGCTATCTTGTCGGAAAGGGTGACGCTCCGCAGAGCATGCAAGTACAACACATAAAATTTCCACCCCGAGAACAAGTACAGCCGCAACAAAGAACATCATCTACTCAGATAACCAACTATTCAGGTGGCGAGCAACCGGTAGATGTTCAATCGCGCGCTCTTGAGTATTCAAGGCGAGGCTTGCGTTACCCGCCTGGTTACTTCTTGTGTTTCGTCAGCAAGGACACGTATCCTGGTAAAGATATTCTTTTTCTCTCTGCCCCAGATACCGGACGCATTGCAGCGTTGGCTCGAGAAGCCCCTGGGCAAGGCTCCAAATACTATGAACAAGCATTTTGGCTTCGCCTTGACAGTCGTGCGGAAGCAGTAGGACTCGTAACGAAGAGTTTCTCAGCCGCTTCAACCCCTGTTGGGTTTGGAAATGAGCTTGCGGTTCAGTTCGATGATCAACCCACAGAAATCGCTATCCTGACAAACACTGGAGTTCACACGATCCGTAGGAGACGTCTTGTGGATATGTTCGCCGCAGCGATACGGCAACAAGGTGGTGATGTGGGCCTGGAGGGTGAAATGCAACGGTTTGTACGACAATACGGAAGAGGCGAGATGACGGCGGCTGCTTTGGCCGTAGCCTGTGGACAAGGCACGGATGTGTCTTCTACAGATGCCAGAGTGGCCAAGATTACGGACAAGAGTACTCTCGACCTTGCACAAAAAGTGTTCGTCGAGTTTGGCGGCAAGCCTTATGTAAACGAGAATACCGATGTTTCCATGCAAGCAATTGATCGCGTACGACCATCCGCTCGCCATGAGGGATTAGCTCTATATATCGGCCGCCTTGTGCGCACTCTTTGGAAATCGCCAGTCGTTGCTTTGAGCAACCTTCCAGGAGGCGCCGTTACTGTTAGCTCTAGGATACCGTTACCAAAGCTATTATTGGTTCAGGGCGATGTCTCTACTCTCGACGAGTTCCTGACAAAGAACAGTACATTCATTGAAGGGCTCACAAGGCCCGAAGACCTCCAAAGGATTACTAGCAAGCATGAGGAAATAGCTCTACAAGGCGAACATCAAGCATTGAACTCTCTTCAAGTGTTGACCAAAAGTATCGTCGAGGGCATTTGCTTTGTAATGATGCTCTTTGAGGAGCGTATAGATGAGATATGGGCTTCATTAGACGATAATACCAGACTACGTCTTCAAGATCTTACGTACGAATCGCTCTTTGCTTCCAATGAAGGGAAAGATCTTGCCAGGGTGCTTGTCAAGGCGATTGTGTACCGAAATATCGCGAATGGTTCAAATGTGGATACTGTCGCTGATGCATTACGAAGAAAGTGCAAAAGTTTCTGCAGCGCAGGCGACGTCGTTATCTTCAAAGCTCAGGAGCAGCTCAAAAAGGCCTCGGAAATTGGGCCAAGCACCGATATGGGAAGGAATCTGCTCAACGGAAGCCTGGAACTGTTTCAACAGGTAGCTGACAGTTTGTCACTTGAGAATCTCCGGACTACTGTCGACCAATACATATCCATGCAATTCTATGCCGGTGCAATACAACTGGCTTTGAAGGTCGCGCAGGAGAGTGATCGTGGTAACCGCGCCCTATCATGGATGAACGATGGCAAGCCCGATCGGGACGAACGACGTGATTTCTACGAGAAGCGTAGGAGATGCTATGGACTTGTTCATGATGTCTTGCAAACTGTAGATCAAATTTCTGGTCAGCAACCTGAGATGATAGATGGTCGCATGACTGTCGCAGCAAGGAGGCGAAACGAGGCCTATGCAGTAGTCAACGAATCGGATGATGAAGTCTTCCAGAACGACTTGTATGACTGGTTCCTAGACCAGGGATGGGTTGATCGGCTGCTCTCTGTACAGTCGACGTACGTAGTCAAATACCTGGAGCGCTTATCAAGTCAAAGTGTCCAAGGAGCAAATTTGCTGTGGAAATTCTATGCGAACAATGAGCGATATTACGAGGCTGCCACTGTACAGTTATTACTGGCCAAGAGTGATTTTGCTTTGCCCTTGAAGCAGCGAATCGAGTATCTCAGCAGGGCCAAAGCAAATGCCTCAACGCACACAGTTGGTACTGGCAGACAGGCACGACAAGTCCTCTTACACGAGGTCGTGGAGCTACTGGAGGTTGCCAACATTCAGGATGAGATCTTGCAACGAATCAGGAATGATGCTAGGCTTAATGAGGAGCGAAAGCCGGAGGTAGTTGAGCAACTCGATGGTAAGATTATGGGCCTGACGGAAGTGAGTTCTCCTCATGTGGGAAGATCGGTGTCGCTATGACTGACATGTATCAGCTATATAACAACTATGCGGACCAAGCAGGCTACTTTGATGTTTGTCTTCAAATCTACCAAGCTGCCGACCACCGGAGCCCGTCAGACGTCGAGGCCACCTGGCTCAACTTGCTGGAAAGCACACATGCTAAGATCGTCGAGCAAGGCGATCAAGCAACAGAATTGCCATACGAGGCCGTCATCCAAGTCGTCCGAGCGACAGCTTACAAGCTAAACCTTTCCGAAACCATAATGCCGCCCAACTTACTTGTTCCAATGCTCTTGAGGTACTCTTACGAACACCAGCGCGGTATAGGCGCCCCTACCTGGGTCATGGATCTCTTCATCGAAATCGGTCTCCCTCACGATACACTCTTATCTGTTCTCGAGGCCATGTTCTACAACGATGAAACCCCCTTTGAAGGCCGGAACCGTCGCATCATTGGGAACAATATGGTCCACGTTATTAAAATGTGGTATCTGGACTGCACACGCAACAACCACCACCTTTTCGGTGGGGAAGACAACGCCGCGACGATCCTACAGACTCTGACAATGCTGACACAAAATGGACTCACTGGGCTAGAGTTGGAAGATGCGCAGGCCCTGATACGAAAGATAGAAAGAGAGCTGAGGTGATAAGATATGAGGTGTTTGACAGATGTGACGAGTTTGGAATTTTCTAAACTATAGTGATGGCGTTTCTGGCGTGGGCATGAAGTGAAGTATAGGAAACGTCTTACTGACGTGTGGGACTATGAAAAAGGTTCATTGCATCGACATAAGCTGGCGATTTAGAACATATAGGATTGAGATTATGCATGAATGAATTCATAGCGATTTTGTGACATTTGCAAACGTCTTAGTGAGGTCCTTATTTCACGCTTCAAGGCGTAACCTTGAATGGTTTTTGAATTTAAACTCGTTTAAAAGCTTCACTGATATGATGCACCTTTTGACAGACATGTAATTGAGTTTGATAAAAAAAAAAAAAAAACTCGTCCCATTTGTAACACTTGCTTTGGATCTTGCTATGAATTCTGTTCCACACTTTATGCTGCTAAGCTGTCATCGCGATGCTGCCACCGCTATCGCATCCTATGGACAAACCTACTTATGTCCTCCTCCTATAAGACACCAGAGAACACCATAAACCCCATCCCCAGTTCCAGTCATGAAAATCCCCAACTCCACGCAAGGCCAAAATCAAGCCTTCCCAATCCACCCACTGTTGCAAAAGAAATCAAAGATCCTGCCTCCCTTCTGGCTCTCCAGCCTGCAAATCTCCTTGGCCTGCTTCTTCTTCAGCTTCCCATCTGCCTTGAGTGCCTCCTTCATGATCTGCTCTTTGATGACCAAGTAGGGCTTCGGGTGCAATCTCAACAAACGGCAGAGCTCGGCTTCTTCTTTAGTGAGGAGGTGCGCGTCCGTGAATTCTGCGGCTGTGGCGGCAGGGAGGGGCGATACGCCACTTATGGGCGGGATGACGGTGGCGCGCTTAGAAGAGATGGGCGTTAGGGTGCCGTTGGTGTGTTGCCCATTGACGAGGCCGTTGCCGTTTGGAATGGGTTTGGGGGAACCACCTGGGGTGTTGGAGGCCGTTTGCAGACGGATCGGGAGTTCGGGGGCGATGAGAAGGGCCGCTCCGGAGGGGGTCTCGATAGTGGGAACGGGCTTTCCGCGCTGGGATGTCGCGAAGCGCTCGCGGTCTAGGGAGCCCATGGGTTGGGCTTTCTGGGCACGCTGTACTTTGTCCTGCTCGTATTTCTCGCCTGTCCGAAGGTCGCCGATACGCATTTGCCGCCAGTCTTGGAGTTGTGCGACTGCTTGGCGGAGATTGAGTTCGTCGATTAGACCCTTGCAGAAATCTTCGAAGTCATCATGGTTCATCATGCGTGCAAAGGGTTTTGCTTTGTTGAGTAGATCTCGTTCCTCCTTGGTCCGCTTCTTGTCCAAGATGTTGTTCTTCCGATATTCCAAGAGGCTGTGCTCAAAGATAACCTTTTTCCGTTCAGCTCTTTGTGTCAATCGAGAGTTGTAGATCTCCATGACGGTCATCTTCAATTCCATCTCCGGTTCTAATTCACCAGTCCGAGGATTGATACCATCTCCGGGATCAAACTGCATATGCTGAACCGCTTCTTCTGCTTCGTTTGCATATTCTGTTTCAAATTCCAACCGACCCGGCATGTAGCCTTGAACTTCATGACATGCTGGAACACTTGCAGTAGGCTTCTTCTTGGGTGTAGCAGGGGGGGCATTCTTTGCTTCCTCCTTCCGAGTCTCTATCCTCCGCTTCTTCTTTGCCTGAAACTCCTCCCGCGGGTTTTCTTCTTGCAGTTCCGTGTCATGAGGACTTGCGCGCTTCGGCAAAGGAAAGTTTGGACTCTCGATGTAAATCTTCTGGTAATGATCACGGACCTCATCTTTGTCTCGATATCCACCAATGTGATCTGCTATATCCGCCCACGATCCCAAGCCATATATCTCTGCCCCCTCTAGGAGCAGCAGCTCCTCATCTGCTCCCCAGTCTTTATCGTAAATCGGAAATGAGTTTTGTTCAATGACGTGGAACGTATGTGTGGCTGGGTCGTGGTTGTGAGAAGAACATCCATCCGCGAAGCATTGTACGCAGAGATCATAGTCATTGCAAACATGGCATCGTATGCGGACCTAGACGGAGTTTCCCACTCATTAGCAAAGGCACGACATAGGCGTGGAAGTAGGGCAATCACGTACTGTTGAAGTAATATCAGCGGAGCACACGTCGCACACATATTTGACTCCTCCCTCACCGCCGCGCGTGGCCGTTTTCTTTCGAATAACACCCATGGCGGCATGTGGCGGCTCTTAGGCAACAGGCACGCAGGACTGAGTCGCTGTTGAAGATCTACTTTGGAAAACAAGTGGCTCCGGAAGGCCCCGAATGAATATGATAGGGAGATGACATATATTCAGCCTCGGTCGTTTGAGAAGAAGTGATCTTTGGTTGAAGCCTTGTTCCCCGTGTTCTCAAGACCCGATATGCAGGTCATGTCGAATGGCGCGTTCATAAGCCGAATTAGGGTTTTTACGCGAACTTATTAACTATTCTTGGGTGGGGCTCCAAATCGATGACTTAAAAGTCACGGGACTAATTCTAGTTTTCGCCACATCACGTGCAGCTACCACCAAAAGTTGTTCGGTCATCTAAATGCAAATAAAGGAAATTCAGCTGATAGACCATCCATTCCTCAAGGTCAGTGCTCCCATAAGTCCGACTCCATTTTCATCTGACGCGTTAACTATTGATCTGTTGGATCTACAATGTTTCCTTTCGCCAAGCTGTTCTCCATCCTTTTACAGCCAGAGGGTATTATCTGTGCCATTACCGAACTGCTCATCAGGAACTGGATAATGACCACATTGCTAATGCAAATGCTGAAATTTTAGGATGCTGTCCCAGAAAAATCTGTACAATTCTGCTAAAATTCTTCCCGCAGATAGATTGAAAATATTGATCATAATGATCTTGCTGCTTGAAAACTGAAGTGAAGATTCCAAAAACAAGCTTAACAAAGTCCGTATTTATGCACATGCCTTTGTAAATCTAGTCTATACTGACCCGAAGCAATGTGGAATAAGAGAAAGAAAATCTTCTGGTGGCCAATTTGCCAATTTGCCTCAGCTGGCCCATGGTAATCCAAGTTTTACAAATTTAGGACGTTTTTAGAATACTCTAGGTAATTTGAAATTCCAAGAGCATTTAAGCTTTATGTAACCGTAAGTTTGAAATTATTAGGATATACGTTTGTGACATTGATTTCAGGACGGGTTCATCTTATCACACTCTTGTCTAATGCACTAACATATCGACGTTCCTCAATTCCAGTTTGAGATTTGGTGGAGGTAACAGTGTTTCTAGACGCAGTAAATTTGATTTTATATGGAACTAACAAAAAGCAAAAACCGCTCTAACGTATTCGTGACGAACATGAATCCTCGAGTTCAGGACAATAACTTCATAAGGGTGGCCATAATCTGCCCCGTGCGATTACGATCTGCTCGGCAGATTGTGGATGGCTCGGAATATCTTTGATCAAAGTTACGTTGTTATTCGCCACTGTCCCTTCTTGAACCCTAGTGTATCTCCAAAAAGTATTTTGTGGTTAGGAGTATTTTGGCTAATCCTCTCGAGTACTACTAGCTCATGTCTTCCTGCTGGCAGTGGCTTTCAGAGGAGTAGCGCTTTGAATGTTTTGTTTAACTGTTGCTAGACACTTGGGACTTTAATGAAATCTGAGAGCGATCCAATGGAGATGGAAATACGGAGTCTTTAGCAGGCTAGAAAACGTATTCTGGGATCCTCAAATGCTGGATATCACCAAATATTAAATTTTTTGCTTGCTGTCATAAATAGCAAGGGGGTGCAGGTAGTCTTCGGAGGTGAGTCCGACTCCGAGAGCCAAATGAGATGACACTTTCTCTGATCCTGATTGACCGGCTCACAATGCCTATTACTGGCTTTGCCCATCCATGATCGAAAGGAGATCATATACCCTACGGCAAGTGGTCTGACTGATCAGATGCCCAAAGTCTTAGCAGAACTGTGAGACTTTATTGGCTCAGTGTCCTTTTCCGCTGATGGAGGTCAAGAGAATGCTACTTCGAGAAATACATAACATGTAACTGCAGCGCCTGAAGGTATTAAAACGATCTGCGAGTATATCCGTGAGGCTATTGTAAAGGGAGCACAGCAGCGTAAAGGCGATATGTGGGGCCGTGAAGCCAGGAACAGCGACAAAACACAGCCGCGCGCCTGCACAATACCGGTCATGAGGGTGCAATAATCTAGCTGTAGAGGATCCCAGGCCTGGAGCATGAATCCTTGCTCTTTCCATCACCCACTTGCCATCCTGCCAATCAAAAGTCCAGATATATAGGTGTAGAAGGCAACATGCCCCCACCCTTTGCAACGCACGTTTTGCAGTCCGGACGCAGGCCAAAGAATTACTGACCCCGTTGCTGCCGAGAGTTCTAGCCGGTAGTACCGATTCACATCAGAGCATACCAGATAGGACTCTATAGCTGCATCGGAGGATTTTCCAGAAATTGAAAAGGGAGTCCAGCTTGCCAGTGGGGTGGTTCACCATCCACTCATTGCTTTCACTGCATAGCGGGTCTGATGCAATTGCATTTGAGATTCTCCATCAACAAATCGATTCCCATTATCTCACAGTAAGTGGCGGGTACCGAACCTTGATAATACATATCGCAGGCGACCTTGACCTCCATGCCAGTACCAAAATGCAGCACTGCCTCACCTGGAGGTAGGCATTTTGATGTGCATGCGCTTTTATTGAGAAGACCATAATACAACTCGGTCAGCCGCCAATGTATTTTCGGTAGATGGTCCGCGTCCGTAATGCTTAACCTAGAAACTTACTTTAGATTCCGGACTTACCAACATCGTCAGCCTCTGCAGATCAAAACAAAATGCCAGTCTCTCTGGACGGGACTGGACTCACGAACACTGTGCGACCATGTGATATGATGGAGGGCCTCTAATCAGTGACGGCACCCCTTTGACACTTTGTTGAGAGGCAAATATAGCAAATGTCAGAGGGTATGGCCTGTGAACTAGACTCGCACACCTTCCTATCACATCATACCTCCACACAAGCACAGCAGTCACTTCTCCACATGGTTTCTATGCCGAACTTCAACATCGCAGAAACTCCATGATAGTGCGTGCGCTCGGCTACTGTCCCTTTGACATCCATATGGCCTAGGACACAATGTCCTTCCGCAATATACGGCCTTCTTCGACTAATGTTCCGGCCCAGTCTTCTGAATCTACGAGCTCTGATGCCAAAAAGGCCCAACCAGAAAGCAGCAGCAACAGTTCAAAGCGTCGACGGGTTCCAGAATCAGTTACCCGCAATGCTTGTGTCAATTGCAAGAAAGCCAGGGCTAAGGTGAGTTCTCTTGGTGTCAATTGCATCTTTGCTACAATCCTCGTGGCAACATACTGACCAGGTGGTCCCTCGAGGACCTCTTCTAGTGTGATGGCAAGAAACCTTGCGGGCGATGCGCGACTCGTATAGAAACAGCACCGTGTGTCTACGAAGCCCACATCAAACATGCGAAGGAAGAGCTGCTGAAGCAAATCAGGGAACTAGAGGCTAAGGACAACTTGACGCAGCAGATCCTTCGTGCGCTCTCTAGCGATCAACACGTACCGGAAATCCTTCACCGACTGCAGAACAGCGAGACATACGAGAGCATCGTCGAATGGTTAGCTCCTCCGGATAGCTATGATACTCATTCACCGGCCGGATCTCAGCATTCTACATTTGACCCCCCGGCCCATGAGATGACTGGCATATCGTCGAACTCCCACTGGACATCTGTGACTACCGACCCAGTTGTTCTCGACCACCTCTTTCAGCTCTACTTCGCATGGATACATCCAGTGCATACCCTGTTCAGTGAAGGTCATTTCGTCAACAGTTTTCGATACAATTCAAGGCTTTTCTGCTCGACAGTTCTCGTCAATGCAATGTGTGCCCTGGCATGTCATCTGCACACGAATGCAGATACTGATGAAATCGAGCAGCTTGGATTGAGTTTTAGTGATGCTGCTCGTTCGGAAATCGAGCCAGACGACGGATGTCTGACTACAATCCAAGCACTTGCAGTTATGTTCCTTGTCGACTGTGCTCGGGGCCGCGGCTTGAGAGCTTCATCTTACCTTAATCTAGCAAGCAGAAGTCTCTCAAATGTCAAAATCTTGCAGGACGACGGTTTTTTGGAGGTGGTAAGGGACACAACGCAAGGTATACGAAGCCTTAATATGTATGTATGTCTTGACTCATGTGTTGGCTACGCGGCTAACAGACCCAAGAGAATGGGCCCAGATGACATTCCAGATACCAACATCCTTGAGGGAAAATCTTCCCCACACTGTCGATAATAATGATGATGAACTGGATGAGGCGAAATGGTACTTTTATCGTTTCGTGAACGACCAGTGTCCTGCTTGGTCAGGTCTCGTTGCCACCACCAATAGAGAGAAGGCCAAACTGATGGACATCAGTAAAGATGTTACGAAGATATTATACAATCCCTCCGGTCCACCCATACAGGCGTCTCAAATCCTGCATCAGTACGCAAGATACATCAGCTGGCGTGAAAGACTGCCAAGCTCCATTGGCGATATCGAAAATAACAACAGTCAAGCTCTTCCACACGTGCTTTCCCTCCTGTAAGTCACACCCCTTCATGCCAAATGCAAGACTTATAGCTGCTGCAGAATTCTTTACTCAACTTCGGTTGTCCAACTGCTTCGTCCTTTACTTGGGCACAAAGGCTTGAATACTGCGGGTCTTGATGAAATTGTTTGGCAGCACGCGCAAACAGGCCTCTTTTTGCTGGACCAACATTATCGGACGCAGTACACATGTCGGTATCAGCCCGTGTTTCAAATGTTCGCTATTCTCCATCTCTGCGATGTCATAGCCAGGTTCTTCCCCGAAAAGGTTAATTCGTCCTCAAAAGACGGCCCTGAATCAATCCAATTTGGCATGGAAGGTCTCATGCAGTCCAACGCAGGGTTCCCTATCGCAGGAGTCTTTCAGGAGCTTCTCAGGCGTACAGCCCTGGACTGTTCTGTACCTCCACGGAATTGGGTCGACCTTATGACACCACCTCGGCCTCCAAAACCAATATATCGAGCTGATGACTTCATTGACGCATGCACTAGGCTGTCATACACACAGCCTATTGCAGAAATAGAGATAAGACTTGAGCCAATGTTTTCTGCTAACTGGCATGCTCAAAGTCCCTCCCACGGGTTCAAAGAGTATAGTATGATGAGCTTGCGAAGGACTGATGCTGAGGAACAAGCGGCACAACATTTGATGCATATATCGAAATTGCTAAACGATGATTGATTTTGATAGATTCCTTAACGACATATACACGGCATGATAAAGAGTCGGTTTCTTTGGTACTTTATTGCAGCGTACGGAGTTTTTGTTGGATGCATAGCATCGAGTTTGAATCAAAGGGTTCGAATGCAATTTTGAAATGCTCGGATAACAACCCTCTGATCAAAGTATGGCGCAAACGCAGTCAGACTCCCAGACTCCAGCCAGAAATCTTCCTAGAATGAGCCATATCACTCTGCTAAGTCTGGAGAAGAAATCGGTTTAGTTGGTTTGAATGCTTGACGACCTCCCCTAATCGAATTTGATGCTTTGGAAGAGTGCAAACGATCTCCGGAATAGTATCCTGCATCAAGTCTCTCCAGAAATGCTTATACCCATACAGCCAGACTTATATGACAAGCGCATTGAATCGAATCGAATCGAATCATCGTTATGAGGCGGAAAATGGTTCACATAATATAGCTCGATATTGCATCGTCCTCGGTATCGGTCGTTGGAAAACCGGGGAAATCGTCTCCGATGGACATAATATTCGACGACGGTTTGAGACAATATCCTTCATTCACTTACCCCATACTCACCATTCGGTGCTCGAGGGAATATAATATGGATACTATTGCCAAAAGTCCCCCTTTTATAACCCATCATTCCATCAATCCTTCAACGAACATGGTTATTCTATCTCCTAAAGGTCCG
>Ga0335075_10010287_pt1 | contig 14215 bp, 14 predicted proteins | sample Lox_Sample_24_FD_206723 | JGI IMG/M metagenome (GOLD analysis project Ga0335075, IMG submission 206723) | Soil microbial communities from Loxahatchee National Wildlife Refuge, Florida, United States - Lox_Sample_2.4 | ecosystem: Environmental > Terrestrial > Soil > Wetlands | place: USA...
CCGGACCAGCTATATACATCAAGGTGCCCCGGCATGGGAACAACAATTGCCCAGATCAGCTGACCCAACCCAACTCAACCTCGCCTAAACCATGTGATTTTATAGGGGACCACGGAACCCCACCACAGCACTAAGACCTATATTATTGCTACTGTATTACCAGCGAAGAGTAATCTCGAGGAGACAATCTCTACCCTTAACTATGCATTTCAAGCTAAGAACATCTATAACAAGCTGCAAGTCAACTAGATAATCAACAAAAAGATATTACTAAAGGAATTTACTACTAAAATTAAGAAACTTAAAAGCGAACTTATTGTAACACGCTAACACAATAAAGTATACTTATCCAACAAGAATTATAAGGAGATTACAGGTGAAAGCGAGTCTAAACGGATACTAAACGAAGAGCAAGCAGCTAAAATTGAGACAATAGAGACGAATTTGCAGAACAAGGTGTAGGAATTGTACTCTTTAACGCAAAATTTTATGAACCTTAAAAAGGACTATAAAGGAACTAGAGCGATTTTGGATGATACAAAGAGCTTGCTCGAACAGACCGAATTCGTTCTTACAAACACGCAGCAAAGCTTAGTAGAAGAAGCTTTATTGCAAAGAGCTTATAAGCAAATAGAGGAACAGCTTAATACAGTTAGAAACGAGCTTATTGCAACTCTTAGTAAAACCGTTAACAATATAGGAGGTCTCTATTTAAAGCTTTATAGGCGGTTAAACCTGTAATCACTCAACTAGAATATATAGGGGCTCTTCCAAGCATAAGTGTTTGAGGTTACTAGTCTTATAGAATTTAAGGTTGAAGAGTTCTACATATAGCAGTAGGACATTATAACAAGCGTATCTAGGCGAATACAAGCTTTTGTGAAGGAGGAATTAGATAAGCTGTCTTTAACGCAGACTTTCCTAGAGGAGAATATAGCTATATTTAAGAACTCTAAGAGAGATGTATCCTAGCAAACATTGCAGGCTAAGGAGGAAATGAATTAGGTCCTTAATGAAATAAAAAGCCTGTAGGAAGAAGTTAAGACACGTGTTAGAGAAGGGCTTCAAGGTCTTTTAGCTGCAGCTAAGCGGATATTAGGTAAGGTAATCGGAGAACTTGGAGCATTCCACACTTAGGTAAGCATTACATGCATAAATTCCTATAGATGTTAAAATACTAATCAAAATAGCTTTACGGCTCTTATAGTTCTTTTAGGTGTAACTTTAAGAATTTGTTTGAGGAACTTATTAAGCATATCAACTCCTAGAAGGCTGAGGCTGATGATCTTCGAAAACTACTTACTGCTACAAGCAAGGTAGCCATACAAGCAAATGCCACAGCTGCTGCGCGCTTAGATGCTGTTCTTGCTAAGGAACGTTAGCAACTTGCTGCAGATCGTTAGAGTTTACTATTACAAATCTCAAGCCTAATTACAGTATAAGGCGAGGCATAGGATCTTCGACTAACCGCTAAAATTACCGAAGTATAAAAGGGCATTATTTCTTCTAAAGATACCTTTAAAGCATCTCGAGCAAAGTATTCTTAAGGTATAAGTTCCTAGAATGACAAAGAGACTAGCCTGGTTGGAGAAGTCCTACAATCACAGGAGACTTTGAAGAGCAAATTAAAGGAAGACTAGGTGGTAAGTGTATATCTAATATCCTGTTCTAGTTCATACTAACTCTTCTCTTAGACTGCGAATAAGCACAATGCTTCTCTGCAGACAGCCACGAAGTTAGTCTATAAGGAGACCGTCCGCATAGTTGATAGCTAAATGAAGGACGTTGGCCTTCAAATGCAAGCTCTAAACGACTTTGTAGCTCGCGCTCAATTACAAAATGCTTAGCACTATAATGTTTACAGCTAATTACTATATAGTCTTTTAACAACTGTAAGGAGGTCTTATAGCAATATTAGCAATCACTTTACTTCTAGCTATAAGCGTGTAAGAGATCTTAGTGTTAAAATGTTAGAGAAGACAGGCACCCTAGCTGAAACTCTTATGCAAGTTGATACTACCCTACATCAGCCTCTTATAGAGCTTCAATCAAATATTGCAATAACTACTCTGCACGAATACATACCTACTAGTAAAACCCCTTAGAAGATCTAATACTAATATCCCACCGAACTCCTACAAATAGAATCTCATAATACCCTCCTTGCTGCTCTCTAAAGACCAAAATCGGCATCCTTCTCAGCATCCCTATTAAAGACTATTCCGGTCGTCTTCAGCAACAGCCCTACGCAATCTACGTCCAATTTCATGCTACACTCCGCAGCTAGCCCTCTACAAACACCCACTTTCGTACTCGGACTCTAAGAAATTAATGCTAACGTCAATGCCGGCTTATTAACGTTAAGTGTTAATTCAGCAACCTCGACCCTGACCGGCAACGCGACTGGCAAGATCCTATTGCTTAAAAGGAGCGTTACTAGTACGAGTATCAAGCCGCCAAGGAGTATTAAGAAACCGGCCGTTGTTGCGCTAGAAGGAAGAGAGAATAGTATGGTTCCAAACTTCTCGCAGAGTACTAGGAGGAGGAGGAGCCCTAGGACAGGATAGTAGTTGGATGCTGTACTAGTTTTCTACTAAGTTTCTCTTATAACACATTAATCAGGTATGGACGAAAGACTTGTCTTCTATGGCTTTAGCAATTAGAGTTTGAAGGGAAGTATTTTAGGGTAGAGACTCTCGCGGAGTAGATGAATTATACGTTTCCTTCCTGTATATGTCTAGGAGTCTAAAGAATGGAAGTTCAATCAGGACATTTAATCCATCTTAATACCTCTCTCTGCCTGATATCTACTATTCTATGATCATAATCTTCAAACAACTTAGAGCACAAGGTACAGAATAAAGGAGTCAAAATACGACAATCTATACCTCACTCCCCACTATATCCCCTGCACCTCCACCCGCTATCGCCCCCTCATCCATCCTCACCTCACCACCCGCACGCTTCCACACCTCAAAATCAAAGCCTAACTCTTCCAACGTCTTAATCTCACCCCTTTTCTGCGCGCCCAGCTCTCAAGCCGCCTTCTTAATTAGCAGCGTCCGCTCGCGCATCCACTTCTCCTTCTCGCCCCAGAAAGGCAGCTCCTTCCCTAGGAATGCGTCTCCCACGCCCGCACGCTGCGGTGAGGCGCGAATGGCCTACGAGTGCAGGGAGTTGATATACAGCGCGTCAGCCGGCCAGCTGAGAAGATGGAACTTGGCCTCGCTGGTGGCACTGCGTGCTGCTGCTACTGCTGCTGCGCGCTTTTAGGAAAGGAGTAGGAGGTCGTCTTCCCAGGCTTGCATGGCAGTGCTAGGGGGCAGGGTGAGGCGGCCTGAGAGGTGGCAGGCGATGATGCTGGCCTGGGACTCGAAGAGGGGAAAGGGGATGATGCGCTGTGGGAGGGCGATGAAGCTTAGGGTTGGGGCGGGGCGGTAGAAGATGTATTGGTACAGGTTTTAGACTCTGGTGCTAGCGGTGGGGCTGTTGAGGCTTATAAGCGGTAGGTTAAGGGCGGTGAGGAAGGGGAAGGAATAGAGGTAGCTGGTGCAGAAGATTATGGCGTCGATGTCTTTCTCTATGTGGGAGTTTGTGAAGAAGATACTACGGTCTAAGGCGCTAAAGCGAGCGATTTCGGGGAGGGAGGTCGATGGGAAGCGGGAAGATGGGGGGAGGGATTGGCTTGGAGGCGAGCGTGAGGAGATGAGGAGGGGTGGGGCGCAGTGCGGGGCAATTTGGGCGGCGAGGTCGATGCTGGAGGCGGAGTTGCCGATTATGAGGACTTTCTAGGTGAAATTAGTTGGTATATGTGAGTTTGATAGGGGCTGACTTTGTTTTTGAAATCATTGGGCCTTCAGTAGAACTTGGAGTGTGAGATCGAGCCTGGATAGGCGGCGTTCCACTCTCTGATTCCCAGGATTTTGGGGACATAGGGGTCATTATAATGCCCGTTTGCAACGATTACGGCATCGAAAAGTGAGACTGAGACCTCTTCAGTTTTCAGGTTTTTCATGGAGACTGACCACCTATCATGGCTACTGTGTTCGGTAATGGGCTTGACATTGAGGACTTGAATGCCGAATCTGATGAGATGTTGGACTTTGTCAGCATAGCGCTCTAGGTACTCTAGTACAACATCATGTTGAGGGAATAACGATGTTCCGTTAGGAAAGGATTAGTCCGGGTATTTCATTAGCATTTGTGGGATGTTGGTATCCAAGTTGTTGTATATAGGCAACAAGAATTCAAATTTACGCTTATCCCCTTCCGCTCCATGGTCTTAGACAGGCTCACCTGGAATCGAGCTTGGCCTAGTCTGAGGGATGGTAAAGTGCTTGTCTGTCCTTATAGTGGGAGTCGCGTTCCATACTCCTCCGACATTGAGGCGCTGCTTAAGGATGACGATATCGGAGAAAGCATTCTCGGCAACTAGATATCTGCATGAGGTCTCAGTGAAGTATTAGATAGTAAGGCATATGAGAAGTGACTTTGCTGCGGCTAAGCCTCCGGGTCCTGCTCCTATAACTGCTACTTTTTCGACTTCACCAGCCTTGACGGCTGATGCTATAGCGAGGCAGGCAATTTATCGTCTATGATTACTCTTAATCCGTAGCGTTAATGCTGTTGCCGCTTGCCATAGATTTTGTTATGTTCGAGATACGTGAGATTTTTTAAAATGATGAAATATAATTGTGAGCAGCATTACAGGTGATGCGGTGGTATCGGCGTTTATATACGAAGTCCCATAGGCTCAGTTAGATTGGAGACTTTAAGGCGGAGGAACCTTCTAATGTAAGGTTAGGATTTCAGATATAAGGTTATATGCAGCATTTCCTAACGCAACCTAACCTAACCCTAACATTTGCAGCCTCTCTATGAATGATTCTGACAGTGAATGCGCCTTAGGATTGTGACCATTTTCATCTCCCACCCTTCTTCTGCGATGCCGTCAGGTATGTCAGCCGTTCCAATCCGTCGGACTTTCCCGTTGGCGCCAAAATCAATACGCGGATTAGATCACGCTATTCATCGGATTCTAGCTATCTAGTCTTTTCTTGAATCTTAAATGGTGCGAAGAGAGCCAATCCAGAGAAGTAATATAGCGCTTTTCACACTGCAAGTCGTAGCAGTGGTAATAGCGGCTCTGGGTTGCTAGATTCAGAGCCAGAAGGCCTAAGGAAGAGACACATTAAAGCTTAGTTCCAGTTCGATCCTTCAATATATTCGCGAGCTCTGGTATATGATATCAATGATATCATCTGAAGTTAGAGTCTAATGCCTTTACTGATTACATAAGACGATAGCCAATGTTGAAATGTTAGTAGCAGGTTCTGGAACTGTACGCAAAAGTTCGTGCGATGTATGGTGCTTGGTGGTGCATGCTAGGAAACCTACCATTTTTCCTTATAATATTGTGCCCGTATTTAGAATCCTTGATTTGTAATCGTTTACGAAACCACAGCGCTCGTATAAGACAAATGGGCTGGTCAGTGGTTTCCAATAGACTTCTAATATTTCCATTTTACAATACCACAGCGCAATTTCATGCGGTATTAGTTCAGTAAAACGATTACTCACATAGTTCTTATGCTTGAAAATAAGTATAAGCATATTAGGTGTCATAGTTGTTGTGCTATTCTGTGTTAAAATATATTGTTTTGATGGTTTCAAATCTGTCCAATTACTTTTTGCCGTCGCCTTCGTATACGAATTGAGCCTGGCCGTTGGTCAAAAAGACAAGGAATTTATTACGACTCTAAGACTTCAAATCGAAGTTAGAACGTAATATAGTCTCTCTCCAAGCTTTTCCCTAGCAGATAAATGGAAATACCCCCCGCAAAAAAAAACAATCTTCTCTGCTTCTTTCTTAGCTACGTTCTCCGCTAAGCCCTCTCCGTTTATAATGTCGTAGACATGCGCTACCTACAAATTTATAGTACCTAGATATCTTTAGCCTTTCCTTAAGATTACAAAACTTGTTATAGTCGTCACATGAAAGGGTTCGTAGCGCCGCGTGCACACTTCCTATAATGATAATCAGCCAAACAGTCGCCATGATGCTCCGATAATTTACACTGTTACAGCCAAGATCAGAGAGTACTTTCAACTAGTCATGCAATTAACTATGAGAACGATCGCGTCTATTCTTCAGCGCATAAGCCCTTAGAGTGAGTCTTATGACGTATGTTGCTTGCATACAACTTGGCATTCAACTCAGTAACGACTTTAGTTACAGCTCAACCCTGATTTGCAGCCTCCCACTTCTTGTCTTAAATGGAACCGTAATCTTTACAACTCCACGCCTTGCTAAAATTGATATTGCCTATTATGTCCTTAGTAGATTTCGAGATAGCTGTCCCCAGCCATAGCTGTAGGACTCCACCATTTGCATTTCGAAGATCTCCGAGCACCTCAGTGCCAAATAGCTCGACGTCTAACTCGAAGTTGAAACTTGTAGCGAAAATAGCAGATCCTCCTATAAGAGCAGCCTCTTCATTTGCCCTCTTCTTCCCCCAATGAGATTTTGCTAATGGCGTGCATGTTAGAGAAATTACGTTAGAATGGAAAAGAGGAAGCTTCGAGGGAGTTTACAGGTACGACGAGGATTTGAGTCGATTGGGAAGAGCTGCTCACTAACGCTAAGGGGACAATGTTTCTTTCTGTAGTGCTCCTTTAGTTTGTAGATCGACTACTCCTATACTAGCAGCCTAAGTGTGAACATCGTTGCTTTGGGCTGTGGACAGAGCGGAGGTGGCGCAATAGGTCAGCAGGACGGGTGAAAGTGGAGGAACAACTGAGTCTAGGGCATACGTGGCGGATAGCTGAGTGCAATTTTGATTGTTTTTCAAAAGGTGCCGATTGCTTGTAGTACGTGTTTAAGTAGTTTATCCAAGTATTATGCAAGTCCGGTTCTGCGAAGGCGTTAAAGGGTGGTCCATTGTTGGCGCTAAGGGACGAATATCTGAGAGGTAGACACTCAATTTTGCTTGGCCAGGCTTGAGGAAAGAGACAGGGGAACATGGTTATGCAGTGAGAGTAGTTGGAATGGCAAGATTTTGCTATATCCAGTATGTTCAATACTGATTAAGGGGAGAACCGAACAACGATGAGAAAGTCTTAAACACAACTCAGTAAGAAATGTATGACGTTGGAAATGTGAAGCCCAAGGAAAGTAACGAGAATATCGCAGAAGGTTATAGTTTTTATAGTGAGACGAGTCTCAGACTGATGCTTTTTTGGAGGGCGTCAATAAGGAGCCGTTCGAAGGTGCCTTGGCTACCCAGACCGCCCACCAGAAAAGTTATAGGGTTAAAAGACATAAGGATATAAGGATGGCGGTTTCCAGATTTAGAGGCGGTACTGTAGATGGGAACGTAGATAAGGCTTTAGGGGGAGCTGAACGACTTCGGTAATGGGTACATTTTATATGGGGCTAAACTTAAAGTGGAAGACCGCCTAGTCGCCTTATAGGTAGACAGTTGACCGCCTTCCTCAATAATTATAGACTGCCTCCGCAACATCAGCTGCTCTCAACGGGCTTCATGAAGCTCACATGTTGGAATTGGTGACGCTGGCGATCCAGACGAATGCACTTTCTTTAGTCAACTATCAAAGTACATTTTCTGATGATATTCAACTGTGTGTGGCGTCCTTAGGCCGCCACAGGCTGCTGCCTTGTCCAAACTTCTTGTGTAAGAGTGAGAGACAGAGAGCTAAAATTGACTAGACGTGACATAGAAACGTCAATGCTCAGTCCTTGTTTACAATTCTATGTTAACTTAAGCTAGACTACTGCCTTTAATATGGAGATTCCATGGCAGCCACGATTTGCGAGGCCTCCGCCACTACCGTCCCCTCGATTCTTCAGTGAGAATGAACCAGAAGATTTAGATCTTCAGTGGAATTGGGGGAGTGCTTTATCCCCTTCGCTGGAGTCCCAAGGAATTCTGCCTGACCCATTCCCAAGTTAAGATAACAACACTATAAGTGGGAGCCCGGCATTTGATCTTGACTTCAGACAAGATTGGTTTGACTTTGACTCCTAGCAAGCCGAGAATGCAGCTGATGTGGAGGACCTCTCCTCAGGCGATCAACCGACACCAAATGAGCTCGGTAAGCCAAACAAATGTGCAGAGATAAGCTATACTGAGCAGAGTAGATATGAATGACCCAACTACCCTCAACTTGTATACACAACTTCTACTCTTTTCAAAAGATCCCGCCAAGCAACAAGTAAATTTCAGTAACTTGGACGACGCAAATCAAGCGATTCTTCGTGGTCTCGCACCTAAATTGGGTCTTAAGTATACTTGTAACGCCAACTCACAATTCGTTGAGAAATCTCAGAGCTTATTTCCGTCCTCTAAGAACAAGGGATACCATGTTCTAGAGTCAAATTCTCATTAAAAGATTGGCTCTGAGTTACCACTCCGAGTCTCTACACCAGATTACGATCGTACACAGTTAGGTAAACTTTCTATGAGATATCAGTCAAGTGCATCAAATAATACGTTTGCAACTCTCAGGATTCACACAGATGAGCCGTCAAGTACTACATATCATCGATCAAGTTCTGCCAATAATTCTAATGCTCGGCGAGGTCGTGATTGGTTTAGAAAGTCATTTGATTAGCGACGGGACACAAAACAAGGCAATAGCCTATATGGACCCTTTAAAGAAGTTGTGTTCGATTTAAGGGCAACTGCTTCAACTAGGCATATCTCACCATCTCCAGGACGCCAAGGACTATTGGACAAGATAGCACGTGCTGGAATGAGAGCACTTAAGGCTGTAGGAGCCTGCTGGAGATGTAAAATTCTGCGGAAAAAGGCGAGTAGTATGGTAATTCATTCTCAAAGTATGTAAGGTTCTAACATTGCCTAGTGTGATCCTAACAATCCATGCAAGGCATGCCCCAAACCCGATATCAACTCTTTATGGCAAGCTATTAGCTGCAAACGAGGGGCATTGTATACTAAGATACTACCTGTCACTTTGTGCCCAAAGTCTGCATCGCCTGTTCTTCAATGCGCACCAAGTCAGTGCTTAGGAAGTGGGGAGCCTGAATCGGAGAAATCAGGAATTGCAGAATTCGATGAAGCAGAAAAATGTCTGGACGAAGCCTTTAAGAGGCGAACAGAAGATATCAAGGAGGCGGAATCAGCATTTGAAAGCCAAAGCACAACTGCGAATGGCAAGTTTCAACAGATCGTCGCGGAGCTTATTTTGCCTAGTGGTACTAGCTCAAAAATTCTAGTCGACGATTGTTCCGGCAGAGGACATAAATTTAAAAGCCGCATCATTTGCGTTGTATGGGAACTCCTAGATAACCCTTCCTCCACGGTAATACTTCAGAAAGATTCTGTCGAGAAATTTTCTTTGAAATTGAAAGCTGCTGCAACATACGAGGAAGATGTAGGGGATGTGAGTGATACGGTCTATACTTGGCCAAGATGCAGCTTGCTAATAAGCATGTATAGTCCTCTCTAGTCAGCCTAGCGATCTTATGCCTCCAAACCTGCCTTGCAATGTTAAAACTTCATGCGAGGGGTTTACTTACTGCAAGGCCACATAATCGTTGTGAGATTGGCCACTGCTCGCTTAGATGTTTAAGGAACCTGGAATCCAATCTAAGATCTTATTTGGATGAGATCTCAAGTGTAATATTCCGAAAAGAAAACCTGCAAAGCGACAGAAGATGGTGGCTATCTATGTTTTATAGTCTCTCTATCCAGAGCTATGTACGAAATACGCTCTTAATAGTGGCGGAGTGGCAGGAAACACTCTCGACAGCAGTCCTTGAGGCCAACACCTCGTCGAAGTTCCAGAAATATCTTCACCTAGCTATTCGATTATTCGCTGCCATCTCTGCTGGGAATGATCCCCTTGCAGTGGATTGGAGCTCAAATCACCGTATAGCGCAGTCTGCTGAAGAGATTGCCCTCGTCGGCTACTATATAGCGGCTCAGAAAGTTATGGAATGCAATACCTGGAAACGGAACAATATCAACAGCTCTTTTGCGTATCTTTCGGACATATTTGATGACGATGGTATACCAGATAAGAAAAATCTAGTCTCGCGCCGATACACCCCAACGCATGATTTTAATCGTTCCTGTACGTCACTGGCGAATGACAGTGATGATGGATCTAGTATTAGAAGTCAATGCCGGAACATATTGCGATCTCAAAGCTCATATGGTGCGGACGACGATGGAGATCTCTCAACTGGCGAGATATCTGGACTCAGAGGGCTTCATATCAACACACGCTTTGGAAGTACTCCTGGTCGATCATCTCCGACTAACAACGCAGGCACAAAGCGAAAAAGAAGTTCCCTACCGCACACATACGATTCCCTAATGCTCCAGAAGAACGGTAGCGCAGGGAGCTCGATCTCAGGACTTAGGAGAGGTTCATACTCATCGACGCTTTCACTTGCCGCTAGTAGTGTGGGCTCAGGCTATGGGCAAGTATCGCCAGGCGGCATATTGCCTATATCAGATTTCAGCGATTTACCTTGGGCATCTGTGAATTCTAGGCCAAAGAGTTCATCCGTTAGTGGATCCTTGAGTAATTGTGAAGACACTCTAAATTTCCCCGGTCTGCCAAATATGGAAAGTGATAAGCATCTAGATAGTGATGCCGATTTCCCAATGGAAGAAACGTCAGGGCTTAGGCGCTTGCGTATTGACGATACTGCAAATTCTTAACAATGCAGCATTCTCTGCTGTTAAGAAGAAGCTTACGCATTATGCTTTAAAGCTTGCTATCCTAAAATGGTCTGCTACAAAGAGGATGGCAGATGACATTGAAGAAGGAAAAGAAGAGTTTGAGTTTGACCCTAACAAAGGCTGCAAGTTTGGCTGTAAGTTGCCTGCAAGATACTGCTTGCCTTGCAGACATTAGATGTATGCCAGCGTGGTTGAGGAGACTCTTCTCCCACTCTCTCTCTTCTATTCTTACTGGTATTTTAACAGCCTAGCTGTTCTTTATGATTGCTAGGTTATAATATAGGATTTAGAGCTTGAAACAGCTTTTAGACTAAGTCTTACTAATTGCCATGCAAGCGATTGATATACAGCTTGTAGACTGCAGCTAGCTGAGGAATTAGCACTTGCTGTCATCTAAAAGCTTAAGAACCTACCACCTGGAATGGCAGAGACTTTTGCGAACTCTTTTGCTAAAGGAACAAAGAGTCTGCTTGCTCAGCAAGACAAGCAGCTAGCTAGTAGGAAGGAGTTCCCCCCTATACTGCTAGAACCGCTTATTGAAGAGACTCCTCTTCAATACAGAAAAGGGAAGCGTAGAGCAATAACAGGGCTTGAGGTAGCAGAGGAAAGGGAAAGAGATGCTTTACGACAACGTCGACGAGATGAGAGGGCTGCTGCTGCACTTGCAGCAGCTGATGCAGCGCTTGAGGCAGAAGCAAAAGAGAGACAGGAAGAGTAAGACTTAGTAGCAACTGCTTGGGTTGCTGATACGCAGCTCCAGCTCCAGCTTAGCTAGCTGTCGCACTTGGATGCTGATGCTGATGCTGACGAGAAGAACTCCTCTTCGTCAGACGCCTCTAACAATGAGGAAGCTGGGCCTAGCTGCCAGCCTGGCAGCCAAGCTCAGCCTCTTAAGATCTTATCTAGTAATGAGAGCAGCGATAAGAGCGACAGCGAGCCTCGGAGATCCAGTCGCGTCAGGCGGGTGACCAGAATTGTTGAGTCGCAGCTGTCGCAGATTGAGAAGGGTCTCATACCTGCTCCAGGCGCCAGGGCCAAAGTCAGAGCCCTAAACGCAAAGAAGAAGCAAAACACCAAGGAATCACAGTTAGATTATGAGTTTAAGCTTATAGAATAGATGAATTGAACACAATATACTATATGAATCAGCGCCACAGTAGTGTGGCTGATGAAGCGGCAGAATATACGGGACAGTCCGATCGGACTGCGGGATGGGACTGTCCCTAAACTCGCTGTAGGTGTATCTTTGCAAGATAGCGTTCGCGAGCCGTAGATTCACGGATTATTAGAGCTGTTGTAGCTGCTTGAGCATATGTAAGGGGTATATTTGCAAGAGGTTGTAGTAATAGTTGGGCAGAGGCATTCGTAGGTGTATCCGTTGTAGACGTGTCCTTGGCAGGCGTGTCTTTGATTGGGCAAGGGAGGTGAGAGCCTTTAATATAGGCGTCGAAGTGTCTATTTGCTGTGGCAGAGATGTCTTTGCATAAACATATAAGAGCGGAGACGCGCTAGGAGCTCACGGACCGCGTCGGATTCGATATACTCCTCCTAGAGCGTTGCGATAGGGCCGTAAATACGCTGGCCGTCGTTCGATCGCTCGGTGGCTCTCTGAACAACGTTGGCCAAGGTGTACAAGAGAGAGGGGATCGCTTTCGCGGTCGAGTGAGATATCGTAGGCGTAGGAGCCGATATGATAACGCGTCCGCCTGGCTGGGCCGTACGCACTCCTGGGGTATTCTGACAATAGTGTATTAGAGAGATAAGGGGTGTAACGCGTTATACTCGCGTTGATTCCAAAATGCCTGTGTGCCTGTCTACCGCATAAACTGGTGTATAAAACCCTTTTGAGTTACAACACCATAACGTTAGGTTCAAAATAACGATCCTGATGTCAAGTGCGAATTGGGCGTTAAGACTATAGTCTTATATCTATAAATAGTATAGTGGGGTTTCCTCTAGCAGGATACAAGCGATGTGTACAGAAGGTATCGCACCACCATTAATTGTCAATGTGTAGGCTTAATCATACTGCAGACTTACGACAACTCTCTTAGAAGCGAAGTAACAGATAGCATCCAGCCTTTAAGTATCGTTACTATTACATTATAACTTACCTGAAATTTGGCTTACAAGACCCTAATTTCCGTATAAGACCTTGTTTAATTTGAACCTCTGGCATGTAATTGACCGATAAAACCAGGTCTTACCCACCAGTTTATGCTGCTTGGTTGTGTCAGGATGTGCTTACGTAATCTGGGGATAGTATGGGGTAATTACCTAATAATTGAGGTGGCTGGGATACCTCTACATATAGGGGAGCATCCGGAGCACTTTGGATGTAATATGTGTCAATCAATATATATATAATCAATCGAGTGTCAGGCATAACCGCCTGAAGACAAGCCATCCGCTGCTAATATTGTATGTACGTGACTTACCTAATCGCGTTAAATTCTGTTAGGTTGTATCGGCTAAATTATCACGTGGTTTATTTCGCTAGTTGGTTCATTACTAATGGCGCTAAATATATTATTTAATAAGGATTCCTCTAAACAATTATTGGGGCTGTAACTCAGTGGTAGAGTGCTCGCTTTGCATCAAGTCTTGCGAGATGTCCAGGTTTCGGTTCGTATACAACAATTCAAACTGTCGAGTTTTAATACTAACAATCCTCAATATCACCTGCCGCTCCAGCTTTGAGCTTTTTGGTTCTCAATTTTAGAAAAGATGAGGGTTCAACCGCACAGACGATACAACCGCACAGTCTAAACCAATTAGACAATTAGTGTACACTTTTGATTATTATTGCATTTTTGAGCCGTTTGAGTTGGATCTGGGCGCCTGAAGTTGATCTAAGCTTGATGTAAGAGATATATAGAATAGTATATAGCAATGCAACCCCTGCGATGGCATCTAACGACCCGCCCATTTGCTCGCTTAAAGAGCTCTTACGTCATAAATCTATCCTCATTTTTGGACCCGTAAAACAACAATATCAAATCAATCGATCGAAGCCTTCCCCCCTCCCCTTGCTACTAGGAACTCTTGCTGACCTTACTCTATTAACAGACCCGCTGCTCTATTCGACTGAGCCTCCTCCTCCAAGCTCTACGCGACTGAGCCTAGCATTTCCGATTCGTGGAGAGAGGTTCACTGGGCTTGGTGGCCTCGATTCTGGCGCCCCACGCCAGTCTTAATACGTTTGTGGGGCACGCCGAGGGAAGGGTGTCGACAGCAAAGAGGCATTGATCCCCTCTGCGCTGGTTAGTTGGTACCAATCAGCTCTCCGCCGGCCAGTTGGAAGCCTAAGACGGAAGTGATTCCCGTACCTTGGGCTTTAGACTATTGACATCGCTGCAATCGCTGCTGCTGTTGACGATAGCGCGCATTAAAGGTGCTTTATGATGAAATAAGGCTATTCTTCATATGGGGAGCTATAAAGTTCCATAAATGGTGAATAGTAAGTTTTTTGGTGTTCT
>Ga0335075_10010288_pt1 | contig 14215 bp, 10 predicted proteins | sample Lox_Sample_24_FD_206723 | JGI IMG/M metagenome (GOLD analysis project Ga0335075, IMG submission 206723) | Soil microbial communities from Loxahatchee National Wildlife Refuge, Florida, United States - Lox_Sample_2.4 | ecosystem: Environmental > Terrestrial > Soil > Wetlands | place: USA...
TTAGGTGGCGGCACCAGCGCCAGGCGCGCGGCACGGTAGGAGTAACCCGTCGGACGCACAAAACGGGTGCAAAAAGAAGCGGGTGCGGCGAGCAGGCAACTATGGCGCTGCCATACCCGCACTTATCTCGTCGGACGTAGCGTTATCTGTGCCTCGCGCGGGGTCGATGCAAGCCCGGGTCAGCGGGCGCGGAATTGTGGAGCGCGTCGCATCTGCACCAGAAATAGTTCGTCAGCGCGGGGATCGGGCTCTCCTATCCTGTACATTCGTTCGTATGGCATACCGTTTGCTGTCATGTCGATGACAGCATCAATCTGAAGGAGCGTGCATATGGACAGGAACATTCTTGCAAAGGGCATATTGAGTTCGGTGCTCGGTGTCGCACTCGTCGGGCTCACCATCGTCACGATCGCATCGCTCCTGTAGCGCGCACTCGTATATCCCGGACGGGCAGCGCGCTGCTGCACCGACGCCGGCAGGGTCAGTCCCGCGGCGTCCCGGCACTGCGCAGCTTGAACACCCACAGCGTGGTGGTGCCGGTCGGGTCGGCAATCTCGGGAGTAAGTGTATTGCCGGCTGCATCCAGCGCACTGCCGCCACCCGCGACCACGGCCACGTACTGCTCGCCAGCGGCGTCGTAGGTGACCGGAGAGGAGCTCGGTGAGGAGTTCAGCGTCGTGTGCCACAACAGCCGGCCGGTCGCGGAATCGTAGGCATGGAATTCCCGGTCATGCGAGCCGCTGAAGACCACGCCACCGGCCGATGCCAGCATGGAGCTTTCGATGGGCGCACGCTGACGCACGCTCCACACGACCTGTCGCGTTCTGAGATTGATCGCCTCGATGCGGCCGAACTTGCCGTCGCTGCCGTGCGGGGGGCTGGGGGTACCGTGATTGTCGACTCCGCCGGCTGCCACCTGCGCAGGATCGCGCGGCTGGTAGCTGTAGTTCATGCAGGCCTCGAGGATCGGCACGTACAGGATATCCGTGGTCGGATCAAATGAGGTCGCGATCCAGTTGCGTGCGCCCCATTGGCTCGGACAGATGTAGTCGCTGCGTCCGGCTTCGGGCATTCTGATCGCGGGATTGACGGTCTTCGCGCCGGTCTTCGGATCGATGCGCACCACCAGATTCTGAAACCCGACATCTTTCGAGAACTCGTATTTGCCGTCGGCACGGTCGAGCGCATCGAAGATCGCCAACTTACCGCCCGTGACCAGCAGCGGGGTCGGCCGGCCGTTGACCGGGAGCGTGATGAGCGATTGCTCGAACACCCAATCCTGGTCCCAGACATCACGGTTCATGTGCTGGTAGTACCAGACGAGTTTTCCCGTGTCGGGATCGAGCGCCAGCGTCGAGTCGGTGTAGAGCGCGTCGTTTGATTTGCCCCTGCTCGGATGCGGCAGCAGCAGCGTGCCGGCGTCATAGGTGTTGCCGGTGCCGAAATACACCAGATTCAGCTGCGGGTCATAGCTGCCGACCGTCCAGACCCCCGAGCCATAGCGCTGGTCGACGGGAGCTCCGTTCCAGCTGTCTCCGCCGGGCTGGCCCGGGCGCGCAATGGTATTGAAGCGCCACAGCTCCTTGCCGCTTTGCGCGTCCAGCCCGACGATGAAGTCACCGCCGGCCGTGTTGACCCCAAGGCTCACGCCGATGATTACCTTGCCGTGCGCCACGACCGGGCCGCCCGAGAGCGTCACGCCCTGCCCAGGCGCGATGATCTGCGCATCCCAGATCAGGCGGCCGCTCTTCACATCCAGGGCCACCAGATGCCCGTCGGCAGTGGGCGCGTACAGCTCGTCCTGGTAGATGGCGAGGCTCTTCTGGCGTCCATTGCGGCCGTTGTTCAGTCTCGCCGGCAGCGCGCGTAGGTACTGCCAGAGAATGCTGCCGTCGGCGGCGTTGAGCGCCTCGATCGTATTGGCGCTCTCGATGAACATCACCCCGTCGTGCACCAGCGGGGTGATCTCGTTGCCGCTGACGGGCAGTGCCAGCGTCCAGGCGACCTGCAGCTCGCCAGCGTTGCGCGCATTGATCTGGTCGAGCCGGCTGTAGCCGCTGGTACCGTAGGTGCCGCGCCACATCAGCCAGTCCGCCGCGGACGGATGCTCGAGCATCTGCGCGCTGACCGGGCTGAGCTGATTCAGCAGCTGCGCGCGCTGCGCCATGGCCGCCTGGTAGACCGCGTCGTGATTTTCGATGCCGCGGAAGGCGTCGCCCCCGCCGCCGCCGCCCCGGCGCGCCGCGCCTGCCGCGGGCGCCGCATCCGCGGGCGCTGCCGCCGCCAGCTCGCTCGCTCCGGTGCGCTCGCCGTTCTGCTGCAGGAGGTAGGCGCCGATATCGGCGTAGGTCTGGCTCGGGAGGCTGTCCGGAGCGGCCGGAGGCATCTTCGCCGCCAGGTAGCTCAGCAGCGCCGCCGCCGACTGCTCATGCCACTGCGCCTGGAACATCGGACCCTTGACCGGCGGGCCGAACTGGCCGTCATCCAGATGGGCTCCATGGCACATGGCGCAGCTGTCGGTATAGGCCGAGCGGCCGCGCGCAGCCTGCGCGTCGGTGTAGCTGACCGGGCCGCTCTCGAACAGCCCCTGCGTCGACTGCTGCGCTCGCACCGGTGTGGGCGCCGTCAGGCACAGGCCCACCAATGTGGCCAGTGTGCCCGTATAGCCGAGGCGAACCCAACCCGGAGAATGAGGCCAACCCATGCGCATATGCTGACTCCGTGACAATGGCTTGCGGCAAAAGCGGGCGGTCGGCGCGGAGGCCGGCGGTTCGCAGCGCTTGCGATCTTTTAATGGGATTCAATGTAACAGCAACGCATCCGCCGGCAAAGCGGCTCTTCGGGTCGCGAACAGGGCGCCCTCAGCAGATTCAATTGATCGGGTTCATGCCTGGTCTGTATAACGGCATTCGCCGGGAAGGTACCTGCACATTCTTTGGGGGATCATCAATGAAACATGCTGCGAGGCTCTCGCACCTCATACTTTGCGCTGCGATCTGGAGCGGACTGTCCGCTCTGACTGCAATTGCGAACGCCCAGCGCGCGCCTGCCCCGGCCCTGGGTTCCGGTCCGTTCAATTACCACACACCGGGCACCGATTTTCGCGTCGTTGTGATCGCCAACGGATTGGCCCATCCGTGGAGCACGGCTTTTCTGCCCGACGGATCGATTCTGGTCACCGAGCGGCCCGGGCGTCTGCGCATCATTCGCAACGGCGTGCTCGATCCGACGCCCGTCTCGGGGGTGCCACCCGTGTACTCCGAGGGGATAACGAACGGATTACTCGACATCGCTCTGGATCCGGACTTTGCCCGCAATCACTACATTTATCTTTCCTACAACAAGCCTGTCCCCAATCTCGGACCCAACTATGTACCGATCAGTGTGAGCACACCGACTGCCGTCATGGGGCGTAAAGGTTCAGGTAAAAATGCGATGACCGATGCCGTTGCGCGTGGCGTCTGGAACGGCCATGCCCTGACGGATGTCCACGATATATTCGTCGATGACAACGTCATCGATGACAGCATCGGCATCGGGCAGGACTCGGCCGTCAGAATCGTCTTCGGACGGGACGGGAAGCTCTACATGGGGACTGGCGCTGGCGATGTGCCGGCGAATACCGGGAAATACGCCCATTCGAAAGGTGGGCGCGCACAGGACCCGACCAGCGACGGCGGTAAAGTTCTACGCCTCAACGCCGATGGCAGCATCCCACGGGATAATCCTTTCGTCGGCAGGCGCGGCTACCGACCGGAGATTTACACCATGGGTCATCGCAATATCACCGGCATGGCGGTCAATCCAGCGACCGGCGCGATCTGGGAGGCCGAAAACGGCCCGCAGGATGACGACAAGCTCATCATTCTCAAGCCGGGAGCGAACTATGGCTGGCCCATCGTGGGTGTCGGCTACGACTACAGCGGCGATCACATCGGTGGCCCCATTGCGCTGGGCGACCCTTCCGCCGTGAGTCCGGGTTACCTCAACGAATATCTGCCGGGGATCACGCAGCCCTTTCTTATCTGGGTTCCGGCCATGGCCCCCTCGGGTCTGGCGTTCTACACAGCCGACCAGTTTCCGCAGTGGAAGGGCAGCATCTTCGTCGGCTCGATGAAATATCACCGTCTCGAGCGTCACGTGCGCAATGACAAAGGGGGACCGATTCGCCGGGAGTATCTGCTGGAGGATCTGAAGCAGCGCATCCGCGACGTGCGCCAGGGGCCGGACGGAGATCTCTACGTCCTCACGGATGAGGATCCGGGCGCATTGCTGCGGCTCGAGCCAGTCAAAACGACTCCGCAGTAAGCGGTCCGATACGCCGGAGTAAGGCGTATCTCGTTGTGGCAGCCAAGCGAGCGCCTGGCGGCAGCAAACTGCGTGCCAGAAATATGCGAAAACGCGCCTAGCGCCAGAGGCAGGGGTAGTGCGATCGCCGGTTCATCCTGGTGAAAAATAACTGCTCACGGGGTGCTTTCGGATGTCCGACCTTTCGTGCTCGATCGTCTAGGCCACATGTCGCCGCTAATGGACCCGGCACTGCTGGGGCTGCCGCCGTGTGCCGACGAGCACAAGGACTGCCCGGATGCGCGCGAGCGGGATGCGACGGACAGACGGGCCGTCATCGAGCAACTATTCCGCGAACATAACCAGCTTTTGATTCGCTTTCTCGAGGCGCGTGTGGAGAACTGCCAGGAGGCAAAGGATCTTGCGCAGGAGGCCTACGTAAGGCTGCTGGAGCTGGAACGGCCCGACACGATCGGCTTTCTTCGCGCGTACCTCTTCAGGATCGCTGGAAACCTGGCGATCGATCGTCTCAGATCGCGCGGTGCCAGGCACCGCGGGGATGTGCTTGATTTCTTCGTCGACAACGAACATTCCGATCGCGTCGAGCAGGAAGTGGTGGCAGCCGAGCAGGCGAGCCGGTTTTGGGAAAGCCTCCATGAGCTGCCAAGACGCTACCGTCAAGCGGTGGTCATGAATCGAATCCAGGATCTGTCTACCCAGGTGATCGCTGCCTCCATGGGCAAGACGGATCGAACCGTGCGGCGGTATATCGCAGATGCCCTGACCTATTGCCGCCTGCGGCTGCTGGGTCAAACGCCCGAAGAGGCAAATGTCAGAGCCTTGACCAATGACTAGCAGCCATGCCGACCAGGAGCGATCGCGCGAGGCGGCCGAATGGCTGATTCGCCTGTCGTGCTCTACGCCATCCGAGGAAGACGTCAGGGCCTGGAGCAATTGGTGCGAGTCCGATCCGCAGAACACTGAGGCCTTCGAAACGCTCGCGGCCCTGTGGCGTGCCAGCAAACAATACCCGCCCTCGGCGCAGGCGGTTACGGCCCTGCTCGCGCCGGATGGCGAGCCGGCGCGGATTGATGGATTTTGGGCCAAGCAGCGCCCTTGGAGGAACTGGGGCAATCCGCTTCGCATGAAGATCGCTTATGCGTTGCTGGCGTTCGGAGTGCTGGTGGCGGCCGCTCTGGTCTTGCGGCTCAGACTGCCGGGCTGGCACGCGACTCAGTCCGAATCCATCTCGTCAGAGCGGGCACAACAAAGCGCGGTCGTATTGGAAGACGGGTCCAGAGTTGACCTTGGGGGGCGATCGGCCGTCGAAGTTGATTACACCAGAAAGCAGAGGCTATTGACGCTGCTGAGCGGAGAGGCCTATTTCCAGGACAAGCAGATCACGTCTTGGCCGTTCGTAGTCACAGCAGCCAACGTCGAAGTCGTCGCGATCGGCACGGCCTTCGACGTGGAAAAGAGCAAGGACCAGGTGGCGGTAAGCGTCGTCGATGGCACTGTCGACGTCTCCGTCCACGGTCGCACCGCGATAGCGTCGCGCGAAGCACAGGGGGCAACAGCACCGAACGAGGGGGCGGTGTTCCGACTGAAAGCAGGTGAGAAGCTCGCTGTCTCGGTGACCGGACTGGTGCATTTCTATCTGATCGCCAAAGAGAGCGCGATTGCCTGGCGGGAAGGGCGGCTCGAATTTTTCGACGCTTCTCTCAGCGACGTGGTGGAGTCGATCAACCGTTACGCCAAGCGACCCCTCGTGATAGAAGATCCGTCAATCGCATCAAAGCGATTCACCGGCACAGTCTTCCTGTCGTCGATCGATGAATGGATAGACAGTTTGCCGACGGTTTTCCGGGTCACCGTCGACCGCAGCCAACCCGACGTTATCGCCCTGGGGCGTTGACGCCTCGCGCGGCGGCGCCGGAGGCCTCTCTGGCTGATGTCCGCCAGAGCGCTCTCAATCGTCTTAGCACTAACCGCGGTCACAGCACGGGCTGTTGCGCCGCGCCATACATAAAGGGGAGAGAGCTGCTGTGACTGCATCAAAGCCTCGCCGGCTAATGGCCGCCAACAGGATCGCACTGCTTCTGATTCTGGGTCTTGCATCAGTGGTTGCTTTCCCTGGAGCTCGTGCGGCTGATCTGGGTTCGACAACCGACTTCCACATCCCGGCCTCCGATCTTCCGACGGCGTTGGTATTGTTTTCGAGGCAGGCACATCTGCAGGTGGTCAGTGCAGCGGACGAGGTTTCGCAATGGATGACTTCAGGAGTTGACGGTCGACTTACTGCAGCGCGTGCCCTGGCAACGCTGCTTACCTCAACGGATCTGGACTACAGAATCACGGCGACCGGCGTCGTCACGGTCGGACACTTCTCGTCGTCTTCCGGTCTCTTCAATGCAGGACCACACAGATACAACGATATCAATACCGGGGGCGCCCTCGCTCCTCACTCGGGGACCTCGACCGACGTAGCTGCTGTTGACCCGCCTGCGACGGGCGCAGCGGCAGCCGATCCGGCGGCGGCGAGTGACCAGGCAGGCGCCACAGCGCCGGCTGATCAGTCGAGCGCACCGAGCGCGGCGGCGTCCGGGGAACTGCAGGAGGTGGTGGTCACCGCCGAGCGCCGAGCGGAAAATGTCCAGACCACACCGATTTCGGTAGTCGCCATCTCCGGCGACGAGCTGCAGGCGGCGTCAGTGACGACGATCAATGATTTGCAGCAGGTGGCCCCCGACTTGACGATCGAAACCAACGGCGGCAGCGGCGATACGATCAACATTCGTGGAATTGGCCTCTCACCCGTAGGTGCCGACGCGGTCTCGGGCGTGGTCGTGGTTCGCGATGGCCTGGTCGATGACACGGCAGGGGTAGGACTGTTTGCGCCCTTCTACGACATCGCCGATGTCGAAGTCCTGCGCGGCCCGCAAGGCACGTTCGCGGGTGACAATTCGACCGGCGGGGCCATCAATATCACCTCGCAGAATCCGAATTTCCGCGGCTACAACGGTTACGTCACCACAAAGGTGGCGACGTACAGTGACATTGGCGTCCAGGGCGCCGTCAATCTTCCCGTGACTGACACCCTTGCGCTGCGTCTTGCCTTCAACGAGGAGAAGCGAGGCAGCTTTTTCTACGACGAAGGAGCGGAAATTTACGGCCCCAACGGAGCCGGGCCGTACCTCATCCCCAGCCCGGTGCCGGGATGCGAAGAGCCGGCCTGCGGCGGAACCTCTGCCGTCTCGACCAAGACGGCGATCGATCCGGGCAATCTGAATAACATCGATGCGCGCCTCGGCATATTGTGGAAGCCGACCGACAACTTTCAGTCACTGACGAAGATCGAGATTGACGACAGCACCACCGAAGGCCTGCCGACGCAACCGAATACCAGTACTTTCGCGCCTCTCGGGGCTGGACTGCCTTGCCCCGCCGGACACGGAACTGCGCCCAATTGCACTGAATTGTATCTTTCGGGCTACTCGGGGTCGCCCTATGTATTGAACAGCTGGGATGAAGCTGAAGCCTGGAATGAAGATATCAACATGTATAGCGAGGAGCTGCGGTACACCTTACCGAGCGGTACCGTGGCGCGCCTGATAGCCGGTGACACGGAAGTGGGGAATCTGACGAACTCCAACACGACCGGCGACTCGATCGATATTCAGGACGGGCTCACGAACAATGCGACCTCGTACGATCACATGTACAACGCGGAATTCGATCTGATCTCGCCGACGACCGGCGCGCTCAGCTGGATAGCAGGCGCCGCCTGGAGCTATACCGCTGAGCAGTTCACTTCGTTCACCACCACCACGACGGCGCCGTATTCAGATGCAGATCCGGCCCACGGGTACTGGTGCTGCGGTGAAGTCATCTATGCGAAATCAGAGGGGATATTCGGCCAGACCAGCTGGCAGATGACTCCGACGCTGCAGTTTCAGGTTGGAGCACGGCTGAGTTGGGACAACAATCCGGCCCGCGGCGCGACCGTGACCTACCGGCCACCGCCGCTGACAACGCTTATCAATCTTCAGGTGAAGAGCGTGAACCCGACGGACAATTCGGTCCCTACCGGCAAGATCGGATTCAACTGGACACCAGTGAAGGGTCAGTACTTCTATATATTCTTTGCGCACGGTTACAAGCCGGGTCTGGAGAACATTGGCTTCGTGCCACCTACCACGAAGGAGTGGGTCAACGACTATGAGCTCGGATGGAAAGGCACGCTCGCTCACGGGCATGTGCTGACGGACGTCGGTCCATACTTCATGCAGTACCAGCATATGGAGGAGAGCATCTTCAATCCATATAACGTCAGGGGTACTGCTGTCGGGAACCTGCCCATGTCCACCATCGAGGGAATCGAAGCGTCCATGCAGGCGCAGCTCGGACACTTCGGTCTTGATATAAGCGCGGACTACAACAGGTCAGTGCTGGGGCACATCATCAATTATGCCAACTACGCATTCCCCAGCACCTATGGGATAACCAATCAGTGCGCAGCCGGTCAGGTTCCCAACGCGTCGAACACCAACTGTACCAACTACCTGCCGTACCAGGTGTCCTTGACCGGCGAAGAGCTGCCGTATTCGCCCTTATTCCAGGCGAATGCGACGCTCAAATACGCCTTTGTTCTGGGCAGCATGTCATTGCAGCCCAGAGTGACGTACTCGTACGTAGACAAGAGTTATGCAAGCCTGTTTGATATCCCGTTCAATGAGCTGCCTTCACATGGCCTGGTGAACGCCTACCTGGATTGGACTGCGGGACCCTGGACCGCGACGCTCTTTGGAACCAATCTCGGAAACAAGGTATATCTGACCAACATCGGATCGACCTCTGAGTATTTCGGGGCGCCGCGACAGCTTGGTCTACAGGTCAATAGAACCTTTTGAGGTCTGTTTCCGCCCGGGTCTGACGCGCGGCCTTGGGAAGGCGCCCGTCACCCGGGTCAAGCGGGAGAGCTTCATCCGGCCGGTGCTGAGCTGGCGTTGAGTGCGAGACGCACTATCGAATGCGGGGGACCCCAATGTTACGGGAGAGTGTTGTAAGCCGGGCCACGCTCGGCTTGGCGGCGGCGTTGTTTTGGGCCGCGGGCAGCGGTTTTGCGGCCGCGGCGGATATAGCCGATGGGGGCACCTCGCCGTTGCAGAGCATCGGGCCGGTGCACGTCCTGCCGGTGGTCGCTGGCCTGTACATGCTGACGGTCAACGGGATCAACGTTGCGGTTCAGACCGGAGCGGACGGCAGCATCGTGGTCGATCCGGGGCCGCAGGGCAGCGCAGAGGCCGTGCTGGCGGCCATCCGGCAGGTGACCCACGACGCCATGATCCGCTCGGTGATCTATACCAACAGCGATGCGCAGCTGGTGGGAGGCGGGGGGGTGTTGAGTGCCGCCGGGCTGAACCTGGGGTCACTGGACAATTTCATTGCCGGACAGAACCGGGCGATTGCGGCTGCCGGGACGGTGTCGCTTCCGGGTACGAACGCGGGCACGGGGGCGACCATCATTGCGCGCCAGGGCCTGCAGCTGCAGATGCTCAGCCAGAACAGCTATGCCAGCAGCGCACTGCCGACTGAGACGTTCCAGCGGCCGCAGTACAACTTCAACATGAACGATGGCCCGATCGAGGTGGTCTCGGTGCCTGCCGCGCACACGGACGCGGACAGCGTGGTGCGCTTTGACCGCCAGGACGTGGTGGTGACCGGGGCGGTGTTCGATGAGACGCATTTTCCGGTCATCGATCTGGCGCGTGGTGGAAGCATCCAGGGCGAGATCGATGCGCTGAACCAGGTGCTCAACACCCTGTCATTCGAACAGGTTCCGGTGCTGGCGAATACGGGAGGCACGCTGATCATCCCGATGCGCGGTCCGCTGTGCGACGAAGACGATCTGGCCATCTACCGGGATATGGTCATGAACATGCGCGCGCGGGTTGCCTACTACCTTGCGCAGGGCAAGAGCCTCAAGCAGGTCCAGGCCGAGCACCCGGCGCAGGGCTATGAGTCACGCTTCGGCTCGGACAGCGGCGATTGGACGAGCAACGATTTTGTCGAGGCGATCTACAAGAGCCTGCTCATGGAGAAGAAGGCTCAGCACGGCAAGGTGAAGTCATGAAGAGGCAGGCAAAGAGAGGAATCGCACAGCGCCTGGGCCGCGGGGCGCTGGCGGGCGTGCTGCTGTTTGGCTGCCCGGCCCTGTGGGCGCAGCAGGGGGCGCCGGGCAACCCGGGTGCGGCAGCGGCCCCGCCCAGCGCGCAGGATCAGGCACCCTACGATCCGACAGGCTACTGGGTGTCGCTGATCACCCAGAACTGGCGCTTTCGCATGGTGGCAAAAGGCCCGGGCGACTATATCGGCGCTCCCATCAATGCGCAGGCCAAGAAGCTGGCCGACGCCTGGACGCAGGCGCAGGCGCAGGCGGCCGCCAGGGACTGCGAGGCGTACGGCGGGGCGATCATCATGTGGCTGCCCGAGCATCTGCACATCAGCTGGCAGGACGCCAATGACCTGCGGGTGCAGACCGACGCGGGCATGCAGACGCGGGTGCTGCACTTCGTATCCGCTCCCGAGGGGACGCGCGCCGCGGCGGCAGCCCCCCGCGACATACAGCCGAGCCGCCAGGGCTATTCCCTCGCGCGCTGGGTCCTGGCCGCGGGCAGCCAGCGCGGGGGCCGGGGCGCGGGCGCGGGCGCAGGCATGCCCCGCTACGGCTCGCTCGAGGTCACGACCGATCACATGCTGCCGGGTCTGCTGGCCAAGAACGGCATTCCCTATGATGGCAATACAAAGAAGACGGAGTGGTGGGACCTGCGCAAGGACAGTAGCGGCGAGCAGTGGTTGTCGATCAGCACCACCGTGGTGGATCCAGAGTATCTGACCCGGCCGTACATTTACGATCCGGTCTTCCAGAAGGAAGACGACGGCGCCAAGTGGGATCCGAGCCCCTGCTCGCCCCTGTAGGAATCAGCCATGAAAAGACATCCCGTTGGGCTTGTGGTACTGGTGTGCGCGAGCATGCTCTACACCGGTGCGGTGCTGGCGCAGGTGGATCTGTCAGGCACCTGGGCGCTGGCCAGTGACACCATCGATGCCGGGACCGGGCGCGTGGCCGACGACTTTGCCGGCATCCCGTTGAACGCCCAGGGCCGGGCCGCGGGCCTGGCCTGGACGGCCGACGAGCAGCAGGAACTGCATCGTCAGTGCGAGCCCTGGGGTCCCGATTACATCATCACCGGGCTGTGGGGCGGTCGATTTACCGCCGTACGCGACCGCTTCGGCACCGTGCACGGATGGAACGTCACCATCAGCGTCTACGACAGACTGCCCATGGTCATCTGGACGGATGGACGTGAGCCCCCCTCCCCCGAAGCCCTGCACACCTATAGCGGCTTCACCAGCGGCAAGTGGCAGGGGGACACGCTGGTCACCCTGACGACCCATCTGAAGGATGACTTTCTCGAGCGCAACGGCACCCCCTCGAGCAATCAGGAAACCTTCGAGATGTTCATGAGCCCGCATGGGGATCAGATGGCCATCACCGGCGTGGTTCGCGACCCGGTCTATCTTGCCAGTCCCTGGGTGATTGCCGGCACGCTTGCCCGCCGCGTCGATACCGGAGGAGCCGTCAATAACAGCGTCCTGTACTGCATGCCCGCCGAGCTGCAGGCCGTCTCAGACGGCTATCACGCCGGCGGGGAGCTGCCCAACCAGATCAAGACGCTCGAGATGTACCAGACCGAGCGCTACAACATCCCGCTGGATGCGGCCCTGGGCGGACCTGCAACCCAATACCCGGAGTTCCGCCAGCACATGCTCCAGGAAGGCTACAAGCCCCCCACCACCTACTGCAAAATCGTCTGCTGCGACTTCACCTCCCGCGTCTGTCGCAATCCGCAGTAGCAGCAGACACTACTTTTTCTTTTCCTCTTCCCGCAGCGAGCGGAAATAGGCATCGATCACCTCGAGCTTGTTCAGATTGGGCACCGGACCAGCATGGGATTCGGCGTCCAGATACATCACCTGCGGCGATGACACGCTGAAGGCCGGCCAGTGCGGTAGCCCGGGACCGTTCGGGTCGCCCGATTTGGCGAAATTCACCCAGTAGCTCTGCATCTGCTGCGAGAGCGGGACGTCCGACGGCAGCGGAGGGCCCGCTGGTCCGAAGGCGCGCGCGCCGCTCTGCCCCACGCTGCCGAAGACGTAGGGAATCTCGGCCGTGTGGGCCGGTCCGAGCGGCTCCTGCGGTGAGCGCCGATCGAAGTAATACAGGTACGCCTTGTCGTGCCCCGTCTGCGCCTGCGCACGGGCCCAGGCCCAGGTCTTCCACGCGAGCGCGGTGTCACGGAAGAACAGATCCTCGGCGGCCTGCTCCGCTTCGGCAGGGGTCGCATGAGGATAATCGGCAAGAATCTGATCGGCGTACTTGCCGAATGCCGCGTGGACTCGGGTCTCGAACTTCTCCGGCGTCATTCCGGTGAACTGCGCTCGAAACGGCCGGAAGGCCCCCTCGTTGGAATTCGTGCCGACGAGAATCGGTGTGTTGTTGACGCGACCGGAGTGGAAGCGCTGATACGCATCGGTCGGCAATATATAGCCGTCCTGCACCGGGTTGATGCTGAGGCCGGGCTGCGCCTTCAGGAGTGCCTCGGCCGGCAGTGCGCGTGCAGCGGCGATGTCCTGGGCCCCGAGCTTCGCGAGAAAAGCCTGACCCATGGCTTCGGCCGAACTCAGCGATGGAAACGGGGCCACGACGCTATAGCTCGCGTCCTCGGGCGGCGGCGGGGAGAGAGGCGCGCCGCCGCTCTCGGAGATGGCACGCTGAAAGAGCCCTTTGGCGGGCGGTGATACGGAGAGGATGCCAACGGACAGCGCGCCCGCGGACTCACCGAAGACCGTGACGCGCGAGGGGTCGCCGCCAAATCGGGCGATGTTGGCCTTGACCCACTTCAGGGCGGCCAACATGTCCTCGACGCCATAGTTGCCGGAGACATGATGGGGCGATTCGGCGTCGAGCTCGTGATCCGCGAGAAAGCCGAACACACCGAGCCGGTAATTGAGATTGACCAGCACGACTCCCTTCTGCGCGAAGTGTGTGCCGTCGTAGGCCGGCTGGCTCCCCGACCCTCCCATGAAGGAGCCGCCGTAGATCCAGACCATGACGGGCAGATGCGCATCTGCCGACTTCGCCGTCGTCCACACGTTCAGATAGAGGCAATCTTCACTGGGGACGGGGCCCGGCGGCGCTCCCGGTCGATTGAAGGTCCCCTGCATGCACTCGGCGCCGAAGTGATCTGCCTTCCTGACGCCTTCCCACGGCCGAACCGGCTGCGGGGCTCGCCAGCGCAAATCCCCCACGGGGGGCGCCGCGAAGGGGATGCCCTTGAAGGACGTGACTCCGTCGGTGGTGACGCCTTCAATGCGCCCGCCGGTGACCGAGACCGTGCCGATCTGGGCGATCGCGGGCTGCACACCCACCAACGTGACGGCGATGAGCGCCGCACCAATCCACACTTTGCGGGTTTCCGCTGACTTGTTCATCGTCTCCCCCGCACGGGCCTCGAGCCGCCCGCGCACTGTTACTTTAATTTCGACGCTTCAACGAGCGTTGCCGGAAGCGGGACGCGAATCTTACGTCCGGGCGGTTGGCCTCGCCACCGCATTCGACGCATCGGCCGCGGCGAATCGCCGTTACGCCGCAGGCACGATGCAGGCACAAGCGCAGCAGGCACAAGCGCAGGCAGCCGGGCGCAGTCAGCGGCGAAATTTCACAATAACGCAACGCAGCGGGAACCCTGCAGGCGAGAGGAAAAGGCATTCACCTCGCGCGCTGGCGGCAGCGCTGCCTGCGCCTGAAAGGCCCATGCCGCGGCGCCGGTGCCGTTTTGCAAACTCCCGGTAGACCACGTAGCAT
>Ga0335075_10010289_pt1 | contig 14212 bp, 9 predicted proteins | sample Lox_Sample_24_FD_206723 | JGI IMG/M metagenome (GOLD analysis project Ga0335075, IMG submission 206723) | Soil microbial communities from Loxahatchee National Wildlife Refuge, Florida, United States - Lox_Sample_2.4 | ecosystem: Environmental > Terrestrial > Soil > Wetlands | place: USA: Florida...
CATCGACGCGTCGTCGCTGTCGGCCGCGGACAAGCAGAAGATCTTCGAAGGCAACATCCGCCGCGTGTTTCCGAAAATGGGGTCAGACCCCATGCGCAAACTCGGTCCCTTCGACATCACCGCCGTCGGCTTCGGCTGCATGAACCTGTCGCACGCCTACGGTCCGCCGCAGCCGCGCGACGTCGCCGAACGCGTGCTCCGCCGCGCGCTCGATCTCGGCGTCACGCACTTCGACACCGCCGCGCTGTACGGTTTCGGTGCCAATGAAAAACTCGTCGGCGAGGTGCTGAAGAACCGCCCGGCCAACGTCATCGTCGCCAGCAAGTGCGGTCTCTTCGGCCGCGACGGCAAACGCGTCATCGACGGCAGTCCGGCGGCCATCCGCGAGATCTGCGAACAGTCTTTGCAAAATCTGCAAACCGATTGCATCGATCTCTACACGCTGCATCGCTGGGACCGTCGCGTGCCCATCGAGGACTCCATCGGCGCGCTGGTCGACCTCAAGACCGCCGGAAAGATCCGCACGATCGGCCTCTCCGAAGTCGGCGCTGCGACCCTGCGCCGCGCGCACGCGGTCCATCCGATCGCCGCCGTGCAATCCGAATACTCGCTGTGGACGCGCAATCCCGAGATCGCCGTGCTCGAGGAGACGCGCCGCCTCGGCATCACGTTCGTCGCGTTCAGCCCGCTGGGCCGCGGGTTCCTCACCGGCGGCATGCGCAGCCCGGCCGACCTCGTCGACGGCGACATCCGCCGCACGATGCCGCGCTTCCAGGCCCCCAACTTCGAACACAACCTGGACATCCTCGCGCCGCTCGACGCCATCGCTGGCGAAACGGGCTGCTCGCGCGCCCAGCTGGCCCTGGCCTGGGTGCTCGCGAAAGCCCCCCACGTCGTCGTGATTCCGGGCACCACGCAGGAGGCCCACCTGGTCGAAAACTGTGGTGCAGACGCGATTCGTCTGCCCGCCGCAACGGTCGCCCGGCTGGACGCGCTGATGGCCCCCGGGAAGGTCGCAGGAGAGCGGTATCCACCTGCGACGCAGGTCGAAAATGACACCGAAAATTACTCGTCTTAGCGCTTGAATCGTATAGGCTTGCGGGCCTATGACAAATCCCGCCGACGCCCCCGAAACGACCCCTCAAAAAGACACTTCCCGCGCCGATGCGCGCAAGACCGTCCGCGTGGTCATGCAGGAATATCTGCGCCGCGATTCGGTCGTTCCCGTGCTGCGCCTGCTGATCGATCTCGCGTTCCTCGGCGCGTGCATCGCCGGCGCCTGCTTCTTCACGACCTGGTGGGCGAAGTCGCTCATGGTCATCCCCGCGTCCATCGCCATCGCCCGCCTGTTCGTCATCGGGCACGACGCCTGCCACGGCAGCTACACGCGCCACGACTGGCTGAACAAGGTCGTCGGCCGCATCGCCTTCCTCCCGTCGCTCACGCCGTTCTCGCTCTGGGACGTCGGCCACAACGTCGCGCACCACGGCTTCACGAACCTCAAGGGTCGCGACCAGGTCTGGGTGCCGATGTCGGCGGAGGAGTGGCAGAACGCGTCGAAGACGCGCCGCTTGCTCGAACGCATCTATCGCTCCGGCTTCGGCCAGGGCCTCTACTACCTCATCGAGATGTGGTGGAAGAAGCTGATCCTCCCGACCAAGAAACACGTCGGCGTCAGCCGCGCGATCTTCTGGTGGGACAACGCGCTGGTGCTGGGCGTCGGCGCGGTGTGGATCACGGCGCTGGTGTTGTGGGCCGTCAAGGGCGGTCACTCGGTCACGTGGACGCTGCTCGCCGGCTTCGTGCTGCCGTTCCTCGCGTTCAACGGGATCATGGGTTTCGTGATCTACGTGCAGCACACGCATCCGGACGTCGCCTGGTTCGACAAGCGCGACGAATGGCAGAAGCGCCTCGGCTTCATCACCACCACGATCAACGTCGTCGTGCCGAAGCGCATGGGCCAGATCCTGCACGACATCCTCGAGCATGGCGCGCACCACGTGAACACCGGCGTGCCGCTGTATCGCCTGCGTGCCGCGCAGCAGGCGCTGAAGACCGCGGTGCCGAACCTGGCGCGCGTGTACGTGCTCACGTGGAAGCGTTACTGGGCGACGGTGCGGACGTGCAAGCTGTACGACTACGCCAACCACCAGTGGCTGGACTTCAAGGGCCGCGTCACGGCGGCGCCGCTGTTCCCCGAGGTGGCTCCCGCGTCCTGACGCGCTTTCGCGCGGTTTCGAACCGGACGGCGCCCCCTCGAAAGACGGGGCGCCGTTTTCTTTTCCGCGTCTAACTCTCTCTGGCGATCTTTACGATCAGCTCGCGCAGCCACGTGTGCGCGGGATCCGGTTCGTGCCGCTTGTGCCAGAGCAACACTTCCTGCGTGCGCGGCACCTCGAACGGCAGCGGCAGTAGTTTGATCGGCAGCCCGGGCAGGAAGATCTGCGCGACGCGTTCGGGCAGCGTCGCCGCCAGGTTCGAGCCGGGCAGCGCGAGCGGCAGCTGCAGCAGGCTGGGCAGCGTCATGTGGATGCGGATGTCGATGCCGAGCAGATGACGGACCAGCTGGTCCGCCGAGCCCTGGTAACCGCCCGGGCGGCCGAACATGTGTTTGAGTCCGACGTACTGCTCCAGCGACAGCGAATCGCCCGGCACGTGCGGGTTGTCCGCGCCCACCGCGCAGACCCACTTCACCGCGCGCAACGGCGTCGAGCGGATGTTGTCGGGATAGGCGCGCAGGTCGAACATGTGCAGGCTCTCGAGGCACAGGCACAGGTCCGCTTCGCCGTATTCGAGCCGCGACAACGCCGCCGGCGAGATCATCTCGATGTGCAGATCGAGCTCCGGCGCCTCGTTCGACAGCGTCCGCAACAGCGCCGGCAACACGCCCGGCACCGCTTCCTCGGACATGATCACCGTGAACTCGCGGCGCGCGGTCATCGGGTCGAACGTCGGCTGCGTGCCGAGCATCACCTGGATGCGGATCAGCGCCTCGCGCACCGGCTCGACCAGCGACGCGGCGCGCGGGGTGAGGTCGAGCTCGCGGCCGACTCTAACCAGCAGCGGATCGTTGAAGTACTCGCGTAGTTTGTGCAGCGCTGCGCTCATCGCGGGTTGTGAGACGAACACGCGCTCGGCGGCGCGCGTCACGTTCTTCTCGCGCAGCAGTGCGTCGAGAGCGATGAGCAGGTTGAGGTCGAAGCGGTTGAGTTGCATGGCGGCACGATCATAGCGGACTCGCGGCGCGGCTCAGGGATTTCCCGAACAGTCGATGGCGCGTTCCGCGTTGGTGGAGTCCCGCCGCAGCCGTTGCGATGTGATGAATGAGAGAGGGGAACTGCGGCGCCGACGGCGTCGGGACCGCGCGCTCCCATGGGATGCCAATCAACCTGGCCAGGGAGTTCGCCATGAACCATCCAAAAGAAAAACCCGCTTTCCCGACTCGATTCACGTGGCTGGTCGCCGGCGCCTGCTGTGGCGCCGCCTCGCTACCCGCGGCGGCGCAGAACGCCACGCCCGCGGCCGCCGAAGGTCTCGAAGAAGTCATCGTCACCGCGCGCTTCAAGGCGGAGAAACTGCAGGAGACGCCCATCGCGATCACGGCCATCACGGCCGGCGATCTCGCCGAGCGCGGCATGCAGAATTCCTACGAGATCGCGTACACCGTGCCGAACGCCTCGCTGCGGCCGGCGCAGGCCGCGTTCGGCGCGTCGATGAGCGCGTACATCCGCGGCGTCGGTCAATACGACTTCCTGCCGGAGTTCGAGCCCGGCGTGGCTATCTACTTCGACGATGTACTGCACCCGGTCACGTTCGCGTCGAGCGTCGACCTGATGGACCTGGAGCGCGTCGAGGTGCTGCGCGGTCCGCAGGGCACGTTGTTCGGCCGCGGGTCGATCGGCGGCGCCATCCGCTACATCAGCAAGGCGCCCGAGGGCAGCGATTCGGGCAACATCTCCGTGACCTACGGCGACTTCAACCGGATCGACGTGCGCGCCAGCTACGACTTCAAGCTGAGCGACACCGTGTTCGCCCGCGTCACCGGCGTCGCCAAGAAGCGCGACGGCTACCAGACGGTCTACGACTTCGCCTGCAAGAACCCGCTGCTGGCCGGCTACGGTGACGGTCTCGCCGCCGACGGCGCCGATGCGGACACGCTGCCGGACGTCGTCGCCGCGGGCAGCGCCGCCGACAACGCGTTCGCGATCCCGCGCCGCACGCGCAACCGCGAGGCGGATTGCAAGATCGGCACGCAGGGCGGGCAGGACGTCACGGGTGCACGTGCCGCGTTGCGCTTCGCGCCCAACGACAAGTTCGACCTGACGTTTACGGCCGAATACATCAACGACAACTCCGAGGCGCGCGCCGACACGCTGGTGCATATCGGGCGAGTTCCAACCACCTCATCGTCTCCCTTCGCCGGCCAGATGCCGCCGCCGTTTGGTTCCTGGAGCAATGTGCAGGTCGCGCGCACGGGTATACCTTTCGACAACCGCTTCGTGCCGGACAGCCCGTACGTCAGCTACGCCACCTACCAAGACCCGGTCACCGGCTTCACGACAGATCCAAAGACCTCGTTCGAGCAGAAGGCGTTGAGCGCCAAGGCGGTCAACCGCTTCAGCGACTCGATGCAGCTCGAAGTCATCGGCTCTTACGCGAAGTTCACTGGCGCGTTCGCGACCGACACGGATCAGACGCCGTACAGCGTGCAGCTGGTTGACGGCATCCAGCTGGTCGACACGAAATCCCTCGAAGCGCGCCTGTCAGGCACGATCACGGACAAGTTTGACTGGACCGCCGGTGCTTACTACTACGAGGGTGAATTCACGAACTCGCAGCAGGTCAGCATCCCGGCGTTCGTGCCAAACGCGCTGCTGGTCAACGGCAAGAACACGACGAGTTCGACGAACCTGTCCGGTTTCGCGCACGGCGTGTTCCATCTCAACGACAAGCTGTCGCTGACCGCCGGCCTGCGTTACTCCACGGACGAGAAGGACGAACAGTTCGACAACTCCATCGTCATCACGTCGCTGGACACGGATACCAATCACTTCGACTGGAAAGCGGGCATCGACTACAAGCTGACGGACGGCCTGATGGCGTACGCGTCGGCGTCGACCAGTTACCGGCCGCAGGCGTTCAACCCGCGGCCGTTCCAGGTCACGCAGTTCGTGCCGGTCGATGGCGAGGAAGCGACGTCGTACGAGCTCGGCTTCAAGAGCGACTTCGCGGACAACCGCGTGCGCGTGAACCTGGCGGCGTTCTACGTCGACTACAACCAGCGCATCCTGCCGGTCGGCGGCACGGAGTGCCTGGCGAACTCGCAGGGCGTTTACACGGGTCTCGTGCCCGCGGGTACTCCGGGCGCATTGACAGACTCTCTCGGCCAGACCTGCACGGCGACGACCTCGCGCACCTACTACAACAACATCCCCGCGACGATCCAGGGCGCGGAGCTCGAGGTGCAGTTCGCGCCGGTCGAAGGCATGACCATCAGCGCGCAGTACGGCTACACGGATTTCCAGGGCGACGAATTCGACAACCCGGGCCTGCTCGGCAATCCGAACGTCACGCAGATCACCAGCGACAATCCGATCTACGTGCCGCGCGACAACTACAGCATGTCGTTCGCGTACAAGTTCAAGATCGGTGAAGGCAGCAGCCTCACGCCGCGCCTCGACTACTACGGGCAGAGCCAGATCTGCACGGGCATCCGCACCAACATCTCGGTCACGCAGATCGACACGACCGAAGACCAGGCCTGCTCGCGCGCCTACGAGCTGCTGAACGCGCGTCTCGAGTGGTCGAGCCCCGAGGACACCTGGAAGTTCGCCGTCGGCGCGACCAACCTCACCGACGAGGAGTACTACCTCAACAAGTTCGACCTCTCCGCCTTCGGCCAGCCGACGGTGGAAGGCCAGCCGGGCGCGCCGCGCGAGTGGTACGTGCAGTTCACGCGCAACTTCAATTGACGTAGAAGATCCGGGTCGGAAACGGGAGGCGCGTCCGGCAACGGGCGCGCCTCTTTGTTTGCCGGCCCTCTCTCGAGGAGAACGCGATGCAGGACCTGAAGGACAAGGTGGGCTTCGTCACGGGCGGCGCCAGCGGCATCGGCCTCGGCATCGCGAAGGCGATGGTGGAGGCGGGCATGAAGGTTGTGATCGCCGACGTGCGCGAAGATCACCTGAAGGACGCGAAGGCCTGGTTCAGCGCGCAGAAGAAGAGCCGGCGCGTGCGCTGCGTGAAGCTCGACGTGACGAACCGGCGCGCGTACGCGCGCGCGGCGGACAAGGCGGAATCGTCGTTCGGGAAGATCCACGTACTGGTCAACAATGCCGGCCTCGGATTGCTGGGCTCGATCGACAAGACGAAGTTCGACGACTGGGACTGGGGACTGGGCGTGATGATAGGCGGCGTCGTGAACGGCATCCTCACGGTGTTGCCACGCATGCGCGCGCACGGCGAGGGCGGGCACATCGTGAACACGTCGTCGATGGCGGCGCTGATCCCGATCCCGAACTGCGCCATCTACATCACGGCGAAGGCGGCGATGGTCGGGCTCAGCGAGTGCCTGGCGGGAGAGCTGGCGCCGGCGAAGATCGGTGTGTCGGCGTTCTGCCCGGGGCCGGTCCAGAGCAACATCCGCGAGCTCGGCAAGCTGCGGCCGGACAAGTTCAAGAAGGACAGCGGGCTCGAGGAGTTCGAGAAACAGCTGGCCACGCGGCCGACCAGCGATGTGTGGATGGACCCGCTGGAGTGCGGCCGGCGCGTGGTGCGCGGGATCCAGCGCAACGATCTGTACATCTTCACGCACCCGGAGTTCCGGGACGGCGCGAAGGAACGTTGCGACAAGATCCTCGCGTCGTTCCCGGAGGAGCCGATCAATCAGCCGCGCGCGGAGGCGATCAGCTTCCTGCTGTCGAATCCGATCTTCCGGTGAGGGTGGTTGGAGGAGAGGTGGTGTCAGAGAGGGGAAACAGGGATAAATTCTGACGATATCGCCGCGTGCCGCGCGCCGACAGTTATCCCTGTTTCCCCTCTCTGACACCGCCTCTAGTAGCATGCCCGCCATGCGAACCCTCCCGCGCCTCGCGCTCTTCGCCCTCGTCGCCGCCGCCACGGCGAACGCTGCCACCGTCGTCGACAACGCCGCCCTCAACGACACCGTCGACGGCCGCAACTGGGCCGCCTACGGCCGCACTTTCGACGAGTCGCACTACAGCCCGCTGACCGACATCAACCGCGACACCGTCCCGCGGCTGAACCTCGCCTGGACGCTCGATCTCGACATCACGAATCCCATCTCCACGCCGCTGGCCGTCGACGGCGTGCTCTACGTCGCCGCCGGCTACAGCTTCGTGCACGCCGTCGACGCGAAGTCCGGCAAGCTGCTGTGGCGATACGACCCCGAGGTCGCCAAGGTCGTCGGCAAGAAACTGCGCACCGGCTGGGGCGTGCGCGGCCTCGCGTACTGGAAGGGCCGCCTGTTCGTCGGCACGCACGATGGTCGACTGATCGCGCTGGACGCAAAGAAAGGCACGCCGGTGTGGAGCGTGCAGACCGTCCCCACCGACGACGGCTCGTTCATCTCCGGCCCGCCGCGCGTGTTCAACGACAAGGTGTTGATCGGCTTCGGCGGCGGCGACTTCGGCGCCGTCCGCGGCTACGTCACCGCCTACGACACCAGCACCGGCAAACAACTGTGGCGCTGGTACACGGTGCCCGGCGATCCGGCGAAGGGTTTCGAAAATCCCGCGATGGAAGCCGCCGCGAAGACGTGGACGGGCGAGTGGTGGAAATACGGCGGTGGCGGCACGGTCTGGAACGCCATGACCTACGACCCCGAGCTCAACCGCGTCTACATCGGGACGGGCAACGGCGGTCCCTGGAACTGGAAGATCCGCTCGCCCGGCGGCGGCGACAATCTCTACCTGTGTTCCGTCGTCGCGCTGAACGCCGACACCGGCGAATACGTCTGGCACTACCAGACCACGCCCGGCGACTCGTGGGACTACAACTCCGCGATGGACATGACGCTGGCGACGCTGACCATCGGCGGCTCCCCGCGCAAGGTCATCCTGCACGCGCCGAAGAACGGCTTCTTCTACGTCATCGACCGAACCACCGGCAAACTGCTCTCCGCCGAGAAGTTAGGCACCGTCACCTGGGCCGAGAAGGTGGACCTGGCCACCGGCCGTCCCGTCGTGGCGAAGAACGCGCGCTACGAGAACGGTCCGGTCACGTTGTGGCCCAGCTTCCAGGGCGTGCACAACCTCTACCCTCAGTCGTTCAGCCCTCGCACGGGCCTCGTCTACGTGCCGACCATCGAGATGTCCGCGCAGTTCGGCGGCGACGTCGACCCGAAGAACTGGCACCCGCTGCCATCGTCGATCCAGTACACGGGCTTCCCGTTCGCCGATGGCGACGTGCCGGCCGACGCCGGCAAGAGTTTCCTCGTCGCCTGGGACCCGGTGAAGCAGCGCGCGAACTGGCAGCAGCCGACGCCCGGTCCGCACAACGGCGGCACGCTGGCGACCGGCGGCGACCTCGTGTTCCAGGGTCAGGCCGACGGCTACATCATGGGCTACGACGCGAACAGCGGCCGGCGCCTGTGGCAGTTCTACGCGGCGACGGCCGCGCTCGGCACGCCGATCACCTATGTCGCCGGCGGCAAGCAATACCTGTCCATCCTCGCGGGCCCGATGCACGGCGCACCCGGCGGTTTCGGCTCGTCGGCGGCGCGCTTCGGCTGGGATCCGAAGATCCATCCGCGCCGCCTGCTGACGTTCGTGCTCGACGGCCAGGCCAAACTACCCGCGACGCCGCCGCCGCATTTTGCGACACCGCTCGACGGCACGGAGATGAACGTCGACCCGGCGCTGGTGCAGGAGGGCATCCAGCAATGGTCGCGTTGCCAGCTCTGCCACGGACCGGGCGCCGTCGCCGGCGGCACGGCGCCGGACCTGCGCGCCTCGCAGATCCCGCTGGGCGCGGCGTCGTTCGCGACCGTCGTGCGCGGCGGTCTCGAGACCCGCGGCATGCCGGCCTTCGCCGAGCTGTCCGACCGCGAGCTCGACGCGCTGCGTCACTACATCCGTTACCGCGCGCGGCTCGTCACGCGTCCGAACGGCGTGGCGCCGCCGCCGCCCGCGGCGCCGGTCGCCAGGCCCGACGAAGCGAAGAAAGAGGAAGACGCGCCGCGCCCGCCGGGCTCCCTCGAATCGACGAAGCCGCGCGAGTAGATGGACCTCGACGGCCGCACCGCGTTCATCACCGGCGGCTCGAGCGGCATCGGTCTCGGCATCGCGCGCGCCTGCCTCGGCGCGGGGATGAAGGTCGCCTTCACCTGGCGCCGTGCGGCGCATCGCGACGAGGCGCTGGCGGAGCTCGGCGCGGACCCTGCGCGGGTGCTCGCACTCGAACTAGACGTCACCGACCGCCACGGTTTCACGCGCGTGGCCGACGAAGTCGAACGAGCCTTCGGTCCCGTCCACCTGCTGGTCTGCAACGCCGGCATCGGCATCCGCGCCGGCGCGGCGGAAGCGACCGTCAACGACTGGGACTGGGGCCTGGGCGTGAATCTCGGCGGCGTCGTCAATGCCGTCACCACGTTCCTGCCGCGGCTGCGTGCCAACGCGCCGTCCGCAAACGGCCAGCGCGCACACCTCGTCGCCACCGCGTCCACCTCCGGCCTCGTCGCCGGCGGCCGCACCGGCGTCTACACGACGGCCAAGTTCGCCGTCGTCGGGATGATGGAATCCCTGCGCGAGGAGCTCGAGCCCGAGAGCATCGGCGTCTCGGTGTTCTGTCCCGGGTTCGTGCGCTCGAACCTGCTCGAGACGGAGCGCCTGCGTCCGGCAGCGCTGGTCGACGACCTCGCGAAACCGAGCACGACGCCGCCGACCGCGGCCGAGGAAGCCATGCTGCGCAAGTTCATGGCGGTCGCGATGGATCCGTTCGAGGCCGGCCAGCGCCTGCTCGATGGCGTGCGCCGCAACGACCTCTACATCCTCACGCATCCCGAATTCGCGGCGGCCATCCGCGAGCGCGGCGAGGCGCTGCTGGCGTCCGTCCCCGACGGCACCGCGCCGAGCGCGCGTGCCGCGCTGGCGCGCCGCCAGCTCACCGATCTCTACGCGCGCGAGCGCGACCGCCGCCGGGAGCCCCGATGAAACCGAAGACACCGCCGCCCGAAGCCAGCGATCCGCACCTCGCGCAGGCGCGCCAGGTCACGCTGTTCGTCTATGTCATGCACGCCCTGGCGTCGACCACGGCCGTGACGTTCTTCGTCGCGATCTTCGTGAACTACTCGCGGCGCGACCGCGTCGCCGGCACCCTCTACCAGAGCCACTTCGACTGGCAGATCCGCACGTTCTGGTGGTGCCTGGCGTATTCGATCGTCGGTTGTGCGCTGGCGATTTGGGGCCTGGTGCGGGCGTCCGGCGACTGGCGCACCGGCGGCGGCGCGTGGCTGATCTTCATCGGCCTGCTGATCCTGTTGATCAACCTCTGCTGGCACCTGTACCGCGTGATCCGCGGTCTCATGCGCTGGAGCGACCGACAGGCGTTCTGATCACGGACGCCTAACTGATTCATTTCCGCCATTCCATTTCGCGGATAGTCGATAACAAAATGGGATCCCGTCGAGACGGACGGGATCCAGTCCCAACACCATTGCGCCCCATGAGTACCCAGATGGCCGAAGCGGTGGTTCGGCTGCGCGAAATGATCCTGAACGGCAAGCTCGCGCCGGCCCAGCGCGTGGCCGAGGCGCCGCTCGCGGATCTCCTCGGCGTGTCGCGCACGCCGGTGCGGCAGGCGCTGCCGCTGCTCGCGCAGGAAGGCCTGCTGGTGGAGAACGAAACCCGCGGCTACATGGTCCGCGCCTTCACGGCCGACGAGATCACCGACGCCATCGACGTGCGCGGCGCGCTCGAAGCGCTGGCCGCGCAACGCATCGCGGAGAACGGCCTGTCGAAGGCGCTGGCGCGCGACCTGCACGACTGTCTCGAGGAAGGCGATGCGCTGCTGCGCAAGCGTTCCATCGAAGAGGGCGACGAGGCGGCGTACGCCGAGATGAACGAGCGCTTCCACGGCCTGATCCTGGCCGGGGCCGACAGCGCCATCTTCAATGCCGCCTACGAGCGCAACAGCCGCGTGCCCTTCGCCGGGCCGCAGGCGCTGGCGTTCGATCGCCGGCAGCTCGAGCAGATGTTCGACCGGCTGCACTACGCGCATTGCCAGCACCACGCGATCGTCGATGCGCTGGAAGCGGGGCAGGTCGGACGCGTCGATGCGCTCATGCGCGAGCACGCGCATGGGGTCAAGGAGAGTCTCAACCTGGTGGGATTTCACGTGGCGTCCGGCGACGCCGTGCAGAGGTTCACCGTCGTGCGTTAACGGGTCGATTGTTCCGGGGGGAACGAATGTACAAGAAATCGAAAATTTCGTTGGCCGTGGTCGCTGCACTCGGTGCCGCCGCCGCCCAGGCCCAGCAGGCCGACCAGGCCGAAGGTCTCGAAGAGGTGATCGTCACCGCGCAGTTCCGCAACGAGAACCTGCAGGAGACGCCGCTGGCCATCACCGCGATCACGGGCGACATGCTCGAGGCGCGCAGCCAGACGAGCATCTACGAGGTCGCGGCCCAGGCGCCGAACGTGTTCCTCGCGCCGCAAGCGCAGGCGAACGGCTCGGGCCTCATCGCGTACATCCGCGGCGTCGGCCAGACGGACTTCAATTTCGCGCTGGAACCCGGCGTGGGCCTGTACGTCGACGACGTGTACTACTCGACGCTGACGGGCTCGCTGCTCGACCTGCTCGATCTCGAGCGCGTCGAAGTGCTGCGCGGTCCGCAGGGCACGCTCGCGGGACGCAACTCGATCGGCGGCGCCATCAAGCTCTTCTCGCGCAAGGCCGAGGGCCACGGCGGCAACGTGTCGCTGACCTACGGTTCCTACAACCGCATCGATGCGCGCGCCTCGGGTGACTTCACCGTCGTGCCCGACAAGCTGTTCGTGCGCGTCGCGGGCGTGACGAAGAACCGCGACGGCTACGTCGATCGCATGGACTACGGCTGCACGCACCCGGGCTCGGGCGTGCCGACGCTCAAGCTCTCCGACGGTTGCCGCCTCGGCACGCTGGGCGGCATTTCGTACACGGCCGGCCGCCTCAACCTGCGTTGGCTGGCCTCGGACAACGTCGAGCTCAACGTGATCGCGGACGCCACCAACGACAGCTCGGAAGCGGGCGCCGACGTCCTGCGCCGCGCCGTGCAGACGCTGCCGAGCACGGACCCGCGTTACGTCTGGGCCGATGACGGCAACCCGGCGACGACGCCGACCGTGCCGCTCGATTGCCGCTTCGTGCCGTACGGCCAGTACAGCTGCGATCCCAACCGGCCGAACGATCCGTACCTGAGCTATGCGACGTTCGTCGATTCGACCGCGCCCACCAACCAGCGGCCCTTCAAGCCGAACATCGTGCCGGTAGTGCAGCAGCTGGATCAGTACGGACTGTCGGCCAATCTCGACATCAAGCTCTCCGACTCCTTCGCGTTGAAGTCGATCTCGGCCTGGCGCAAGTACGATTCGAGCTGGGCGCAGGACGTGGACAATTCGCCCGCGGCCAGCCAGCAGCTCCTGCAGACGCTGACGCACTGGCAGTGGAGCCAGGAGTTGCGCCTGAACGGTTCGTTCGGTGACAACTTCGACTTCACGGTCGGCGGTTTCTACTTCAAGCAGGACGGCACGCTGAAGGCGCGCGTCGACCTGAACTACGCCGGCATCGACTTCGTGCACGGTCCGGATCCGACGCCGTCGGATTCGCAGGCGGCGTTCGTGCACAGCACGTTCCATCTCTCGGACAAGCTCGACCTGTCCGCGGGTGCGCGCTACACCAAGGACAACAAGGACTACGTCTATCACCGCCACAACCCGGATGGCACGCTGCCGACACCGCCGACGGGCTTCCCGTTCGCGCCGACGCAGCCGCCGAACGCGGTGCTGGCGGGGCTCGACGGCACCGGGGCGAGCTTCTCGTCCAACCAGTTCGACTGGCGTGTGGCGCTCGATTACCAGTGGACCGACAAGTTCATGACGTACGTGCAGGCGTCGACCGGCTACAAGGGCGGCGGCATCAATCCGCGGCCGTTCTACGTCAGCCAGGAAATGTCGTTCGATCCCGAGACGCTCACGACCTACGAGGTGGGCTTCAAGTCCGACTTCGCGGACAACCGCGTGCGACTCAACGTTGCCGCGTTCTTCAACAAGTACGAAGACATCATCCTGCGTCTCAACAACTGCCTGAGCTCGCCGCCGGGACAGCAGCTGCCTTGCCAGCTGCCGGCCAACGTCGGCTCGGCGGATGTGAAGGGCGTCGAGGTCGAATCCAACGTGCTGCTCGGCGGCGGATTCTCCGTCGATCTCGCCGCGAGTTATCTCGACTTCAAGTACACCGACACGAGCCTCGCGCAGACCGGCATCCCGACGTCGTACGTCACGCCGTTCACGCCCGAGAAGAAGGCCTCGGTCGGATTGCAGTGGGAGCGCAAGCTCGCGGGCGGCAGCACCTTCCACATGCGCGGCGACTGGTCGTACCAGTCGATGGTGTACGGCGACGCGTTCAACAATCCGTACAACCGCATTCCCGCGTACGGACTCGGCAATCTGCGCGTCGGCTGGAAGGGCGCGGCGGAGGAGTGGGAGACGTCGGTGGAATTGCTGAACGTCACCGACCGGCTCTACTACCTCGCGACGAACGACTACTCGGCCTCGGCCGGCACGTCGAGTTATTCGCCGGGACTGCCGCGCACGTGGGCGCTGACGGTGAAGCGCACGTTCGACTGATCCGCGGTCGACCGAACAAACAAGAAGGTGGAAACGGAAGGGGGCGGCCACGAGCCGCCCCTTTTCGTTATGATCGCCCGGGCCAAACCTGGGAGGGTCCTCAATGGCAACCGAAGAACAGAGCAAGAGCATCACGCAGGTCATCTACGGGCTCTATGCCGCCTCGCTCGTCGTCGGCATCACGAGCATCGTCGCGATCATCCTCAACTACGTGAAGAAGGATGACGTCGTCGGCACGCTGTACGAGAGCCACTTCCGCTGGCAGATCCGCACCTTCTGGTTCGGGCTGCTGTGGTCGGTGATCGGCATCATCCTGACCATGGTCGTCGTCGGCATCTTCGTGCTGATCGGGGCCGGCATCTGGTTCA
>Ga0335075_10010290_pt1 | contig 14210 bp, 11 predicted proteins | sample Lox_Sample_24_FD_206723 | JGI IMG/M metagenome (GOLD analysis project Ga0335075, IMG submission 206723) | Soil microbial communities from Loxahatchee National Wildlife Refuge, Florida, United States - Lox_Sample_2.4 | ecosystem: Environmental > Terrestrial > Soil > Wetlands | place: USA...
GCCCCGATCTCATCACGGGAACCGGCGCCGCTTACCGCGACTCACTGCGCGTCGATGCAGCCGAGCTCGCGCGCCAGCGTGAACGCGAGATCGACTTGGCAAAGATATTGGCTCGTCTCTACGAGCGCTACTGCGAACGCTTGCGCACGCAACGCTGCCACACCCCAGCGGACGCGCTCGATGCCGGGACGCACCTCTTGCGCGCCGACGTTTCGCTTGCCGGCGCAGTCAAGGAACGCTATCCCTATGCATGCATCGACGACGCGCAAGATCTCACCGGCGGCGAACTCTCCTTTCTCGAGGCACTTTACGGCGGCGAGTTGCGCGGCGTGACGCTCGCGGGGGACGCCGCGCAGTCCACCTGCACCTTTGCCGGCGCGCGCGGACAGCGAACGCTGGCCCAGGCGGCGGTTCGCTTCACCTTGGAACGACAGCATCGCTGCGCTCCGGCGATTCTCCAAGTCGCGCGCCGCGTCATCGATGTCCGGGCAAACGGAACGGCCGTTCCGCAAGCCGTCTCGCTCTACCGTGCGACGACCGTGCAAGACGAAGCCGACTTCGTCGCCGACAACGTCGCCGCGGCAATTGCCGGCGGCACGGCGCCCCAGCGCATCGCGTTGATCGCACGTAGCGTCCGCTGCATGGGCGACTACCTGCAGGCCTTGCTCGCGCGCAACGTGCCACTCGATATCGCCGGTGATGCGAACCTCTACGATTTTCCCGTCGTGCAAGATGCGCTAGCGGCACTCTGGTCGGTTGCTGATCCCTATCGCCACGATTGGCTTTTGCACACACTCGAAGCTCCGTGGCTTGCCCTCAGTGACGCGAGCATTGCGTTGCTCTGCGGTGAACCGAGCAGCCCACAGGCGCAGCTTTTCGAACTCCCGGGGGGTGAGAGCGACCCCGCGCGCGCGCGTTGGGATCGGCACCGCGATTTGCGTCTCGGACGCAACGTCACCCGAGGCGACCGCGACGCCGACTTGCCGGCGGAGACACGCGAACGGATCGTCGCCTTTCGCGCAGCGCGCGAGCGGTGGGAAGCATTCGAACGCAAACTCGATCTGGTCGAGCTCGCGCGCCTGATCGTCGGTGAGACGGTCCTTGCGACGCGCAGCGAAGGCGACGGCGCGCAACGTTTCAACGACGCACTGATCGCGCGGCTCATCGACGACGTCGCCGCCTTCACGGCCCGCGAACCGCTCGGCTCGCTGCACGACTACCTGCACTACGTCGAGCGCGTCGCCGAAACCGACGAAGACCTTCTCACGCTTCGTCCACGCCGTACCGACAGCGTCAGCGTCCTCTCGGTGGAGGCTGCCAAAGGACGCCAATTCGAAGACGTCTTCTTGGTGGACGCGCGCGCCTCGGGTTTTCCGCGCTACTATGTCCCCGACGCATTTCTCTTCTATCCGTCGCTCGGAATCATCGCCAAGGAAAACGTCGGCGAAGGCGCGCGCTCCGCGCGAACCGCGAAATTCACCTACGCGATGTACAAATTCAAGACGCGCGAGCGCTACGTCGAGGAAGAACGCCGCGCATTCGCTTGCGCCGCCACCCGCGCCTCGGAACGCCTCTGGATCAGCGCCTCCGGGCGCCCCACACGCGGCGCCGCCGCCCCGGAGCTTCTCGAAGAGCTGCGAGGCGCCGGGCTTCCGGGCGTTCGGGATGTGACCCACACCTGGAGGCCGACCCGCGCGCGGGTGACGGCCGCGATCTTTTCGAATTGAACGCCGTTGAGGGTGCGTAACGACCTGCCTATGAGGCCGGGGGCGCCATGAGACTCGACACCTCAACCGATCCGCAAGTCGGCTTCCGTCCGCCTGGTTCGCTCGGCCCAGATGCGCTCGCGCCGTACGACGGTCACTTCGGTCCTCGCCAAGCCGCGCATCTCTTGCGCCGCGCGGGCTTCGGCCCGACACCAGCTGAGGTGATCGACTTCACCGCCCTCGGAATGCAAGCCGCGGTCGAGAGACTGTTGCATCCGGCCGAACCGGACCTCGATTTTCCCGACTATCCGGATACACAGATGCTCTTCGATCCCAAAACACGGACGCGCGCCGCGCAGATGTGGTGGCTCGATCGCATCCTGCGCACGAGACACCCGCTCATCGAGAAGATGACGCTCTTCTGGCATGGGCACTTTGCTACGAGCATCCGCAAAGTGCCCGCTGCACTCATGGTCGAGCAGATCGATCTCTTCCGTTCACAGGCGCTCGGTAATTTCGGTACGCTGCTACTGAGCGTCTCGCGCGATCCGGCGATGCTGGTATGGCTCGACAACCGCGCGAACTACAAAGCCCACCCGAACGAGAACTATGCGCGCGAAGTGATGGAGCTCTTCTCGCTGGGGCTAGGCAACTACACCGAAGACGACGTCAAAAACGCCGCTCGCGCTTTCACCGGCTGGACCTTGGACAAAGACCAGCACTTCATCTTCCGCCCCGCCGCGCACGACGACGACGGCAAGACCTTTCTCGGGCATACGGGTGACTTCGACGGGGCCGACATCGTCGACATCATCGTCGAGCAGCCGATCCATCAGCGCTTCCTCTGCCGCAAATTGCTCGAGTTCTTCGTCTATTCCGATCCCGAGCCCGAGCTGACCGAAGGGCTCGCGCAAGTCTACGCCCTCTCCGGGTACGATATCGCGCGCGTCGTCGGGACGATCATCCGCTCGAACGTCTTCTACTCGTCACGCGCCTATCGCGCCATTCCGAAAAGCCCTATCGAGTACTCGATCGGACTCTACCGCTACCTCGGCATCCCCACTATTCCGCCAGACACGATTTCGTGGTTACAGCGCATGGGTCAAGAGCCGATGGCGCCGCCGAGCGTCAAAGGGTGGGACGGGGGACCAACCTGGATCAGCACCGCAACACTCCTCGCGCGCTTCAATTTGGTCAACAAACTGGTACACGTAACACCACCCAAAACACCTACCCCTCCAGCGATGCTCGCCGGTACGATGATGGAGACAGCGCCAACGCCTGCGCCGGCGCCCGAACAGACGTGGCCGACGCTGACTCCCGATTCGCTAGTCGCCGCCGCCGGCGGAATCAACGGCCCGAGGATCCTCGAGCTCGTCGTCGCCGGCGCCGTGCAGGACGACGTCACCTCCGACGTGCGCGCGACCCTCATGGACTACCTCGACTCCAAGGACGCCTCGCTACCGGTTCCACTCGGCCCGGAAAACTATCAAGAAAAGATTCGCGGGCTTCTCTCCCTGGTACTCAATTTGCCGTCGAACCAACTCGACTAAAGGAAGTTCGATCCATGACGAACCGCCGGACATTCATCTCGAAGTCACTGGGGATCGCCGTCCTGGGCGGTACGATGCCGGCGGCGTTCTTGCGCACCGCGAGCGCCCAGGCCCTGGCCGCGCCCGGCTCGGCGGCCGACCCGTCCAATGTGCTCGTCGTCGTGCAGATGGGCGGCGGCAACGACGGTCTCAACACGGTCGTCCCCTACTCCGACGACGACTACCATCGCGTGCGTCCCACGATCGCCGTCAACGAGCAAAGCGTCTTGGTGCTGAGCGATCGCATCGGTCTCAACCCCGTAATGCCCGGACTCATGGAGCTCTATAAAGAAGGCCATCTCGCGATCATACAAGGCGTCGGCTATCCTAACCCCAATCGCTCGCACTTCGAGGCGACGCAGATTTGGGAGACGGCCTCGCCGGAGCGGCCGGTCGGAACGGGCTGGCTCGGCCGCTATCTCGACGAGGTCGTTCCGTCGAATGCGAGCGGCGCCGGTGTCTCACCCAACCTCTTTGCGGGCGTCACGCTCGGCGATACCGTGCCGACGGCGATGCTCGCGCAACACGTCGACGTCCCGGCGATCGGCGCGCTGAGCACCTTCAATTACAATACGGGCAAAGATACCGCATCGCGCAGCAGTGCAGGCGTTCTCTTCGACGGTGCAAGGCCGGGAGAGTCTCCCTACCTTGCGATGATCGAGGAGACCGCTCGCTATGCATACCACGGCGGGGATATCCTGCGTTCGAAGATCGCCGGCTACCAGCATTTGGTCACCTATCCAACGGACCCGTTTTCCGCGCAGTTGGCGCTCGCGGCCCAAATCATCGGCTCCAACCTCGGCACGCGGATCATCTTCGTCTCGATCGGGTCGTTCGACACCCACGCCGGTCAGCGAGCGCAGCAGGATCGCCTCCTCGGCTATCTCTCGCAGGGCCTTCTCGCCTTCTACCAAGACCTCGACGCACACGGGCTCGCCGGTCGCGTATTGACGATGACCTTCTCGGAGTTCGGGCGCCGCGTACAACAGAACGCGAGCAACGGTACCGATCACGGCACGGCCATGCCGCTCTTCGTACTCGGCGGCGGCGTGAAGGGCGCTGTCTACGGCGACCATCCCTCCCTCACCGATTTGGACGAGGGAGATCTCAAGTTCCAAACCGACTTCCGGACGGTCTATGCGACCGTTGTCGCTCGCTGGCTCGGTCAAAACCCGAGCGATGTGGTCGGCTCCGACTTCGGCACGATCGCATTCGTGTGAGCGGCCGACGATCTACCGGCGCCCTCGCGAGCTTGGCGATCCTGCGTCCGACACGGGTACGTCGCCAGCGTTTGCTATCCGGCACAACCGCACGAGGCACGGACGCACCCACAGACGAAGGCAAGCGCACCATGGCACCACGCGATCGCCAGCGTTTGCTCGACCGGGCTCTGGCATTACCCAACGCCCAGCCCAGCGATTTTTTCGGGGGCCGTAAGCCGCCCGCGGACGCTGCACCTCATCATCTCAAGGTCATCAAAGACACCGTCTTACGCGCGCGGCTTCTCGGCGCACATCTAGCCGAGGGTCTCCAATCACCAAAGGGACCGCAGAAGATCGCCTCGATCATTCGCGTCTATCCCGATTTCGATGCGCCCTCCCACAATGGAAGCAACGGCCGCGTCTCCGAACGCGCCGTCTCGGCGCGCAAGACTGCGCTGCCGACCGTCGAGGAGATGGAAGCCCTCATCACGCGCATTCGCGCCGTCGAGGGGCACGTCGCCCGGGAACTCAGCCTCACGATCGATCACGAGATCGAGCAGCTCAAACGGCGCGTCGCCGACGCGAAGCCGGAGCAACTCGACGAAGCCTATCGTGCGCTCGGGGCCGCGCTCGCCAAACGCCGCGATAGCAGCGCACACGTCCGTGAAGAGGCCTTCCGCCGTATCGAAGCCGACTCCGACTTCGCTCCCCGCGGGTATTTGCGGCTTCTCGGGCGCCCTTAACCCGAGAAGAGCGAGGTCTGGACGACCAGATCTTCGGTGAGTGAGGCGACGCGAACACCGATGAGCCGCACGGCGTGGCCGGCCAGATCGATGCGTTCCAGACAACGCAGTGCGGCAGCGCGAATGACGGGCGCAGCGTCGGTCGGTTCACGGAGCGTCGTTTGACGTCCCACCACGAGGAAGTCGGCGCGCTTGATCTTCACGCCGACGGTGGCCCCACGCAAGGCGTGCGCGCGTAAGCGTCGCGCAACGTCGTCCGCCGCCTCTTCGACCGCCGCACGAAGCTGCGGTGCTTCCTCGACGTCGTACTCGAAGGTCTGCTCGCTGGAGATCGAGCGCGTCTCGCGCTCTTGGCTCACGGTGCGCGTATCGTTACCGCGCGCGAGCTCGCGCAGACCGCGCCCCATCTTGCCAAAGAGTGCGGCCAGCTCCGTATCGCCGAGCTGCGCGAGTTGACCGATCGTCTCGATACGCTGCGCGGCGAGCCGCGCTTGCGTCTTCGGTCCGACTCCCCAGAGGCGCGCGACCGGCATCGGCGCGAGGTACGCCGCCTCGCTCCCTGGTTCGATGAAGCGCAGACCGTCGGGCTTCGCCTGATCCGAGGCGATCTTCGCCACCATCATCTGTGCGGCAACCCCCGCGCTGACGGCGAGGCCCACCTCGGCACGCACGCGGCGCCGGATCTCCGCCGCGCGCGCTTGCGCCGTCGCCGCTTCAACTGGGCCGAAATCGACGAACGCCTCATCCAGCGAGAGACCTTCGACGGCGTGTGCGCCCCGTGCAAAGATCGTAAAAACGGCGTGTGAAAGTTCTCGGTAGCGCTCGAAATTCGGCGGCACGACGAGCAGCTGCGGACAGCGTTCGCGCGCCAAAAAGAGCGGCATCGCGGAGCGCACGCCGAAGGGGCGCGCTTCGTACGAAGCGGTGAGCACGACGGCGCGCCGGCTGCTTCCCGCGACGGCGACGGGTTGGCCGCGCAGCGCCGGATCATCCAACTGTGCGACGCTGGCATAGAACGCATCGATGTCGAAGTGCCCGATCATGGAGCGCTCCATGAGCCACCGACCATTTCGTGCGAGTTCAAGGAGCGAGGCGGGAGGCCGTGTGTCGTACGCATGAGCGGAACTCCGATAGCCTCCTAGGCGGCGACTCCCTCGAAGATCGAGCGAATCGTGTGGAGATTGCGGACGTCGTCGGCCTCTTCACCCGGCGTCTCGAGAATCGCGACCTTCTCACGCAGCTCGGGGTGCGCGGCCAATGCGCGAAAGCCTTCGAACCCGATGTTTCCCTCACCGATATGCCAGTGGCGATCCTTGTGACCGCCGAGCGGTATCTGCGTATCGTTGAAATGAAAGACGTGCAGCCGATCGAGGCCGATCTCGCGCGCAATCAAATCGATGAAGCGCTCGACGCCCTGGGCCGAGTTGATCTCGTATCCGGCAGCCCACGAGTGAGCGGTGTCGATGCAGACGCCGAGCTGCGGATGGTCGACCGCACGCACGAACTCGCCCAACTCCTCGATCGTTCCCCCGACGAGTTGCCCCGCACCCGCTGAGTTCTCCAAAACGAGCATCACGCCGGGAGCAATTCCCGCTAGGACACGTTCCAGCGCCCGAACCACGGACGGAAAGGCTTCGGTACGCTGCCGCGTGCCATATGAACCGAGGTGCGTGTTGACGTACGCGATGCCCGCCCCCGCAGCAACCGCGAGGTCGTGCTCGAGCAGCCCCATCGAACCGTGGAGTTTCTTGCGGTCGTCGCTGGCCAAGTTGATCAGATACGGCGTATGAATGACACACGGGTCGAGCCCCGCCGCCGCGCGCTTTGCACCGAACGCCGCCAGCGCGGCGGCATCGATCGGCGTCCGGCGATACGACTGCGGATTATTGGAGAAGATCTGCATCGCCGTGCAGTGCAGGCGTGCCGCGTATGCGACCGCCGCGTCGTAGCCGCCCTTGATGTGGACGTGAACGCCGATGCGCATCAGGTGCTCGTGACCGGCGGCGGTCGCTTCCCGAGAAAAAGATACTGGACGTAGGAGACGTTGAGCGGCTCTTCGAGCGGCGCAAGACGCTCGCCCAACAGCTGCAGATAGGCATCGAGCGCCTGCGCGAATTTATTCCGAGCACGTGCGCGCGAGCGCTCGTAGCCCAAAAACTGCTGGCCGGTCATCGTGACGATCCACGGAATCACGCAGAGTTTCTGATCGCAGAGCGGCGAGCTTTCGAGGGTCGCGAGGCCGTCGGGCGCAACGAGTTCTTCAAAGGGCTCGAAGCCCAGCTCACGTGCGACCTCATCGCGAATCACCCGTACGCGGTCACCGCGCATGATCTGCTTCCAGAAGACCGCAATGAGGCCGCCGGGCCGCACCACGCGCAGCATCTCCCGCGTGGCGCGCACCCGGTCGAACCAATGAAAGGCCTGTGAAACCATCGCTACGTCGAAGCTCGCGTCGGCAAAGGGCAGCGACTCCGCAGCGGCAACCGAGAATCGTCCCTCAGGGACGCGCTGGCGCGCGTAGGTCAGCATCGCTTCGGAGATGTCGACGCCGAAGAGCTCACAGCCATGGCGCACCAGCTCGGCTCCGGCAAGTGCGGTCCCACATCCGACATCGAGCACGCGTGCCCCCGACCGTGCACCGTGCTCTTCGAGCGTAGCGAAGAGCTCCGGCGAAAAGCCCGTCCGATAACGCTCGTAGAGATCGGCGACCGGATCGAACACGCCAGTGCTCACCTGCGAAAGCGAAGTTGATTGGCTCGCATTCCGCGCGGCATGAACGACTTTCCTCGGCCGCCGCTCCCCGAGCGGCTGGGATTTTTCTCAAAGGTCGTGCTCTTGATCAGCACCGCATCGGAAGGACGTTCACGTCGGCCCACACGGCCGATCAGTTGCTCGATCTCCCCCTCGCCGAACGCATCGGAATCGGTGATGACGATGAGGTCGGCTGCCGGAATGTCGAGGCCGCTTCCCACGAGATTGGTCGCCGCCAAGAGCGAGGGGGCGCTAGCCCGGAATGCCTGCATGTTCTCGATGCGGGTCGATGACCCGAAGACGCGTATGCCGCTGCGGCGATGGCGTCTCCCTTGTTCGGCGGTATCCGCCATATCGCCGCGCAGTTGCTGCACCTCGATGCCGTAGGTGGCTGTCAGGCGCTGCGCGATCTTCGGAACGTCGCCGCGCGTGCGTGCGATCACGAAGATGCGGGAGCCACGACCGAGATGGTCGCGAATGAGCGGCTCTGCACGCGCGAGCTGCTCCACGGCAGGCTCGCCCCAGACGCCTTCGATCTCGTGCACCTTCGTCGGCAAGACGTCAAACGGCATCGCGCGCATCGAAACCAGGTTGTTGTATGCGCCGGTGCGCTCCAGGAAAGGCCGAACATCTCCCGGCGTCGCCGTCGCGAAGAGCAGCGGACAATCGAGGTCTTCGAGCAAGCGCAGGTGTTCGCGCTCGTCGAAAGCGTTGACGTCGTCGATGATCGTAAGCGCGCTGCGATCGAGGACCTGCCAGAGATCGTCGCTTGCCAGCAGCATCGCCGAACCGACGACCACGGCGAGCCGGCCTGCGCGCACCTCATCGACGACCGTGCGCCGCTCTTTGGGCGAGATGCCGCCGTGGATCTCGCCGACTTCTAGGCCTGTCGCGGTGAGGCGGTCGCGGAAATAGGTGCAGTCTTGGCGCACCAGATCGCGCGTCGGCGCGACGACACAGATGTAGCCGCCGGTGCGCAGTGCCTCGTGCACCCCGACCCGGAAGAGGACCTCGGTCTTCCCCGAGCCCGTCGGCGCCTTGAGCAAGAACTCGAACGAACCGGAGCGCAAGCCGGAGATGATGCGCTCCACGGCCGCCTGCTGGTCCTCGGTCAAGCTGAATTGCTCGTCCGGCGTGATCAGTTCATGAGCGACGGCGACGGCCTGCTCATTGCGCGCGATTTGCTCCCAGACGGCCTCCGGTGAGCGGTTCATGTGCTGCTGATTGACGTCTCTTCTCCTATGGTGAGCTCCGGACTGTCGTCGTGACCCGTCTGAATCGGCAACGCCAGCTCCAGGGGGGCCGCGGCATCGAGATCGATGGGTGGAAGTTCGCCGAGCGAGCGCAAGCCGAAGGCTTCCAGGAATTCCGGTGTTGTCTTATAGAGCATGGGCCGTCCCACCACCTCACGGCGTCCGGCTTCGGCGATGAAGCGCCGATCGAGCAGGGTCGCGACGACGCTGTCGACGTTGACGCCGCGCACCGCCTCGATGTCGGCTTTGGTCACCGGCTGCAGGTGAGCGACGATCGCGAGCGTCTCGAGGGCGGGGGCCGAAAGCGTCGTCTTGGGTGGTAGGAGGTACGCCTCCACGACATCGCGCGCGGCGGGAGAGCTGGCGAAGCGATAGCCGCCGGCGATCTCACGCAGGACGATGCCGCGCTCCGCGTACGCTTGCGCGATATCGGCCAGCGTCTGCGCGACGTCCACGTGCGATGCACCAGTGAGCTTCACGAGTTTTTCGATCGAAAGCGCTTCGCTCGCCACGAAGAGCAGCGCTTCGAGTGAGCGCTGCAGGGAGCCGGTATCGAGCAGCTCGGGCTGCATCGCCTCGTCATCCGTGCTAATTGACATAGATCTCCACTGGTTGATACGGAAGCAGGCGGAGCGCGTCGTGCGGGCTCTCCTGCTGATAGGTGATGCGTGATTGACGAATGAGTTCGAGCACCGCGAGAAACGTGACGATGACCGCGCTGCGGTCGAGATCGCGGCAGAGTTCGGAGAATTCGAGCATCCCTCGCTCGCGCAGGTGACGCAGCACGAAGTCCATCTGCGCGACCAGCGAGACGCGCTGCCGCGTAATCGTGCGCCCTTCGGGCTTTGCGCTGCGCAGCGCCGAGAGCAGCGCTGCCGCCAGTTTCCCCACCGGTATGCGATAGCGCTGCACGACCTCGGTCCCCGGATCGCCGGCATCGCGGTAGTAATACGCCGACGATGCGTCCAGACGGGCACGCAACTCGTCGGCCGCGCCGCGATATTTCGAATACGTGATGAGCCGGCGCCGCAAGCGGTCCTCGACTTCCTCCGCACTCTCTTCGCCTTCGGGCAGAAATTCGCTGGGCACCGGCGGCAGCAACGACTTCGACTTGAGAAAGATCAAGGTCGCGGCAATCACCAGGTATTCGGCCGCGACTTCGACGTCGAGCTCCTCCATGAGCTTGATGTACTGCAGGTACTGCTGCGCCACACTCGCCAGCGGAACGGTCGCGATATCCAGCTGCTGCTCGCGCACCAGGTTCAGCAGCAGATCGAGCGGACCCGCGAAGACGTCGAGCGAGACTTGAAACGTCCGGTCGCCGCGTTCTTGCGCCTGCGCGTTCAACGCGTCTGCGACTCACCCACCGCGGAGAGCGCCGTCGCCGTGACGAGTTCGAACGGGTCGTGGGGGACCTTCGCCAGGTACTCCAAGCCGAGGTCGATCAGGCGCTTTTCGTTCACGTACTTGAGCGCCTTCTTGGCCGCCTTGATCTCGAACCAGGCAGCCTCGTCGACCTCGTGGTCGTGGTTGGCCGTATCCCCCGAGAGGTACCGCATGAGGTAGAAGTGGACGGACTTTTTATGCTTGGCGCCGTTGAGGTAGAACCAATAGGAGATATCCGAGAGCTTGACCAGCATCTCAGCCCAACAGCCGGTCTCCTCTCGGACTTCCCGGAGGGCGGCCTGCTCGTGGGTCTCCCGGGCCTCGACGTGGCCCTTCGGCAGCGACCAGACGCGGGGCGTCCCACGCCCAATGAGGAGCGCGTCGAAAGACGCACCGTTCCGCCGCAGCACGAGGCCACCGGCTGATACCTCATATTTGATCCGCATCGTTCGCTTTCCAGGGGGGTGGCGCACGCCATACGCCTCGCTTTCTTCCAGTGTATCAACCCGCCCCAAGAAGAAAGTGCTGCGCCTCGGGCGAGGGGACGCTTGTTTTACTAACCAAACAAACTGCGATCGTCGGTACCGGACCGGGACGCCTACCAGAACGATCGTACGGCCGGCAGCCCTTTACACGAAATTAACTGAACCGTCAACCGACGCTCCAGCCCAATTGCTGCACGATGTGACCGGAGGTTGGCCGACACTAGTGATAGGAACTCCCTTGTGGCACGGAGGCACAACTAGCCGGCACGGAGGCCTTCTCAAGAAAGAGGTACTCCATGTCTCGCCTGATCGCACTTCTGGCTCTGGCTTGTTCCGTTTTCGCCTTCTCAGCCTGCGCCAACGGCCAAAGTTCAGCATTCGTCCCCTCGTCGGGAACTTACACCCCGCAGGACGGTCACGCTGGAAACTGAACCGACTTCAGCGCGTGAGGCCGGCCAACCGACGTTCGATAAAGCGAGGGACGACTTTGCCGCTGGCGAAGTCGTCCCTACTCCTTAACAAACGCGAGGTTGCCCGTTGGCCAGAAGCACCAAGGTCGTGCGTCTTCAGCCGCTGCCGCTTGCGCCGGCCTCACTTTCCGATGCCCGCGCGATGTGGGCCAATGCCGAGATTCGAGCTTGCCTTGACGCTTTGTACGGCGATTCCTCGGCCGAGGGGGCGACGCTGGCAGCGCGTTGTTGCCTACGGCTCAATACTCCCAATGACGCGCTAGAACGCTTGACGGCGGCGTACGACGCAACCCTAGGCGCTAGCGACGGGGTGCGCGGAGAATATTCGCTTGTCTTGTCGTTGACCCACTTTCTTTTAGGTAACGACGAGCTCACGGATTCATCTCTGAGTGAAACGCGGGCATACATATACTCTACGCGCGACCTCCCGCTCGAGACCGAACTCAACGTGATCGAAAGTCAGGTGGCGTGGTCGCGTCATGACCTGCGCCAGGCGCAAACGATGGCACAATGCGCCTTACAGATTGCACCCGCCGGCAAATGGCGCGCCCGGTCATTCGAGACGCTCGGTATCGTTGCCGGCGCTCGAGGAAAGTACAAAGAACAAATCTCGCTGTATGAGCGCGCCTGGGATGCGCTTGACGAAGCCGCGGAGAACGAACCCTGGCTGCGAGGCGTGATTTTGCAAGTGCTCGCGGGATTGTGCAACGGCCTCTACCGCCGTGACCTCGCAAAGCGCCTCATCGAGCGAGAACAGGCGCTCTCCTGGACAGCTGACATCGAATACATGCACTTTACGGTGCTGCGCCATTTAGCACGATGCCACGCCTTAGCAGGTGATCACTTAGCTTCATTTCGTCTCTTGCGTAAAGCGGCCGAAGTTGCGCCATCGTTACCATGGCGTATCTTGATTTTTGCCGAGCGTGCCTCCCTTGCAGGCGAAATGAACGAGCGTCTCTTTGCCAGCGAGGAACTCGATCAGGCGCAATCCTTCGCTGCGGCGTGTAATTGGTCGCAAGTCCGCGGCGATGAGCGGCTGGGCCTTCTGCGCCTAGCCGAGATCACCGCTGCCGAAAATCCGTCCCAAGCTCGGCTTTTGCTCGACCTCTATCGTAAAAAACTACCACCGCTTGCGCCCCATACGTTGTGGGCGAACGACGATAGATGGACCGCGGTCGAAGCGCACTCGTTCGGCATGATCGCCCTCCACCTCGGCGAGACGTCGAAGGCGGTTGAGCGACTAACGCGCGCATTCGAGATTTGGCGCGGCATCGATTACGTTTGGCGCGCCGCCGACGCGGCTATCCACTTGTCGCGGCTCACGGGAGCAGACGTATTCACCGCGTACGCTCGCCGTCACGCCCCGGCGTTCCCGGGGACGTGGCTGGCTCGGCAGGTCGCGCAGCTTTAGCATCCCTAGCAACGCTTCGGCTGGCTTGGGATTGCGAGTTCCACACCACGGGCGACGAAGAGCGTCGGCGCCGGCAGCCGCAGCAACGCTTTGGCTGGCTTGAAATAGGCCTACGTTTGTGCCGCGGCAAGGAACCGGCGTAATAACAGATATAACAGCACGGCGTATGGGCCACCTGGCCGAGACCCATTAATGATGCGTTAGACCAGTAGGCATAAGCGTTTACAGGCACTACTCCTACAATAACAGAAATAACAAACAGTGGGCAATCCATTCCGACCGGCCCCGGGGAGCGAGCCACCCCTTCTTGTTGGACGCGACGGCGAGATTAGTGCCGCGGCAAACGCATGCGCGCTTACAGCAGCTCGTGGCGCGGCCCAGCCGATCATTATGATTGGCTTGCGGGGCATGGGCAAAACGACGCTCTTACGCCGTTCGGTGGCTAGGGCCCGCGAAACGAGAGGCATCGTGCTTTCGGCGGAGGGCTCGGCGCGCCAGTCGTTGTCATCTTCCTTTCGCCGCTCCCTCGAGCGAGCGCAACATGAGCTTGACTCCCCGCCAGCACGGCTCAAAGCAGCTATCGAGTCGGCGGTCCGTGCGTTGCCGGAAGCAACGATTGAGTTACCACACGATCTCGGGGGGCTGACTCTCAAGCCGAAGAGAGCGAAGCCCAGCCGTTCGATGATTGAGGCTATTGAAACCCTCAACGAGGAGGCGAAGAAACATAAACGCTATCTCGTTTTCGCGATTGACGAGATTCAGGCCGTGCCCTACGGTGGATCGTGCCCCAACTCGTGGTGTATGAAGCGGCCGGCCTCATAGGGTAGAGGGCGGCCATCGTGGCTCTTGGCGAAGGTTGTTTTTGCAGAGCAACTTTCCGCGAAAGGACACCACGATGGCCAAGGTCAGTATGGCACTCGCCGAGCTCGTTGAGAAGGGGGCCAAGGACGATGTCGTCCGGGAGCTCCTGGGTCACATTGTGCAGCGGCTGATGGACTTCGAGATCGAGCAGCGTACCGGCGCCGAATACGGCGAGCGAACCGAGGAGCGGAGCAACAGTCGCAACGGCTACCGCGACCGGCTATGGGAGACGCGGGCGGGCTCGATCGATTTGCGGATCCCCAAGCTGCGTCGGGGGTCGTATTTCCCCGGCTTTCTGGAACCACGCCGGACGGCGGAGAAAGCGCTGGTGGCGGTCGTTCAGGAAGCGT
>Ga0335075_10010291_pt1 | contig 14209 bp, 14 predicted proteins | sample Lox_Sample_24_FD_206723 | JGI IMG/M metagenome (GOLD analysis project Ga0335075, IMG submission 206723) | Soil microbial communities from Loxahatchee National Wildlife Refuge, Florida, United States - Lox_Sample_2.4 | ecosystem: Environmental > Terrestrial > Soil > Wetlands | place: USA...
TGCGCGGTGGATAGCGCGCCGGAGACGGAGCCGGCCCGGCTCGCGTCGGCGTGCGCGAGGACGGTGGTGGTCAGTGGCGTGATGCACAGCCCCTGGCCCGCGCCGAGCAGCAGCAGCCCGGGGAACAGCACGGCCACCGGGCCGCCGGTGCCCCAGTGCAGCACCGCGGCCAGGATCAGCGCGTCGGCGACGGCGGCGGTCACCGCGCCGATCGCGATCACCCGGCGGCCGAACCGGACGGTCAGGCTCGGCGCGCGCAGCGACGTGATCAGGTATCCGGCCGCGAGCACGCTGAACACCCCGCCCGACGCGATCGGGCTCTCCCCGCGGCCCTCCTGCAGGTAAAGCGCCAGCAGCAGGAAGCTCGCCGCTTGCTGGCACCAGAACAGCACCTGGCAGGCCAGCCCGGACCGGAACGCGCGGACCGAGAAGATGCCCGGGTCGAGCAGCGGCTGCCCGCCGCGGGCACGGGTGCGCAGCAGGTGCCCGGCGAACGCCGCGAATAGGAAAGGAGCCGCGGCCAGGCACGCCCACGACCAGGCCGGCCAGCCGTCTTGGCGGCCGTCGAGCAGCGGCAGCACGACCGCCACGAGCGCCGCGGTGAGCAGCGCGGCACCGGCGAGGTCCAGCCGGCCGGCGCGCTCCGCGCGGGAGGCGGGCACCAGCGTGCGGGCGGCGACCAGGGCAGCCACGCCAACCGGGGCGTTCACCCAGAAAATCGTGCGCCAGCCGAGACCGGCCACGTTCGCGTCGATCAGCAAGCCGCCGAGCAGCTGGCCGCCCGCCGCGGCCACCCCCATCACTATGCCGTAGACGCTGATGGCCCGCACCCGGTCCCGGCCGGTGTAGGTGGTGCCGAGGATGGACAGGACGTTCGGGACCATGATGGCCGCGGCGAAGCCCTGGGCAAGCCGGGCCGCGACCAGGAAGCCCGCGTCGGGCGCGGCGGCGCACAGCGCCGATGCGATCGTGAACAGCCCCAGCCCGACGCAGAACATCAGCCGCCGGCCGTAGTGGTCGCCGAGCCGTCCCCCGCAGACGAGGAACGCGGCGCTGGTGAGCCCGTACCCGGCGACCACCCACTCGATGGCGTCCGGGCCGGCCTGCAGGCTGCGCTGGATGTCGGGCAGCGCGACGTTGACGACGAAGAAATCGAGCACGTAGGCGAAGGTGCCGCACAAGATGACGGCGAGCGGCCCCCACTTGGCGACGCGCGACGCGGTGCCGCTCGCGCTCGCCTGGGCTGTCTGGCTCACGGTGGTCATGGCACGAGCCACCGGGACGGCTTGAAATGGCGGCGGTAGACGTCGAGCGCCGATTGAGTGCTGCCTGGCCAGATATGGTGGGCCACCGCCATCGGGAAGCCCAGCTCCGCCGCCAGCGTGGCACTGAACTCACCGGATCCGAGCAGCCACACCTGCGGCGGGTAGCTCTCCGGAGGGGCCGCGCGGACCGCACCCCGCAGCGCCTCGCCGACGCTCAGGCGCCGCAGCCGCGGACCGTCGGCAGGCGGCCAGTCGGACATCACCAGCGAATCGAGCATCTCCTCCACAAGGGCGCCCTCCTTCTTCCTCTTAGGTATGGCATCTCAGGTACTGGCGCGTGTCCGCCCGGGCGGGGGGATCACCGCGATACCGTGGCGTCCACCAGCCAACCCGGTCGTTGTCGACATCAGATCGACAAAGTTCGAACGAAACTGAAACCGTGGAGCTGGGCCGTGAGGAGCTCCGCAATCCGCAAGCGGGCAGGGGACATAACAACACCCGCGCGCGATCACGGCCACGACTATCACGACCTGCTTCGAGCCGTCGGCCGCCTCGACCATCAGGCGCACCTCCTGCCACGGCTGCATGACAGTCGGCTCGGCGGCGAATGTCGCCCCGAGAGCCAGCAGGACACCGCAGACAGCTGAGCATGTCCGTGCCGAGCACCAGCAGCTCGCCGTGGATGTCCGGTATCACCGCGGCGTCGGCCGACGACCGCAACCCTGCGACTTAGAGCTGACCGGACCGGCCGACCACCCGCGTGGGCGCAGGCGCCGGTCGGCCCCCGCCTAGTTACTTCGACCTGAAACGTCGTGAGATCGGTGCGGTGGGTCAGACTGGCGGTGGCTTTCTGAGCGTCCTTGGTGGCCAGCGCCTGGTAGAAGCGCCGCACCGTCTCAACATCAGCGCCAGTACCGTCATGGTTGGGCGCCGATCGGCTGCTTGCTGTCATCCCGCTCGCGGGGCACGGCTATTATCCTCGCGCCAGTCGGCGAGTCCCGCCAGCCAGGGCGGAATACGGATGAGCGCGACCTCGGTCACGGCCTGGAACCACGATGAGAACCGATTTCCCGCCAGCATTCGGCCCAGTTCCGCCGGGGTCGCCAGCGCAACCTCAGCCACCTCGTCCGGATCAGGGCGGGGCGACGTGAGCAGGCGCCCGACGAAAACGTGGTTGATTACGCACTCGACCAGCCCGAACGCCGGGTCCCTGAGCCGGTAGATGGACGCGCCGACGTTAGTCAGGTCTTCCGGTATTACGTCGAGTTCTTCCGCCAGCCGCGCCGTCGCCGCCGTCTCGGGCGCTTCTCCTCGCCGCAGGTGACCATCGCAACTGCTGGACCAGACGCCAGGAGAGTAATATTTGCAGGCGGCGCGGCGCTGCAGCAGCATGCGCCCATCCCCGTCAAAGAGGAACACCGAGACCGCCTTGCGCGGTTTGACAGAGACGTCGTGGGCGACCAGATTTCCTACTGCGCCCGTGCGGCGGCCAGCGCCGCTAACAAGTTCGGTCAGCTCCTCGTCGGTGGGAATGCCATCATTAGGCATGGCCATCCTCCTAGATCTGTCACGGAATTATCCAATTCCCTGAAAGAGTAGGGACCGCCGGTCGACAAACGATATACGTCGAGTGAACGTCACTCCTATAGAACAGACCCGAAGGACTTCGTTTTCCGGGGGGTCCGGGAACTCTCGCTTGGGGGACCATCCCGTGCACGATTTTCGGTGGGGTGGCGCTGTAGGCCGAGTTGCCTGCATGCTGTCTCGGGCACGCTCCCGGCCGGGGGTAAAGGCGCCCAGCTTCCATAGGCGGCGCGCGCCAGCACCCCGTCCAGAGCAAAACGGCCCCGGCCAGGGGTACCTGGCCGGGGCCATTGGCCGACACCGCTACGCGTGCTCAGGTCAATCCCAGGCGAGAGCCCGGGGCCTGCGGCGGCGCGGGGCCCTGCTTGCTATCCCGGGCTAGCTGCCCGTTGTGGCGATGGCCGCCTCTTCGATCAGGCTGGTCACCGCGCGGGGGTCGGTGAGCATGAGCAGGTGCGGCCCGTTGACGTCGACGGTGTGCGCGTGCATCCGGGCGGCCATGAAGCGCTCCAGGTTCGGGGCGATCGCGCGGTCCTGGTTGGCGACCATGTACCAGGAAGGGATCGTCTGCCACCCTGGAGTGCTGGAGGCCTCGGTAAGCGCGTTCAGGCTGAGGGGTCGCTGCTCGGCGGCGAGCGCGTCTTCCTCGTAGGCCGGCAACCCGTTGTCGAGGAACACGCTGGGGTAGTCCGCGGGGTCGATGGTCAGGTCGGTTCCAGTGCCGCCGCCCTGCTCGGGGTAGGTCGCGGCGGTGACCGGAAGGGCCGGGATCTCCGCGGCGAGCTTGGAGTCGATGAGGCTTTCCAGGGTTTCGCCCTTGGCCGGTGCCCAGCCCGCGATGTAGACGAGTGCCTTGACGTTGGCGTCGCCGGCCGAGGCGTCGGTGATGACGGCCCCGCCATAGGAGTGGCCAACCAGGATGACCGGGCCCATGATCTGCTTCAGGTAGCTGGCGATGTACGCGGAGTCGTAGGTAAGGCCCTGGAGGGGGTTGGGTGGTGCGTCGACCGTGTACCCGGCCTTCTGCAGCCGCTCGATGACCGGCGTCCAGCTTGAGGCGTCGGCCCACGCACCGTGCACGAGGACGATGGTGGGCTTGGGGCCGGTGCCCGCCGCCGTCAGGGCGGCGGTGCGCGTGGCCGGCGCAGTGGTGTGCGCGCTGGCACTCGGGGTCAGCGTGAATGCCGATATCGCCGCGACGGCTGCCGCTGCGGTGATGAGCCCGGCGACACGAGGGATGCGTTTCATGGATTCCTCCGGATTATGCGATGGTGGCGCGGCACGGTCAGCGTCTGGCCGTGCGCGGGTTCAGGACTGGGCGAGGGCCTGCTTGATGAAGGCCGCGGTGCGCTCCGGCTGGGCGATGAAGGCGGTGTGCGAGCCGTCGATCTCCTCGGTGACTGAGGTCATCCGCTTGGCCATGAACTCCTGGGCTTGGGGCGGGATCGCGTTGTCATGCCGGGCGAGCTGGTACCAGGAGGGAATGGTCCTCCAGCCCGTGGCGGTGGCGTTCTCGCTGAAGGCGGCGGCCGCGAGCGGCCGCTGCGTGGCGTACATGACCCGCGCAAGGTCGGCGGGAGAGTCTGCGCAGAAGGTCTCACGGAAGCCGTCTTCGCCGATGTACAGGTCGGGGCCACCGGCGGCGCCAGGCGCGTCATAGGGAGTGGGCACGACGGTCGTCGCGAGCATCGAGGGGGGGAAGGGGCCCTGGACGCTGGCGCAGCTCTCGCCCGCGTCGAGGCTGAACGCCGCGAGATACACCAGGCCGACGACGTTGCCGGCGTGCGCGGAGGCTTGAGTGATCACGGCTCCGCCGTAGGAGTGGCCGATGAGCACGACTGGGCCCTCGATCGCACTGACGACCGCGGTGACCGTCGCGGCGTCACCGTCCAGGCTGCGCAGCGGGTTGGGCGGGGCGAGCACTCGGTAGCCCGAGGTACTCAGCTCCGTGATTATGCCGCCGAACCCGGAGGCGTCGGCGAATGCGCCGTGCACGAGCACGACTGTGGGCTGGGCTGGTTCTGGCATCCTGCGTTTCTCCGTCTGGCTGGGGCTAGCTCTCGCTGGCCGGTTACTGCTCGGATACTCCCAACGTCCCGTCCGTCCTGGTGAGACCGCATCACATAAATCGAGTGAATCACTATGCGGGGAATGCCATCCAAGACAATTTATTCATGACAGCGATCGAAATACCTGATCGCGGGATATTTGGCAACGCCAGCTCGGGTCCGGAATCCGCGCCGCCAATTTCTTTCGGACCTTGCGTATCGCGAATTTCGATCGCTCTGATGAACCCTGTGTGTTGGACAGGGTATTACTCACTGTGGTTGCCTGATTGTCATGTTCATAGGAATCACCAGGCGTAAAACTCGGCGTGCTCGGAGTAGCTGTAGTCGCCGCCGCCAGGTCTGCCAGATGCATAAGTTTCCTGTGGACTCGTACTCAAGGGGTTCCTCAATCATGAATTACGTCCGTATCAGCGATGCGCTCAGAGCCTTGCTGTTCGAGCCGAACTCCGGCCACGACCTGGACCAGGTCCTGGACCAGTACTACGCCCCGGACTTCACCTTCCGAACTGACGGGAAAACATTGGACCGCGACGAGTTCGCCGAGATGGTCGCGCGTGCCCGGAGCCAGGTGGCGGAGGGCGCGGTGACCGTACTTGGCGAGCTCCGCGACGGTTCCGCGTATGCCGAGCGACACGTCTTCCACATCACACTGAAGAACGGTGCCACCCAGGACCGGGAAGTCGCGATCTTCGGCACCTTCGCCCCCGACGGCCGCTTCCGGCACCTGAGCGAGACCGGATTCGACATCGACCCGGCCGCACGCTGATCACGCGGCGATAGGAGCACGACATGCCCCGCCTGGCCGACCCGGACCCCGCCTCGATCCCGGAGGATGTCCGCGAGTTCCTCGCGTCCTTGCCACCCGATCCGATGGTCAAAATGCTGTCTCACTCAGCGGGCACCGTGAAGCCGTTCGTCCAGCTTGCCAAGGCACAGTTCACCGCGCTGGAGCTGCCGGCGCGTTTGCGTGAGCTGGTGATCCTCACCGTTGCCGAATACACCGCCAGCACGTTCGTTGCGGCCCAGCATGACCCCATTGCACTGGCAGCCGGGGTCGGGGAGCGAACCCGGCAGCTCATCCGCGACCGGCAACTGGACAGCCCCGAGCTCTCGCCCGCTGACCGCGCCCTGATCTGCCTGACGGCCCAGGTCGTGCAGCGACCCCGCGTCTCGGACGAGACATTCCAGCAGGCCCGGAAGTTCCTCACCGACCGGGAACTAGTGGAGGTGCTGCAAGTGACCGGGTACTACTGGACGTTCGGCCGAATCTCCACCGTGCTGTACGTCGAGGTCATCAACGTCTACGGCGATGAACCACTGCTGGACACCCGCGATGACTGAATCCGGCCAGGACACGGCCGGCGGCCCCAGATCCACGGACGCGCAGCGCAACCATGGGCGAGTCGTCGCCGCCGCGGCCGAGGCTCTCCGCGAGCACGGCAGCGGAGCCTCCGTCCGCCAGATCGCGGGGCGTGCCGGGGTCGGCAAGGCCGCGGTCTACCGGAGCTTCCCCGCCAAGGACGACCTGCTGGAGGCAACCACGCGGCTGAGCCTGGATGAGCTCAGGCAGCGGACCGCCGGGGCACTGCGCGAGACCGAAACCGATCCCGTGACCTGGCGTCGCTGCGGCGAGATGGTACTGCGCGAACGCGGGAAATTTACTGGCTGCGGTTGGGAGAGCGCCTGATGGCATCGGGTTTCAGCTTTACTGTTCTCGGGCCCGTGCGAGCCTGGCGCGACGGCGCTGAGATCAACCTGGGAACCCCGCAGCAGCGAGCGGTTTTGGCCGCCATGCTCCTGCGTGCTGGGGCATTTATTTCGGCCGAGGAACTCATCGACGTGCTCTGGCCCGAGGATCCGCCGAAGTCAGCGGGCGGCACCATGCGAACCTACGTGTACCGGTTGCGCAAGGTCCTGGGCGACGGGAAACTGCTGCAGGCGACGGGCGGCTACGTCCTCCTCATGGGGGGAGACGACCTGGATGCGTCGCGATTCAGTCAGCTGACCGACCGGGCCGCCCACGCGCGCGCCGAAGGTGATCTCGGCACCGCGGCGAGGCACCTGAACGAGGCGCTAGCCCTGTGGAAGGGCGTACCCCTGGCCGGGATCGCCGGGCGCTTCGCCGAGACGCGGCGCGTACTGCTCGAGGAAATGCGACTGTCCGCGGCCGAAAACTGGGCGGGCGACAACCTGGCGCTGGGCAGGCACGCCGAGGTGATACCGACCCTGGCCTCCATGGCCGGTGATCATCCGTACCGCGAGCGGCTTCGAGAGCTCCACATGCTGGCCCTGTACCGGGCGGGTCGCCAGGCCGACGCGCTGGCTGTATTCAACGAGGTCCGGCAGCTGCTCGCGACCGAACTCGGTATTGACCCCGGGCCGCAGTTGCAAGACCTGCACTTGCGGGTCCTCAACGCCGACCCTGCTCTGATGGACGTCCCGGAGGCGGAGTCTCCGGGACGGGCCAGCAGCCTTGAGCCGGGGACTCCAGCCCAAGAGCACGAGGACGCTGGTGACGACGGGGCCGCGTCCGCCGCAGACGGCCCTGTGGCTGCGCCGATGGTGCTGCCCGCACAGCTCCCTCGCGATCTGCCGAACTTCGCCGGGCGGAGAGCGGACGTTGAATTCATGCTCGCCGATGAGTCCGAGCCGGCCGGCGTGACTGTCATCACTGGGATGGCGGGCGTTGGCAAGACCACGTTGGCCGTGCATGCCGCCCACCTGATGGCCGACCGGTTCCCCGACGGCCAGCTGTACATCGACCTGCGCGGTTTCGATTATTCCGGGGCGGCACTGAGGCTCCAGGAGGCTGTCCGGCAGCTGCTGGTCGGCCTGGGGGTACCCCCGGAGCGGATCCCGGCCGGGGCAGAAGCCCAGGTGGGCCTGTACCGAAGCGTGCTGGCCGGGCGCCGGTGCCTGATCGTGCTTGATAACGCGCGCAGCGCCGAGCAGGTTCGCCCGCTACTGCCCGGCGGCAGTCAGTGCGGAGTCCTGGTGACCAGCCGGGACCAGATGCGCTCGCTGATCGCCACCGAGGACGCCCGGCTGATCGGGCTGACCCCGTTCTCCCCGCTGGACGCGCGCGAGGCGCTGGCGCGCCGACTCGGGGCGGACCGCGTAGACGCGGACATCGAGGGCGCCGAACGACTGATCGAACTGTGTGCGGGCCTTCCCCTCGCCCTGTCGGTCGTTGCCGCGCGCGCGGCCGTCTACGCCGATTATCCGCTCTCGTCGCTGGCCACTGAGCTGAGCGAGTCCGGCAGCACTCTCAGCGCGCTGGCCGACCCCGACCCCGCGGTGGACACCAGGACATCACTCTCGCTTTCCTATCAAGTGCTCTCTCCCGGTGCCGCCCGTCTGCTGCAGCTGTCCTCCCTGCACCCGCGCCCCGAGGTCAGCAGGGCGGCTATGGCCAGCCTGGCCGGCATCAGCACGCCGGAGGCGGCGGCCGACCTGGAGGAGCTGGAACGCGGCCATCTGATGACCAGGCCCGAGCCGGGGTACTACGCCAGCCACGACCTGGTCCGGGCCTACGCCGCCGAGCTCGCCGGAGCCGATCCGGCCACCGAGTTGCACCCGGCCCGGGCCCGGATGCGGGTACTCGAGCATTACCGGCAGAGCGCCTAGCCACATGCCACTCCCGAAACAGAAAGAGGGCGAGCGTTGACGGACATACCACTGTCGGTCCTGGACACAGCCCTGGTGTCGTCCGAGAAGCCGGCAAGTGAGGCTCTGTCGCATACCGTTACCGTGGCCCGTCAGGCTGAGCGCCTCGGGTTCGGCCGGTTCTGGGTGGCTGAGCATCACGGTTCGCCGGCTTTCGCAAGCGTGGCTCCGGCTGTGCTTGTCGCGTGGCTGGCTGCCGAGACTGCGTCCATCCGAGTTGGTTCGGGCGGCGTCATGCTTCCCAACCATCTTCCCTTCATCGTCGCCGAGCAGTTCGGTTCGATCGGGGCGTTTAGCGGGAGCCGCATCGACTTGGGCATCGGTAAAGGGACCGGCGCCGCCAATTCTACGGTCGCGGACATCCTCCGTCGCGGCGCGCCATCTCCGTCCGATGAGGCCTACGCCAGCGAAGTGCGCCAGCTTCTCGGGTACTTCACGCCGGGTGGATCTTCCAGCGCAGGGGCTCCGATGCCAGAGAGCTACCCGCCACAGGTGTGGCTGCTCGCATCCGGTGAGTCCAGTGCCACGCTGGCGGCGGAGCTGGGCTTGCCGATGGCGGTGGCCCACCATATCCGGCCGAGCAGAACCGGATCGGCGCTCGACGTCTACCGCCGCCAGTTCAAGCCGTCCCGGTGGCTTGACCGTCCGTACGTGATGGTGAGCGTGACCGTCATCTACGCCGAGACCGACGAGCGTGCGGAGGAACTCGCCCGGCCGTACGAAGTCCTCATCGCGGAGGCGCTAACCGGACAGAAGTCCCCGCTGTTCACGACAGACCGGGCCGCTCGGTACACATTCACGCCGCGGGAGCGGCAGTTGATAGCGACCTTGCGCAATGGCGGGGTGCGGGGAAATGGTAGGCAAATCCAGCGCGGCCTGGCCGCGCTCATGGGCCGCTTCGCTCCTGATGAGCTGATCGTCACGGTCCCCGTCTACGAGATCCAGGATCGCCTGCAGGCCCTCGAAGTCATCGCGGGCAAAAGCTGAGGCGGGTTGGGCGGGGCGACCACCAGGTAGTCCGAGGCACTCAGCTCTCCGATGATGCTGCCGAACCCGGAGGCGTCGGCGAATGCGCCAAATATCTGATTGCGGGATATCGGGTCCCGGGCATGTCGCCTGTTCCGGCCGGAAGACCAGGCCCGCGCTGAGGACGTGCGCGGTCGGCCTGATGGCGAGGGTTGGGGGACCGGGGCACCGCGCCCTGCAAGCCAGCCTCGACCTCGCGTGTGCTGTTCCGGCCGGATCCGGCTGGGGGCGCAAGGCAGCCGCGCACGCCGGGTTCTTCACCGCCCTGGCCGACGCCGCCCAGGACGCCTGCGCGACGCCGGTGCTGCGCAATGGCGCCGAGTTCGCCTTTCAGCTCATGCTCGGCGCGGGCCGCATCGCCGATGGCATAGTGATCAGCTCCCGTCGGCGGATGCTCGCCAGCCTCCGCTCCAGCAGCCTCGAGGATGCTGCGCTCGAACTGGAGCGGCAGCTACAGGTCCTGAGCTTTATGGGACGCCGGTATGGCAACCGCGCCTCTTCGGGAAGTCCGTGGGTATGACCACCTTCGGCGCGGCTGATACCGGTCCGATCTCACCATCAAGCAGGAGCCGCGGAGCGGCGCCAGATCCAGTTCTCCCAGATCCAGTTCTCCCGCTGGTGCTGAGCGGACAACCCGGCTCGCAATTGGTTGTGCAGCGATGAGTTGTGCTGGCCGGGCTTTTCCGCACCGGCCTCCGCGATCACCCACGCGCAGCCCGCTTCCGCCGCGGCGGCCGCCCGCGCGGCGATCAGCGCGGACTTAGCGCCCCGGTTGCGGGCCGACGGCAACGTCGCGCCGTCGAACAAGTGGCCGACAGCCCCGTGGACGCGCAAGCTGCCGGTCGCGACAATGTCGTCATCCTCGTACACCGCGAACAACCGCCAGCCAGGGAGGCCGGAGAGCCCGGCCGACTGCTGCGCCAGGCGAGGGTCGTCATGCATGAATCCCAGCTGCATCGCCCGGCCCCATTCGCCTGCCCGGCTGGCGAGGACCGGCCCGACTTGCAATCCGCGGTCCAGGTGGTGGGCGGCCTTGCTCTGGTCGGCCACGGCGCGGGCCTCCCCGGAGAGTTTGACGATGGCGGACTCCGTGTCGGCGATGCCGAACCGGCTGCGTAGGGCTGCCCAGCCCGGTGGCAGAACCTGCGGGGCGATCATCAGGATGGTGCTGGGCGCCCTTGCCGCACGGTAGAAGCCGATGATCCGCTCCAGGAGCCTGGCGTTCACCGGGTCAGCCCAGCCGATGCCCATGGTCCTGCCCAGCGAGCTGGAAGGGCCGGGGACCTCCAGCGCGACGCCGCCGCCCGCCCGGAGCGCACGGGTGCCAAGTACCTGGCGGCCAGCGAGCAGATAGTCCGACCACGACTCGCTTTCTACCGACTCCATTCATCCGGGGGTGGTCTCGCCTGTCACCCAAGCCTTCCTTTCATACATAAAGCACCGCCCCGCCACCCGCGCTCCTCGAAGAAGCGGGTGCCCGGGGCGATGACGTCCTACAGGAAGGCGCACGCTAAGCCGGGCTGACAGTCGTCCGCCCACCTTCGCGTGGCGCTCCGCGAGCAGGATGGCGGCCGCGCCGCGGGTAGTCACTCGACGAAGATGTCGACGGACGGCCGCATTTCGCCGCAGATCCGCAGCACCTCGTGGATGTCGTGGTCCTCGAACGCTTTGACCAGCGTGGTGTCCAGGGCGGCGCCTCCGTCGTCGATCGCGGGGAAGGCCACCTGGGTCAGCAGATAGTCGAAGCGGGGCGCCCACTTGCGGGAACCGAGACGGGCGGTTGTTGAGCAGTTGTCGACCATGTAGGAAATGCCGCGGGCGTGCATGTACGGGTTGAGCGAGTCGGTGGCCTCGATGACGGACTCGTTCGCGATCTCCGAGTACGGATGCCCGTTCTCGATGAACGTGTCGATCTGCGCCGTCATCACGCCGCAGAAGATGCCGGCGGTGAACGGGTTCAGCGGGAGGTCGCTGTTGTCCCGGGTGCGGCGCGCGACCTCGCCTGCCTTCCACATCGTGGACTGGTCGATCTTGCCCATCGGGAACCGGGCGAACCGGTCCCCGGCCATGATCACGCTGCGGATCTCGCCCCCCGAGCGCACCTCGTCGTACACCTCGTGGACCAGTTCCAGGCCCGCCGGGTACGCGGCCGCGTATGCCTGGGCGAAGGTCTCACGGCCGTCGTCGTCCAGCTTCTGGTAGAGCCCGATCAGGCCTTCCTTGGAGATGATCTGGGAGATCGGCCCGGTCACGGAGTCCACCGAGTGCCGGTAGGCTGCGGTCTCGCTCATTCCCTGGTCACGGTAGCGCTGGTAGAGCGCCTCCACGATGCCGTGCACCGCGGCGAGCAGGATCGCGCGCTCGCCGGTGAGGTCAGACATGTACTCAGACCGCAGCGTGGTCTGGAACGTGTACGGCGCGCCGAGGGCCACCGACCAGCCCAGTGCCCGCTCTGTGGCGCGCCCGCTCACGTCCTGGTGAATCGCGAGGCTATTGTTGATGCCCGCTCCGTTCGTGCTGGCGCCTTGCAGGTAAAGCGCACGCACCGAGGCGCCCATGCCTTTCGGGCATACCCCGATGACATCGATCCCGGCCGGGAACGTCTTGCCCTGCTGGTCGAGATAGCCAACCAGGAACCCGTGCGACAGGCCGAGGGTGGCCCCGGGCCTGAGGGCGGCGAAGATCTGATCGAGCAGCGCGACCTGGGCCGCGTCGGAGATGAGCAGCAGTACCATGTCCGAGTCGGCGATGACCTCGAACATCTCTCCGAGCGTGCCGTCCTCCTCGGAGAACCCGGCCGCCCGGGCCGCCTCGAACGATGCCGACCCGGCCCGCAGGCCGACCGCCACCCGCACCGCGTCGCCCAGAGAGTCACGAAGGTTCTGCGCCTGCGCCGAGCCCTGGGGGCCCCAGCCGATGACGCCGAGCTTGCCGATGCCCTCGAAGGCGCGGGGCAGGCGCTCGAACAGGTGCCGTCCGCCGCGGACGATCGCCTCACGCCTACCCGCCAGGGTGATGTACTCCTTGTCGAAGACGCTGGTCTCGAAATCCAGGTCGCCTGCAGTCAACGATTTGCTCCTATTTCCTTGGGATGCTGTCGCGGGCCCGCGCCCGCCCGGCGGGACAGGGCCAGCCCGCCCGCTCCGCGTAGCGCGAACTTCCGTTCACCTTCATTCCAGAGCGCGCCTGCTCGGCACCGGACGCGATCGCGGCCCGCAGAAGACGGACCACCGGTGTCAGGCCGCCCCGAGCGGGCAGTGATGTACGGACATTTTCCCTGCCCGCCCGCTTCGGATGGCTCAAGCCTAGCGGCGGGGATGTCGACAAAATGTAGACGAGCGCCGGACACGGACGTCGATCCGATGTCGAGTCCCATCTCTCATGCTTGACAAAAGACCGTCAGCGCAACCGACCTAATCAGCGCACGAAATCATGGAGGATCGCCTGCTATGTCAGAAAGCCATTCCGCCGCGTTTGGCGGACGTCTTCTCATCGGGGTCTCGGGATCGGCGGCCGTTGCCATGCTCCCGATATACATCTCCGCGCTGCGGGGCGGCTTCACTGGATCCGTGTCAGTTCTCCTGACGCATACCGCAAAGGAGTTCCTGCCAGCGCACACGGTCGCACTCTTTGCCGACCGGGTGATTACCGGGGAACCGGCGTCGACCTGGCCCGAGAGCAACCACGCCACCCTCGCCGCAGACCACGACATGCTTGCCGTGTTCCCCGCAACGGCGAACATGCTTTCCGCGGTCGCGGCGGGCGCGGCTCCGAATATGCTGTGCGCCACCGTCCTTGCAGCCGAATTCCCAGTCGTGTTTTTCCCCGTGATGACCGCGGAAATGTGGAAGAAGCCCGCCGTTCAGCGGAACGTCGACCGGTTGCGCGGCGACGGCTACCACGTCATCGATCCTCCGTGGGGATCCCGCTACGACGTCCAGGCAGGAAAGCCGGTCGAGGGGCCGATGCCGCCGCCTCCCCCGGCATTCGTCGAGGCCATTAGCGCGCATATGCCACGGCAAGCCTCGCAGCCGCAAGCCCTCCTGCACTCCACGTGACCGACGCCCCGCTGATTGCGGTGCTCTAAGACAAGCTGACGGACGTCTTTTCCTGGACCGTGTTCGTTTCAGCGGCTTTACCGGTGCCGCGTGACGCGCTTAGCTTCGGACGAGGATCCGGCGGATGGCTTGCCCTGACAGCTCCGCCTTGGGCAGGAAGCCGATCACCGGACTTTCCACGAGGAGATCGGCGTAGTCGACCTCGGCATGGGTGGAGATCATGATGAGCGCCGCGCGGCTGCCGGCCGCGGCCAGTTCCCTGGCCGCGTTGAATCCGGAATCCTCGCCGAGGCGGATATCGATGAGCACCACATCCGGGCGCAGCGCATCGACCTGCCGGAGCAAATCGGCACGGGTGCAGGCCGTCCCGGCCACGGTTACACCGTCCGCCTCCAGCAGGGCCCGTGCCGCCTCGAGGAATGATGGATCGTCGTCGACGATGACGATTCGCAGCGGGTTCACCGGATTAGCTTGCTCGCGCATGGGCCTCGTTCGCATTGCAGCTAGCCGGAGTCACGCGCCGTCAGCGGTTTTCCAGGAA
>Ga0335075_10010292_pt1 | contig 14206 bp, 8 predicted proteins | sample Lox_Sample_24_FD_206723 | JGI IMG/M metagenome (GOLD analysis project Ga0335075, IMG submission 206723) | Soil microbial communities from Loxahatchee National Wildlife Refuge, Florida, United States - Lox_Sample_2.4 | ecosystem: Environmental > Terrestrial > Soil > Wetlands | place: USA: Florida...
GAGGTTGAGGGAGCCGAGGTTGCAGGCGCCGTAGGGTGGCAGCGGCTCCTCGGCACACGGATTGGTCGCGCTCAAATGCTCGGCGTAGGCAAGATTGTCTTCGTCGTTGATGCGATCGATGAAGAGGACGCCGGGCTCCGCGGATTCCTCGGCGCTCGCGCACAGGCTCTGCCACAGATCGCGCGCGCGAATGACCTTCCATACCTCGCAGACGACCGGCCTAGCGCTGCCGCTCCAGGACCGCTCGATCCGCTCGGGGAGTCCCGGGCCCTCGATGTCCGCGGCCGGCTCGGCGGCGGCACTTGGGAAGACCAACGGCCAGAGGGCATCTTCATCGACCGCCCCCATGAAGGCATCGGTCACGAGCACGGACAGGTTGAAACGCGATAGCGCGCCGGCGTATTGCTTGGCGGCGATGAACTCTTCAATGTCCGGGTGATCGCATCGGAGGGTCGCCATCATTGCGCCGCGGCGGGCCCCGGTGGAAAGGATCGTCGCGCACATGGCATCCCACACGTGCAGGAAGGAAACCGGGCCTGAGGCGACCATGCCCGTCGTACGGGCGCGGCCGCCACGCGGGCGGAGCGTCGAGAAGTCGTAGCCCACCCCACCGCCCTGCTGCAGGGTGAGCGCACCCTCCTTCAACGCTTCGAAGATGCCTGTGATCGAATCATCGATCAGGCCCATGACGAAGCAGTTGGCGAGGGTGACTTGCCGCGCAACGCCCGCGCCCGCGAGAATTCTGCCGCCGGGCAGGAAACGGAAGTCCTCGAGCAGCCTGCGGAATTGCTCCTGCCAGAGGAGCGGATCACGCTCGACCGCCGCTACGCTGCTCGCGACCCGATCCCACGTGCTTGCAATCGTGCTCTCGGGCGGCGAGGCCCCCGGGTCACGATAGCGCGTGCGCCAAATGAAGCTCGACAGGCTTTCGGACTCGGGGATCACACGCGCAGCAATAACCGCTTTTGAGAACGTCAGACGCGCACGGTGATTTCGTTCTTTACGGTCAGAACGCCGGGTGCAGCCCACGCGGTCGCCTGCGCCTGATCCCGCTCTGCCCATGAGCGCACTTCCCCCCGCAGCGTGACTTCGCTGCCGGAGGCATCCACTGCGACCTTGTGGGCATCGATGATGGCGTTGCGCCGAAATGCGTCCTCGATCTTCCGCTTGATCTCGAAGGGCGCCACGCGAGGCTTCAGGGTGATGGAATTGCGCACCGAGAGAACGCCACGCAGGTACCGCACCGCGGCCTCCGCGCGCTCGCGCTGGTCGTGCCACTCGACCGTGCCTTCCAGTACAACATGGCCCTCTTTGACGATCGGCTTGATATTCTCCCAGACGAAGGGCAATTGCAGCTTGAGCGCTGCAACGGCATCGCGGGCGATCTCAGGGTCCGTGGGCATTCCGCCGAACGGCGAACGAACCTCAAGGTCGTTCGCTACCGCGGTGACCCCCGTTACGCGCTTCGCAGCCTCTTCGGCGCGATACTTCTCGTGAGCGCTCACCGCGTAGCCGGTGAGCGTGACGACTCCGCTCGTGACCTTCACGGCGATGTCGGTGTCGCAGACATCTGGCGCCCACTTGAGCTCCGCTTCCACATCCCGTTTGATATCACTGTCTGCTCTCATTGATGTTACCTCTTGAGGCTTGGATACGTTCAAGGCTCTCGCATCCAAGGCGGATCGCGTGAGTGCATAAATCGTGACTTCAGGGATCGACATTGACAATACGCGGAACTACATATTGGAGCCGGCTTGGCGGTGGACCCAGAGAATATCGTCAAGGCTTAAGTACATCTGCGCACGACGCCTGAGCCTCTCGCCGGCAAACTTCCCGTTTATGAGCACCGATCCATCCGGCATCGATTCCAGTACGCTTTACCCGTGACCATCCACAACGCAGACGTCGCCGAGGTCTTTGAGGAAATCGGCGATCTCCTGTCGATCCAGGGGGAGAACGCATTCCGGGTCCGCGCCTATCGTCGTGCGGCGCAGATCGTGCGCAGTCTGCCGCATGAGCTCGCGGAGATGGGCGGTCCGGGCGAGTACGCGGCGCTACCCGGAATCGGCAAGGATCTGGCTGCAAAGATAACGGAGCTCGTCAGGACGGGCCGCCTCGGGGCGCTCGAGAGGCTGAGGCGGCGAGTCCCCTCCGGCGTCCGCGAGCTGTTGAGTCTTCCGGGCATGGGTCCGGTCCGTGTGCATGCGCTGATGACGAAGCTCCACGTCAAGAGCCGCGACGAGCTGAGGAGCGCGCTCTCGGCAGGCCGACTCGAGCGGCTCCGCGGGTTCGGGCCTGCGTTGCAGCAGCGTCTACGCACGGCGCTCGCGGCGAAGGCCGCCTCGGATATCGCCAAGCGTCTGCCTCTATCCGTGGCGGCACAGTATGCCGAGCCGCTGAGCCGTTATTTCGCATCCATCCCGGGCGTTACGCGAGCGGAGATCGCAGGCAGCTATCGTCGTGGCCGCGACACGGTGGGAGACCTCGATGTGCTCGTATGCGCGCCGGCCAGTGTCAATGTGTTCTCAACGCTACAGGGTTATCCGGATCTGCGGGAGATGAGCGCCTCCGGCACGACAAAAGCCGCTGGCGTGTTGCGCAACGGTCTGCAGTTCGACGTTCGAGTCGTACCGAAGGAGAGCTTCGGCGCGGCGCTCCAGTACTTCACCGGCAGCAAGGATCACAGCATTCACCTCCGCCGTCGCGCGCAGGAGCGGGGGCTGAAGCTCAGTGAGTATGGCCTCTACCGTGGGCGGAGACGCCTGGCGGGCGACACGGAGGAGGGCGTATACCAAGCGCTCGGGCTTTCCTGGATCCCGCCGGAGCTGCGCGAGGACAGAGGAGAAGTGGAAGCATCGGCGAAGCGCGCCTTGCCGCGGCTTGTCGAGCGCTCCGACCTCAAGGGCGATCTGCATGTGCATACCGACGCCACAGATGGGCACAACTCCCTTGAGGATATGGTGGCAGCCGCGAGGGCGCAGAAGCTCTCCTATATGGCGATCACCGATCACACGAAGTACTTGGGCATCGTGCATGGCCTCGATGCCGACCGGCTGGCGCGCCGGTGCGAAGCCATCGATGCTCTCAACGAGAAGCTGCGAGGGTTCACGGTGCTCAAGGGCGCCGAGGTCGACATCCTGGAGGACGGCCGGCTGGCGCTCCCTGACGCCGTGCTCGCGAAACTCGATGTCATCGTCATTGCCGTCCATAGCCACTTCGAGCTTCCCGAGGCCAAGCAGACCGCTCGCGTGCTGCGCGCGCTCGAGCGACCTCATGTGTCGATCCTGGCTCACCCGAGCGGGCGACTGCTCGGCGAGCGCGCGCCACTTGCGCTCGATTTCGACCGCCTGCTCGAGGCGGTGCATGACCGAGGTTGCTTTCTCGAAGTGAACGGTCAACCCCTGCGCCTCGACCTCGATGATGTGCATATCAAAGCGGCGCGCGATCGGGGTGTACTCCTTTCGCTCGCGAGCGATGCGCACTCGATCGATCAGCTGGCCTACCTCGGGGGCGCCGTGCGGCAGGCGCGGCGCGGTTGGGCGAGCGAGGAGGACGTGCTCAATGCGCGCCCGCTGGGTGAGGTCAGGAAACTCTTGCAGGGAGCGAAGCGGTAGAAGCGAGCTTCGGCCTTCGGCCAAGGCTTCAGCGCGTCTGAGCGCCGATGAGTGCAGACCATTCGGCTTCGGAAAGCACCCTCACGCCGAGCGCGCGTGCCTTGGTGAGCTTGGAGCCCGCCCTCGGCCCGGCGACGACATAATCGGTGCTCGAAGAGACCGAGCCGGCCGCTCTGGCGCCGAGCCGCTCGGCCAGTTCCTCCGCTTCCTCGCGGGTCATGCTCTCGAGTGCGCCGGTGAAGACGACCGTCTTACCAGTGATCGGGCTGCGCTCGGCTGAGCGCGCCACATCGAGTATGCGCACGTGGCGGGTCAAACGCTCGACTAGGCCTCGATTGTGTGTCTCGCGGAAGTATTCGGCAAGGCTTTCGATGACGACATCGCCGATCTCACCGAGCGCATCCATCTTCTGATGCGCAACGGCATCGCCGCGGGCGAGATTTACGCAAGCATCGTGAAACACCTTCCACGATCCATAGCCGCGGGCAAGAAGCAGTGCCGTGGCTTCCCCTACGTGTCGGATACCGAGCGCATGGATGAAGCGGTTGAGAGGAATCGCCCGGCGGGCGCGGATGGCATCGAAGAGCTTGCGGACCGACCTTGCGCCGTAGCCCTCGTAGCCTTCGAGCTTGATGCGCCCGTTTCGGCGCTCGAGCGTGAAGATGTCCGCAGGCTCTTTGATCCAGCCGCGCTCGAAGAAGAATTCGATCTGCTTGTCTCCGAGTCCCTCGATGTCGAAGGCGCGGCGGGAGGCGAGATGTTTCAGGTGCTCGATTGCTTGGTAGGGGCAGGCGAATGCGCCGGTGCAGCGCGAGATCGCGCCCCTCTCGCCCGTGGCGGTCGTCTCGCGCACCACCTCGGTCCTCAGCTCGCAGGGACATCGGGTCGGGAAGCGATAGGGCTGCGAGCCCTTCGGACGCCTGGATCTTTCGACGCCGAGTACCTGGGGGATGACATCCCCCGCGCGCTGGATCGTCACGGTATCGCCGACCCGCACATCGAGACGCGCGATCTCCTCGGCGTTGTGCAAGGTCGCATTCTGTACCACGACGCCGCCGACCGAGACGGGGGCGAGACGGGCAACGGGTGTGAGTGCGCCGGTGCGCCCGACCTGAATGTCAATGGCGCGGAGGATTGTCCTGGCCCGCTCGGGTGAGAACTTGTGCGCGAGCGCCCAGCGTGGGCTGCGCGAGATGAATCCCAGGCGCTCCTGCCAATCGATTCGATCGACCTTGTAGACGACGCCGTCAATATCGTAGTCGAGGGCGCCGCGCTCGAGCTCGATCTCGCGGTGGAAGGCGAGCAGAGCCTCGGTCGAGCGGCAGCTCTTCGTGAGCGGGTTGACCGTGAAGCCACGTGCGGCGAACCACTTCTCCATCCCGGATTGCGTGTTCGAGGGCATGCGACTCATCTCGCCCCAGGCGTAGGCGAAGAACCCGAGCGGACGCGAAGCGGTAACCCGTGGATCGAGCTGGCGAAGCGAGCCCGCAGCGGCATTCCGCGGGTTGGCGAAGACCGGTTTGCCGGCCGCGTGCTGCCGCTCATTGAGGGCGAGGAATGCCGATTTCGTCATGTAGACCTCGCCGCGCACCTCACAGATTTCGGGCACGTCGTTTCCCTTAAGGTGATCCGGAATATCGGCGAGGGTCCTGACGTTCGCAGTGACATCCTCCCCTTCGGTCCCGTCGCCGCGGGTCGCGCCCTGGGCGAGCCGGCCGCGCTCGTAGCGCAGGCAGACCGAGAGGCCGTCGATCTTCGGCTCGGCGATGAAGACGATCGGCTGCTTCGTCTGCTTCAAGCGGCGCCGAACTCGCGCGACAAACTGTGTGACCGCCCCTTCGGCAAAGGCGTTATCGAGAGAGAGGACCGGCACGCGATGCCGGACCTTCGCGAAGGGGCCCGCAGGGGCGGCCCCGACTCGTCGGGAAGGCGAGTCGGGCCGCACGAGATCGGGAAATCGGGCTTCGATCGCAGCATTGCGGCTGCGCAGGGCATCGTACTTGGCGTCGGAAATCGTCGGCTCGTCTTCTTGGTAGTAGCGCCGATCGTGCTCGGCGATCTCGCCGGCGAGCTGAGCGAGCTCGCGCCGGGCCTGTTCCCGCGTCAGCCTCTCAACACCAATTCCCCCTCGAGATCCGGTTGGCACACCGTTCCTCTTTTGGGAGCTCGTGATGGCACGCTGCATGGGTGCTCACCGAACCATGCTGCTAGCGTCGCGATCAAACCGTTCTCGTCCCGGCTCGACCGGAGCGTCGTTGAAAACGAGCACGTTGATCACGGCGGTGGCACGGCGGGCCTGGCGTTGCATGATGTCGCGCGCTTTCACTCCGACACCTCTATTGCGGGATTCTCTCTCGCTGCCGGGATAGATTGCTGAGCGAGCGTCGCAGCGGATGATGACTCTCAATGCCCGATTCGCTGAGGCCGTGTCGTACGCCTTCATCATCGCCGAATTTGCCACTGAAACACGGCTCCATGGTACATACGCGACTTCCTCGTTCGCTTCCGTAATTGTGCGGATGCCATCGAGCGGGTGCTGGGTGGGGCCACGCTTCCAGAGGGTCGATCAGCGCCGGTAGTGGTGCAAGTGATGACGTCCAAGTGCTGCCGAGTCGCGACGGTCACGTCGGCGATTCTCATGAGGGAACCGCGCGCACGGGCGATTCTAGCTGTATCGCGTTAGAACTCGAGGCCCAGTCCATGGCAGTCACAATCGCACGAAGCGCAGTCGCAACGCGTTGCCGATCACGGAAACGGAGCTGAAGCTCATGGCGGCCGCGGCGACGATCGGACTCAGCAGGATGCCGAACGCCGGATAGAGCGCTCCGGCCGCGATCGGGATGCCGAGCGCGTTGTAAATGAACGCGAGGAAGAGGTTCTGGCGGATGTTGCGCATCGTCGCCCGGCTCAACGCTCGGGCACGCGCGATGCCGGCGAGATCGCCCTTGACGAGCGTGACGCCCGCACTCTGCATCGCCACATCGGTGCCTGTGCCCATGGCGATCCCGACCTCTGCCTCGGCAAGCGCCGGGGCATCGTTGACCCCGTCCCCGGCCATCGCAACCGCAAGGCCCTGCGCTCGCAAGCGCCGGACGATCGCGTTCTTGCGCTCGGGGAGCACTTCGGCTTCGATGTTCGTGATACCCAACTTGCGTGCGACCGCCTCGGCCGTGGCCCGGTGATCGCCGGTGACCATGACGATGCGAATGCCTGCCTGCCGCAGGCTCTCGAGCGCCGCGGGTGTACTGGCCTTGATCGGGTCCGCCACCGCGATGACTCCCGCCAGGCGGCCGTCGATCGCGACCAGCATCGTCGTCGCGCCCTCAGCCCGCAGTGTCTGGGCTTCTGGCCCGATGGCCGTGAGCGGGATGCGCAGGTCGGTGAAGAGAGCCGCGTTTCCGACGGCGACCTCCTGCCCGTTCGCCGCGCCAGTCACCCCCTTGCCGGTGATGGAGGCGAACTGGGAAGTCTCTGAAAGGGTCAGACCGCGCTCGCGCGCGGCGGCCACGATCGCCGCGGCGAGCGGATGCTCGCTCGAGCGCTCGAGGCTCGCGGCTGCGACGAGTACGGCTGCCTCATCGAACCCTCGAGTGGGTGTGACCGCGACCACGCGCGGCTTGCCCTCCGTCAGCGTACCGGTCTTGTCGACCACCAGCGTATCGATCTTCTCGAGCCGCTCGAGTGCCTCGGCATTCTTGATGAGGACGCCCGCTGTGGCGCCCTTACCGACCCCGACCATGATCGACATCGGTGTTGCGAGCCCGAGCGCGCAAGGGCAGGCAATGATGAGCACTGAGACGGCAGCGATGAGCGCATAGGCTAGCTGCGGCGGTGGGCCGGCGAGCATCCAGCCGACGAAGGCGCTGATCGCGATGAGGATGACGGCCGGCACGAACCAGCCCGAGACGAGGTCGGCGAGGCGCTGAATGGGGGCGCGGCTGCGCTGTGCCTCCCCGACCATGTGAACGATGCGTGAGAGCACCGTATCCGCGCCCACCCGCTCGGCGCGCATCACGAGGGCGCCGGTGCCGTTGATGGTCGCGCCGATCACCTTTGCACCTGCTCCCTTGGCGACGGGCATCGACTCGCCGGTCACCATCGATTCATCCACGGCACTCGCGCCGTCGAGCACCACGCCATCGACGGGCACCGCCTCTCCCGGGCGCACGCGCAAGCGGTCTCCCGCCTGGACCACATCGAGCGCTACCTCCTCATCGGTCCCATCTTGCCGGATGCGACGTGCGACCTTGGGCGCGAGATTGAGGAGGGCACGGATCGCGCTGCCGGTCGTCTCGCGCGCCCGCAGCTCCAGTACCTGGCCGAGGAGCACGAGCACCGTGACCGCGGCTGCCGCCTCGTAGTAGACCGGCACGAGCCCACCCTCACCGCGCAGGCTCGTGGGAAAGATGCCCGGTGCGAAGGTCGCAACGAGACTGTAGAGATACGACGCGCCGACCCCGAGCGAGATCAGACTGAACATGTTGAGCGAGCGGTGGCGCACGGAAGCCCAGCCGCGCGCAAGCAGCGGCCATCCGGCCCACAATACGACCGGCGTGCCGAACGCGAATTGCACCCACAAGGACGCGAAGGGTGAAAGGAGCCGCTGCGGACTCGCCATCGAGAGGTGCGCGCCCATCTCGAGGAGAAGCAGTGGCGAGGCGAGGGCGGCTCCGATCCAGAATCGGCGCGTCATGGCGCGCAACTCGGGGCTCGGCCCGCTCTCGGCCGGTGGCTGAAGGGGCTCGAGCGCCATGCCGCAGATGGGACAGCTCCCGGGCGTGTTGCGGCGGATTTGCGGGTGCATGGGGCACGTGTAGATCGTGCCTGCAGTTATGGCAGCAGCCGCGGCGACGGGGACCGCACTCGCGGTCATCCCCGGCGAAGCGGCAGCCGACGCGTAGCGCTGGGGCTCGAGTTGGAATTTCTCGCGACAGCGATTCGAGCAGAAGAAGTACTCGTGCCCCGCAAACTCGGCGCGATGTGTAGAGTCGGCCGACACCGTCATCCCGCATACCGGGTCGAGCTGTTTTTGGTGCGGAGTCAAGGCCCGGCAGAGAAGATCACAAGTGCACGCCGCTGATGACCACTGTAAATGCGAATACCACCGAGATCGCGGTCATGAAGCAATACGTAGAGTTGCGTATTCCGGGGGCGCCGGGAGGCTGCGGCACCGTTCGTCAGAACCCGATGAGGGTCCTCGCCGCAGATGCTCAAAATCCTGCCGGGAATCGCGAGGCACATCGGACAATCTCGCTCGTCGGTATTCTGTCCGAATAGTCGAATCAACTCTGAGGAGATGGCGCCAGCTCCGGCTCCGCGCCCATCACCATCCGGACGAGCTCCGCGAGAGAGGAGGCGCCGCTTTTCTCCATGACCCGCGCCCGGTGAATCTCCACTGTGCGCTGACTGACACCGAGCTCATGAGCCATGATCTTGTTGGGCTCGCCGCGCACCATCAGCACCAGCACTTGACGTTCGCGCGGCGTCAGCGCGTCGAGGCGCGCGCGAATCGCCTTGTGCTCCTCGAGCGCGGCGCGCGCCTTAGTATCCTTGGCGATCGCGCGTTGGACGCGCTCGATCAGGTCCTGATCCCGGAACGGCTTCTGGAGGAAGTCGTGAGCGCCGTGCCGCATCGCCTCGACCGCCATCGGGATGTCGCCGTGTCCGGTGATGAAGATCACTGGAATGACCGCGCCGCGCAGGTTCAACTCCTGCTGCAGCTCGAGGCCGCTCATCCCGGGCATCCGCACATCGAGCAGGAGACACCCCGGCTGGGCGGGATCGTAAGCCGCGAGGAACTCCAGGCCCGAAGCGAACGCGTGGCTCTCCAAACCAGTGGACCGCAAAAGAAAACGCAACGAGCCGCGCACCGACTCATCGTCATCGACTACGAATACGATGGGGGGAGCGTTGTTCGCGATCACAGGCAGGCTCCTCGCGCGCGCTGCAGATTTCGGTGCCGGCAATCACCCGGGTCCAAGCGAGGCGCTGTCAACCGGCCGGCATATGGACATAGGCATCGTGTGGTCCGGAGCCAGCACCAAAGAAAACAGTGGCGATTCACACGTCCGCCACCCAACGGCGAATGGCGCCCTTACTGGATTTTGATTTCCGTCGGTTTGCGCGCTTCTGTCTTGCTCTTCGGTACGTAGACCGTGATCACGCCGTCCTTCGCCTCCGCGCGGATGGCGGCCGCGTCGATCGCTTCCGGCAGCGAGAAGCTGCGTGAGAAAGTCCCGTGCAGGCTCTCGATGCGATGGAACTTCTCACCTTTCTCATCCTTCTCCTGCTTGCGCTCGCCGCTGATGGTCAGCATTCCGTCATCGAAGGTGACGTGCACGTCCTCCTTCTTCACGGCGGGCAGCTGCGCCTTGAGCAGATACTCCGTGTCGGTCTCGCTGATGTCGACCGTAGGTGACCATTCGACCGCCTCTTCACCGTCACCGGCCCAGCGCGGCCAGCGCCGCAACAGGCTCGGCATCCGCGCCAACATGTCGTCCAGATTTGCAAACGGGCCCCAACGAATCAGGCTCATGGCAGTCTCCTCTGGTGTCTCAATCGCAAGCGAACATAGCAGCGCGCCCGTTTCGAATCGATCCGTATGAATGCGGATGCCAGGGCGCTCGCGCGGAGCAGTTACGAGCGGGGACTGACGGAAAGTGCGGATGCCCCAGGACCGCCTGTGACGAGATATCGCATCGGGCTTCCCGAACATGAACCTTGGGCGCAAACCTTGGCACGGGGACCGGCGCGATAGGGGTAGATGCTATCGCTTCCCATCGTAACGGAAACCGCACTCACCTGATTACGCGGCGTCACGCTTCATGTCGCAACAACACCGTGGCGAGGGGTGGCAATGTCAGCTCGAGCGAGAACGGCTGGCCGTGCGAGCCCTCGGTGTTCGCTTGGACCCAGCCACCATTGCCAAGATTGGAGCCGCCGTAGATTTCCGCGTCGGTATTGAGAATCTCACGCCAGCCGCCGCCGTGCGGCACGCCGATGCGATAGTGCCGGCGCGGCACGGGGGTGAAGTTGCAGACCACGACCACCGCCGCGGTGCCGTGGCCGCCGCTGCGGAAATAGGCATAAACGCTGTTGCTGTAGTCGTCGACCAGCAGCCAGCTGAAACCCGCACCGTCGCTGTCCAGTGCATGCAGCGCGGGTTCATGGACGTAGAGACGATTGAGGTCGGCGATCAGGCGATACACTCCGCGATGCAAGGGATGCTCGAGTGCTGCCCAATCGATCTGGCCGTCGTGATTCCATTCCCAGTCCTGCCCGAACTCGCCCCCCATGAACAACAGCTTCTTGCCGGGCTGGGTCCACATGAAGCCGAAGTAGGCCCGCAGATTCGCAAAGCGCTGCCAGGTATCGCCGGGCATGCGCCCGATCAAAGAGCCCTTGCCGTGGGTCACCTCGTCGTGCGAGAGCGGCAGTATGAAGCGTTCGAAGAATGCGTATAGGAGTCCGAACGTCATGTCATGGTGATCGTAGGAGCGATGCACGGGGTCGTGTGACATGTAGCGCAGTGTGTCGTGCATCCAACCCATGTTCCACTTGAACGAGAAGCCGAGTCCGCCGTAGCGCGTGGCTTGTGTGACGCCGGGCCAGGCGGTGGACTCCTCGGCGATCGTCAGTACGCCGGGGTGACGCTCGGCGACGGCATCATTCAAATCCCGTAGGAAATCGATCGCCTCGATGTTTTCGCGGCCACCGTAGCGATTCGGGATCCACTGACCCTCGGCGCGCGCGTAGTCGCGATAGAGGAGCGATGCGACCGCATCCACGCGTAATCCGTCGACGTGATAGCGCTCGAGCCAGTGCAGCGCGCTCGAGAGAAGGAAGGCATGCACCTCACGACGTCCAAGGTTGTAGAGCGCGGTATTCCACTCGGGATGAAATCCCTCGCGTGGATCGGCATGCTCGTATAGCGCTGAGCCATCAAATGCCGCCAGTCCGTGCGCATCGGTCGGAAAGTGGCCCGGAACCCAGTCGAGAATCACCCCGAGACCGGCGTTGTGACAGCGGTCGATGAAACGAGCGAAGTCCGCCGGGCTGCCATAAGCCGCGTGCGGCGCGAATTGGCTCAACACCTGGTAGCCCCATGAGCCACCGAATGGATGTCCCATGATCGGCATCAATTCAATGTGAGTGAATCCGAGCTCCGTGACGTACGGGATGAGCTGATCGCCAAGCTCGTCCCAACTCAATGAGCGCCAGCCCTGGTCGGCCACGCGCCGCCACGAACCGGCGTGCACCTCGTAGATCGACAGCGGCGCGTGCGCCGACCGGTCGGGACTGGCCCGGGCTGCAAGCCAGCTGCCATCGGTCCAGTGAAACGGCGCCGGATCGGCGATCACGGAGGCTGTGCGCGGCGGCGCTTCGGCCTCGAGTGCGACCGGATCGGCCTTCAGCGGCAATAGGCCCTGCGGTGCGAGGATCTCATATTTATAGAGAGTGCCGATCGGCAGACGGGGGATGAATAGCTCCCAGACGCCGGCCTCGACGCGCTTGCGCATCGGATGGCGACGCCCATCCCAGCCATTGAAGTCTCCTACCACCGACACCCGAGACGCATTGGGAGCCCAGACGGCGAAACGCACACCCGGAATGCTCTCGATTTCCATCGCCTGCGCACCGAGGCAGCGGCCGAGCTCCAGGTGAGTGCCTTGAGCGAACAGGCGCAGGTCGTGCTCGCTCAGCAGCAGGCCGAAGCGATAGGGGTCCTCGGTTTCTTGCATCAGCCCGCCCGGCCAGTGCATGCGCAGTCGATAGGGGATACCGGTTGGGATCCGCCCGCAGTAGAGGCCCTTCGTCTGCACCGCCGACAGGCGCGCCAAGACGGCACCGCCTGAGTCTATCGCTTCGACCGCCTCAGCCGGCGGCACAAAGGCGCGTACCACGGTATCTTGGCCACTCCCCGCCGGGCTGTCCGTTCCAATCGTGTGCGGGCCCAAAAGCGCGAACGGATCAGAGGCCAGGCCAGCGGCCAGCGCCTGCGCCGCGTACGGATCGATCAGCAACGCAGGGTCATCCACTCGTTCGGCGCTCCAGCTCGCTTCGCTCCGCATGCGTCATCTCCTCGGATCGGAATGGCGCCACGACGAAATGTCCAGTGCCCTCTCACCTGGGAGCAAGCGGGTCCCCTCATATTTCATGGGACCGTGCAGCCGTGCCAGTCTCCATGAACGGGTAGTCCGTGTAGCCGTGTGCGCCGCCGCCAAAGAAGGTGTCGCGGTCCGGCACATTCAACGGGGCACCGGTGCGCAGGCGTTCGACCAGGTCTGGGTTCGCAATGTAGGCCCGGCCGAAAGAGATGAGGTCCGCGCGGTTGGCGCGGCGTGCTTGCAGCGCGAGTGCCAGGTCATAACCATTGTTGGCTATGTAAGGCCCGGCGAATCGACGCCGGAGAACCTGCAGATCGAATCCCGCTGGCACTTCTCGTGCACCTTGGGTGACCCCCTCGATCATGTGCAGGTAGGCGAGACCGAAGTCGTTCAGCCGCTCAATGACGTAGCCGTACGTGCTCTCCGGATCGCTGTCGAGTCCGAGGTCATTCACGGGGCTGAGCGGCGAGAGACGGATCCCCACCCGGTCAGCGCCGCACGCGTCGACGACCCCTGCAACCACATCCAGCAGGAAGCGCGCGCGCCTCGCGACCGATCCACCGTAGGCATCCGTCCGCCGGTTGCCGCTGTCACGGAGAAATTGCTCGATGAGGTAACCGTTGGCGGCGTGGATCTCGACACCGTCGAAACCTGCCGCCAGTGCGTTGCATGCGGCCTGGACGTACTGCTCGATGATCCGCAGGATCTCGGCCGTCTCGAGCGCCCGCGGCGTCACACACGCTTGATAGCCGGTCGACGTGTAGGCCTCAGCATTTGGTCGGAGCGCCGAAGGCGCCACCGGCAACGCCTGATCAGGCTGCAGTGACGGATGCGAGATGCGTCCGACGTGCCAAAGCTGAGCGAACAGGCGAGATCCTTTCAGGTGCACGGCTTGCGTTACGGCCTGCCACGCCTCGATTTGCCTATCGGTGTAGATGCCGGGAGTGGAAGCATAGCCGCGCGCTTGCGCGGAGATATTGGTCCCTTCGCTGATGATGAGTCCTGCCGAGGCACGCTGGGCGTAATACTCGGCCATGAGCGCAGTTGCCGTGCCGTCGGCGCTGGCCCGGCTGCGCGTCAGCGGGGCCATGACGATTCGGTTCGCGAGCCGATAGGCGCCAAGGTGGACGGGAGAGAAAAGATCGCTCTCGCCGGTGGATGGATGCTGTTGGGGGCTGGGTCGGGCTACGCTCATCGGGGAGTCTCCGCTACGGGCGAGCCGCGACCCAGGGCGAGCAGCCGGCACACCTCCTGGTCGTCCAGCTGCTCAAACTCTCCATACCATTGACCGACTGCGAAGAGCGGGGGTGTCTCCAGCAGGACCGTCTCGTCTGCCTCGGCTGCCACGAGGGCCGCCGCATGGGGCGATGCGACCGGGGCGGCCACGACGACTCGCGCGGCCTTCGCAGCCCGGGCCGCGCGGATGGCGGCGAGCATCGTCGAGCCCGTCGCAAGGCCGTCATCGACGAGAATCGCGGTTTTCCC
>Ga0335075_10010293_pt1 | contig 14206 bp, 12 predicted proteins | sample Lox_Sample_24_FD_206723 | JGI IMG/M metagenome (GOLD analysis project Ga0335075, IMG submission 206723) | Soil microbial communities from Loxahatchee National Wildlife Refuge, Florida, United States - Lox_Sample_2.4 | ecosystem: Environmental > Terrestrial > Soil > Wetlands | place: USA...
CGGGCCTTAGGCCGCACCGTCCTAACGTGCTACTCTGAATCTTCCATCCGTTCACGCCGGCCACGCACCGAGTGCGGGCTGAGCCGCGCGGATATTTGGAGCACGGTTTGCAGTCCAGCGCCTTCCTCATAGCCGTCTTTGAATTCGTTCTGCTGTTGTTTTCGCTGAGTTTTCACGAGTGCGCACACGCCTGGATGTCTTCGCGCCTGGGCGACCAGACAGCGCGCCTGCAGGGCCGCGTGACGCTCAACCCCATGTACCACGTGGACCCCGTGGGCACGCTCCTATTTCCCGCCATCATCATCTTTGGTCCGTTCTTTGGCTTCAACCTCTTCAGCGGCCTGCTGGTGGGCTGGGCCAAGCCTACGCCGGTCATTACCCGCAACTTCCAAAAGATCAACCGCGACGACAATCTGACCACGCTCGCCGGCCCGGTCTCGAATCTGATTCTGGTCCTCATCTCTGTTCTGGTGCTGGTGGTCTTCTGCATCGCCGTTCCCGGCGGACGCGAGCTGGTCATCGCCAGTCTCAGGCTGGTATTTGCCAACCTCATCAGCGGTATCGCCGTCAATGCGCCTTCGGGCGTGCAGGCCATCGCAGTACTAGCCATCCTGGCGGTCGAGATCAATCTTTCTCTCTTCTACTTCAATCTGCTCCCCATTCCACCGCTCGACGGCAGCCGCCTGCTGCGCAATCTACTACCCTATCGCGCCATGCAGACGTACGACCGGATTCCCATCTGGGTCAGCTACCTGTTCATGATCTTCCTGGGCGGATACATCCTGCACCTGCTCATCGATCCGTCGATGGAGCTGGTTTTCACGCCCTTTCTGCACCTCAATCCCTGAGCGGCAGCGGCTCGTCGACACGCGAATGGCCCTTTACAATAGGGAGAGCCTTGCGGCGATTTTTCTTGAGGGAAAGCCGGCGCTCATTTTCTGGCGCCGCATCGGAATCGACACACACAATGCAAGCAAGCGCAACTTCATCGCTCCGCCCACGCGTGCTCAGCGGCATGAGGCCTACAGGAAAGCTCCACCTGGGCAATTACATGGGCGCGCTGGCCAATTGGGTCAAGCTGCAGGATGCCTACGACTGCTACTTTTTCATCGCCGACTGGCACGCACTGACCACCGACTACGCCGACACATCGCAGGTGGAGCAGAACACGCTCGACGCGATGTTCGATTATCTTGGCGCGGGCCTCGATCCGGAAAAGTCCGTGCTCTTTCTGCAGAACAGGGTCAAGCAGCACGCCGAACTTTTTCTTGCCTTCGCGATGATTACGCCGCTCGGCTGGCTGGAGCGCGTGCCCACCTATAAGGAGCAGCAGGAAAACCTGACGGGCAAAGACCTGAGCACCTACGGCTTTCTCGGCTACCCGCTTCTGCAGGCCGCCGATATTCTGCTCTACCAGCCGCAGTTCGTTCCCGTGGGCCAGGACCAGGTGGCGCACGTGGAGCTTACCCGCGAAGTAGCGCGGCGGTTCAACCAGTTTTACAAGCTCGCCGACACCGAAGTGCTGCCCGAGCCGAAGGTGCTGCTCACGCCCTCGCCCAAGCTCCCCGGCACCGACGGACGCAAGATGTCGAAGAGCTACGGCAACACGATTCTGCTCACCGACCCGGAGCCGGAGGTCCGCAAGAAGCTCAAGACCATGGTCACCGATCCGGCGCGCATCCGCCGCACAGATCCCGGCGACCCGGACAAATGTCCAGTCGGCGATCTGCATAAAGTCTTCTCCGCGCCCGAGACCATGACCAAGGTGTATGAGGGTTGCCGATCGGCCGGCATCGGCTGCATCGAGTGCAAGGGCTGGGCCGCCGACGCGCTGGTGCAGATTCTCAATCCAATTCAGCAGCGCCGCGCCAGCTTCACGGAGTCGCAGGTAATAGAAATTCTCGACGAAGGCTCACGCCGCGCCGCATCCCGCGCCGAGCAGACCATGCGCGAAGTGCGCAGCGCCATGAAGCTGCCGCTCGCCGGTGCGTGAACCGGCAATCGATAAGTAAGATAGTCACCAGCAGAGATAGAAATTGGCTAAACAATCCCCCAACTCGCCTAACGATCCCGAGACCGTCCCGGTCACTCCCATTGAGGAGCCATCGACCGGTCAGCCTCCCGTACACGAACCTGACCCCGAGCCAAAGCCCGACGTGCCTCCCGATCCCGATGACGTCCCGCCCGTCAAATCTGGACCTGAGCTCGTGCTCACACCGCCGCCCGTTCCGGCAGAAAAGCCGGCAAAGCCCGCTGCACCCGCCAAACAGCGCGAGGAAAGCGCCGATACGTCGCCGTTTTCGGTGTTTGTGGGTCAGGTCTACGATGGGCCGCTCGACCTGCTGCTCGACCTGATCCGCAAGCAGGACATCGACATCTACGACATTCCCATCGCCAAGATCACCGCGCAGTTCCTCTCTTACGTGGCGCAGCTCAAGGCATCGGACGTAGACGTGGCCGGCGAGTTCATCTACACCGCCTCGCTGCTCATCCACATCAAGAGCAAGATGCTGCTGCCGCGCGCGCCTTCCGGACCCGGCGAAGCCGATGAAGACCCACGCCGCGAGCTGGTGGAGCGGCTGCTCGAACACGAGCGCTTCAAGAGCGCCGCGCAGATGCTGCAGCAGAAGCAGATGCTCGAAGCGGCCTCCTGGACCAACCCCGGCATGCGCGAGTTCAAGGACGACGCCAGCGCCGAGCCGGAGGTCGCCGCCGACACCGACGATCTGGTCCGCATCTTCCGCGACATCCTGGAGCGCGCCCGCAGCCGGCCCATGATCAACGTGGAAGAGGACTCGGTGACCGTGGGCCAGATGATCCAATATCTTTCGCGACGGCTCACCATGGAAGACAAACCCGTGGCCCTGCACAAGCTGCTCGGCCATACGCGCTCTGAGCGCGCGTTGATCGCCATGTTCCTTGCCCTGTTGGAACTGGTGCGCCTGCAGGCCATCCTGCTGCGCCAGGATCGCCACTTCAGCGAGATCTTCATCAAGAAGCACTCCAGCTTCGAGTCAGTGATGAACGAGGGCGCAATCAGTGCACGGGACGACTGGAAGTGAGTCTTCCTGAACCTCGCCTGTTATAACTTAGGTTATAATTCAGGTGAAGTCAGGGAGGCGCATCCATGGCCACTACCACCAAAGTCATCGCCATCGGCAACTCGGCCGGAATCATTCTGCCCAAGGAAACCCTCGCCCGGCTCAGCGTGCAGAAGGGCGATACGCTCTATGTGCAGGAAACCTCCGCAGGTTTTCAGGTGAGCCCCTATGACGAAGAGTTCGGCGCCAAGATGGAAGTGGCCCACCGGGTCAATCGCCGGTATCGCGATGCATTCAAAAAGCTGGCCGAGTAGGATGAGCGGGCTTTCAAATGAAAGAACCCATCTGGATTCGTACGATTGAAGCTCTGGCCATCCATTCACAGCAGATCGCGCTATTTCGCGGCTCAGACGGAGTGCGAGACGCGGGACTGCTTGACCGCGCGCTGGGCCGGCCGAGAAGCCTGTTTGCCTGCACCGGGAGCGTCGTCACCATGGCCGACATGGCCGCAGCGTACGCCTTTGGCATCTCCAGCAATGATCCCTTTGTCGATGGAAACAAGCCAACAGCCATGCAGGTATCCTTCGTTTTCCTCGAATTTAATGGATTTCCTGTCACCGCCAGTCAAGAAGACGCCTGCGTCACATTTCTGCGCCTGGCGGCGGGCGAAATATCCGAGTCCGAGCTTGCTCTCTGGTTCTCCAGGCACACATCAGCCCCATAGATATTCACAATTGCTGCCGTCCGTTTCTGGAAATCCCCCCTGAAGCGCCGGCCGCAAAGTGCCGATAAGGGCTAGGGGAACGACGGCATGACAGCACAGGTAGAGCACGAAAAGAACGCCCTGGATGCAAACCCGGAACCTGGCGGCGAGCTGCGTTACGTAGCGCGCCAGGCCATTCTCGACGGCAAAGGCCACGTCTACGGATACGATCTGCTCTTCCGCAACCCTCCCGAAGCCATCTTCCGCCGCGACGCCGACGCCGCCGTGGAAACCATGCTCGATAACGAGCTGCTCTTTGGCCTCGAACGGCTCACCAAGGGTGCGCCCGCCTTCATCACCTGCAACGCCGATGCGCTGACGGGAGACCTGGTGATGGTGCTCGCGCCCAGCACTACCATTCTGGGAGTTCCGGCCAGCCTGGATATATCGCCGCGTCTGGTCGACGCCTGCGGCACGCTGCGCTCCCGCGGCTTCCGCATCTCGCTCGATGGTTTCACCTGGAGCGAGCGGCTCATCCCGCTGATTCAGCAGGCCGACTACATCCGGACCGACTTTCGCAACTTTGGCTTCGCAGAGCGGGAGCAGATCGACAAACTGGGCCTCAACCCCATCTCGCTGGTAGCCCAGAAGGTTGACACGCAGGACGATTATCAACAGGCCCAGGTCAACGGCTTCAGCCTCTTCCAGGGCAGCTACCTGTGCGATCCGGTGGTGCTCAAAAAACGCAAGATCCCCGCCAATCGGCTCTTTCACTTCGATATCGTGCGCGAGCTTTATCACGATCCCATCGACATAAGAAAAATCAGCCAGCTCCTGCGCAGCGATGCTTCGCTTACCTTCCGCCTGCTGCGGCTGGTCAATTCGCCCATCTACTGCCTGCGCCAGGAAGTGCGCTCCATCGAAAACGCGATCATGATCCTCGGCGAAGAGACCTTCCGCCGCACCATCACGCTGGCCATTCTGAGCGAGATGAATGCCGACCAGCCGGTCGAAATCCTGCACATGGGCCTGCTGCGCGCCCGCTTCTGCGAGTTGGCTGCACGCACCTTCCAACAGGATCCCTCAGAGCAATATCTATTGGGCCTGTTCAGCCTGTTGCCCGCCATGCTGCGGGTGCCCATGGAGGAGATTGTGCCTTCCCTGCCCTTGCGCGGCCCAATCTGCGAAGCGCTCATCGGAGTCCGCAACCCCGAACGCAACCTGCTCTCCTGGATCGAGTCGCACGAGCGCGGCGACTGGCCCACCTGCGACCGCATCGCCTCCACCCAGGGACTGCACTCAAACCAGCTTGTGGTGTGGTATGAGGAAGCGCTGATCTGGGCCGCATCGGCCACGCCGGGCATGTCCTGAGCGGCATATTTATCTATCCACAAGAGAACTGTTTTAGCCTCGAAGGAATTCATTCTCCTTTCATCTGACTCCTATATCTCTGGCTCCAGTCCGGAAACACTCCTGTCCCCTCACTCCGGACAACATCCGATCTGAACTTGGAGCCTTTCCATGGCGGACATAGCAACAACCATCGAAACCACGCCCCCAGGCGCATCGCTGCTCGATCACAAGATGAAGAAATCCCCCGCGTGGGTCAGCACGATCATTGTGCTGGCTGCCCTGGTCGGCGGGCTCGTTTACGTCGGCTTCCACATCGCGGGCGATATGGGCAACGTGGTCATCACCAGCATCTGGCCCTATGCCCTGCTCGCTTTGGCGCTGCTCATCGCGCTCAGCTTCGAGTTCGTGAACGGCTTCCATGACACGGCCAATGCCGTGGCCACGGTCATCTACACCCATTCGCTCGAGCCGAACCTGGCCGTGGTCTGGTCGGGACTGTGCAACCTGGCCGGTGTGCTCACTTCGGCGGGAACCGTGGCCTTCACCATCATCACCCTGCTGCCGGTCGAGCTCATTCTGAAGGTCAGCTCCGGCTCCGGATTCGCGATGGTCTTCGCACTGCTCATCGCCGCCATTCTGTGGAACCTGGGCACCTGGTGGCTCGGCCTGCCGGCTTCGAGCACGCACACAATGACCGGCTCCATTATCGGCGTGGGCGTAGCCAACCAGCTCATGAATGGCGGCAACGGCACCTCCGGCGTGGACTGGGGCCAGGCCACCAAGGTCTTTGAGGTGCTGCTGGTCTCGCCCATCATCGGCTTCGGCTGCGCGGCAATCCTGTTCTGGCTCGGCAAGAAGTTCATCAAGTATCCGGAACTATATCAGGCGCCCAAAGACAACACGCCTCCACCGTGGCCCATCCGGCTGCTGCTGGTGCTCACCTGCACCGGCGTCAGCTTCTTCCACGGCTCAAACGACGGCCAGAAGGGCATGGGGCTCATCATGCTGATTCTCATCGGCACGGTGCCCACGGCCTACGCGCTCAATCACGCTGTCACCGCTCATGACATGCAGGACTTCCTCGCCGCATCCGAAAGAGCGGTCTCCATCATCGACAGGCATGTCGATAAGAACGCGATCCTCGGCGGCGATCCGCGCTCCGAGCTTACGGATTACCTGCGCACCAAACAACTGCAGCCCGACACCATGACCGCGCTGCGCGAGAGCATCCGCGACCTGGAAGGCGATGTGCAGGCCTACGGCGACTACAAGCACGTTCCCGCCAGCCAGCAGACCAACGTCCGCAACGATATGTACGTAACCAGCGAGACCCTGCGCATCATGGCCAAGACCAAGGCTGTGACATTCAGCGCGGACGAGCAGGCCGCGCTCGACAACTACAAGGCCAAGGTCGACAAGGCGACCAAGTTCATCCCTTCATGGGTGAAGGTGGCCGTGGCGCTGGCGCTGGGCCTCGGCACCATGGTGGGCTGGAAGAGGATTGTGGTCACCGTGGGCGAAAAGATCGGCAAGGAACATCTGACCTACGCGCAGGGAGCCTGCGCCGAGCTGGTGGCCATGGCGACCATCTTTGCCGCGGACAACTTCGGATTGCCGGTCTCGACTACCCACGTCCTCAGCTCAGGCGTGGCCGGCACCATGGCTGCGAACAAGAGCGGACTGCAGCTCTCCACCATTCGCAACATCGCTGCCGCCTGGGTCTTCACCCTCCCCGCTGCCGCCATCCTCTCCGGATGTCTGTTCTGGCTCTTCCGCCAGTTCACCAGCTAAAGGCACCAGCCTGAACTTCGGTTCAGGCTGCCTCCGCAGGCGCCCGTCCCGACGGGCGCCTTTTTTGTGCGTTTTCTCACTGGTATACCGATGCCGCAATCCACGGTTCCACTTTCGCGGAATGATCTCAGTTTTCCACGATCTCAATCATCAGCAGGCTATTCCACCCGGCAGCGCCGCTCTGCATCCGGTACCATACATGAGGTGCCCTCGAAATGAGCGGCCGTCCTTAACCGATGAGTCTGAAAGCCAAACTGGAAGCTGTTATCTACGCCGCCGAGGAGCCGGTTACACTGGCTCAGCTAGCCGCGCTCTTCGCGGCCGAAGCCTTTGAGTGGAAGGCCGAGCAGGAGGCCGAGCGAGCTGACGCAGAGGCAAGCGCCGCCGCGTCCGGCCACGACGCGTCATTACCCCTTTTGAATGAGGCTCCCAGCGCTGTCGAGCTGGCCATTGAAACTGCGGCCGCTGCAGAATCGGCCGAAGAGACGCATGCACCACCGGCGGAAGCTGATGCTGTCGGCAAAGCAGCAGAAGACGCCCCAAGCCCGGAACAGCCGGGCGCCGGCACGGCCTCTCAGGATGGCGAGGCAGCCGAATCCGACCTCAAGCGGGAAGCCCGCCAGCGCGACCGCGAGGCGCGCGCCATTCTGCGCCAGATTCTGGACGAGATCGTCGCCGAGTGTGCCGCGGATGGCCGCGGCGTAGAGATCCGCGAGATTGCCGGCGGCTATCGCATGGGCACCAAGCCCGAGTGCCACGACGCGGTGCGCCTGTTCGTCAAGAGCCTCAAGCCGCCGCTCAAGCTCTCGCTGCCCGCGCTCGAGACCCTGGCCGTGATTGCCTACAAACAGCCGGTGACCGCGCCTGAGGTCAACGAAATTCGCGGCGTGGATTCGTCCGGCGTCTTTGGCTCGCTGCTGGCGCGCAAGCTCATTGCCACCGCCGGCCGCAAGCAGGTGATCGGCCGGCCCATTCTTTACAAAACCACCAAGGAGTTCCTGCTGCGCTTCGGCCTGAAAGACGTTACCGAGCTGCCCTCGATGGAAGAGTTCGAGAAAATGGCCGAGATCGAGCTCGAAGAGCCGGAAGCAGCGCAGGCCGCGAGTGGCGTGACGGAGATTGGCGAACCCGAACCCATTGCGCCGGAAGACTCCGCCGCAGCTATTGCCGAAGATCTGAGCGAAGAGCTGGCGGAGGCTGGAGCGGCGGCGGAAACGGTGGCCGAACAATCCGCTGAACCAACATCGGAGTCAGCCGCCGAAGAAGAGCGCAAGGCCGCGCACGCCACTGCCGACGGCGCAGAGTAAGCAGAGACCGAGGTGTCTCCTATGGCTAAGAAATCTGTAACGCCGCGCGAACCGAAGCGGGCGACGCTCGAAATCATCCCTGAAGACGCACCCGAGCCCCGCAAAACGAGCGCAAAGGCCAAGAAATCCGCGGCCGTCGCCAGGTCTGCCGGCGCCGCACGCGCCGAATCTACCGCGGAGAAGAAGCCCAAAGCGGCCGCCAAGCCGCGTAAGGCAAAGGTCAAGATCAAGAGCGACGCGGGTGAGCTGGTGGAAATCCACGTACCCATCGGCGAGCCGTTTGAGCATCCTGCCGATGACCCGATCGGCGACGTGACCGACGGCGAAGCCCACATCTCCGGCGATGATTTGCCCGAATCCGCATCCGAGCCCCACGCAGAGATGGCCGCTTATCGCGCAGAGACTACGGAGTCGGCCATCGGCGGCACGCTGGTGAATCAGCCGCAATCCGCGCCGTCCAGTCAGAATGTCGAAGCCGAAGAAGCGAATCAAGAACAGAGCGGCGAAGACAAGGCGGCGCCGGAGTTGCGCGAGCCGCCCAAACTCGACCGGCTGCAGAAGATTCTTTCGCAGGCCGGCATCGCCAGCCGCCGCCGCGCTGAGGAGCTGATTACTGAGGGCCGCGTGCAGGTGAACGGCCAGGTAGTCACGCAGCTCGGCGCCAAAGCGGACGCTGCACGCGACCACATCCGTGTCGACGGCAAGCTCATCTCAGAGGCTGAACGGCATCGCTACTTTGTGCTCAATAAGCCCAAAGGCTTTGTGACGACGGTCAGCGATCCTGAAGGCCGTCCCACGGTCATGGAGTTCTTTTCCAAAATGCGCGAGCGGCTGTACCCGGTTGGGCGCCTTGACTACCAGAGCGAGGGGCTGCTGCTGGTGACCAACGACGGCGAGCTGGCCAATCAGCTCACGCGCGCCGCGTCGGGCGTGGAAAAAACCTATCTCGTCAAGGTTGCCGGCCAGCCCACCGAAGAGCAGCTCGATATTCTGCGCTCCGGCGTGGCCATCGACCGGGAACAGCCCGGCTCCGGCAAGGTGCACACCGCGCCCGCGCAGATTCGCCAGGTGCGCCGCGGCGATAACCCGTGGTTTGAGGTGGTGCTGATCGAGGGGCGCAACCGCGAGCTACGCAAGATGTTTTCGGCCATCGGCCATTTTGTAGAAAAGATTCGCCGCGTGGGTTACGGGCCGCTGGTGCTCGACCTTGAGCCCGGCAAACTGCGCGAGCTGGAACCGGAAGAGCTGGCCGCCCTGCGCCTGGCTGCCGAAGGCAAATGGAAGCCGCGCCGTCCCGCGCGCTCGAAGACGCTGCCGAAAGATACTGGGCAGCGATCAGAACACCGCGCTTTCAAACCCGGAGCGCGCCTGTTCCGCGACCCGGCCCGCGAAAAAGCCCGCGACGAGCGCGACTCGAGACCGCGCGAGCAGCCATTCGGTGGACGCGAGGAAAGACCGCGCGGCGGCAGACAGGGATTTGCAAAACCGGGATTTTCGAAACCGGGATTTGCAAAGCCGGGATTTGCAAAGCCGGGATTTGCAAAGCCGGGATTTGCAAAGCCAGGATTTTCGAAACCAGGATTTTCGAAACCAGGATTCGCAAACTCTGGTCCGGCGAACTCTGGTCCGACAAAATCCGGCCCTCAAAAATCTAAATTCGACCGGCCGCAGCAACCGAAGTGGGCCGGTGAACGGCCTCGGTTTGAGCGTGCGGCCGGCGACATGCGCCCGCAAAAACGCTTTGGCGAACGAGACGACCGGCCGCGCGGCGGCAGACCGGGATTTTCCAAACCGGGATTCGAGAAGTCCGCACCGGACCGGCCGCAGCAGAAGCACTGGGATCGGGAACGGCCACGCTTCGGGCGCGACGACACTGCGCGCGCGCGCGGCCGTTTCGAGGGGCGCGGCGGCGACTTCCGTCCGCAGCAGCGCGAGAGCGAGCCGCGTTTTGAAGAGCACAGCGACCCGGGAGTGCGCCAGCACGGCGAGCGTCCCTACTTCAAGCGCCCTGCCTTCGATAAAACGCAGGAGTCACCTCGGCGCTTCGACAAACGCGAAGGCAAAAGCTCCAGCAGACCACGCGGCGCTGAATCCGGCGACAGACCGGGCGGCAAGTTTGGGGGCCGGTTTGAGAAACCAGCCGGCAAATCCTGGGGAAAACGTCCCGCAGGATCTGACACGCGCGGCGGTAGGCCGGGAGGCGCTTCCAGCGGAAGTTCCAGACCAGAGTCGCGGTCTGGATCCAGATCGGGATCGAGACCAGGATTCAGTGCTCGTCCCGGCTTCAAACGCAGCGGGCCGCCACGCGGTGGTTCGTCACGCGGCGGCCCGCCGCGCTCCGGTGGCCGCAAACGCGACTGAAAGCTGGCGCGGCGCTGCCGCAATGCATTGATCGGACGACCACGAACCGCTTCGTATAATCGCTGCTATGCACTCCAGTTCGCAGGCCCTTGGCTACCTGCTCGACTACATGATCTGGGCAGACGGCGCAGTGCTTGCCGCCTGCTCGCAGCTCAGCCCGGAAGAGCTCAATCGCGACCTCGGCGACTCGCACCACGGAATCTTCGGCACACTGCAGCATATGTTCATTGCCGAGCACGACTGGCTGGCCCGACTGCACCACAGCATGACGTCTCCCGCAACTGAGATTCCGCGGGCTCTGCTCTTCCCCAGCCCGAATCCGGGGCCCGATCTTGCGGGACTGCTCGCGCTCTGGCCGGAGGTCTGGAATGGCTTTCGCGCATACGTTGCCGGTCTTCCCCAATCCGCACTCGAAGTAGAATTCGCCGCGATGAACGAGCGGATTCCACGCGGAAAGCTCCTGCTGCACGTTACGAATCACGCCACGCTGCATCGCGGCCAGATCGTCGGTATGTTTCGCCAGCTTGGGTATCAGCCGCCCAGCACCGATCTGTTCACCTACCATCGATTTCACCCCAGCCTGTCTGCCAATAGGAGCTCCTGAGACCATGAGCAGTCGCCCACGCGTGCTGGTCGTCTCCGCTGACGACGACCCTCAATTGAAGATGCTCGACAAGATTCCGCATGTAACCGGCAAAACCTTTGACGCATTTGCGCAAGCTGCGCCGGAGGCGGAAGTGATTCTGTACTGGTCAGGACCGCGCGACGTGTTGCGCTCGATCTTTCTCGCAAGCCCGCGTCTGCGCTGGGTGCACTCGCGTGCCGCGGGGCTCGACAAGTCGCTGTTTCCCGAGCTGGTGGAAAGCAGCATCCCGCTCACCAACGGCACTGGGGTCTTCAGCCAGTCACTGGGCGAGTTTGCGCTGGCCGCCGTACTGTTCTTCGCCAAGGATTTTCACCGCATGTTGCGCAACCAGGCAGCCGAGCGCTGGGAACAGTTCGATGTGGAGGAGATTGCGCACCAGACGGCCGGGATCGTGGGCTACGGGGACATCGGCCGGGCCGTGGCCTGGCGCCTGCACGCCATGGGCATGAAGGTGCTCGCGCTCAAGCGTCACGCTCCCACGTCTGCCGACCCGTTGATTGCTGAGTTCTACGCGCCGGACCAGATGAGAACGATGCTCGGCCGCTGCGACTACGTCATCGTGGCTGCGCCGCTCACCGCGGAGACGCGCCATATGGTCTCGGACGCTGAATTCGCTGCCATGAAACCGAGTGCGGTGATCCTCAACGTGGGCCGCGGCCCGGTCATCGACCAGGCGGCAATGGTGCGCGCGCTCGGCGAGAGACGCATTCGCGGCGCGGGTCTCGATGTCTTCGAACAGGAGCCGATTCCGGCAGGCGACCCGATCTGGAAACTCGACAATGTGCTCATCTCACCGCACTGCGCCGACAACACCAAGGACTGGCTCAACGACGCCATGCAGTTCTTCCTTCGCCAGTACGAGCGATTCGAAAAGGGCGAACCGCTCGAAAATATCATCGATAAACGCCTGGGCTACTAAACTCCGCGCACCCTTGTGGATGGCAATCGCACGCAATGGATTTGCGCTGCGCGGCCCCGACGGAGTCATGTCCATTTCCGGACAGAGAATCCCGATTGCGTACAGGTTCCTCTCCGCAGTGGACTCGTAACTCCAGTCTTTTTCAGCATTTCTTGCCCAGAACGATGGCTTGGGAAATGCAAAGTCCACCACGCAAGTTCGAAGCCCCCGCTCTGGAGGAGCCATGTTTGCCGATCTCAGATATGCGCTGCGTCAACTGTGGAATGCGCCCGGATTTGCATTGACTGCCGTTCTCACGCTGGCGCTGGGCGTCGGCGCGAATATCGCCATCTTTACCCTGGTGGACTCCATCATGTTGCAGCCGCTGCCTTATCCGCAGCAACAGAAGCTCGTGCGCATCGGTTATGGAGACGGCGAAAACGACGCAGCCTTTTTTCCCAAAGGATGGATTCGCGCACTTGGCGAACACTCCCGATCCCTCGCTTCAATCAGCGGATTTGGCCCCGATGCGCAATCGAATGTGGGTGAGGCGGGCTCATCCAGCCGCGTCTTTGGCGCAAAGGTCATGGTCAACACGCTGGCCACACTCGATCTGTCTCCAGTGCTCGGAGACTTCTTTTCACCGGAAGACGCCCAGGCGGCGCACAATCCTACGGTCGTGTTGAGCTACGACTACTGGCGGAATGCTTTCGGCGCGGACACCGCAATCGTGGGGCACGATCTGCGCGTCGACGGCGTCTCGCGGCGCATTATCGGTGTCATGCCGCGTGGAGTGCGATTCCCCTATGCCGACACGCAATTTCTGGTGCCCGTAACCTTCAAGGCCGGCGATGTGCAGGACCCCTGGCAGCAGTTCGATCTGCGCGCCTTCGGCCGCCTGCGCGATGGCGTGACGCCTGCGCAGGCGCAGGCTGATCTGCGCCGCATACAAAAGCCGCTGTTGTCGCTCTTCCCCTGGCAGATGCCCGAAATCTGGGCCGCCAATATGACCGTGGTGCCGCTGCTCGACTCCGAAGTCGGACCCACGCGGCCGCGGCTTCTGTTGCTCTTCGGCGCGGTAGGCCTGATTCTTGTCATCGCCTGCGCCAACGTCGCGAACCTGATGCTGGCCCGCGCAGCCGGACGCGAACGCGAGATTGCCATTCGAGGTGCGCTCGGCGCATCCACTTACAGGCTGGCACGGCAACTGCTCGCAGAAAGTCTGGTGCTGGGAGCGGCAGCCGGCGCAGTTGGCCTCATCGCGGCAGCGGCCGGCATGCGTATCCTCGTCGCGCTGCTTCCAGCCGACACTCCAAGACTCAGCGATGTCTCGCTGCACTGGCAGGTATTTGCATTCACCGCCGCCGTCTCGCTGCTCACAGCATTGCTCTTCGGCCTTGTTCCTGCGCTGCGCATGGCCTCACCCGACCTGCGTAACGCAATGCATGCGGGCAGCCGCAGCGTGGCCGGAAAACCCGGTCAGTTCCGCCTATCGATGCTGCTGGTGATGGGTCAGATCGCTCTCTCCGTGCTGGTCATCACCGCTGCCGGGCTCATGCTCCACAGCCTCTGGACGCTCTCGCGCGTCAACCCCGGCTTCAGTACCAACCGCATTGTGACGGCACAGGTAGCGCTCGATGCCTCCGCCTGCCAGGCGAAGGGAGCTTGCCAGGCTTTTTTCGGAACGCTATTCGATCGCCTCAACGGACCCGCCGCGGAACAGAATGTAGCGTTGTCCGATTCTTTGCCGCTGCGCGCGCAAGAGGGTAACTACGTGTATGACGCGGAGAATCATCTCCGCAGCGCCCGCCAGGGAGCGCTGCTGGCCACCGGCCGGGTGGTTTCTCCCGGCTATTTTGCCGCGCTGGGCATTTCAGCCGTACGAGGCCGCTTGCTCAACGAGCAGGATGCATCCGGCGCCAGCCGTGCTGTCGTCATCAGCCAGACCATGGCGCAACATCTATGGCCGAATCAGGACCCACTGGGCAAGCACATCCTTAACGTCAGCGACGAAGCCCAGCCCGCGGTGTGGAATCAGGACAAGGCTGCGATTGTAGTCGGCATTGTGAGCGACACGCACGAAGGCAGCCTGGCCAACAACTTTGG
>Ga0335075_10010294_pt1 | contig 14205 bp, 15 predicted proteins | sample Lox_Sample_24_FD_206723 | JGI IMG/M metagenome (GOLD analysis project Ga0335075, IMG submission 206723) | Soil microbial communities from Loxahatchee National Wildlife Refuge, Florida, United States - Lox_Sample_2.4 | ecosystem: Environmental > Terrestrial > Soil > Wetlands | place: USA...
CCGAACTCAGTGAAATGGCGGGGCCGCCGGAGCCGATCTTCCCGCTCACCGTCTTGTCTTCTTCGCCGCTCACCATCAGGCCAAAGTCCGTCACAATGTCGCCGTTGTGCGTGTGGCCGTCCACTGTGGCGTTGGCGTTCGCCGGCAGCGTAATCTCAACATCGCCTTTGCTGTTCCTGGCATCCACGGAGTACGAGCCGGCCGGCTCTATGGAGATAGTGCCGTCGCGATCCTCTACGTAGCTGTCGCCGTAGATCTGACTCAGGTCCACGTCTTTCGCGTGCGTCGTCACGTGCACCCCGCCTTCGGCCTCGGTTACCCGCAGGTCGTCGGAGTCCATGGTCAGGTCGCCGGGCAACTGTGCCAGCTCAATGTCGGTGATGGAGGTGTGCACCTTCACCGGCCCGGAGATGCTTTCGAAGTGCACGTCGCCGAAGATCTCCCCGGTCACCGTCAGCCGGCCCTTGATCTCAGAGAGCGTAAGGTCGTTGCAATTGCCGTCTGAGGTCACGTCGCCGGTGATCTGGTGGGCAGAAAAGTCGTGTTTGCCGCCCGAGAAATGCATCTCCACCGGCCCAGTGATGGAGTTCAACTGCGCGTCGCCATGCGGCGCGGCGATGATCACGCCTGCGCCAAGCCCCGCTGCGGTCACGTCGCCATGGCCCGCATTGATGGTCACTTTCGCAGTCTTCGGAACGGTCAGCGTCAGGTTCACGCGTCCTTTGTCGCTTCCATCGGATTTCACCACCACCGCGCTGCCGCTTACATTCAGGTGCGCTGCCTCGGCCGACCAGATACTCCTGGCGTCGCTGTCGCTGCCGGCAAAGGCCACTTCATGCGCCTGGACCGCAATGTTCGGCGCATCGCCCGCAGTTACGCTAATGTCGCCGCGCGGATTCTCAATGTCGATTGTCGCATTGGGTGCAATCTGTGCGTTCAGCACCTGCTGCTCGTTATCGTGCTCCGGCTCCCCGAATGCGTTGAAGAAGTCTTCGTTGTCGCCCGTCCATTCGTGGAAGAACGGGCCCACGTGGTTCCAACCCGTCGCGCCGGAACCGAGAATCGCCAGCAGGATCAGGATGCCCACAAAGTTGCCGCTGCGCCGCACCGGTGTCTGCCGGCGCATGTCCAGCGCCCACTCGGCCAGCAGAGCCAGTCCTGCGCCGATCAGCAAGAGCGGCCACCAGTGCCCGTACCACGCCCAGAAATCGGACGCCGAGATGTGGCCCGTCATTACGAACAGGGCTACGACCCCAATCGCGATCAGAAACAGCGGACCGAGCATCGAAGGCACGCGCGGCCCGTACGCGCCCACATAGGCGCCTTTCCAGGCATGACGTTGTGCACGCCAGGCATCGCGTTGCGCGCGCCATGCGGCCCGCTGTTGCTCGCGATACACGCGCCACTGCGTCTTCGGATCGTAGGGCGGAACTCCGCCCGGCGGCATATTGGGAGGCACGCTGCTCATTGCTGTCCTCCGTTTCCGCGGCTGAAGTCACTCGGGCCCGAGGGAACGATTGCCGTTCCCGGCTGCGGTGCTGCCGCACTGGCCCCAGAAGGCGCGTTTGGATTCGCACCCGGGTACGAGCCCGGATAATTTCCCGGATACGGCGCAGGCGGATACATATCTTCCTCGGCCATCGCCGCGCGCTCCGCCAGCCCCAGAGACCCCATCAGGATCAGCAGCAGCGGCCAGAACCAGCCCCAGAAGTGGTGGATCGCCCCCGATTCATCGAGTAGGGCAAGCATCCCGATCAGCAGTAGAACCGCGGGTCCACGCAGTCGGCGAATCAAAACATAGCGGCTCATTTGCGACCTCCTTGCGAGTCCTGGACGTGACGCACCACCATCCAGATGCCCAGCCCGATCAGCAGCAGCGGCCACGTGAACTCAAACACCCGCCCTGAGAACAGATCCAGTTGCCCGAGCAGGAACATCAGCCCCAGTCCGATCAGAATGATGGCCCCAATCGGCTCCTTGCGCTTCCAGTGGAGCGGCGGAGGAACTGGTGGACCGGGCGGAAAGCCGGGGTCTGGATAACCGGACCCCGGATAACCAGGTCCGCTTCCCTGTCCCTGATAGGGCGCCTGATACGGCGTTTGCCATGGCGGCGTCTGCCCCGGAGCCTGGTAAGACCCCGCGGAGCCTGAAAACGGAGCTCCCTGGCCAGGATTGCCCGGGCCCGGCATCGGTCCTTGTCCCGGCATCGGCCCTGAGCCCGGCGGCGGATTCTGCCCCCGCCCGCTGATGTTCAGCCAGTTGCTGATCTCGTTGAGCCCCAGCGGATCGGGCAGCGGCTGCCCGTCGCGCCGCGCCTTGGCCACGTGATAGGCCTCGAACGACTGGTAAACGACCCAGGCGGCAATAAACACCCCGAAGATGCCAAAGTGGCTGGCCGTGCTCACCAGGATGGCGAAGACAAACACATGCACAAAACCCTTGAGAAACTGGCCGTTATACATGGCGCCCACGCCGGGAATAATGCCCAGCGCCGCGGCCACTGCCGGATTCGGCGAACCGGTCGGATAGGCGCCGGTAAACGGCTGCTGCACGCTGTGCCATGCCGTCCAGCAGGGCTCGCAGAGGATCTGCCCTCCCGGAGCGGTCTTTACGCAGGCGCCGCACAGCGCTTTGCCGCAGTTCTGGCAATAAGCAGTTGCGCTTACACCGCTGTGGTTTACGCAATCCATATCATGCTCCTTTCCCGAATTGCCATTACGGAGCCGCCGGAATGCGCGGTCAGGTCTCTGTATGTCAGGGAAGCCTCTAAATAATCGCCGTAACTATCGGTCGCCGGACTGGCCGACCCCTGCGGAGGGTCCACGCGCGACCCTCCATCCTTATGCGGTGTCTGTTGGGACTCACCCGGAGCGACCGGCTGCGCATGGTTCTCGCCGCCGCCGGTTCCGTTCTCGCCCTCGGTCGTGGTACCGCGCAGTTGCCGCATCTTCGATTCCACTTCATATACAAAGCGCAGGTGGTCGTAGTAGCGGATGATCGGCACCGACGCCATGGTCAACTGCCGCTCCATGAAAGACCGCACCGCCAGCGGCCGCAGATCAGAGAGCCGCAGCGTGCTCACCCGCACCCCGGTCATGTTCAGCGTGAGCGCGATGGAGAAGAACGCCATTGCCGCCGTCATCATCAGTCGCGGCTCGGCGAAACGCCGCACAAACCCCATGAATCCCGGCTTCTGCCAGGCCGGAATCCCCATCTGCGGCAGCGGCAGCACGTTGCCTTCCGCTGCCAGCCCGAGATCAGCGGCCTGTCCCGGACCGGTGTTGGTCAGGATCCTCTCCAAAAGCCCTGCCGGAACCTCGGGCTCCGGCGAAAGAAACTCCAGCCACTCCCGGCCGCGCCGCGCTTCTTCATAGAGCGCCGTGCACGCCGCGCACGTGGCCATGTGCGCATTAAACGTCGCCTCGTCCTCAGGCTTGAGCAGCCCGTCGAGCGCATCCGCTAAAAGGGTCTCCCACTGCCCGCAGGCAGCAGAGCTCGGAATGTTTGTGCGCTCTGTCATGGTTTACATCACCTCTCGCTTATTACGTTCCAGCAGCCGCGCAAGTTCCGCGCGCCCTCTGCTGATGCGGGACTTCACCGTCCCCTCGGGTATGCCCAGCACCTGGGCGATCTCTTTGTAGTCCATATCCTGCAAGTCCCTTAAAATCACCGCTTCGCGCAGCTCCACTGAAACCTGCGCCAGCGCATCCTGCACCATCCGCGACAGCTCTTTCTGCGCCGCGAGATCGTGCTGCGAGGGGCCGCGGGCGGTCAGCCGGTCCACCGGCTTCAGATCCTCCACGACATCCCAGCCCTCATCTAATGAAGACGTCGCCCGCTGATTTCGTGTACGCCGGAAGTTATCGACCAGCAGATTGCGGGTCATGGTGGCGATCCACACCGGCAGGCTGCCCCGGGCGGCATCAAAGCTGGCCAGGTTGGAGTAGATCTTCAGAAACACATCCTGGGTCAGGTCCTCGGCGTCGGTGGCGTTGCCCGTGAACCGGTAGCAGAGCCCATAGACACGCTTGTGGTGCATGCGGACCATCTCAGCCCATGCGCCGGAATCCCCGTTCATGCAACGGCGGACGATTTGGGACCAGTCGGTCTCCAGCTTGCCTACCTCCACACGTGCTGCCAGAAATCCGGGCGCCGCGGCCTTCTGCCCGCCTGCAAACCTGCCTTCAGGCGGCCCATCCCGGCGGCTCGCGCCTGCGATGCCGGAGCTCTGCCGCGCCGATGGACGCACTGCGGGCCTGCACACCGGCCTTGGGTCGACCGCCAGCCCCGCCATGCTCCAGCTTAATGTACCCACACACTGCATGGGCCACTATACGTGCAACCGGCGCCTTAGGTTCCAGAGTTGCCTCAAACGGACCTTATTCCGCTCCGCAATCTGCGTGCGATATAGTTCTTGCGTGATTTGAAGCGAGGTTTCCCCTTGAAGCTGTTTACGTTGGCTGGTTCTCTGGTGGTGCTGTCTATGGTGGTTCCCGCAGGTTTTGCGCAGGGCGCGCGGCTGCTGGTTGCGCAAAAGGGCGACCGGAGTCTGGCGATTGTGGATCCGGTGGCCGGCACAGTGATTGCCGACGTGGCCGAGAACGGGATTACCGGGCACGAGGTTGCCGGCTCACCAGACGGCAAGCTGGCCATTGTGCCCATCTACGGCAACTCGGGCGTCGGCAAGCCGGGTACCGATGGCCGCAATATTGTTGTGATCGACGTGGCCTCGCACAAGATTGTGGACAACATTCAGTTTGATCATGGCGTGAGGCCGCATCTGCCGGTCTTCGGACCGGACGGAATGCTGTACGTGAGCACCGAGCTCGATCACGCCATCACCGTCATCGATCCCAAAACCTTCAAAATCGTCGGCCAGATTCCCACCGGCCAGGCCGAGAGCCACATGTTCGTGATTGCCCACGACGGTAAGCGCGCCTATACGGCCAACGTGGGCCCGGGCACGGTGAGCGTGATCGACCTCAAGGCGCGCAAGGTGCTTAAGATCATTCCCATCTCAGGAAACACGCAGCGCATCTCGATTACGCCCGACGACAAGTGGGTGTTCACCGCCGACCAGACCAAGCCGCAGATGGCGGTGATCGACACCGCGACCGACACCCTAAAGACATGGATACCGATTGACGGGCTGGGCTACGGCAGCGCGGTCACGCCCGATGGCCGCTACATGATGGTCGCCGTGCCCGACGCCAACAAAGTCGATGTGATCGACGTGAGCACAATGCAGAAGGTCCAGGCCGTGCCCGTGGCCACCGACCCGCAGGAGGTGCTGATCGCTCCGGACGGCAAGACCGCCTACGTGTCATGCGTCGGCGCCAATCAGGTCGACGCCATCGATCTGGCCACATGGAAGGTGACCAAGCAGATCGCCACCGGTAAGGGTACGGATGGCCTGGGCTGGGCGCAAGGGGAGTGAAACTGCTCTGGTGCTGGCGATGCCGGGCAGAAATGCCAATGCTCGACGAAAAAGAGTTCGCTGACATTGCACGTTTGCACAGCGATGCGATACAAGACACAAAAAAGTACCGGGAGCAATACGGAGTCTCGCTTAAGGACGTTCCGACCGGTAAGTATTTTGGGCCAATGTTGCAGCGCTATGAGCAACTGACCGGCTTGAAAGAAACCAACCCCAACGCGGTGTGGCATCACCGGCTATCGTTGTATGGGCCGCCGTGCAAACAGTGCAACAGGCCGCTGCGAACGCCCAAAGCAAAACGATGCGGAAGCTGCATGTTCCCGGTGGCTTGATTACGCGCGCTCTGGTGCACTATCCGATCGCCTGACTCCAGTTCTCCAGCGCGCCCTTAAACTCCTGCATAAATCTGCCGCCGTCGGCGCCGTCAATGACCCGATGGTCGAAGCCAAGGCAGTAGTACTGCATCGATCGAATCGCGATCGTGTCGTTGCCGTCGGCATCGCTCAGCACCACCGGCTCCTTGCGCAGCCCGCCGATGGCCAGGATTGCCGACTCCGGCTGGTTGATGATGGGCGTGCCATACTCGCCGCCAAACACGCCGGAGTTGGTGAGCGTGAACGTGGAACCCGAAGCCTCGTCGGGGTTGAGCTTTTTACTGCGGGCGCGCAGCGCAAGATCGTTGATGGCCCGCGCCAGGTCGGCAAAGCTGCGCTGCTGCGCGTCGCGGATGACCGGCACAATCAGCCCGCCCTCGAGCGCAACGGCAATGCCGAGATGAATACCCGCGTGGTAGTGAATGGCGCCGTCAATCAGCGATGAATTGACGATGGGAAACTTCTCGAGCGCCCGAACCGCCGCGGCGGCAATGAACGGCATGTACGTAAGCTTCACGCCGTTGCGCTGCTCAAAGCCGGCGCGCTCCCGCTCGCGCAGCCGCGCAATGCGCGTCATGTCGATGCGGTAAACGGTGTGCGCATGCGGACTGATGGCCAGGCTCTCCACCATGCGCTGGCCAATGATGGCCCGCATGCGGCTCATCGGCACCACCTGACCGGCCTGCGACGGCTGTGGTGGGGCCGAGGTTTTGGATGTGTGAGGCTGGCTCAGGTAAAGCAGAATATCTTCCTTGGTCACGCGGCCCTCTGAGCCGGTTCCGGCAACGCGCGCCAGGTCGATATTGTGCTCTTTGGCGATGCGCCGCACGAGAGGTGAGGATCGGCGAGACTGCCCGCGAATTGACTCGCTTGCCGAAACCGCCGCCACCGCAGTGGTGCCGTCCGGAGCGGTCACGCTCTCTGCGGGGCCGGCTGCCATCGGAGCTTGAGCCGCAGACGCACTGCCGCCGATGACCGCGACCACCGTGTTGATCTCGACTGTGTCGCCTTCGGGGATTGTGATCTCACTCAGGATGCCGGCCGCGGGCGAAGGAATCTCAGCGTCCACCTTGTCGGTCGAGATTTCGAACAGCGGCTCGTCTTTTTCAACCCTGTCGCCGGGCTTTTTGAGCCATTTCGTGATGGTGCCTTCAAAGATCGATTCGCCCATCTGCGGCATCACCACAAGCACCGCGCCGCCCGGCCCTGCCTCCTGCGCCTGCTGTGCCGCCGCGTCTGCGTCGCCAATCACCGCCACGACCGTATTGATCTCCACCGTCGCGCCTTCTTGAACCTTGAGCTCGGTCATCACGCCGGTCACGGGCGCGGGAATCTCGGCATCCACTTTGTCCGTTGAAATCTCGAACAGCGGCTCATCTTTTTCCACCCGGTCGCCGGGCTTTTTGAGCCACTTGGTAATGGTGCCCTCAAAGATCGACTCGCCCATTTGCGGCATGACCACGTCGGTTGGCATCAATCCCTCTTTCCAGCCGGATTATAAATTGCGGCATGGGTCCAATTGACGGATCAGGAGAGCGCTCACGCGCGGACACGGTGTTCTGCCCTGTGCTGCAGGCGCTCGATCTCGGCTGGCGTCTCCACCGGCCTGTCCTCGGCAGGAAAAACCGGAGCGGCAACCTCGCCTGTGACGCAGGGCTCGGCCATTGCCTGGGCGCGCAGTGCCGCCAGGCTCTCGAACGCGACAGTTGGCTGCTCGAAGACCCGGCCGAAATGTCGCGCTGCCCGGTGTGCAATCGACTCCAGGCTCGGCAGCGTAACCGTGGCTTCAACTGTCCCTCTGGCCAGCTCTTTTTCAAGGCTGGTCACGGGCCGGTCGGTAATGCCGCAGGGGTTGATCAGCAGAAAGTCGCGCAGATCGGTCGTCACATTGAACGCAAACCCGTGCGAAGTCACGCCGCGCGCCACGTGAATGCCGATCGCGCCGATCTTGCGGCCATGCGCAGCTTCGGGCGATGACTGGCTTACAGCTTCACAGCTCTTGTCCAAAGTACCGCCGTCCGCAGGACGTAGACCACACCACACGCCCGTCAGCTTGCAGATGCGGCCGGCAGCAATGCCAAAGTCGCCGCAGACACCGATGAGCGCTTCTTCCATGAGCCGGACGAAGTCCACCGGGCCCAGGCGGTTGCCGTTCGCAGGATTCTGCAAGCTGCGCAGGTCGAAGATGGGATAGCCGATCAACTGGCCGGGACCGTGATACGTCACGTCGCCGCCGCGGTTGATCTCGTGCAGCGTAACGCCCCGACGCGCGAGCAACTCGTCCGACGCCAGGATATTCGAGCGGCTGGCATTGCGCCCCAGGGTCAGCACCGGCGGATGTTCGAGCAGCAGCAGCACGTTGCCGATGCGCTCCTGCTGGCGCAGCGCGACGAGTTCTTCCTGCAGGCGCAGCGCTTCGGCGTAGTCCACCCGGCCGAGATAGATGTACTGGATCATGAAATCAAGGCCACTCCGCGCCTGCCTCACCCGCCTGCATCCATTGTAGCGAGCAGCCCTCACCCCGCGCCTGCCTCGGCCGATTCAGCCTAATGCGCGTGGTGAAGGTGATTGGCAAGAACCTGCAGAAAGAAGCTCGACATCACGCGCAGCGAGTCGACATTGGTGGCCAGCACGAAGCTGCTCAGATAAAAGCAGCCATAGAATGACGCAGGATCGGCATCGAGCCAGTGCAGAAGCGGGCCGGCGACAGCTTCGCGAATCGCCTTGCGCGCAAACACACAGGCGGCCGCGACGCCGATCACCTCACCCACCAGAACGTCGGTGGGGTAATGCAGCCCCAGGTAAATGCGCGGCATGCACACCACCAGGAAGGCAAAACAGTAGGCGAAGATGCCCGCTTTGCGCGACACCAGAAAAATGGTCGTCGCAATGGCGAAGTAAAGAACCGCGTGATCACTCGGGAAAGAACTCCAGTGGATCACGCCGAAGGCCTCAAACCCGATAGGCAATACGAAGTGCAGAGACGGCACATCGATTGGCCGCGGACGGAAAGGCAGCGACAACACCAGGCCTCGCACCATCAAAACCGCAATCAGCGCCGAAAAACAGCCGGAGAGAATGATCTCCCTGTCCTTGATCTGGTTGCCGCTCTTGCGGAACCAGGCCCACCACAGCATCGAGGTGACGACTCCCCCGCGAAGCAGAAAGTCGTTGGTGACAAGATTGACAAACTTGTCAAAGGCCGGAGATTTCTGGGCGAATTGATTAAAAAAATGCAGGACGCCGGTGTCGAAAGGATTGACCAGAGGAAAACTCCTTGTGGATTTTCCGCTCGATCATACCCGACAAATTGTTTCCGTGAAAATGGAATTCGCGCCATAAGCGCACGAGGCTGAATCAGCCGTAACCAACCGGTGAATCCAACTGAATGGGCAGCCCATTACCTCGGATGCGCCGCCTTCCACTTCGCCACGCGGTCCTCGACACCCGCCAGCTCATCCGCGGTGATTCGCGTTCCCACCACTTGGCGATTGGCGGCATACTGCGCCTGGTTCGGCCCGGGCACTGCCGCCGCAAGATCCAGCCAGTAATAGGCCTCCACGTCGCTGCGCTCCACGCCCTGGCCTACGGTGTACAGCATGCCGAGCGTTCCCTGCGCTGCCGGGTCGCCCTGGTCGGCGGCTTTCCTGTACCACGCCGCCGCCTGCGTCACGTCGCGCGGGAATCCCTCGCCGCCATCGCGATAGAGCACCGCCAGATGCATCTCGGCACGGATTGTGTTTTTATCGGCATCCTTGCCCGGCGCCTGATCTGCACCCTGGTTCGCAGCCTTGGTGTACCAAGCCGCTGCCCGCGCCAGGTCATGCGCCGCCGCGCAGCCCTCACCCGCTTCCACCTGCGCCGCCGAATCGCCGGCATTGGCCTTGGCCAGAACGCCTGCATCCACGCCCGGACAAGGCTCAATCGCCTGCGCCGCTGCCTGCAGTGCGCCCCACATTCCAAGCATTGAAATCAGCAACCCAGTCGATTTGCGCACGCTCATCTCCACTCGGTTCAATCGAAATCCTGATTGCACTCAGTTTACTCACTCAGTCGCATTCCGCAGCGCACGCGCCCTCCCTACCCCGGCTGAAAATGCGAAAGCCGGCCGCCGCCTTTTGCCGTAGAATTTCACTATGACTGACCGCATGTCGCTTACCCTCGCCCAGGCCGACCCCGAGGTCGCCGCTGCTCTTGACCAGGAAACCCTCCGTCAGCACGAAGGGCTGGAGATGATCGCCAGCGAGAACTTTGTCTCCGAAGCAGTGCTCGAGGCGGCAGGCTCGGTCTTCACCAACAAATACGCTGAGGGCTACCCCGGCCGCCGCTACTACGGCGGCTGCGAGTACGCGGACATCGTCGAGAATCTGGCCCGCGACCGCGCACGCCAGATCTTCGGCGGCGAGCACATCAACGTGCAGCCGCACTCCGGGTCCCAGGCCAACGCCTCGGCCTATGCGGCCGTTCTGCAGCCCGGAGACACCATCCTCGGCCTCGATCTCTCCCATGGAGGCCATCTCACCCACGGCCACAAGCTCAGCTTCAGCGGCAAGCTCTATCGCACCACCTTCTACCACGTCCGCCGCGACACCGAGACCATCGACTACGACGAGCTCGAAGCCACGGCCGAGCGCGAAAAGCCCAGGGTCATCATCGGCGGCGGCAGCGCCTATCCCCGCCTGTGGGACTTTGCTCGCATGCGCCAGATCGCCGACAAAGTCGGCGCTTACTACATCTTTGACATGGCTCACATCGCCGGCCTCGTCGCCGGCGGCGCGCATCCCTCGCCCGTGCCGCATGCGCACATCACCACGACCACCACGCACAAGACGCTGCGCGGTCCCCGCGCCGGCCTCATCATCGGCAAACAGGATCTGGCCACGGCCATCGACAAGGCGGTCTTTCCCGGCCAGCAGGGCGGCCCGCTCATGCACATCGTCGCCGCCAAGGCAGTCGCATTCGCTGAGGCGCTGCGCCCCGAGTTCCGCGTCTACGCCGCGCAGATCGTCTCCAATGCCAAAGCACTCGCCGAAGCCCTGCAGTCCGCAGGCTTCCGGCTGGTCTCCGGCGGCACAGACAATCACCTCCTGCTCGTCGACGTCTTCGAGAAGGGGATTCTCGGTTCTGAAGCGGAAGCGGCTCTGGGCAAGGCGGGTATTACCGTGAACAAAAACTCCATTCCTTGGGATGCCAACCCACCGCTCAGGCCGTCGGGCATTCGCGTGGGAACGCCCGCGCTCACCACCCGCGGCATGAAGGAGCCGGAGATGCGCCAGATCGCCGGCTGGATCGCCAAGGCTCTCGAACAGCGCAACGACGATGCCGCTCTCGACCGCATTCGTGGCGAAGTGGCCGAACTGGCCAACCACTTCCCGCTCTACGCCTGGCGCCGCGCCCCCGCCGCCGTCCACGCCTAGAACCCGCAGCGGCCAAGTTTGAAAGGTGCGGGCTTCCGCGTGGATGCACACCGGCTTCGGCTCGCGCATCCAACCCGCCACAATCGACCGGTACTCCATCCTTTGCTTGTTCGTGACGCAAAGGGTGGAAAGCCATTGACTTCAATCCGGTCGAGAAGCATCCCCAGGCCCACAGTCTGCCTCCCTGACTGCACGTACAATCACATCAGGCGTCTCGGGCGACATTTCAATTCCATGTCCCGCAACTTCTACATCCTCGCCGCTACCTGTGGGCTCTTTGCTTTGCTTTCGGCAGGCATGGCGATGGTGCCTTCGAGCTTTCAGCCGGGGCTGCCGGCCAACGGCTCGCTGTGGCGCACCGTGGCGCTGCTTCTGCTGCTGGCTGCGCTCATCGCAGCGCTTGTTGGCATGCTGAGCCATCTCTTCGAGCAGGTCGACCGGCGCAGTGAAGCGATGCGCCAGGCCGCGCGGCGGAAGCGCCGCGGTCGTGGGTAACCACTTCACTTTCTGAAAGATTAACCCGACCCGCATCGGTTGCACGCAGCCCTGAAACCCCAGCAACCGGTAAAATGAAGATCGGGGACCCATTCCCCGACAGGATCGATCAAAAGCCGATGTACGAAGTCACCGTCGAGTCCGGATTTTCATCGGGCCACTACCTGCGCAACTACCGGGGCAAGTGCGAGAACCCGCACGGCCATAACTACAAGGTCCGCGTCACCCTGGCCGGGTCCGCGCTGGACGAGGCCGGCCTGCTGCTCGATTTCAAGCTGCTCAAGCAGGTCATGCGCCCGGTCATCGAGCGCATCGACCATCAGATGCTCAATGATCTCGAGCCCTTCACTGTGCTCAACCCCTCGGCCGAGAACATCGCCAAGTTCTTTTATGACGAGACCAACCAGCAGCTCGCTCAAATGACCGCGGGACGCGTTCGCGTAAAGGACTGCACCATCTGGGAGACCGACACCACTACGGCCACCTACTACGAGTAGCCACCCGCCACCATAGCGATCAGGCCGATACAAGCTACGGCTGGTAACCCGGTGCAGCTTTGCGCGCCACCACCATGCGCAGCGGCGGATAGGTCCTGAGCCAATCCGGCGTGTAGAGAGTCACCATCAAACCCGCTTCGGCAAATACCCGCGCATATTCCCGCACATGCCTGAAGTCGGAGATGACGGCCACGCCACCGCAGTTCAGCACGCGGGCAATCTCCAGGCATGCCTTGCGGCGCCCCACGGGGTCATAGATGTTGTGAAGGCAAAGATTCGAAAGCACCACATCGAACGAAGCATCGGGAAAGCTCATTTGCCGCGCATCTTCGCTCTTCACCGTCGTCTTTCCCTCCACGCCTTCGAGGGCGATATTTGCAAGCAGCCCTTCCGGCCCGTTGCCGGAAAGGTCTTCGGCGTTCCATATATCGATGCCGGTGGCGTGGCCCGTAGTGAGCTGTTTAGCCGCGCCAATCAGCAACAGCCCGCGTCCCGTGCCCGCGTCCAGCACTGTCTCCGCACCCGTCCATGTAACCCTCGCCAGCATCCGGTCGCGGTGTCTGAACTTGCCCACCTTCGAATACAGCAGCATCAGAAGGCCGCCGAGGATGCAGAACGCCCCGGAGTACACGAATCCGGGAAAAAGCCGGAGTTCCACATTGCCAAGCGAGATACGCGGCCACACCACGTTCACCGCTACCAGCACCACACCGGCGATCATCAGGTTGCGGATAACGCCCGGCGCGTCAATTCCGTAATTGGGTCCGTAATTGGGTCCGTAATTCGGCTTCACGGCCATACAAAATTCCTTCCGCCCGGCGAACTCGACCGATGTCTCAATTTCTAATGAAAAAGTTGGATGCGCTGCGCCCCGCGCCCGGCTCAATTCATCTGACTCGACTTCGACTTGAGATATTTGTCGAAAGGAATCTCGAAGTAGAACAGCTCGTCGCCGTCGGCATTGCGCAGGTCGCGCAGATAGAGCTTGGCGCCGCGCAGGGGATGGCTCAAATCGGAGACGTCATAGAACAGGAAGCCGGCGCGGGTGGTGTGCGGCTCCACGGCGAGTGCCTGGTACTCAAAGGTGTCAAAGTCGGCTTCAATGTCTTTGTTGCTGGCCTTGGGGTGCGTATGGATGGGTGGAAGCGGACCGGGCAGTGGAATCTTGCTGCCTTCGCGCTCTTTGCGGGTCATGAGCCGCTCCACATCCTCGGGCTCAGCCGCCTGGATCCGGTCGCCGGCCGCGGTCTCGAAGAGAATCCGCGCATCGCGCAGAGAGATGGGCCGGTCGCCCTGGTTGGTCACAATAAGCCGCACCGGCATCACGCCATGGCTGAGGTAGTCGACCCGAAAGATCGACTCTTTCTCCTTCGTGTCGTAAGGCTCGGCGGCAATCGCCACCTGCTCCTTATCGTGGACCTCGACGGCGGCAAAGCTCGTGGCCGGCTGCACCGGCGGAGGAATGTGGTCGGAGGCCACTGCGGGTAACGCCAGCCCGACAAGAAACAGCAAAATTGCCCGAGGGTTACCCATCGTGGTCGACTGTATCATTCTAGAGTTGATTCTTCCCCTGTGAATTAGACAACGGGAGCATGGAAATCGTCACAGATGATTCTGTTCATCTATAACCTGGCTCTCATATCCATCCTTACGGCCACCGCGCCGTGGTGGCTGTGGAAGATAATCTCCACCCGCAAGTACCGCGAAGGGCTCAAGGAGCGGTTGGGCGAGGTTCCGGCGTCCCTGGCCAGGATGCGCGCCCACAGCAAGGTCCCCACCATCTGGCTCCACGCCGTCTCGGTGGGTGAAGTAATGGCCGTGAGCCGCCTGGTGAGCGAAATGGACTGGGAGTTCTCCCAGTATCGCCTCTTCGTCTCCACAACCACGCGCACCGGCCAGGAGCTGGCACGCGAGCGGTTCGGCGCCAGTCGGGTCTTCTATTGCCCGCTTGACCTGCCCTGGGCGGTCAAGGCCTATCTCGATGT
>Ga0335075_10010295_pt1 | contig 14205 bp, 14 predicted proteins | sample Lox_Sample_24_FD_206723 | JGI IMG/M metagenome (GOLD analysis project Ga0335075, IMG submission 206723) | Soil microbial communities from Loxahatchee National Wildlife Refuge, Florida, United States - Lox_Sample_2.4 | ecosystem: Environmental > Terrestrial > Soil > Wetlands | place: USA...
GCAGGCAAATGACGCCTGCTGACGGTCCGAGGGGAGTATCTGTATGAACTCATCAAGCTGGTCGCTCCGGATACTGGCAGCCTGCCTGCTGGCCGGCGTGCTCGCCCAGTCTTCGCTCGCGCAGGCCGAACCCGGGGCAGAGGTGCCCACGGCGCTGGTCCGATTCCATGATCTGAATCTGAACAGCGCATCGGGTGTACGGACGCTCTACGGTCGCATCCGCCTGGCCGCCGCCGAAGTGTGCGCGCCGCTCGAGCCGGACGGCAGCCTGGTTCACTCCGCGGCCTGGCGGGTATGCATGGATAGTGCGATCGCGACGGCGGTGCGCCGTGTGGATAGTCCGCTGCTCACGGCCTACCATGAGCGCCGGCTGGGGCGCGTGATAGCCTCCGTCCGAGTGCCCGTCCGGGCCGGAGAATAGGAGACGGCTCGATCGCCACCACGACATCGCCGCCGCGCCGGCGCGTTGCCAAAAGAGCCGACAGCTCTACGAAGATGATCCGCAGACTGCCGTTGGGCAGTCTGCGCGTCTTTGTGTCGGTGGCTGAGCGGCTGAATTTCACGCGCGCGGCCGAAGCCCTCGGCGTCAGTGCGAGCGCCGCAAGCCTGCAGATCCGTGTGCTCGAGGAATATCTGGGGCGCTCGCTGCTCCGGCGCGATGGCCGCCAGGTGCGTCTGACCGAGGAAGGAGCAGCCCTGCTGCCGCGGGTGCGACGGGCACTGGAGGATCTGGAAGCTGCGATCGACGACGTTCGCGCGGAGCGAGGCAGCGGCATTCTACGCGTCTCGATGCTCGCATCATTTCTGCAGCAATGGCTGCTGCCGCGCATACCACGCTTCCAGTCAGCTCATCCCGGCGTAAAGCTTTATGTCCACACGTCGATCGACCCGGTCGACTTCGTGCAAAGCGACCACCAAGTCGCGATCCGTATGGGGCGCGGGCCGCGCTGGCCGGGCCTGGAGTCGGAAAAGCTGCTGGAAGAGTGGCTCGTGCCCGTCTGTGCGCCGTCGCTGTTGCGCAAATACGGCCCCATCGACCAGTGGCGAGACCTGCAGCGTTATCCTCTGCTGCACAGCGAATCGGAGCCCTGGAGCCTGTGGCGCGCGCGCGAAACCGGGGAAGAGGTCCACGCGGCCGACGTGCCCAGGGCGCAGTTCGATGATTCCACCGTGATTGTTCGCCTCGCGGCGCGCGGGGAAGGCCTGGCACTGGCGCGCTGGAGTCTGGTGGCGGATGAAGTTGGCGCGGGCACCCTGGCCCTGGCTTGCCGGACACCTGTGCTCTACGGCTATTCCTACTGGTTCGTCTGCCCGCGGCGCGCTCGCTCGCTGGCGAGCGTTGCGGCGTTCAAGGCATGGATCTTCGCCGAGGCTGCGCGCTTTCCCGAGCCCAAGTAAAAAATCCCGATCTGACCAGCGATATTATGGTGACCTACCCGCCGGCGGACTTCGGCGGGAAGAGAGCCGCCGGGCTGATACAATTGCCCCGATGGCAGAGGTGAGGACCATGGCGCGCAACAAAACGCGCGCGACGGCACGCTCGGGTGCAAAGGGACGGCGCCGCGCGTCCTCCATCGCCGCCGGCAGCGTAGCCCCCGCAGCGGCTGCACCCCCATTGTCGATCGTCATTCTCGCCGCGGGTCAGGGCAAGCGCATGCGCTCGACGCTGCCCAAAGTGCTGCAACCGCTGGCGGGCCAACCATTGCTCGCGCATGTACTGGCGCTCGCGCGCAGCCTCGCACCGCAATCCATCCACATCGTCTACGGCCACGGTGGCGAGCGCGTGCGCGCCAGCTTCGCTGCGCCGGCAGCCGCCGATCTGCACTGGGTCGAACAGGCCGAGCAACTGGGCACCGGCCATGCCCTGGCGCAGGCGATGCCGGCCATCAGCGACGCGCAGCAGGTTCTCGTGTTGTATGGCGACGTACCGCTGCTGCGTGCCGAGACGCTCGCGCAGCTGCGCAGTCTCGCCGGCCGCGGCGTGGCCCTGCTGACGGCGACACCCGCAGCCTCGGACGGTTACGGTCGCATCGTGCGCGACGCGCGCGGTCGGGTCGTGCGCATCGTGGAGGAGCGCGACGCCTCGGCCTCAGAGCGCCGCATCCGCGAGATCAACACCGGTGTGCTCGTGGCGAGCGCGCGCGCATTGAGGCGCTGGCTTGCGGCGCTCAAGCCACGTAACGCACAGGGCGAGTTCTACCTGACGGACATCGTGGCGATGGCGGCGCGCGAGCGCGTGCCCGTGCAGCCGCTGGCCGCCACCGATGCCACCGAGTCCCTCGGCATCAACGACAAGGCGCAGCTGGCCGAGGCCGAAGCGCACTACCGGCAACGTCGTGCACGCGAGCTGCTCGCGCGTGGGGTCACCCTCATCGATCCGGCGCGCATCGATGTGCGCGGCGAGGTCGAGGCCGGTACCGATGTCGTGCTCGATGTGAACGTGGTGCTCGAAGGGCCGGTGCGGCTGGGCAATGACGTGCACATCGGACCGCACTGTGTGGTCAGCCGCGCGAGCATCGGCGATGGCAGCGTACTGAATGCGCACTGCGTCGTGCAGGATGCCGTCATTGGAGCCGAATGCCGCGTGGGCCCGTTCGCCCGCGTGCGACCGGGCACGCAGCTCGCGAGCGGCGCGCACATCGGCAATTTCGTCGAGATCAAGAACAGCCGCATCGGCGAGCGCAGCAAGGTGAATCACCTCAGCTATGTCGGTGATGCCGAGGTCGGCAGTGACGTCAATGTGGGTGCCGGCACCATCACCTGCAACTACGACGGCGCGAACAAGTCGCAGACCCGCATCGGCGATCGCGCCTTCATCGGCTCCGGATCGATGCTGGTGGCGCCGGTGACGATCGGGGAGGAGGCGACCGTGGGGGCCGGCTCCACGATCACGGCGGATGCGCCGGCGGGCAAGCTGACCCTGGCGCGCTCGCGCCAGGTCACAATCGCCGAGTGGCAGCGACCGCGGCGCAAAGGCTCGGGGGACTGACATGTGCGGCATCGTCGGAGCCGTCGCCGAACGCGACGACATCGTCCCGGTCCTGATCGAGGGTCTCAGACGCCTGGAATATCGCGGTTACGATTCCGCGGGCCTTGCGGTGCTCGATGGCGAGCAGCGACTGCAGCGGCGACGCACCGTCGGCAAGGTCAGTGCACTCGAGCAGGCACTGCGCTCGGCGCCGCTGGCCGGGTGCGTGGGGCTCGCGCACACCCGCTGGGCGACGCACGGAGCGCCGAGCGAGCGCAATGCGCACCCGCATGTGTCGGGCGACGGGCTCGCCATCGTGCACAACGGGATTATCGAAAACCACGCGCCGCTGCGCGTGGAGCTGCAGCGCGCGGGCTACGAGTTTCGCTCCGATACGGACTCGGAGGTCATCGCGCATCGCGTGCACTCGCACCTGGCGCGCGGTCAGGATCTGCTGGCGGCGACCCGTGCCGCCGTGGCCGAGCTCGAAGGCGCCTATGCGCTGGCCGTCGTCAGTGCCGCCGACCCCCAGCGCCTGGTCGTCGCGCGCGTGGGTTGTCCGGTGGTGCTCGGGCTCGCTGCCGGCGGCAATTTTGTGGCTTCCGATATCTCGGCGCTGCTGCCGGTCACACGACGCTTCGTGTTTCTCGAGGAGGGCGACGTCGCCGAAATCACGCCACGACAGGTGCGTATCTTCGATCGCGATGGCCAACCGGTGCAGCGACGCGTGCAGGAGAGTGCGCTCTCGGCGGATGCGGCGGAGAAGGGACCTTATCCGCATTACATGCTCAAGGAGATTCATGAGCAGCCGCGGGCCGTCGCCGAGACGCTGCAGGAGCGCGTGGCCAACGGCCGGCTGCTCGAAGCGGCTTTCGGGCCTGATGCGCCGGCGATCTTCGAGCGCGTGCGCGCGGTTCACATCGTGGCCTGCGGTACCAGCTACCACGCCGGCCAGGTCGCGAGCTACCTCATCGAGCAGCTCTGCCGCGTGCCCTGTCGTGCCGAGATCGCCAGTGAGTATCGCTATCGGCGCCCGGTCATTCCCGCGGATGCGCTGTTCGTGGCCATCTCGCAGTCCGGCGAGACCGCCGACACCCTCGCGGCGCTGCGCATGGCGCGCCAGAGCGGCTATCTGGCGACGCTCGCGATCTGCAACGCGCCGGAGAGCTCGCTGGTACGCGAAGCGCAGCTGGTGCTGTTGACGCGCGCCGGACCGGAGATTGGCGTGGCCTCGACCAAGGCCTTTACCACCCAGCTCACGGCGCTTGCTCTGCTGGCGGTGGCGCTCGCGCGGCGCACGCAGGGCAAGAGCGCAGCGGTCGGGCGTGATGCCGCCCTCCCGGGCGCCAACGGCCATGCCAACGGCAGCGGGCATGAGCAGGAACTCGTGCAGCGGCTGGTCGAGCTGCCGGCGCTGATCGAGCGCAGCCTCGAGCTGGATGAGCAGCTCAGGCAGCTGGCGCCGCGCTTCGCAGACAAGCGCCACGCGCTGTTTCTCGGGCGCGGCGCGATGCACGCGATCGCCATGGAAGGGGCGCTGAAGCTCAAGGAGATCTCCTATATCCACGCCGAGGCATACGCCGCCGGCGAGCTCAAGCACGGACCCCTGGCGCTGATCGATGCGGATATGCCGGTCGTGGCGGTTGCGCCCAACAACGAACTGCTCGAGAAGGTGAAATCCAACCTCATGGAAGTGCGGGCGCGGGGCGGGCAGATGTATGTGTTCGCCGATCCGGACTCCGGCATCGAATCGAGCGAGGGCGTGCATGTCATCCACATGCCGCGCCACCTGACCGACCTGCAGGCCGCCATCGTCTATGCGGTGCCGCTGCAACTGCTGGCCTATCACGTCGCGGTGCTGCGCGGCACGGACGTGGATCAGCCGAGGAACCTGGCGAAGAGCGTGACGGTGGAGTGAAAGTGCGCACCGCGATCGCCTCGCGGGCGATACGTCAGGTGAACGCGATGTAGCGTCCCGCAGTGATCACTGCCAGCCATATGACGATCGAGAGGGCCGAGATGACCTTGGCGAGGCGCGAGGCCTCGATGCCTGGTCCCCAGCGTTCGAGATCCAGGAAAACTCCCAGACGGAACCACAGAGCGTTCAGTGCTGCGAGCAGGATCAGCAGCATCTTGATACGGAAGCTGATGTTATACGCATAGACGCGCGGATCGTGGCAGAAGAAACAGATGCCGGTGGCGAGATTGATCCCAAAGCCAACGAACACCAGCGGCAGGAAACGATGCAGGGGCGCGAGCGGCACGGCGCGCGCGACGCCCAGCACGCGCAGATCCAGAGCAAACAGCGGGCCGATCAGCATCGTCATGCCGATGAAGTGCCAGGACTGCAGGAAAGGGAACGCCCAGGCACTGTTGCGCACCCACTGGCCCACCGGCGTGTCATAGCAAAAGGCCAGGATGGGTCGGGCGGCCCAATAAGCCCTCTCCTGGGCGGCGTACTGCACGTTCGTCATCGCATCGAGTGACGCCGCACCGGCGCTGGAGGGCCCCGGCGCCGCGGGCACGGACGCTATCAGGTGTCGGGTAGCGCGACCGGCGGCGGCCACGCCGCCGGCGAGCGAATGCGGGAACGCTACGACGATGTGCATCATGATCGTGCGGCTCCCCCTGAGTGCCGCTCCATGATCGGGATACCGGTACATCACGCCTAGTGCCGGAAGTCATAACGCCAGGGTGCCGGAAGTCATACCCGACAGATCGGACCTTGAAGGCCGAATGGGGTTGCGACTATCGTCGCGCATGCGCTTACCGCGCTTTCTATCGGGACTTGCGCCCAACCCGGTATTTCTCGCCGGCTATCTGGCCTGGGCGGCAGTCGCCATCGGCCTTTGGCGCATACCGCCCGTGTTTGCCCCGCTCGGAGAGACGGTCGGACGCATCGGGAGCGTGCTGTGCATGCTGGCCTTCGTCTTCGGCATAGTCAGGCGCGGCAGCGACGGCGGCTCGATCAGATCGCTGTCCCTGATGGTGATATCCGCACTCGTGCTGCTCGCGCTCGGGGCATCGGGCTTCACGCCGGTGCTGTTGATCATTATCGCCGCGGCGTTGGGGGCAGTCTATTCGACCAGAATCGCAGTGGCCGCTCTGGTGGCGCTGAATCTGGCGTTCCTTGGCATTCTGCTCGCACGCTGGCGGGTCGCCGACCCGGCATTCACGCTGTTGGTCTACGGCAGTTTCGAAACCTTCGCGCTGTTGACCACGCTCGAGCGCGTTCGGGCGGAAAGGGCGTCCAGAGAACTGCGCGACGTGAATGCCCAGTTGCTGGCGACCCGGGAGTTGCTTGCCGAAAGTGCTCGGGATGGCGAACGGTTACGGGTTTCGCGCGAACTTCACGACGTGGCGGGCCATCGACTGACCGCCCTGGTGCTCAATCTGGACCTGCTTGGCCAGGACGTCCAGGTGTCGGAGCGGCGTGAGTGGGTCGTCTCGAGGGAACTGGTGACCAGGCTTCTGTCGGACCTGCGTAGCGTGGTGGCGAATCTACGGCGCCACGATGGGATAGACGTGCGGGAGGCGCTACGACGGATCGCCGAAGCATTCCCGGCGCCACAGATTCACCTTAGCCTCGATGAGCGCGTTCGCATTGAAGGGGCGGAGCGGGCCACAGCCATCGTGCGGGCGGGACAAGAGGGACTCACCAACGCTGTACGGCATGCAAATGCACGGAATATCTGGTTGTCTCTGGGCCGGGAGACGGACACGCTCCGGCTCGAGGTACGTGACGACGGTCATTGTCGAGGGGTCCACGTGGCGGGCCGCGGGCTGCGTGGCATGCAGGAGCGCGTAGACCTGCTTGGAGGGCGAGTAGAGACGGATGCGTCACCCGAGGGAGGTTTTCGGCTGCGGGTCTCCCTCCCGATGGGCCCCGAGCCATGAGAATCCGCGTGGCGCTGGCCGAAGATCAGGATCTGGTACGAGAAGCACTGGGGGCCTTGCTCGAACGCTCGGACTTTGAGGTGGTTCTGTCGGCGGCCGATGGAGTGGAACTGCTCGAAAGGATAGAGACAACGCCGGCAGATGTAATCGTGAGCGACATCCGGATGCCGGGCCTGGATGGCATCTGCATGGTGCGCGAATTGCGGGAACGAGGTAATCGAACGCCGGTCGTCATGCTGACGACTTTCGAGGAAAGCGAGTTGCTGTTGGCAGCAGTCGAGGCAGGCGCGCAGGCCTTCCTGCTGAAGGGAGCTTCCCCGGCGGATTTGATAACCGCCATCGAGCGTGCGCGGCGTGGCGAGCAATGGCTGTCACCCGTTGTCACCAAGTCGATTTACCCGCGCCTGTCAGCCACGATGCAGGCTGAAATCGGGCAAATCGGTCTCGGTGCACGTGAGCTCGAAATCCTGAGACTGATGGCCGGCGGATATTCGAACAAGGAGATCGCACGCACGCTCTACCTGGCCGAAGGAACAGTCAAGAACTACGCCTCCGACATCCTCGCCAAGCTCGGCACGCGGGACCGCACGCGCGCCGTACTGAAGGCCATCACTTTGCGGCTGGTGTAACCTCTCCGGCCCGTGCCTGACCGCTGCCTCACCCGTGAGCAGCATCTTCCCGCGTCGGTGTGCTGCAGTTCAATTCCCACGGAATCCAGAACCGATCGACGAGCACCCCAAATCCCGGCGACCAAAATGTTGGCTGGAATGCCAGGCGCACTTCCCCTCCTTCGGCGAGAGCGTCGAAGATGCGTCCCGCTTCCACCGGGTCATCAATCGTGAGGGTCACGAAGAATCCTTGCGGTTTCCTATAATCCGACGCCGGAATGTCTACGCCCGTGATTTCCATGTCCCCTAACCGAAGAGTTGCATGGATAATCTGCGTGTGGCGTTCTGGCGCGATCTGTCCAGCCATCGGTGACTCGCCATAGGTGAGCATGGTGACCAGCGAGCCGCCCAGAATACGCTGATATGCGGCAAAGGCTGTGCGACACGAGCCATCAAAGCAGAGGTGCGGGTTGACTCGCATCACGACAGCTCTCCGTTGAGCGATGGTTCATGCGAAAAGCGAGCGACACGCAAAGCCAGAGCGCCAGAGAGACATCCGTGCAATGGAGTGCCGTCCTCAGAGCTGCCGCTCCAGCACGATATTACATCGGGCATAAACTGGATGCTGCCCCCTGGAAATTACGACGAAGCCAAAGCGCTCGTATAGCGATATCGCAGCCTGAAGTGCCGTATTGGACATCAAATAGATAGATTCTGCGCCGGCGGACTTTGCGGTCTCCAGTACATACTCCATGAGCATGTGGCCGTAGCCTCGCCCTCTCAGTGCTGGCTCCACTGCCATTCGTGCCAGTTGATAGCGGGTGGCGCTCTCTTTGAATAACGCGCAAACCCCAACTACCCGGTCATCGACTTTCAGGCTGAAGACAAAACCCCCATCGTCGATGACCTTGCCAGGGCTAAGCGCGAGTGCCCGATCTGCGTCTTCAATCGAAAAGTGCGCGGTAATCCATAGCTCGTTGAGCCGAATAAAGTCCGGCAGACACTCACGGTCATTTATATCGATTTTCATGCTGCTGCTCAGTCAGGTCCCGGTCGGGCCTGCGCCTGGCGGGATTCCGCTATTGGATCGATCGGAGCAGTAATCTCCAAAAAACAGCCATGAATGATCCACCAGCGCAACAGAAGGGCCGGCCTTCTGTGATCCTGCACCCTCAGGCTCACGGCCCCTCGTATATAGGGGTATGAAGGCCGATTCTGTCAGGCTGCCCGCGCCGCTGTCCTCCGCACTGATGGATGCGGCAACGGACGGCCGCAGCTCGTCGCGGGAGCAGAGTGCGCTCGGGCGCGCGCAAGATGGTGAGATCGCGGCCTTCGGTGAGCTCGTCTGCCTTCATCAGGCGGCCATCTACAGCCTGGCAGTGCGGATGCTCGGTGTGCGCGAGGATGCACAGGAACTCGCGCAGGACGTCTTCCTGCTGCTGCATCGGCACCTGGCCCAGATCCTCTCGGTGGCCCATCTGCATGCGTGGCTGCGAAGGACGGTCTGTCACCGTGCCATCGATCGCCTGCGCAGCCGTGCGCGGCATATCGTGCTGCCGCTCGAGGCGGCAGAGGAACAGCAGGCGGCAGCTGAGGAACTTGATCCCATGCAGGCGCGGCAGCTGCGCCAGCTCGTCGCGAGCCTCCCGCCCACACCCCGTGCGGTCGTGCTGCTGCGCTATCAGGAGGATCTCGATCCACCCGAGATTTCGGAGCTGCTCGGACTGCCGCTCAATACGGTGAAGAGTCATTTGCGACGATCGTTGTCGCTCATTCGCAGTCGCTGCACGCAGTGACCGCGGGGACATGCAGCCATGACGGATAAAGAACTCGAGCAGGCACTGCGACGTGCCTTGAAGCCCCGGGAGCCCGACGCGGACTTCAGCTCGCGGGTCATGAGTCGCCTGGATGCGCAGCGGCGCGATCAGCAGCCGCTGAACGAGCCAGCAGCGGCGAGCTTTCCTGGTGTCAGGCGCGCGGGCCAGCGCCGGCAGTTTCGCCGCTGGTCCGTTCCGGCGGCACTGGCCGCCTGCGCTCTGGTCGCGGTCGGGCTCGTGCAATGGCGCCATGAGAGCGCCGAGCGGCAGCGCGGAGTGGAAGCTCGCGCGCAGCTGCTGCAGGCGCTGAGTATCGCCGGTACGCAGGTCAACACTGCCCGAGCCGCGGTGCTGCGCGAAGAGCAGCTGCTCGATTGACCACTGACCAGGGACCACTGACCAGAGACTGCTGACCATGAGCCGCCGTAACCGGATAGTTCAGGAGATCACCATGAGAGTCCGATTCCTCGCCGTCCTCCCCGCACTGCTGGCGTTGCCGCTGCTTGCGCAGGCCCAGCCCGGCCGCTTGGTGCTGCCCGATTTTTCCGGACTGGCCAAGAAGGCCACCGAATCCGTCAACATCTCGCTGGATCCGTCGTTGCTGAACCTCGCCGGTGGGTTGCTGAACGCCGATCCAAGCTCCAGCGACAGCGATGTCAAAAGTCTCATCAGCGGCGTGCAGGGCATCTATGTGCGCAGCTACACCTTCGATCGGGCCGGCGTCTATTCTAAAGCCGATGTGGACGCGGTGCGGGCGCAGCTGGTGAGCCCGGCCTGGGTGCCGCTCGTCTCGACGCATGATCCGCAGGACGACGTGGACATCTACGTACGCCGCAGCGGCAAACGGACCGAGGGCATGGCTATCATCACTGCCGAGCCGAAGGAATTCACCATCGTTAACATTGTCGGCGACATCGATCTGGCGAAGCTGTCTCAACTGCAGGGGAAGTACGGCGTGCCGAAGATCGAAGGCCTGGGCTCGCTCGGAGCCGCAGGGCGACATTAGGCCGCTGCTGCCTGCCTGTCAGGGCTTGCGGCTGCTGACCTGACGCGCCAGTTCTTCCAGCTCCTCAGGACCGATATCCTCCGCGGGCAGCTCAACGACATCCGGGTCGGCCGCGGTGCTGTCTGCGCTGCGCCGCGGGGCGCGGGGCCCCGCAGCGGGTGTGCGCCCGGCCGTGGTCGCAGGCAGCGGTGAGGCCGGCAACGGCGCTGCGCGCGGCGCGCCTGTCTCATCAGGCATCGCGACGCCCTGATCGCTGCGTACCCAGTCGTGCTGCTGCTCCATCCAGCGCTGATAGCGAGCGTACGACCACATCCCCTCCTCGGCTCCCGACTGCAGAACGTTGGCAAGCTGGCTGAAGTTGCCGGCGCGGATGGTGCCGCGGGCACCGGTGCTCGGCAGAAGCAGCTCGCAGCGCGGCACGCGCAGCTGGGCTGCGGGCAGAAACTCCAGGCGCTGGCAGCTGGCGCCAACCAGGCAATCGGCGAGCTGCGCGCGCACACTCGGCTGCAGCTCCGCGGGGAAGGACAGACACAGGCGTTGCAGCGCCTCTGCACAGGTCGCCGCATGCATCGTGGCGAGCACCAGATGACCGGTCTCTGCAGCGGTGAGCGTCAGGCGCATGACCTCGGGAGTGCGCATTTCACCGATGACGAGCACATCCGGATTCTCGCGCAATGCATCGATGATGCCCTGCTCGAAGCTCGGTGTGTGCGTGGGCACTTCACGCTGCCGGATCAGTGCGTGTCGATTGGTGAACAGGTATTCGAGTGGACTCTCCAGCGTGATGACATGGCGGGCGCGCGAGCCATTGATCTCCTCGATGAGCGCGGCCAGCGTGGTGGATTTTCCCGCCCCGGTCGGACCAGAAATAATCACCAGGCCGCTGCTCGCCTCGAGCAGTCGACGGAAATCTCCATGCAGATTGCAGGCGCGCAGATCCCGCACCGAGGGCGTCAGCAGGCGCACGGCGATGCCGACACCGCGCAGCGTGCGGTAAAAGCTGGCGCGGCAGCGCAATGCGCCGAGCGATAGCGCGAGATCCGCCGAACCGCGCGCCAGAAACTGCGCCCAGCCCTCGGCACCGAGCGCATCCTGCGCCGTCTGCAACATGCGATCGGCCGCCATGATGGAGCCCAGGGGCTGAAGCTCTCCGCGCACGCGCACGACGGCAGGCGTGTCGCTTTCCAGATGCAGATCGCTCGCGCCGAGCGCGCGTGCGCGAGCCAGCCAGTCCTGCAGGAGCATGCGGCAAGCATGCACTCCTCGCCTGCGATGTGAAAGCACTACGGGGCGGCGATTCGGCGCAGCAGGTTGGCGCCCTGCAGATTGTGGACGGCGCCTGGTCTCACCGCGGACAGCGCCGCCGGCGAATGCGTCACAGTCGACCGCCTCCGGCTGCCGCGATGAACGGCCGGCCGTGACCTGCTTCACGTCCTCCGCGCCGATCCAGTGTCCGCCGGTTTGGGCCCGAATAATTGCGATCGCACACACGGTGGCTGAGGGGCGTTATTGCCTAAATGGTGTCGCAATGGACACCGCGGCATCCGGTCAGCTCTCTGCACGCAGGCGTGCCCGCACGCAGCCTCTGGCGGGTGCGCTGCTGCTCTGTGCCCTGGGCACGTTGGGTGGGTGCTCCGGGGACGACCCCAACCCCTTCAGTGCCTTTGCCAATCTGGTCAGCAGCGCATCCGTGCAGGACTATTCGCTTGCTGCCACGCTCAGCGGACTGAACTCCTCCGGCCTCGTGCTGCTGGTCAACGCCACGGCCGTGAGCGTCCGTCCGGGTGTCACCATCGAGGTCCTGGCGAGCGCCCTGTCGGCGGGCAGCAGCTACACCGTGACGATTCAGTCCCAACCCACGGGCGAGACGTGCGCCATCAGCGGCGGAACCGGCACCATCCAGGCGGCGGACGTGACCAGCGTCGCGGTGAGCTGTACTACCAACAGCTACACCGTCGGCGGCTCCATCAGCGGACTGACGGCACCCGGGTTGGTACTGCTCGACAACGGCGGCGATGCGCTGAGCCCGGGCGCCAATGACGCGCAGTTCACCATGCCCACCGCCGTCGCGTATGGAGCCTCGTACGCTGTCACGGTACAGGCGGCCCCGGCGGGGCTCGTCTGCGCGGTGAGCAATGGCAGCGGCACCATGGGGGCGGCGGATGTCACGGGCATCAGTGTCGCCTGCGTCCCGAACTTTACGCTGCTGTATTCGTTTGCGGGCGGCACCGGCGACGGCGTGAATCCCTACCATACTTTGATTCAGGCCAGCGACGGCAACTTTTACGGCACCACCTTCACTGGCGGTGCCCACAATGGCGGCATCATCTACGAGGTGAGCCCGAGCGGAGCCGAAAGCCTGTTCTACTCGTTCACAGCGACTCCATTTTCGGTCCTCATGCAGGGCAGCGATGGCAACTTCTACGGCACGACCGCGGGTGGGGGCACCTATGGCCGAGGCACGGTCTTCGTCGTGACTCCGAGCGGCACCGAGACGACGCTGTTCTCATTCCCCTCGGGCAGCAGCAATCCCTACACCGGCGTGATTGAAGGCAGTGATGGGAACTTCTACGGTACGACCGGAGCCGGCGGCGCAACCGACGAAGGCACTGTGTTCAAGCTGACGTCGACTGGCACGCTGACCATCCTGCACTCGTTTCCCAAGACCGGCAGCGATGGCGAAGAGCCCTACGCCGGTGTCATCGAGGGAAGCGACGGTAACTTCTATGGCACCACCTATTTTGGCGGCACCAACGGAACCGGCACTGTCTTCAAAGTCACCCCGGATGGAGTGGAAACGGTGCTGTACTCCTTCGCCGGCGGCGGCGATGCGGCCAATCCATACTCCGGTTTGATCCAGGGCAGCGACGGCGACTTTTACGGTACTACCTACAACGGTGGTGCTCACGGCTTCGGCACCGTCTACCAAGTCACGCCGGGCGGTGGCGAAACAGTGCTGTATTCCTTCGCCGGGGGTACCACGGATGGCGCCAATCCCGAGGCAGGCGTGATCCAGGGCATTGATGGCAACTTTTATGGATCGACCTACGCGGGCGGACCGGATGGCGTCGGCACGATCTTCGAGCTGAGCGCGAGCGGCACTGAGACCATCCTGCACAGCTTCGCCGGCGGAGCCGGCGATGGGGCCAATCCCAGCGCCAACCTCGTGCAGGCGAGTGATGGAACGCTCTACGGGTCCAGCTATGCTGGTGGCGCCGAAGGCCACGGCACCTTCTTCAAGGTCGCGCTGCAGTCGCAGCCGTAAGCAGCAACAACAGCAGCAGCAACGGCAGCAGCAACAGCAGCCAGCGCCCGGTCAGGCACGCCGCGCGCTCTTGGGGGCGATCACTGGCCTGGCTAGCGCCATTGCGCCGGCGCAGCAGTTCGGGTGTCAGGGGCCGCCGAGGCCACGCGGATCGTGTGCCCGGGCCGCGGAACGCTCAGTGGCGTGACGCGTACCCGGGCGAGGCCGGCGCGGCGGGTGATGCCGATCCGGCGCGCCGTGCCGGGCGACAGATCAACGATCCTGCCGCTTACATAGGGTCCCCGATCCTCGATCCGGACCAAAGCACTGCGGTGGGTGGACAGATTGGTGACTTTGGCGACCGTGCCGAGCGGCAAGGTGCGGCTCGCAGCATTGCTGCCATTGGGGTTCATGCGAGCGCCATCGGCCATTTTGCGGCCGGCGAAATAGCCTGCGTAATACGAGGCGACGCCCACGCGCGGGCGACCGCTGCGATCGATCCTCAGCGGAGCTTGGGGCGAGAGGCGCCGGCTGTGCAGCGGCTGCGCCGGAGAGGCAGACATGACGGTGTGCTGCGCGCTGGCAGGCTCTGTCGTTGCGCTGCTGTGCGGTGGGGCTTGTGCCTCGGCGACGCCCAGCACAAGCAGGTTCGCCAGCACGGCGGC
>Ga0335075_10010296_pt1 | contig 14204 bp, 11 predicted proteins | sample Lox_Sample_24_FD_206723 | JGI IMG/M metagenome (GOLD analysis project Ga0335075, IMG submission 206723) | Soil microbial communities from Loxahatchee National Wildlife Refuge, Florida, United States - Lox_Sample_2.4 | ecosystem: Environmental > Terrestrial > Soil > Wetlands | place: USA...
GCGTCCCTGGGCAGGATGGCAATCGAGTCCGGAGCCGCGCCCGCTGTTCCTCATCGGTAAGCCGTACGACAGTCAACAGCACGAGGTAGGCAATGGTCAGATGGTGGCGTTCCTCGCCAAAAGCCGCGCCGTCGTGGATCAAGCGTACACCGCAGCGCTCGCACACGGGGGCACGTCCGAGGGTGCGCCGGGGCTGCGGCCCGAGTATCACGCCAACTACTACGGCGCCTACTTCCGCGATACCGAGGGAAACAAGCTCTGCGTTGCGTGTCACTCGCCGGAGAGTTGATCATGAACGGCACGACCACTTACACCGGCGGATGTCTCTGCGGCGCCGTGCGCTATGAAGCACACGGCGAGCCGCAGTCGCAGGGCTATTGCTTCTGCAGAGATTGCCACAAAGCCTCGGGATCGGGTTTTATCCCGTTCCTCTCATTCCCAGCGCGCTCGGTGCGGTTCGCGGGCGAGCTGAAGCAGTCCATCGTCAAATCAGCACGCGGCGAAGACGCGGTGCGCAACCGCTGCGCGACCTGCGGCAGTCTCGTATTCGGCGGCCCCGTCGGCACGGCCGAGTTTCATACCATCTACGCCGGCTCGCTCGATGACCCCTCGCTCTTTCGACCGACGATAGCGATCTTTGCGCGCGACAAACCGGCGTGGGTCCAGGTGCCCGCGGGGCTCGAGGCGTTTGCGACGCTTCCGGGAATGTGACTCGCCGCGCCTGCGCTCCAGCGAGGAGGCAGCGCCAAGTCCGGAGCAGTTCGGGGCTCACGATCGATCGGTAATCCCGCGTGGGCGGGCGGCGGGCGGATGGTCTCGATCCAACGCATCGATCTGCAGGCTGCGCTTTTGGCCGCTGCGGCACAGCGGCGGCGAGGCGGCATAAAGGCGCGTGCCGAAGCGCTGATTGATCGCGCTTCGCATTGGACCCTCAAACCCGCAGCGCCGTTGGCGTGTCTTAATCTGGTACCACCGCGCCACACGGGACGTGGTCCTTTACAGTGCGCCAAGCCCATTCGATGATCCATCGTAGTTGGATCGTCACGGCTCGACGAGAGCGCAATGCAGAAGCAAGGGACAACCGCCCCGTTCGTTTTGCGGCCTCGCTCGGTGGGCACGACGCTCCATTCCTGGCTGTACCAGGAGATCCGCACGGCGATTCTCGAGAGCCGGCTCCCACCCGGATTGAAACTCCCCGCGAGAAAGGCGCTCGCGCGCCAGTATCACGTTTCGATCGGGACTGTCACCGAAGCATACGAGAGGCTCGTCAAGCTGGGGTATCTGGACGCCAGGGCGGGCAGCGGCACGTACGTCAGAGCGACACTTGCGGACACCACTCCAGAAACCAGCGAGCCGCGGGCACCGGGGCCTCCTCGCGGACCCCGTAGGGTCCTTTCCGCGCGGGGACGGCTCCTCGCGGCGCAACGCTTCCCCAAGCTCTTCTCCAACCGCTCGGTCGAGACGTTCCGGCTCGACCGTCCGGCGCTCGACATGTTTCCGATGGAGAGCTGGAATCGTCTGGCCGCGCAGCGCAGCCGCCGCGGGCGGAGTCTCGAGCTGCTTGCTCACGGTAACCCGCTGGGGCTTCCGGCGCTGCGCGCTGCGCTCGCCGACCATGTCAGCGAAGCGCGCGGAGTGCGCTGCGATGCAGACCAGGTGATCGTCACCTCCGGCACCCAGCAATCGCTCGACCTCGTTTCAAGGCTGCTGCTCGAACCAGGCGATCAGGTCTGGATGGAAGACCCGGGCTATGCGCCCGTTACGTCACTGTTGCGCGCGCATGGTGCAAAAGTGATTGGAATACCGGTGGATGCCCAGGGGCTCGACTGTGCCGCCGGCCGGCTACGGTGCCCGCTCGCGCGCCTCGCGTACGTCACACCCGGCTGCCACTTCCCGCTCGGCATGCCGATGTCGCACGAGCGCCGCCTGAAGCTTTTGGACTGGGCGGCGGAGGCAGCCGCCTGGATATTTGAAGATGACTACGATGGCCTGCTGCGAGGTGATGGCCGCCACCAGCAGGCTCTCCAGAGCCTGGACCGCACCGGTTGCGTGATTTACTCCAACAGCCTGAACAGGATGCTGTTTTCTTCGCTGCGGCTCGGCTTCCTGATCATTCCCCCCGCGTTCATCGAGCCCGCGGCCGCCGCGCTTTCCATCACCCAGCGGTACCAGCCGACGCTGGAGCAGGCCACGCTGGCGGATTTCATCGCCCAAGGACACTTCGACCGCCACATTCAGCGAATGCGCGAGGTCTACGCGGAGCGGCACGAGGCACTGATTGGGGCCGGAAGAGCCGAGCTGGACGGCCTCATGCAATTCTCCGACTCGCAAGTCGGCCCGCAGATCATCGGCTGGCTCGCGCCAGGGATGAGCGAAGCGGAGGTATGGCGGCGATCCGCCGCGCGCAACATTGACACGGTCGCGCTCGCGAGTCTCACCATCGAGAGGTCAATGCCTCCGGGCCTGGTATTCGGGGTTGGCGCGGCCGACGCCCGTGCCGTCCGCACGGCGATCAGGCGATTGGGCAGGGTACTGAGGGTGTTGGCCTGGCAGACAAAAGGGGCCAGTGGCATTCAAAGTAAAATACCAGTTCGAAGCAGGGACGAACTCCCGCAGCAAACACAGCCCACGATCGAGCGGCGTCCACACCCCGAGCGGCGTAGCTCCAGAACTGCACCCCCACACAGTCCTCAGGTCGTGCCAATGCCTTCCCAGCGCTACCGGTAGACCGACGTGACCGCGCTCGCCGGACGGTCGAGCCGTTTCTTTCGGGGCTGACGCGTCGCAGCAACGCAACCAGATCGGCGTGTTTGAAATTCGCCACACCAGTGGCGACCAACCTTGCTGGCATCAATAAACGGCTGACGCCTGGCACTTTAAGGGGCCAAGGCGTGGTTGTAGGGTTACGCCCAACGCGCCCAATCACGACGCACTGGTTCCGGATCTCGAGAATACACGGTGAGGATGGCGACACAATTGTGTCGTTTACGCGACGCACGCCCGCGTGCTCGTGGCCGTCCAGACACAGAGCCGGCACAGGTGAGGCGAAGAGCGGCGAAACGAACTACTAAAGCAATCGGACACGACAGCGAGCTCGGGGCGCTGTTAGAGGAGCTCATACCATGACCGTCAGCCAGACTGTGAGAGATTCCGTCAGACGTGCGCTTGCGACCGGCGCCATAGCGCTATTCGGCGCGGGGGGAATGGCCGCGTACGCGCACCAGTCAAGCACGACGCAGGCAACCACGACACAGACGCCGGCCCCCAAGGCGGCGGCTACGAGGGCGACTACTGCCAAGACGCGTGCGGCGAAGGCGCCCATCATGCTTGCGCAGACGACTCCGCCGGCACCCACCCCCACCTTGTCGCCGCCGGTGCTTCAAACCGTGGTGGTCACCGGCACCCTGATTTCGAGGCCGGCGGCGGAAACCGCGGAGGCCATCACGATCCTCAAGGCGGACGCCATCAAGGATCAGGGCATCGTGAACGTGGAGCAGGCGCTGGACCAGCTGACCTCCAACGTCCCGGCGATCAACATGGCCTCAGCGGTAGGGTCGTTTTCCGGCGGCGGTACCTATGCCAGCCTACGCGACCTGGGCACCGCCCGTACCCTGGTACTCCTCGATGGGCAACGGTTGGCCCCCAATGCCTTCAGCGGCAATGCGGTCGACCTGAGCGGCATTCCGTTCTCGGCCATCGACAGCGTCCAGGTGCTGCGGGAAGGCGCTTCTTCGCTGTACGGCTCGGACGCGATCGCGGGCGTGATCAACTTCATCACCAAGAAGAATTACCAGGGGGCTGAATTCCAGGCCAATTTCGACCACCCGCAGGAAGCCGGCGGCGGCTCGGGCGAGGCGGATTTCACCCTTGGACACGGGGACCTGGCGAGCGACGGCTATAACTTCATGATCACTGCAAGTTACAGCAAGCAACAGGAACTGCAAGCGTCGCAGCGATCGTTTTCCGCCGCGGGCTTTGACCCCGCGCGGGGCGTCACCGCCACGAACTACCCGGGATCGTGGCCCGGGCAGGTAATAGATTCCAACGGGAACACCTGGCAGTCGGGTTATCCGGCCTGCGCGGGCAACACCGAGCTGACTGAGTACTTCGGCGACTGCTCATACAGGTACTCCGCTGCGACCGATCTCCTCCCGGAGTCCCACGAGATGTCCGGGATGGCATCCTTCACCAAGGCGCTGCCGGCCAACAACCAGGTGCAGCTGCAGTACTTCTATACCCAATCCGAATTGACCGGTTATGCCGGTCCCATGTTCTATGAATTTGCCATGGACCCGGCGAGCCCCTACTTCCCGACGGCATCTCAGCTGGTCTGCGGCCGGGGCCCGCAGAACTGCAGCACGCCGCTGAATCTGACCGGCGTGAATAATAATCCCGACTCGCCGCAGTATGGCATGGCGTCCCCGGTCACCGCGGTCTGGACCGACCCCAACAACAGCCGCTACACGGGCAATATGAATGTCGAGCAGAGGGTCCTGTTGACGTTCTCCGGCAGCAACGGCGGTTGGGACTACAATACGGACATAAACTACAGCAAGAACACCAATGACAATCGCAATCTCAGCGGCATTCCCGATGAGGCCGTGCTTGCGCCCGGCGGCGTATTGAGCGATCTGATCAATCCATTCGGTCCACAAAGCGCGGCCGGGCAGGCTTTGATCAACTCATCGTATATCGGCGGTGTCTACGAGCTCGGCGAGGACACACGCTGGAGCCTCGACGGCCATGCCAGCCACGAGCTGGGCGATGCCTTCAATTCGGGCACTCCGGCAACCGTGGCGCTCGGCTTCACCGTGAACGGCGAGCGCTTCACGAACGCGACCACGCCCTATAACGAGTTGGTGCAGGCTGCAACCGGACTTACCGCCAGCGCAGTCGAAGGGAGCCGTACCGTACAGGCGGCTTACATCGAACTGGACGTACCGATCGCGAGCAGCCTCGATCTGGACATCGCGGATCGCCAGGACCGATACAGCGATTTCGGCACGACCAACAACCCGAAGCTATCGGTGCGCTATCAGCCCGCCAGTTTCCTGACCTTCAGGGGGACCGCTTCCACCGGCTTCCGGGCGCCCACGCTCTTCGACCTGTACCAGTCGCCTTCCCTGGCCGCCTCGAGCAGCGGCACCATGGGAGAAGGGAATCCGTTCTGCCAGCCGGGCAGCTACAATACGGAGTGGACTCCAAGTGTCTGCCAATCGCAGGGTATCGGGCTCTACGGCGGCAACAGAAAGCTGACGCCCGAAACGTCGCAGAACTTTGATCTCGGTGTCATCGTCTCGCCGATTCGGAATCTGGGTGTTACGCTCGACTACTACAGAATCCTGGTCAAGAACACCATCAGTACCGTTCCGGCCTCGGCCATTTACAGTAATCCCACCGCGTTCTCGAGCTACATCGTACCGAACTCGAGTGGGACTCTCGTGCCCTCGATAGCAGAGGCCACGGATTGCACCCCTTACACGGCACCGACCTGTGGATACATCACGGAGACATTCGAGAATACGGGTAGAATCACCACTTCCGGTGTCGACTTGAGCGTCCAATACCTGCAGCACACCCAATTTGGAACCTTCCGCGAGGATCTGGAAGGGACCGCGATCACGCAGTATCTGTTGCAGCAGTACACCGGCGGCCCGGAGCAGAACCTGGTGGGCTGGTTCAACAACATCCCGACCAGCGGTGACGTCCTACAGGTAGCGTACCGGTGGCAGCATAACGTGAGGGTCGACTGGACGAGCCCGGGTAGAATGTGGGCTGGCGGACTGTCCGAGCGCTTCTACTCGAGGTACGTCGACGAATACCCCAATGGCGCCGGCGTTGTGCCCGAGGTGGGCAGTTATTCGCTCGTGGATGGTTACGTGAGCGTCAAGCCGATCAAGAACCTGACGGTGTTGTTTGGAATCAAGAACATCCTGAACAGATATCCGCCATACACCGATGCACCGCAAGACAACTTTGCGGCGGGGTACAACGCGCTCGAGGCGGACCCCCTGTTGCGGAACTTCTATGTCAATCTGAAATACGTCCTGTTCTGACATTCTCCGCGAGAGTCGATTTGAAGCCCCGCCTCGCGCGGGGCTTTTTTTCAGCCACGACTTGCAGCTCCGAGCGGACCGGCGCGTCCCACCCGCTTCCCCCGGGCGGCACCCTCGAGCTCGCTGAGGCACTCGCCGAGCAGCTCGGCCGCTCGCGCGAGCCCCTCGGCGGATAATCTCCGATAGCTCAGCATCAGTCCGGGGCGATCCGGGGGATTGCGGTAATAGGGATGTATCGGGTAGAGCTCCAGGCCGCGCGCGACGCCGAGCTCGATCAATCGAGTAAGCCGTGAGTACTCGACGCTCTGCAACCATACGACGATGTGGGTGCCCGCGCACGTGTCCTGGACTGCGATGCGCTCGCCGCAATGGCGCCGCAACGATTCCATGAAGGTCGTGCGGCACTGCTGCAGTGCGGCGACGGTGCCCCGCAAGTACTTCTCGAACTGGCGGCTGCGCATGAACGCCGCGAGGGCCGCCTGCTCGACCCAGGGACTGCCGAGATCGTCGCAACATTTGACCCTGCAGAGATCCTCGCGGATGCCCGGCGGGCAGACGATGAATCCCAGGCGCAGCGACGGGAACAGCGTCTTGGAGAATGTCCCTACGTAGATCACGCGGCCGGAGAAATCCAGCGAGCGCAGCGCCGCGATCGGTCGCTCACGATAATGAAACTCGCTGTTGTAGTCATCCTCGAGGATCCAGCTTCCCTGGCGGGAGGCGATATCGAGCAGCTCCACCCGACGCTCGAGACTCATGACCGCTCCGGAGGGAAACCCCGACGGCGAGACGCAGATCAGGCGCGCCTTGTGCCGGGCAAGCTCCGAGGTCACTATGCCCTTCTCATCCGTGCGAACGCTGACGAGGCGCGCGCCGTGCGCGGTCAGCGACTGCAGCATATACGGATAATGCGGATCCTCGATCGCGACCGTATCGCCTTCGTCGAGCACCGCGCGCGCTGCAATCGTAATCGCCTGCTGCGTGCCCCCGACGATCAGGACGTCACTCTCCGCGCATACCACGCCGCGCCGCCGCGCAAGGTAGTCGGCAATCGCGCTGCGCAGTGGCTGGAAGCCCTGTGAATCGGGGTAGTCTGCTTCGATCACACGCGCGGCGACCGCCAGCTTCCGGCTCCACGAGCGCATCATGTCGCTGACGAACGGCGGCGGGGAGCGGAAGTTGCGGCGCACGTCCTCGTGTATCCGACGCGGGCTTTGCGTTCCCAGGCTCCGCAGGCGAGCCGCGTAACGCGACTGCGGGGGCGCGGCCACCGGCGGCGAGGTGAAGCCGGGTGGCAACGAGATGTCTGCCACCCTGGTTCCGGATCTCTCGCTGCAGATCGTGAGCTGCTCCGCCCGCAGGATCTCGTAGGCGGTGAGAACCGTGTTGCGCGAGAGATTGAGGTTTTGGGCCAGGGCGCGCGTTGCCGGTAGCCGCTCCCCGGGACGGAAGTGGCCCTCCATGATGGCGCGCTTCAGCACGCGCGCGAGCTGCTCGTAAAGTGCGCCGCGGCCATCGAGCGGGAATTTCGCTAGCAGCATTCTGGCACCATCAACAGTCAGCTACGACTTCTGACTCCGGGCGAGCCGGTGCGGACCACCCGTTTCCCGCGGCTCTCTTCCTCGAGCTCGCTGAGACACTCGCCGAGCAGCTCGGCAGCTCGAGCGAGTGCGTCGGCGGAGAGCCCCGCATAGCCCAGCATCAGTCCGGGACGATCGGGGGGATCACGGTAGTAGGGATGCATCGGGTAGAGCCCCAGCCCACGCGAGATGCCGAGCTCGATCAATCGGGTGAGCTGTGAATACTCGACGCTCTGCAGCCACACGACGATATGAGTGCCCGCGCGCGTATCCTGGATCGCGATGCGCTCGCCGCAATGGCGGCGCAACGACTCCATGAAGACCGTGCGACAGTGCTGCAGCGCGACGAGCGTCCACCGCAGGTACTTCTCGAACTGGCGGCTGCGCATGAATGCCGCCAGAGCCGCCTGCTCCACCGACGGACTGCCGAGATCGTCCAACCGTTTGACCTTGCAGAGATCCTCGCGGATGCCCGGCGGGCAGACGATGTATCCCAGGCGCAGCGACGGGAAGAGCGTCTTGGAGAATGTCCCGACGTAGATCACGCGCCCGGAGAAATCCAGCGAGCGCAGCGCCGCGATCGGTCGCTCGCGAAAGTGGAACTCGCTGTTGTAGTCATCCTCGAGGATCCAGCTGCCCTGGCGGGAGGCTATGTCGAGCAGCTCCACGCGACGCTCGAGACTCATGACCGCCCCGGAGGGAAACTGATCCGACGGTGAGACGCAGATCAGGCGCGCCCTGTGCCGGGCAAGCTCGGAGGTCACCATCCCATTCTCATCCGTGCGAACGCTGACGAGGCGGGCACCGTGCGAAGTCAGCGCCTGCATCAGGTACAGGTAGTGCGGATCCTCGATCGCGACCGTATCGCCTTCGTCGAGCACCGCTCGCGCCGCAATCGTGATGGCCTGCTGCGTCCCCCCGACGATCAAGACGTCACTCTCCGCGCATACCACGCCGCGCCGCCGTGCGAGGTAGTCGGCAATGGCAACGCGCAGCGGCAGGAAGCCTTGTGAGTCGGGGTAATGCGCTCCGGCAACACGCGAAGCGGCTGCAAGCTTCCGGCTCCACGAGCGCATCATGTCGCTGACGAACGGCGGGTCGGCGTGCAGGTTGTAGCGCAGGTCCTCCCTTATCCGAGCCAGGGTTTGCGTTCCCAGCTTCCGCAGCCGAGCCGCATAGCGCGATTGCGGCGGCACGGCTACCGGCGGCGAGGTGAAGCCGGGAGGCAGCGAGATCTCCGCCACCCGGGTACCGGATCTCTCGTTGGAGACCGTGAGCTGCTCGGCCCGCAGGATCTCGTAGGCGGTGAGAACGGTGTTGCGCGAAAGATTGAGCATCTGCGCCAGAGCGCGCGTTGCCGGCAGGCGCTCCCCGGGGTGGAAGTGGCCCTCCACGATCGCGCGCTTCAGCACGCGCGCGAGCTGCTCGTACAGTGCGCCACGGCCATCGAGCGGGAATTTCGCTAGTAGCATTCTGGCACCATTAAACGTACGAAATCTGGCACTTTCAGGTGCCAGCCGGGGGAGTACGCTACCATACGGACGCGGCCTCTGCGCCTCACATCGCGTGCGCTATGAAGACCATATTGCGGGTCGTGTGCGTACTGGCGCTGTTGCCAGCCATTGCGTTGGCAGCAAACCCCCTCGCGTCGGCCGTCAGGCCGGATTCCTCTGACATGTTGTTCGCGTCCCCGACCAGTATGGATCGGGTGGGCCGGATCGTGGTTCCCGTCCTGATCAACGGCAAGGGACCATTCCGCTTCCTGGTCGACACCGGCGCCGACGGCTCGCTCGTTTCGGCCGCCCTCGTCAGCAAGCTCGGCCTCGTTCCGAACCAGATTCCCAACGAACGAGTCGAGGGCACAACGGGGACCGAGCAGATGCCCTGTGTGACCATCGACAGCCTGAGTATCGGCTCCATCGTCAAGCACGATATTCGACTACCCGTCAGCCGCAGCCCCGTGATGACCGGGCTCGACGGCATCCTGGGGATGGCGGGCTTCGGAGCAGTCCGGGTCGTGGTCGACTTTCGCAACAACAGAGTAGCCGTCGACCGCTCGAGCCGGGGTTTGCCGACGAGCTTTCTCGACATCCAGGCCCGGCGCTCGCCGGGGGGGCTCCTCATCATTCCCGCGCGCGTCGGGGACATCCCAGTCGCAGCAGTGATCGACACCGGAGCCGCGGAGACGCTCGGCAACGCTGCGCTGCGCAAAGCCCTGCTCCGTGAGGCCACGGCAGGCGCTGCGGGCACCCAGATCTATGGCGTCACGCAGCAAGTCTCCAGGGGCGGCGTCGCGGCCGCGCCGCCGATCTATCTCGGTCCGGCCGCGGTCCTCGGCCTCAGAGTTGTCTACTCGGACATCCCCATCTTCAAGACCTGGCATCTCGATTCACAGCCCGCCTTGATCATCGGGATGAACGCGCTCGGAGTCGTCGAAGCGCTGGTGCTCGACTATCCGCGCGCCCGGGTCTATCTGCAGCCGATACCGCCGCCGGGAATCTCGGTATCGATAGTGGACGGCGATATGCCTCTTCCCTGAGCCGGTGCCGCCGACGCTCCGCCTGTCACCGGGCGATCACATTCCGGTCACAGGCCCGTCACGTTGAGCCTGTAACGTGCATCGGCAACCTATTTGCTGCGGACCGGCATTGCGGCATTTGACGAAACTGAGCGAGCGGGTGGACGAGCGGTTGTTCCACACCCTTTACTCGCGATCCCTCGTTTACAACACCTGCTGGGAAGACCCCGCGGTCGACCGCCGGGCGCTCGGCCTCACCCGCGAGGACGTGGTGCTCGTCATCACCAGCGCGGGCTGCAATGCGCTCGACTACGCCCTGCTGGCACCGCGCCGGATCCACGCAGTCGATGCCAACCCGCGTCAGACCGCGCTCCTCGAGCTGAAGCTCGCGGGCGTGCACGCCCTCGACTTCGACGATTTCTTCCGCCTGTTCGGCGAGGGCTTCCACCCGGATGTCCAGGGCCTGTACGAGCGCAGGCTGCGCGACCGGCTGTCGCCGTTCGCGCGCGAATACTGGGACCGCAACCACGCCTGGTTCGCGAGCCAGCGGGGCAGCTTCTATTTCCACGGCCTCTCGGGGTTGGTGGCGTGCGGGTTCAAGGCCTATCTCGCGGTACGCCCTTACCTCGCATCCTGCATTCGCGCGCTCTTCGGCGCCGGCTCACTCGATGAGCAGCGCGAGATCTATGCACGGAACGTGGCGCCGCTCATGTGGGGCCCGGGCATGCGCTGGGCGCTCTCGCGCCAGCTCACCCTGAGCCTGCTCGGAGTGCCCCGCCCGCAGCGCCGCGAGATCGAGGCGGAGCACGCCGGCGGCGTTGCCGCCTATGTGCGCGACTCGGTGGAATACGTGCTCTGTCAGCTGCCTCTGGCGACGAATTACTTCTGGCGGGTCTATCTCAACGGCTCGTACACGCGCTCATGCTGCCCGGAGTACCTCAAGGCGGACAACTTCGCGCGACTCAAGGCGGGTCTGGCGGACTGCATCGAGCCGCATACGACGACTGTCACTGAGTTCCTGCGCGGCGCGACCGAGCCCATCTCCAAGTTCATCCTGCTCGATCACATGGACTGGATGGCGAGCCACGCCCCGGAAGCGCTCGCCGAGGAATGGCACGAGATCTTCCGTCACGCGACGCCCGCCGCGCGCCTGATCTTCCGCAGCGCTCATCGCCGGCCGCGCTATCTCGAGGCGGTAAGGATCGGCGGCGTGAGTCTGATGGAGCGACTTGCCCTCCACGAGCAGGTCGCCCAGGAGCTCTCGCGCGAGGACCGCGTCCATACCTACGCCGGCTTCCATATCTGCGATGTCGCCGCCTGAGCTGCTCGCCGACTCGCGGGTCCTCTTGCGGATGGTGCGCGGCTTGCCACGCACCGGCAGCGCCGCAGAGCGGCTGCAGGCCTTCTACGCGCCCCAGGCTGGCCGCTACGACGCGTTCCGCAAGCGACTGCTCCATGGCCGCGACGAGCTGATACAGCGCCTGCCTGCGGGCGCCGGCGATGTCGTGGTCGAGCTCGGCTGCGGCACCGGCGAGAACCTGGAGCGGTTCGGCGGCCGGCTCGCGGGGCTGCGCCGGCTCACCCTGGTCGATCTCTGCCCGGCCCTCCTCGAGCGGGCACGGGCGCGCGCCTCCCGATTCTCCAACGTGGAGGTCGTCGAAGCGGATATCACGCGTTATCAGCCCCCTCAGCCGGCGGACTGCGTATATCTCTCCTACGCGCTCACCATGGTGGAGGACTGGCGGGCCACCATCGCCAACGCCGTGGCAATGATCCGGCCAGGCGGAATATTGGGCGTGGTGGACTTCTACGTCTCATCCGCGCGGCCCGCCCCCGGCGGTGTGCGTCATCCGGCGTGGGAGCGCTGGCTGTGGCGTCGGTGGTTCGGTCACGATGGCGTCAGGCTCGATCCCAACCACATGGCACAGCTCGCGACCGCGGTGCCGGACTGCCAGATCCTCGAGGGGCGCGGCAGGGTCCCCTATCTGCCCGGGTTGGCCGCGCCTTACTACCTCTTCATCGGTCGCAAGCGCCAGTGAGACGACCTAGGGAGACGACGCGGCTTCGAGAGCCTCGAGCCTCGGGCCCTCGACCCGGCCGATTTTCACGGATCCGTCGTACAGCACGACACCGAATGCGACCAGGGCGATCAGCAGGGCGATCGAGGCCCTGAGATGGCGGGACTCGAACCGGCGGATGTCGGAGGCAAACGCGATGAGACCGAGCAGCGCGGCGACGATCACGATCGCATCGATGCTCGCCCGCTGCCAGTAGCTGCCGCCGAGATGCAACCACATGCCGAACTCATCGAAGGTCAGCGCCAGAGCAACTCCGTAGGCGAGAGCAGCACCACCCAGGGCCTTGCCCACGCGACCGGCCAGAAGCAGGTACGCTCCCACGGCCGCGAGCAGGAAGATGCCGTAGTTGAGATGATGGACGTGGGTACCGTGCAGGAAGAAATACATGTTCGGGATGCGGCGCGCCATGATGAGGAAGACCACGATGCGGGCACCGATGAAGGTGAGGATGAACGCGAACAGGGCGCGTCGGGCAAGCCAGGCTCGCGTGGACAGCACCGGCGGAGTCGGCTCGGTGATCATCGTTGGCTATCCGGCAAGCCCGCGAAGCGCTCTGAAGGCGAGATCCGCAGTGCGGCCGTACACTGCCGCCTGCCAGGCTGCGGTGTCGGTGTAAAAGGCGTCCCGCATCTGGCGGCGGATCCGTGCTGCCGCTGCCGGATCGCCGCCGCCATGACTGTGCAGCCAGTGATCGGCGCGCAGCGCCGTCAGCACCTCCATGACCGGCCGCGTGCCGAACTCCAGGCCGATGAAAGTCAGCTCCAACTCCGGCCGCGCCCGCTCGATGCCGCGCGCCATGGTCCCCGTCAGCCGCGCCGACACGGACTCGCCGGCTGACAGGTCCCGCACGTCAGACCCGTACCAGCGCAGCGCGCGCTCGCGCGCCTTCGGATCAGCGGCGTCGAGTATCAGCTCGCCATAGGCTGGCGGTCCTAACCCCGTATGCAGGTCGAGCACTGCAAGCCTGCGCACCGTGGGTGGCAACACCTCGCGAAGCGTCAGCTGCAACGTCTGCGCCGACCATGTCTCACGCACCCCACCGTAGAAGAGCCCACCGGGCCGTGTGTACTGGCCGCTGCTGACCGCGGCCTGCAGGGTCGCCATGCCGTGCTGTTGGATATGCGCGCCAAGCGCCGCATCCGCTGCCTGCCGGATCTCACCTTCCCACGCCTTCGGCACCAGCCAGTCGTGCAACGGCTCATAGGCCCGCGACGACGGCAACGGCTTCGAGAAGTCGACGAAGTTGCGGTTGAGGTCGACGCCATCCTCGGTGACGCGGCGCAGCCAGGCGAAGCCGTGCGGGTTGATGGCGTGAAGCAGCATGAGGCAGCCGGCCGCTGGCAGTGCCTCGTGCAGACGATCCTCCAGCAGGCCGACGACACAACCCGAGCCCGCCAGGCCCTCGACTCCGTGAGTGCCGGCGATGACGAGCAGCGCGCTCTGCGCGTCCGCGGCGCCCAGCCGCGCGACGTCCAGGCTCAGCGTCTCGCCCGCCGGACCGCGATGGTCGGGCAGCATATGGCTCACCGTCGTCGCTGCCGCGCGTGCCGCCGCGGAGCGGAAGCGCTCGCGTGCCGAGGCATAATCGGGGCTGAAGTACTCCGCAACGGACATCTGGGCCTCCACTCGCCAAGCAGGCTGGCGGCCGCATCCTGCCATAGGTACCCTGCGCGCACCATGTTGCGCGCGACCACCCCCGACCCCGCCACGCGCCCGCCCCGCTTCGTGTGGTGGGTGCGGTTGCTCTCTCGCCTGCCGTTTGCGGCCCTTTATCTGCTGGCCGATTTTCTCGGCTGGCTCGCCTTCCGAGTCTTCCCCCATCGCGACGAGGTGGTGCGCACGAACCTGTCGCAGTGCTTCCCGGAGCTCGACGCGGCCCGAATCACCGCCATCCGCCGCCGCTATTACGGCGGCTTCGCCGACGTGCTCGTCGAGGTCATAAAGTCCGCGACGCTCTCCGCGAATGAGATCC
>Ga0335075_10010297_pt1 | contig 14203 bp, 11 predicted proteins | sample Lox_Sample_24_FD_206723 | JGI IMG/M metagenome (GOLD analysis project Ga0335075, IMG submission 206723) | Soil microbial communities from Loxahatchee National Wildlife Refuge, Florida, United States - Lox_Sample_2.4 | ecosystem: Environmental > Terrestrial > Soil > Wetlands | place: USA...
CAACGCGCTGCTGTCCTCGCCAATCGCGACGTACGGATAAAAAGCCGCCCGTGACCAACACGCCGCCGTACCTGAGGATTCGGCCAACCCCGACACGGATTGAAGGACAGCCTCGATGTCGTCCAGCTCTGCCCGGCGAATGACGACGCCCTCAGCCGGCACCGGGACATCTCGCGACGTCACTAGGGCAGGTCCTCGGCTCGCGTGGCACGCGCCGCCATCGGGTCCGCTTTCGTTCGCACCACCACCACCGTGTCTGAACGCCGCAGATAGTTCGCGTCGACGCTGCCGGGATCATGAAAGCGTCTCCCTCGCCATTCCACCACAGCCAGCGGCAGCGCATCTCGCACAGAAGGCAATGGCACTTCGCACGACCTGGAACCGGCAACCGATTCGATAGCCGCCTTCACGGGTGCCTCAGAGACGATCACCCAGCCCGGCTGTTGACCAATCTTTTCTGTCAGCGACTCGAGCGTTTCAAACGACTCGGCCACGCGTGTCTTTCCTGCGTCTCGATAGACGCCGTGATAAAACTCTCCGCGTCCCGCATCCAGCACCACGTGCGCCGCTGCATCCGCCAGCTCACCGGACGAAGGTTTCGCCGCCACGGAAGCCAGAATTGCCAGGCGCGACAGCGTCAATATTGGCTTTCCCGTCGCCTCTGCCATCGCCTTCACCGCACTCAAGCCCACTCGTAACCCGGTAAACGACCCCGGCCCCGATACCACCGCAAACGCGTCCACATCCGCCAGTCGCCGTTCATTCGCTCGAAGCAACTCGGCAATCGCAGGAATGAGTTCGGCAGAAAACTGGCGCGGATGCAGCCCGATCTCGCCGTAAATTTCTACCCATGGGCTTTCATGCCTGTTGTTCTCAGTTAATCGAGCCAGCAGGACTCCGCCAGTATGTCCAGCCGTGTCGACCACAAGCAGCAACATCAGATTGCGACATCCGCGTCGGCATTCTGGCAGATTTCCACCAATACCCCGCCGGTGCTCGAAGGATGCACGAAGAAATACAAATGTCCGCCCGCGCCGATCTTCAATTCATCCGACACCAGCCGCATTCCGGCGCATTTCATCTCCGCAAACACATCCTCAATGTCATCCACATGCAGTGCGACGTGATGCATGCCCTCACCGCGGCGTTCGATGAACCGACCAATCACAGACTCGGGCGAGGTCGGCTCCAGCAACTCGATGCGGCTCTCGCCGGCCTGCACCATCACCGCATTCACTTGCTCATGTTCCACAAATTCGGGTTCTCCCACAGGCATTCCCAGCAGCTCATAAAAGCTGCATGCCTGACGCAAATCGCTCACTGCAATTCCAAGATGATCAATATGAAGCATGGTCCTGATCTTCAACCTTTCCGACGCCAGCTTTTCATCATGCCGTGCCGTTCCCTCAACGATTAAAGCACTTCTCCAGAATTCACGAAGCTTTTACGCAAATCAGCGCTGCGCCCCCGTATGTCGCCCATCCGACCTCGCTCCGTCTGCGAATCTTACGAATCTTACTAAGAGAGATGCTCTAGACACTGCGGTCGTCTCGGTGCAAATCTAATAGTCCCCGCACCAGTCCGTCCACCAGAAGATAGGGGTCTTCCTGCCGCGCCGCCACCGCCCGCGCATGTGCCTCCAACTCAGTTTTTCCCAGTCGATGCCGCACCAGCTCTCGCACCAGTTTTTGACGAATCATTTCCACCAGGCGGGTCTGCCAGGCCGCAGTTCTCTTCTCCTCCAGCTTGCCGGCCTTGCGCAATGAATCCGCACAGCGATCAATCGCCTCCGCCAATGCCGCGGTCCCTTCCCCAGTAGTGGCAACGGTCCGCACCACCGGTGGAACCCATCCTTTTGCATGGCCGCCCAGCGACTGCATGGCGCGGATTTCCCTTTCGACCCGATCGGCACCCTCGCGATCGCTTTTGTTCACCACAAAAATATCGGCGATTTCTAGAATCCCTGCCTTGATGCTCTGCACATCATCGCCCAGACCCGGCACCAGCACTACGACGGTCACGTCCGCCAGGCGCACAATATCCACTTCATCCTGGCCGACGCCGACCGTTTCAATCAGCAAGCGAGTTTTTCCGCTTGCCTCCACCACCGAAGCAATATCGGCCGTCGTCGAAGCCAGTCCGCCCAGAAAACCACGCGTCGCCATGCTCCGAATGTACAAACCCGGATCGGCGTGATGGCGCTGCATGCGAATGCGATCACCCAGAATCGCGCCTCCGGTAAACGGACTCGTCGGATCCACGGCAACAATGCCAACCGTCTGCTGCTCGGCGCGGTAGTGCGCCGCCAGCCGATCCACCAGCGTGCTCTTTCCTGATCCTGGAGCACCCGTCATCCCGATACGCAATGCCTGCCCTGTATGTGGAAAGCATGCCGACAAAACGGCGGTCGCTGCAGGCGCGTCATTTTCTACCAGCGAGATCGCCCGCGCCAGGGCACGAACATCCCCGCCCCGCAGACTGGCGACAAGGTTTTCGGCAGCATCCCAGCGGCCGGCCGGCGTAGAGGTGACAGTTGCCATACCCGTTTGCGATGATATCGCGTTCCACACGGACGTGGTATTCAGAACTCCACTCAACTATTTGCGACCAATCGCTGCTTTCAGGAATCTGTGAATTAATCTGGTAGAGAACTTTCTTGCGATGGCAGCTCCTCTTTTCAAAGGGATATTCCCCTCGATTCGACTCTCAAGATTTCGCTGCAAGGTTGTCACAGCTCCATCGCTTGTACGAATAAAAACACCCTAGGGAGCAGGCATGGCGCAGTCTTCCGTTGTCCCTGCTGCCGAAAAGCGGGACTACGACAGCGAGTTTCACTACGAGCACTGGACGCCACGCTTTAACCCGTGGGTAATCACTTTTACGGTGACGCTGGCAACGTTCATGGAGGCGCTGGATTCCAGCATCGCCAACGTCGCTCTTCCCCATATCGCCGGCACCCTGGGCGCAGATTATGACCAGGCCACCTGGATCCTCACCTCTTACCTTGTTTCCAACGCCATCGTCCTGCCCATCAGCGGCTGGATCGCCAACCGGATTGGCCGCAAGCGCTTCTACATGGGCTGCGTCGCCACGTTCACCTTGTTTTCCTTTCTCTGCGGGCTGGCCGCCACCCTGCCTATGTTAATCGTCTTTCGTGTGTTCCAGGGAGCGGCGGGCGGCGGCCTTCAGCCCAGCGAGCGCGCCATCCTCGCCGACACATTCGCACCCGAAAAGCGCAGCATGGCGTTTGCTCTCTATGGCATGGCGGTGGTCGTCGCTCCTGCCATCGGGCCCACCATCGGAGGCTGGATTACCGACAACTACACCTGGCGCTGGATCTTTTTCCTGAACATTCCTGTCGGCATTCTCTCGCTCATCCTCACCAACAGAATCGTCGAAGACCCGCCTTATCTGAAGCGGGTACGTGAAAAAGTCGGCGGCATCGACGGCATTGGGCTGGGACTGCTGGCTGTCACCATCGGCGCCCTGCAGATCCTGCTCGATAAAGGTCAGGAGGATGACTGGTTTGGCTCCCGCTTCATTATCACCTGCACTTGTATCGCCGTTTTTGGACTGATCGCATTCCTCTATCGCGAATGGACCACCAAGCACCCCATCATCGATCTGTCGCTCTACCGCAAACGCAACTTTGCGATGAGCCAGCTGGTCATGCTGACGATCGGCGCGGCGTTGTATTCCACCACCGTCATGATCCCGCAGTTTCTGCAGGAGGTGATGGGCTATACCGCGACCAATGCAGGCCTTGTATTGACGGCCGGTGGCGTGGTGCTGATCGTGCTGCTGCCTATTGTTGGCTTTCTCGGGCAAAAGCTGGACCCGCGGCTGATGATTACGTTTGGATTCTGTCTGCTGACCTTCGGCATTTACCGTATCAGCGATCTGAACCTGGGCATCAGCTTTTGGGATGCAGCCAGTTGGCGCGTGGTCATGGTGCTGGGCATGCCGTTTCTGTTTGTGCCGATCAGCGTCATGTCCTATGTTGGTGTTCCCCAGGAGAAAAATAACGAGGTCTCCGGCCTGACGGCGTTGGCGCGCAACATCGGAGGCAGCCTGGGAATTTCTTTCATCAGCACCATGCTGCTCCGTCGCGCCCAGGTCCATCAGCAATTCCTGGTCGCGCATGTCCACGGCAGCTCGACAAAATATCTGGCCATGAAAAACGGCATCGCGGCCGCTCTGCAGAATGGTGGCTATTCCGCCGCGGACGCGGCCAAGGCGGCAGCGGCACAGGTCTATGAGACGATGCTGCAGCAGGCCCGCCTGCTCGCCTACATCGACACTGTGCATGTCCTGGTGATTTTTACGGCCTGCCTTATTCCCATCGGCTATCTGATGAAAAAGCCGCGCTTCCGAACCAAGACCGTCGAACCAATCGAGTAATCGGACGATGGCGGATTTACAGGTACTGTAGTCATAATAGTAAGCGTCATTCTGAGCGTAGCGAAGAATCCAGAGGGCGATTGCAGCGCCTGCCAAGCGGATGTCGTCTAGGCCCCGTCCTGATTCCGTTAGTGCGGGACTAAACATAGCCCCATCAGCCAATAGCCGTGTAAAAGGCTGTCGCTAAGGAGAAATCAATGAAATCGAATTCCATTCGTTGGTTACCGCTCGCGTTAGCGGGGATCATTAGCGTCGTTCTCACCTGGTTTGGCTTGATGGGTTCGGCGTTTAGTCAGACCGGATGGCAAAATCCGATTGCGGTTACTCTCATCTGGTTATTGCCACTGCTCTCGCTTCCCGCGCTGGTCACATACTCACTATGGAAAAAGGTGCCCCCGGCGGCGTTATGGGGCTTGCCCTCTGTCAATGGGCAGCATTTTCGTGGATCAATTGGGATACGGTTCTGCAGGGGCGGTCCACAACCTCTAACCCGATTCTGGTTGCGCTGAGCGGAGGAGTCGCTTTTCCAGTGTGGTGCTGGGGCATCATAGCCGCTCTGTGCCAATACGAATATCATCTTCGCTCCAGAACCGAAAACGCTCAGCCTGCGGCATCGGACGGAGCGTAGAGATACATCACGCGGCAGGGTGGCCCATTCAAGTCTTCATTTGGCTTGAGCGCGTTCGTCGTTGGGAGTTGGCGACGCCGGGTGCAGCGCGGACAAATCTCCGGGCTGCTTCTCGAGAAACCTCCGCCTTTACTTCTTTGAAACTGCGCCTGCCCATTCCCGCCCTGCTGCGCCGAAATATGACCCACCGGTTCCTCCGTGGCGCATCTTGATAATCAGCTTGGTAAAATAAGGATTAGCGGTCCCTCTGCGAATTCCGCAGAGCGCGCACTTCGCCTGCCGCGCCAAATCGGCTCAGATTTTTCATTTTTTCGCGCGGAAATGCACTTTCGGGCCAAAAACTTGAAGTTTCCACGCTCATCTGATAGAACCTAAAAGACTTGACTTCGGCATCTATTCCGCATAATCCTTCAATTAGCCCGTATAATCCTTCAACTACGCTGCATAATCCTTCAATTAGCCCGTATAATCCTTCAACTAGCCGGCCTCCAATGCTGCCTGTTCCCTGTCCCCTGTTCCCTGTCCCCTATCTCTTCAACACTTCCCGCGCAATCACCAGCCGTTGAATCTCGCTGGTCCCCTCCCCGATCGTGCACAACTTCACGTCGCGATAAAACTTCTCCGCCGGATAATCCTTGATGAACCCATATCCACCGTGCAGCTGCACTGCCTCATCGCAGATCTTCACCGCAACCTCGCTGGCGTAAAGCTTTGCCATCGATGACTCCAGCGTCGTCTTCATCCCCGCATCTTTCATCTGCGCCGCGCGGAAGGTCAATAATTTGGCGGCATCCAATTGCGTCGCCATGTCCGCAATCTTCCATTGAATTCCCTGGAACTCGCTGATCGCCTTGCCGAATTGTTTGCGCTGTTGCGTGTATTGCAACGCCGCGTCGAATGCTCCCTGCGCAATTCCCAGCGACAGCGCGGCAATGGAAATCCGCCCTCCGTCCAACACGCGCATGGAGTCAACAAAGCCCTCGCCCAGCTTCCCCAGCAGGTTTTCCTCTGGAATTTCGCAGTCTTCGAAAATCAGCTCCGACGTATCGCTGGCCCGCAGACCAAGCTTGTTTTCTTTTTTGCCTGAACGAAACCCGGGCGTTCCTTTTTCGACAATGAACGCGGAAAATCCATGCGTCTTCTTCGCTCTATCCGTAACCGCGATGACGACTGAAACATCCGCATAATGACCATTGGTGATGAAGGTCTTGTTGCCGTTCAACACCCAGCGATCGCCCTTCTTCACCGCCGTCGTCCGCGCTCCACCCGCATCCGATCCCGAGCCCGGTTCGGTTAATCCCCACGCCCCAAGCCATTCTCCGCTCGCGAGTTTCGTCACATATTTCTGCCGCTGCGCTTCCGTTCCCGCCAGAAAAATATGATTGGTCGCCAAAGAATTGTGCGAGGCCACGATGATCCCGACCGAGCCGTCCACCCGCGACAGTTCCTCGATCGCAATCACGTATTCTACGTAGCCAAGTTCGGAGCCGCCATATTGCTGCGGGAAAATTACGCCCATCAGACCCATGCGGCCCAGCTCTTTCACCAGCTCCGCGGGAAATTCGCTGGCCTCATCCCATCGGCTCACATTCGGCGCGATTTCGCGAACCGCAAACTCCCGAATCTCTTTGCGAAGCTGCTGCTGCTCGTCCGTGAACATCTGGAACATGGCCTGATTCGCATCCGACCTTACCGGCTCGCTTGTGCTCATCCAGCTGTCTCCTTGCAAGAAAACAGACGAGAGTATCACGCGGCTGCGACAGGTGTCGAATGCGGCAGGCAGCGGAAAACGTGCGTCACAATCGTCATTATGAAGCGTCACAATCGTCATTATGAAGCGGGTGCCGGTTCTTCGCGCTCGTCCGACTACGCAGGTTCAAATCGGCGCCGCCTGTTGTCCGACCGACGCTGCTTCACGGATTTGTTGTACAAGCCCAGGATCAAAAACGGCCCGACCCATTGCCCGACGAACAGCGCGTCGTGATGCTTTCCCTGAAGCTTTAACACCATCGATCCAATCACAGACGCCATCGCAGCCCCTAGAAGCAAGCTGGTCGGCCACTTCGAAGAACATCTTTCCAACAGCGCGGCCCCTTGATCTTCCTGCATTTCGCCTGGCCGAACTCGAAATTCCATGATGAATGTCTCCTAAGATTCGTAGATGCCCGAATGTTTGCTGCTGCGTTCCCATTGCGGATGAGAATCGACCAAAACCTGCCGCTTGTGTGCCGTCGAAATTTCCATCGTCAAGACTTCTTCCGGCCAATCCGTCTATCATGGGCGACGAGATATACAGCACACGATCTGTTGCCCCGAAATCCAATCCTTGAGACTGCCATGACCAAAAATCGAACCTATCTCGCCGCTGCGATTGCATCATTTCTTGTTTGCCTGGGGTACTTCACCCAAGGAATCGCGCAATCCTCTGCCAACACCGCCAAGGTCGCGCCACCGCCCCCCATTTTGCTCGGCACCGCCTGGTATCCAGAACAATGGCCGGAGTCGCGCTGGCCCGCCGATCTGGAGCTGATGCAGAAGGCTGGCATCCGCTTCGTTCGCGTCGGCGAGTTTGCATGGAGCAAAATGGAACCTTCTGAGGGCGACTATCAATTTGGCTGGCTGGAACGCGCCATCGATGAAGCCGGACAACATGGCATCTATACCGTGCTGGGGACACCCACCGCGGCGCCCCCTGCATGGCTCACGCAAAAATATCCGGAGACGCTGCGCACCGAAGAAGATGGCCGAAAAGCCGAGCACGGCAATCGCCAGCAATTCAATTGGGACAATCCAAAATATCGCGAGTTGGCGCGCGACATCGCCACCCGCATGGCCAAACGCTTCGGTCACAACCCGTACGTAATCGGGTGGCAGATCGACAACGAATACGCGAACGTATCCTTCGACCCGCAAACCCGTGCCGACTTTCAGAACTGGTTGAAACAGCGCTACGGCACGCTGGACAACTTGAACGAGCGCTGGACAACGGCCTACTGGAGCCAGACCTACAGCAACTGGGACCAGATTCCCATCGAAACTAAACCCGGCAATCCGGGCCTGCTGCTCAGCTGGAAACGCTTCGTGACAGCAACCTGGGTCAGCTATCAAAAAAATCAGCTCGATGCGATCCGCGCCAACGCTGCGCCGCGCCAGTTCATCACCACCAATATGATGGGCTGGTTTGACGGCTACGATCACTACGCCGTCGCCAAAGATCTTGACCTTGCCTCCTGGGATGATTATGTCGGCGAGGGCCACGTCAACCCCTACAAGAATGGTTCGACCGACGACCTGACGCGCGGTTTCAAGCAGAAGAATTTCTGGATCATGGAAACGCAGCCCGGCCACGTGAACTGGGCGCCAATCAACAACGACCTGAATAAGGGTGAAACTCGTGCCCTGGCTTGGGAGAACATTGGCCACGGTGCCGACGCCGTCAGCTATTGGCAATGGCGCAGCGATCTCAATGGCCAGGAGGAATACCATGGCACCCTCGTGGGACCCGACGGCACGCCAGTGCCTCTCTATCCCGAAGTGGCCGAGATAGGCCGGGATTTCGCGAAGGCAGGTCCTGTACTTGAAGGCACATCACCCAAATCGCAAGTTGCTATTCTCCACACCTATCCAAGTTTCTGGGCCATCAACTGGCAACGTCACAACAAAAACTACGACCCCATCGAGGAGCTTCTCAGCTACTACCAGCCCCTGAAAAATATCGCGCAGTCGGTCGACATCGTGCAGCCTACCGTTCCGCTCGACAGCTACAAATTGGTCGTCGCTCCAGGCCTGAATGTCCTCACCGATGCCGCCGCGAAAAACTTAATGGCCTACGTGAATAATGGCGGCCATCTTGTTCTCGGCCAGCGCACTGGAATGAAAAATATTGACAACGGCTTGCAGACTGAGCGGCAGCCCGGCCCGCTGGTTCCTTTGCTCGGTGGCCGCGTGGAACAGTATTACGCCCTCCTTCATCCCGTTCCCGTCGATGGCCAATTTGGACCGAACACAAGCAAACTTTGGGCGGAACTCCTCAGCACCAAATCGCCAGATACGCAGGCACTGGAAACCTACGGCAAGAGCAATGGTTGGCTCGACGGCAAACCCGCCATCATCACACGCAAAGTCGGCAAGGGCAGCATCACCTACGTCGGCGTTTGGATGGATGACGCCGGTATGGCAAAGCTGGCCGACTGGATGACGCAAATGAGCGGCGTCACGCCAGCGCTGCCGGGCGTTCCGGCCAACGTCGAAGTCGATCCGCGTTACGGAAAAAATCACACCGTTTATGTCCTGATTAATTGGGCAGCCGACCCACAAACGGTGACTCTGTCGACCGCGATGAAGAACGTCCTCCAAGGCGGCTCGGTTGAATCCGTGACATTACCGCAATATGGAGTCGCGGTGCTCTCGGAGGAAAAGAAGTGAGCATGCTTCCCCGCCGCACTATTCGTGCATCACTCGCGTGTCTATTTGCAGGCGCAACGTTGCTGGCGGCGCAATCCGCGCGCCATCGCCCGCAAACCCAGTCCCAACGCCAATATTGCTGTGGCCGAACGGAACCCCTGGAACCGCGGGAGATACTCCGGTCGATAAGCCGATACTCACTAATGATGAGACGGTCATGAACAGCGTGATGTTCTATGAGGCCCTGCTGCGCAGCGGCGTTCCGGCGGAACTTCACATCTTCGAGCAGGGTCATCATGGGTCCGGACTGGCGCAGGATAATCCGCAGCTGCGCATGTGGCCCATTCTGCCGCAGAATTGGCTGCACCTCCATGGATGGATGGATGGATGGATGGATGGCGTCAGGAGCGGAATAGGCCGCGAACTTTAGTCCGGCTGCTGCAAGACCTCCAGCGCGCGCTCCAACCGCACGCCGCGCGAAGCTTTCAGCAGCACTGCATCGCCTGCTCGCAAATTCTCCCGCAGCCACTCGCCAGCTTCTTCTGGAGTCGCAACAAAAATCGCTTCTGCACCGGCGGCTTTGGCGCCTTCGACAATCGACGCCGCTTCTCCGCGCACTCCCACCACCAGGTTGATGCCGCTCTTGCCCATGAGTTCGCCACACTCGCGATGCAGCCGCGGACCCGCCGGTCCCAACTCCAACATTTCTCCCGCCACGACGATGGTGCGCTTCGCCGGCAGAGTCAACAACGTCCCCACCATGGCACGCAAAGCCTGCGGATTCGAGTTATAAGAGTCGTTGATCAGGGTTGCGCCGCGAATCTCGAGGGTCTGCCCGCGCTTATCCGGCGGCGTTAGCTGTTCCAGTGCAGCCGCGCATTCTTCCAGTGAAATTCCGCTCGCCAGCCCTACCGCGATACCGGCCAGCGCATTGCGCACATTGTGCTCGCCCATCAGGTGCAGCTTCACTTCCCCGCTATGACCGCTCGCACACACGCTGAACCGCGTGCCTTCCACGCCCATCGGCGTGATCGAGTCCGCGCGGGGATCCGCCAGCTTGCCGGTTCCGAAGTAAATCGTCTTGCCCGCAAAGTCGCGCCCAAATTGACGAACATATTTGTCATCGGCATTCAGAATTGCGGTCCCCAGGCGCGGCAGGGCGGCGATCAGTTCGTATTTCGCGCGAGCAATACCAGCCTGCCCATCGGAAAAATTCTCTGCATGTGCGGTGCCGACATTCGTCACCACACCCCAATCCGGCGCGGCGATTTTGCACAACGCAGCAATCTCGCCCGCGTGCGACATCCCCATTTCCAGGATGGCGACTTCATGCTCCGGCTGCAGCCGCAGCAACTGCAGCGGCAATCCAAAATGATTATTCAAATTTCCGTGCGATTTGTGCACCCGGAATCGCGACTCCAACACCTGCGCAATCGCTTCTTTGGTGGTAGTTTTTCCCGCGCTGCCGGTAATGCCAATGACGCGTTTTCCCCAATGACGACGCACCGAAGATGCCAGTCGCTGCATGGCCGCCAGCGGATCGTCCACCAGCAACAGGCGCTTGCGTATGGCAACACTCGCATAGCGTTCAAAATGGGTTCGCGCAACGACTGCCGCGACTGCACCTGCTTCAATCACCGCCTCCACAAAGTCATGCCCATCGAAGCGCTCCCCATGGATAGCAAAAAACAGATCGCCCGGCTGAATGGTTCGCGAGTCGATCGAATACCCGGTAGCGGTCACCGCGCCTAGAGTTCGCTGCACGGCCGGCGTCGGTCCCGCAGCGAATTCGGCCGCCATCCATTCACGAATTTGTTCCAGGCTCAGTTGCACTTTGCTCCTAGTTCAGCACGTGAGGAATTTCCAAAGCGTTCCAGCAATGCTTCTCTCGCTTCCGCTGCATCGTCGAATGGAATGGTTCTATCTCGCAGCACTTGCACTTTCTCGTGACCCTTGCCGGCAATCAACACAACATCATTCTCTCGCGCACGCTCGACCGCAAGGCGAATTGCACGCGCGCGATCTGCCTCCACTTGAAACGACACCCCGCTCGCCTTCAGTCCCGGAAGAATTTCGCTCAGGATCGCATCGGGATCTTCCGATCTGGGATTGTCGCTGGTGACGACGACAAAATCGCTGCCCTCTCCAGCCGCTTGACCCATACGAGGACGCTTGCTGCGATCGCGGTCTCCGCCACATCCAAATACAGTGATCACTCGTCCGTCCCGCGGAGCGACCAGCTGCCGGGACAGCCGCGTCACGTTTCTCAGCGCGTCATCTGTGTGAGCGTAGTCGATCGCGACGGTAAAAGGCTGTCCGCAATTCACCGTTTGAAAACGTCCGGGCACATAGGCAATCGCTTCCACTCCGCGAGCAATCTCTTCGTGCGTCAGTCCGCGCGCCATGGCTGCGGCGGAGGCCGCGAGCAGATTCAGCACATTCACCGGCCCCGGCAGATGAGTATGCAACTCGATATTGCCCACTGGAGTGACCATCTGAAAGCTGGTTCCGTTCGCACCCAGCACAACGTCTTCTGCGCGAAAATCGCCGCGGTTCACCCCGAACTCCACCACCTCACTACCTGCCGCGCGCGCCATCGGAACCAGACGCTTCCCGTACTCATCTTCACCATGGATGATCGCTACACGCGGCGCAGGCGCACCGTTCTCCCCGGTGAACATCTTCGCCTTCGCTGCGAAATACGCTTCCATCGTGCCGTGAAAGTCGAGATGATCCTGGGTCAGGTTGGTAAACACTGCCGTATCCCAATGCAGGCCCCAGACTCTTCCCTGTTCCAGCGCGTGCGACGAAACCTCCATCACCGCTTCCGTTGCGCCAGCGGAAACACCTTCGGCGAAAAGCTGGAACAGGTCGCGCGATTCCGGCGTTGTATGTGGAGAGGGCCGAACCTCTTTAGCGACATGGTACTCAATGGTGCCGACCAAAATAGAAATGCGTCCCGCACTGCGCAGCATCGACTCCAACAAATAAGTCGTGGTGGTCTTGCCATTCGTGCCGGTCACGCCGCTCAGACGCAGGCTGCACTCGGGATGCGAAAAGAAGTTCGCGCTGATTTCCGCCAGAGCGCGGCGTCCATGTTCCACAAGCGCAATGGCGAGTTCCGGATGCTCCGCGCGTATTTTCTGCCACGTCGGCTCGGAGTCCGTCACCAGCGCGACCGCGCCCTGCTGCAGCGCATTCTCGACGTACCGGTTTCCATCCGTCGTGCCGCCGTGCATGGCGACAAACAGCGCACCCGCGGTCACATTGCGCGAGTCATACACCACATCGCTGATCCGTGGATTCAAACCGGCGCGCCCACGCGTCTGCACCGCGCGCAGCGTTTCCTCAAACTGCATGGGAGGATGTTCACTCATGGCGACATGCAAAAACAGTTCTTCTGCATTGAAGCATACTTCGATGCGATTTCAGAATTTAGATTGTGAATGAATTATGGATGAAACCGAACTACAACGGTCGTGCCGGCGGGAATTTTAGTACCCGCAGCCGGAGCTTGCGCTGCAGCTACGCCACTGCCATAGACTCGAACGTTCAATCCCAGGTCGGCAGCTGTCGCGACCACATCGCGCATCGGTTTACCAATAAAACCCGGCATGGTCACAGGCGCGCCAGATCCCAGCGTGACAGCGCGTGAGCTATCGCCCGAAGATGACTGTGTATGCACCACAGGAGTACTCTTGCCGACCGGGGGTAATGTTTCATCCGCATGGGCACCGGCTGGGAGCGAATCAGTTGCATCTCTCCCCATCCCCTGCGATTGCGTCGACATCGACGATGACGTGTCAGACGCGCTTTGCAGATAGGCGCGGGCCTCATCCGCATCGGCAGCCGTCGCCTGAGATTTCGCGGGCGGGGCGCGCAAAGGATCGTCCTTCGGCAGATGGTTCACTTCGGCAAACATCGCCTCCAGGTCGCCAACCTGCTCGTTATCTCCTTCAACATCGTCATGAGTCGCCTTCTTCTTCTGTTCCGCGATCAACTTGGGCGGCTTGATCGGCTCATCATGCGGCACACCAAGATATTCCAGTATCTCTTGCGCCAGTTCCTGAAAGACCGGGGCACTCACCGCATGGCCGAAGTGCGAACCCACTGTCGGCGAATCGATGATCACCGCAATCGTGATCGCTGGATCGTTGACCGGCGCGAAACCGACAAACGACGCAATGAATTTCGTCTTGGAATAGGTGCGAGTGCGGACGTCAATCTTTTGCGCCGTCCCCGTCTTGCCTGCCGCGCTGTAACCATTCAATTGAGCGGTGGTCCCTGTCCCAAACATCACCACGCCTTCCATCATGCTGCGCATTTCCGCCGCTGTCATGGTGCTGATAACGCGATGTGCACCCGGTGGTAGTACATCCGGAATGCTCTCCTCCGGATGAAATGCGGCCGGCACCAATCGCGGGCTGCCTTTCTGAGCGGAGCTTTCCTCCAGCACGATATGCGGCGGCAAGTACACGCCGCCATTGGCGATCGTCGACGCCATCGTTACCAGCTGGATCGGCGTCACGCCGATTTCCTGGCCCATGGGGATGGAGCCAATCGTGGTTGCCTGCCAGCGATCGGGAGGTTTTAAGAGGCCGCGCGTTTCTCCCGGAAGCTCGATATTTGACTTCTGTCCAAATCCGTACGCGCGAATGTACCGATAAAAACGATCTTTGCCCAGTCGTTCCGCAAGCTGAATCGCCACCACCTGGCTCGATTCCGCCAATGCCTGCCGCACGGAAAGCGCGTTTCCGTGGTGGCTCTCGT
>Ga0335075_10010298_pt1 | contig 14201 bp, 8 predicted proteins | sample Lox_Sample_24_FD_206723 | JGI IMG/M metagenome (GOLD analysis project Ga0335075, IMG submission 206723) | Soil microbial communities from Loxahatchee National Wildlife Refuge, Florida, United States - Lox_Sample_2.4 | ecosystem: Environmental > Terrestrial > Soil > Wetlands | place: USA: Florida...
GTCGCGCCGACCGTGGCACGGTCGTCGGCTGCGGGGAGCCGGTGCACGATCTTGACCGCGGTGTTCTTGATCACGTCGGGGATGAGCTTGGCGGGGATCTGCTCGGCGATGATCAGGCCTTCGCCGTAGGCACGGATCTCGGCGAGCAGGTCGGCGAACATCTCGGTGGCGTGCGCGGCCGGGCCGCTGGCGGTGCCGGGGGCGGGGTTGCGCAGCAGCCGGTGGGCTTCCTCGATTACGGTCAGGTGCCGCAGGCGTGGCAGGCCAGGGCCTTCGTGGCGGTGGCGGAGCCGCAGGTGTTCGGTGAGCCGGATGAGCACCGCGCCCATCAGGAACGCCTTGTCGTGGTCGTCGCCGGCGTCTTCGATCTCCAGCACCACGTTCCTTTCGAGGAGCGCGGCATAGTCGATTGGGTGGCCGCCGTCGAGAAACCGGCCGGTCGTGCCGAGCCGCAACGACCCGACGCGGATGGTGACGAATCCGCGCACGTTGTCGGCGACTTCCCGGCCGTACCCGGTCTCGTTGACGACGGTCATCGCGGCGGCCTGCAAATCCTCCAGCGACGGGTAGGCAGGCCGCACGCCGGGAGCGCAGGGCTGGCCCGTGACCAGGTCCCAGCCCGCCTGCTCATAGCATCGGGTCAAGGCGGCGGCGAGCACCTGGGGAAACGGCTCGTCGGCCTGGAACGCCGCCAGGAACAGGGCGCGCAGCAGGTCGGCGTGGGTCTGTAGCGGGAACCTGGTACCGCCGGGCCCGGGCGCGGGTTCGAGCGGGTTGATCCCGGCCGCAGGCTGGCCAAGGTCACCGGGCCGGATCACGATAACTTCGGTACCGGGCAGACGAGCGGCCATCAGCCGGTACTCGGCCTTGGCCGGTTCCACGACCAGCCACGGAATACCCGCCATAGTCGCGTACTCCAGCAGGTGCCGGACGGTCTGTGACTTCCCGGCGCCAGTGGCGCCGCAGACGAACACGTGCCGGTTCAGCGACGCCAGCGGAACGGCCAGCGTGCCCGCCGGCAGCCGGCTCCCGTCCAGCACGGTTCCGAGCGCAACCCCGCCCGCGGCAACCGGGGTTTCCGGGGTCACATCGAAGTCCGGCCGCAGCACGAACCGGATCCCAGGCACCTCCCGGGACGGCGGCCGCGCCAGGGCCGCCAGCAGCCGTGACGACCCGGCGCACGGAAACTCCGGGCCAGGATCCTGCTCATGAGACGGGCTCGCGTCCCCATCTGCCGTCGACAGTCGGGCCGGCGGACTGCTGGGCCGCCCGTAAGGAGCGGTGCCCGCGGCGGGCTGCATCGCCATAACGTCCTGCAGCAGGTCGTTGCCGTTCCCGCTGTGCCCGGCGACCGCGGCAGGCTGGCTGGTACCGCCGAGGATCTCCGCGAGCGCGCCAGAGCCTCGCGCGGGAACCAGGGCGTACGGGAGTCCTTCCAAATCCGCTGACGCGCACACCAACCCGGCGACCTGCGCAGCAGCATCCGGCGAGTCACCCCCGGCCAGAAGCCGGATGTGCCACAACCCGGTCGCGGCGGCCCGCCGCAGCTCAGCGTGCCTGCCCTCCGCGCGTCTGGCCGCCAGGCGAGCGCGCGGATTGTCGTACCGCTGTGCCCCGAGCTGCGCCAACGCGACCTGGCTGACCAGGTCCCGCAGCCGGCCGTCCGCGACGGGTTCGGCGATCACCAGCCATCCGAACGGAAGCGGCCAACTCCCCAGCAGCGCCTCCTCCAGGGACGGCGGCAGCATCCCGGCGGCGCGGCTCGCGCCGGGCTCCTGGCCAGACTCGGCAAGCAGGGCGTCGGCGATGATCCCGATCGATGTCCAGCAGCCGAGCGAGGTGAACAGTGACGCGACGCCGCCCGGGGCCAGCGGCCAGGCCCGTGCCCCTGCAGGCAGCGTCAGCACCGTTTCCCCAGTTCCGTCGGTGGCGGCCGCTATACCAGGTCCAGCAGCGATGACCCGCACGCGTCCCCCGGCCTGCTCCCGGATCCAGCCGAACACTGTCGGCGCGCCGCGCTGGTACGCGGCCGCCAGGGCCTGCACCCGCTGCGCTGCCCCGTGATCGCCCTGGTCACCACGCACGGTTTCCCCGTGCGCGTCGCGGCGGGGTATCTGGGTGACCTCCCAGGCGGGCAGGCCGTTCAGGACCTGCCATACCGGACCGCTCATCCCGCAGTGCCTTTCTCACGGCCGCCACGATGACGCTCCCGGTGACGCCGGTTGCCAGCATACTGGCAGTCAGTTGCGTTCTGCTAGGAATTCATAGCTTTCGGTAACTAAGCCCGGAATGTCATGGCATCATCGTGCTGGGGGCGTCCCGATCGGGAAGGGGACACCTGTGCCATGAGTTTCCAGCCGGTCCCGCACGCCCCCGGGCCGGCTCCGCCGGGGCGTCAGCAGCTGCTATTCACGCCGGGTCCGCGGCTGGGCTGGGTATTCCGGGACCGCCGCGAGCTCGCCGTCCCCTATCCGGAGCCGCAGCCGAGCCCGCAGGTCTTCCAGTCACAGGCAGCCACGCGGGCAGCGACCGCTGACCAGGCTCTGGCGCGAGCCTGGCGCTGGGTGGGGAGACCCAGCATCGCGCTGGCTGTGCTCCTGGCGGTGCTGGCCGGATGCGAGAAGTCTGCCTCCGGCAGCTTCAACCCCGGGCTGACTGCTGTCACGATTATCGTGCTGTGCGGCCCCGGGCTGGCGTATACGGGCTGGTGCTGGCTGCGGCGCGACCAGGCTCGCGACGTCACGCCCGCGGACGAATACCAGCAGGTGCTGGCCGAATGGGGTCAGCGCGCTGCCGAGCACGAGACCGCCGAGCTGGTCCGCCTCGGCAACCAGCCAGAATGGGGCAGCGTAATCAGCCCGGGCAGCCGGACGGACGTCTTCGGCGGCACCCTCGCAGGCTGGCAAGCTCTGCTGGTAGTGCACGGCGCCTCGATTCTTGCCGAACGGCAGCTGCTGGCTGTCGACCTGACAGGCCAGCACGCGGCAGACATGCTGACCGCGGCCGCCCGGGCACACCAGGTCGACTCGGTGACCTATCACCTGCCGCACGACCTGGGCCGGTGCGGGCTGCTCACCGAGCTGTCCCCCGCCCAGCTGGCCGACGCCGTCGCCGAGGCGATGCACGCTGGAGACCCGGGCGGTGCCCGCAGCGATCGGGCGATTGATGCGAGAGTGGTGCACCAGTTGGCGGGCGCGCTCGCCAGAGGAGGCGTGACGCCACGGCGGCTGGCCGCCGCAGCGCATACGGTGCTCGGCTACCCGGTGCCGGGCGGGCTGCTGAGCGCAGGAGAACACGAGCTCATCGCCGGGGCGCTTTTCCCCTTGGGATATCGCGAGCAGATCACGGCGAACCTGATCCGCCTGGACGCGGTGCTCTCTGACCTAGCCGCCTATGGCGGTGACGGCTGGCCGGCCCAGCAGGCCCGCTACACCTGCCTGACCATGGACACGGCTGCCCGCAGCGCGAGCGAGGAGGTGCTTAGCTCGCTGATCGTCCAGTGGCTGACCGTGCAGGTGACCACCAGTGCCGGATACGCGCCCGCAGTGATCATCGCCGGCGCCGACGACATCACCCACCCTCACATGGAACGCCTGGCGGACGCATGCGAACGGCGCGGCGTGCCGCTCACGCTGATGTTCCGGCACCTGCGCGATGACACGGCGGCCTTCCTCGGCAGCGGCACCGCCGCGTTCATGAGGCTGGTCAACCACGCCGAGGCCGAGCAGGCCGCCAGCTACATCGGACGACGGCACACCTTCGTCGTCTCGTCGTTCACCGCCACCCGCGGCAGCAACCAGACCAGCACCCGCGGCGGCGGCGACGGCTACGGCACCAGCGACTCACGCAGCGACGCACGGACTCGCGGCTGGCAAGACGGCGGGCTCTTCAGCAGTGGCACCACCTCCGGCGGCCGGACCCGCACCGCCGGAACCGGCATTTCCCGGAACTGGTCCTCGAACTGGTCTCAAGCCGACGGCACTAGCTGGAGCGACGCGGAAACCCGGCAGCGGACCTACGAGTACGCCGTCGAGCCCGCGCTCCTGCAGAACCTGCCTGAATACGCACTCCTGCTCGCCGACCGCTCCGGCAGGAACCTGCAACTTCACGCGGTCGAATGCGACCCGTCGATCATCAACCTCCCGGGCGCCAGCACCGCGCCGCTCCCTCTGTCGGGCGGCCTCAACCACGGCAGCGTTCCGCCCATCTTCATCAACGAGGACCAGACCAGGCCCGCAGCCGCTCCGGGTGGCCAGTACCAGACTGGCTGGCAGGAACCCGGTGACTTCGAGCCCGAGCCAGCATGGCCCGACGAGCAGCCGGAAGTACCGTGGTGGCACCGCAACCAGCCACCCGACCAGCGGCACTGATCGCCGCGTCAACCTCGCCGTAGGCTGGACGCCTTCGAACTCGCCAGGTCTGTCGCTGACGCAGGAACCACCCAGAGGCGGCCAGCGCAATTAGGTAATGAACTGCATACAGGGCAGGGCGCTCCTGATCCGCCTTACCTGCGTTGTCTGTGACTGCTTCATGGCGGTCCAACACGCCGCCCGGATCAGGTCGTTCGCCGTGAAAGTCAGCGAGCTGCCGGTCCATTCTCAACCATGGTCGGTGACCATCGACCTGGAAGTGAATTTGGAGGCCTAGATTCTCCGCCAGACTCTCGGAGCCCTGGCGCTCTTTTATAGCGAACCATCCAGCAGCAGCTGTAAGTTTCCTGGCACGATAGGAAGATGCGCTGGAAGGTAGGCATTTGGTCGGCTGTCGCCGCCGGAATTTTTGCTGCCTTGCTCGCGGCGACGCCCACGGCACTGAAAGTGGCGCATCTGCATTGGCCCGCGTGGCCACTAGCGCTTGCGGGAGCAATTCTGACTTGGCTGGCGGGGATAACGAGACCCGTCATCGCGGTTCTTACCCAGATCTGGGCAGAGCGAGCAAGACGTGGCCTTGACCAGCAGGATCGTGCTCGCGAGTTGGAGCGGGCGGTCGGCGGACGTGATAGAGGGCTTCCGGCAGCAGGAGATAGTTGATCGGGCGCTGCTAGGTATCCACCCGTCCATTCCTCTGCCGTCTGACGCGGATTCATCGCTTGCCCCAGACCTACCGTTGTACGTTCCCCGCGACGTTGACGCGGATCTGTATGCCTGGGTAACGGCTCACATGGCATCAGGCGGCTTCTTGCTGCTAGTCGGTCCCGCTGCGTCCGGCAAGTCGAGGTGCGCTTACGAACTGGTGCACCACATGCTTTCCGACTGGCCTATTTTCATGCCATCTACGGCTGGCCAGGTCACTGATTACTTCGGCACGGATCCGGCGCTAGACCGGCTCGTTGTCTGGCTAAACGAGACCCAAAAGTTCCTCGGCTCCGGCGGTCTGACGATCGAGACCGTGCGCCGCATCCTTGCTCTCCCCTGGCCGGTTATCATCATAGGGACCATCTGGCCGCAATCGTACGACACCCTCGCCAGCGCGTCGGATACGACGCCAGGGCATGCAACCCAGGACGCGCGTGAGATCTTGACCATGCTCGCGCAGCGCAAGGACCTACTCCCCGGCTTCAGCGCCGCGGAACTTGACCGTGCTGACAGCCTGGCCGCCCGAGACCCGCGTATCGCTGAAGCCTTGGCTGAGTCCGCTAGCCACAACCTTGCAGAGACCCTAGCCGCCGCCCCGGACCTGATTAGCCGATGGCTTAACGCCGCCGATCCCTACGGCGCCGCCGTCATCACTGCGGCGGTCATCGCCCGGCGTTGCGGCCACCCCGAGCCATTGCCCGCCACCATACTGCAGCCCCTCGCTGAAGGAGTCCTGACAAGAGCCCAGCGTGGCCGGGCGACAGCCCACTGGTTCGCCAATGCCCTTAGCTGGGCGCGCTCCCCCGTGCGCGGTGATGCCGCGCCTTTGACCCCGCAAGCTGCCACACCAGGAGTCGTAGACGGTGACCAGGTATCCGACGTGCTGGTACAACATTCCACCCGGGATCGGACAACTCCCGGACACAACATCACTGAATACACCTGGCTGCTGCTAATCGAGCGTGCGACTCCGCGCGCCTGCAGGTCCATCGCAGACGCGGCTTATCAGCAACGCCACATCCACCAATCCGCGATTACCGAGCAGGCCACCCGCAAGGCAGCTACCGCCGGGAACACGAACGCCATGTCCAACCTGGGAGCCCTGCTCGGGGGGGAGGGCCAGACCGACGAAGCCGAGCACTGGTACCGCCAGGCGGCTTCCGCCGGGAACACCTACGCCATGTCCAACCTGGGAGCCCTACTCCGGGGGCAGGGCAAGACAGCGGAGTCCGAACAGTGGTACCGCAAGGCAGCCGACGCCGGGGACACGGGTGCCACCCTCTATCTAGGGGCCATGCTCCTGGGGCAAGGAAAGAGCGCTCAGGCCGAGCAGTGGTACCGCAAGGCAGCCCACGCCGGGGACACGGAAGCCATGCTCAAACTGGGAGCTTTGCTGGAAAGGCAGGGCAGGATGGCGGAGGCCGAGCAGTGGTACCGCAAGGCGGCCTACGCCGGCAAAACGGGCGCCATGCTCAAACTGGAGGCCCTAATGAAAGACCAGGGCAAGATCGCCGAGGCCGCGCAGTTCAATCGCAATGCAGCCAACATCATGCAGACGCCCGCGATGTCAGGCCTAGAAGATGGACACAGGAAGACCGCCGAGGCCGAACAGTGGTACCGCAAGCCAGTCGACATCCCAGACGACTGAACGACTAAGACGGTCGACACTTACGGTCTTACCGATCAATCCCATTACTCGGTCTGAAGGAAGGGAAACTTCAAGCCACACCACGACGCTTCCCCGAGGGCACTCTGATAGATCCTACTGGGTGATCTTTACCTATATCCACCGTCATAGCTAACTTTCATCTTGGTGCGGGTCAGCGATCCGGCGCGGAAGCCACCGAACCCATCACGGACTGTGATCTGTGCTGATTACGCTTGACACGCGATATCCGCCTTATGAACCCCGGTGGAGGCGCTGGCTGCGCCTAGGAGATGCATGCATATCTGGTCGTTCCGCCTCGGCGCCAGCGTCGACTTCAGGCGTAATTCCCGGCCCTCTTGCCGGAATCTTGGGGTCGTACTATAACTGCCAGACAGAAGGGCCGAGTGGTAAGTCGTGTGCCCTGATCAGGAAGATCTTAGGACACTACGGGCAGCGCCGCCGCGGCTCGCAGCAAGAACCGGCCGCGCAGGCGGAGATTCTTGTGGTGCCGCAGGGCAGCAGATTGCCGCCGCTGGGGAGCGCGCTTCAACCTCGAGAACCAGCAGAAGGCCACCAAGCAAGCTAACGATCTTAATAGCGGAAGTTACTGATCTCTTGTGGTGGCTGCCGTGTTGCACTGACCGCATATCGTCAGCTCAATAATAAGATGGCGACAAGGCCGATATAAATAGTGCGATGCCGATTCCAATAAAAACCGCTTGTATGATCATAAAGCGCACTACGATAGTGGTCTCAGCCCACCCTTCGAGCTCAAAGTGGTGTTGCAGCGGTGCCATTCTGAAAAGCCGTTTATGGGCGAGTTTATAATATCCGACCTGGCTAACAACCGAAAGAGTAATGATGGCATTTAGTCCAGCGAGTATAGCAGCAATGAGTTCTGTATGAGTTGTTATTGCCAAGCCTGCCATTGCCCCCCCAAGCGCTAGGGAGCCAGTATCCCCCATGAAGATCTTCGCAGGCGGACCATTCCACCATAGGAACCCGAGACAAGCGCCGAGGATGGCGGCAGCCAGAAGAGCTACGTCGAGCGGGTCGCGGGTCACGTAGCAGCCTGCAACCGCTTCCCTGCGGCAGGCGAAGTTGAACTCCCAGATGCCTATGAATATATAGGCAGCAGCGAAAAAGGCCACCGAGCAAGTCGCAAGGCCATCCAATCCGTCTGTTAGATTTACCGCATTTGATGTATAGACAACGATCAACAAGATCCAAATCACGGTAAACACCGGGCCGATTGAAGGGCCTATGTCCTGCGCAAATGACAGTCGTTCCGAAATGGGAATTATCCCGTCCGCATTGGCGAAATGCATGCCTATGATCGCAAAGGGAACGCCGATGGCGCATTGCAGGACCAATTTCATGCTCGAACGGAGCCCGAGGCTTCGCCTCATGTAGAGCTTAATCAGATCGTCAATGGCGCCTACGATGCCGAGGCCCGCCATTAGAAAAATTATCAAGATCGCCGAGGCAGTCGGGCCAGTCCCGAGCGCCAGATGCGCCCCAATATAGCCCAGGACTGTGCAGACGATGATTGATATCCCCCCCATAGTAGGGGTTCCACTCTTGCCCAGATGGGCCTGCGGACCCTCTGAGCGCACCGCAAAGCCAAGCTTCCTTCGTCGCAGCATGGTGATCAGCGGCGGCAATACCACGAGGCTGGCTGCGAGGGAGATGCCTGCCGCGACCAAAAAGCTCATCTTCTACCCTCTTGACATGACCGAGGCATCGTGGTGCTGGGCAGTCGCGTTCCTGAATCGCTTCAAGTGGCGTCCCCTTTGTGCTGCACTGGGACACTTGTGATAGTACCGTTTACCATAGTACCTGGACTAGGGCTTGCAATGTTCTGAGTGACCAGTATTCACCCGAGAGGCCATCAGTGGCGGGCGACCGGAAGAGTGACTGGCCCGGATGGGCGCTGTGGCTAGCCACCATGGTCGGGGTACCTGCTGCCGTTATCGGCAGCACCCGGTGGACTGTCCTTACACGTCACCCTGTGCTTACCGTAGCGTTCCTTGTTTCCTGTGCGGCAGTGGGCATTCTAGTTGGAATCGTACGCAAACTGTGGCAGGACGCCTATGAGGCACGTTTTCTAACGTGGATCGCACAGGGGATCGACATCCGGCTTTCACGATTTGACCATGCCTATCGAGAGCACGTCTGCACACTCGTGCGCCTCGTCGATCTCAAGGGACTGGGCAGCCAGTCCTACACGCCTGAGTTGAGCGATGTCTATATCAACATCGGGCTCCAAACGCAGAATCCGCGGTACGTGCCTGCGAGTGATCTCGGTGATCATTCTGCTGATCCGGCCCAACGACTGACCTACACGGACTTCCTAGGCCATACTCAGCCGAGCACTGTGGCAGTCATCGGGGCGCCCGGCAGCGGAAAGTCAACCTTGCTTCGCAGCATGGCATATGAACTTTGCCGGACAGGGGGAAGAAAGCACCGTCGTCATGTTCCTATCTTGCTTATACTTCGCGATCATGTCAGCTCGGTGCTCGTTGACAACACCGTTCCACTCCCAGACTTGGTACGTTCGACACTTGATCCCTACGGGTTGGCGGAACCAAAAGGCTGGTTTGAACGGCATTTGCGAGCCGGTCGTTGCCTGGTCATGTTCGATGGGTTGGATGGTGTGGCCAAGGACTCGGATCGGCGTGCCATGTCCGACTGGATGAGCATGCAGAGGCGCCGTTACCCCAGGAATGATTTCGTGGTGACCGCCCGACCATATGCATATCGTAGTGCGCCGTTGGAAGGTGCTGTCGTCGTGCGGACTCAGCCGCTCTCGTCAGAACAGGTTTCACGGTTCATCGACACATGGTTCCTGACTGTCCGGCGCCACACCACCCGCCTTCAAGGTGGTGCGCTCGAACGCTTCGCGATGGTTGATACCGTCAGCCTGCGGGATCAACTCCGGAAGTCATCGGCATTGCGGGAACTAACGGTTAACCCTTTGCTGCTAACAATGATATCCATCGTTCATTTGCAGAGGGGAATCTTGCCGCAGAACCGAGCCGAACTATATAGGCAGATTTGCTCAGTGCTACTCTGGCAGCGGCGGCCAGACATGCAATCCGGTGACGAGTATACTGGAAACCAGCGAGAACTACTCAGTCAGACTCTCGCTTACGAAATGATGCATCGCCGGACTCCGGATATACGATCCGGGGATGCCATTGCAGTGCTGGCCCCAGTTCTCCGCAGGATTGGGAAGCGTATAACGGCCGAGAATTTCTTGACGGAGGTGGAAGCCAACGGCTTGTTCATCCAGCGAAAGCCTGAGATATGGTCCTTTGCACACCCTACGTTCCAGGAATACCTTGCATCAGCTCATATCCGCACGCGAAATCTAGAAGAAACCCTATTGAGGCAGATCGGAGATTCCTGGTGGCACGAAACTATTCTGTTGTATGTGGCAGGAGCCGACGCTAGTTCTGTAGTGCGTGAATGCCTTTCCAAGAACACTGTAAACTCGTTGTCCCTGGCTTTTGACTGCGCGCTTGAAGCTGCTGAGCTAGATGAAACCCTCCGTGCGAGCCTCGACTCCCTAATAGAGGTTGGACTTGCCCACGATGCGGACGTAGGGCGGCGGAGACTCATACTCGCGGCCCTATTGGTTCAAGCTGCCCGGCGAACTGGCCAATCGGGTTTCGGTCTCATTGACCAACCCGTTTCTTGGGAACTTTACCAGCACTTTGTTTCCGACATGTCAGGCCTTGGCGAGTCATTCCTTCCCGATAATCCGGCGGCAGCTGGGAGACGCACAGATACGGTTCGCGGGCTCCGTGCAAGTGATGCAATCGCCTTCGTGGAATGGGCTAATGAGTTGACTGGAGAGAAGGAGATCCAATTCCGGCTTCCAATTCTCGCCGAACTGGAAGGACGAAGTCTTCAGCGTACGACATCCAATGAAAGCGTCTGGTATCAGGAAACTGCTGCCGAAGGTGCGCCTGTCGCCCTTTGGACATCGCCTGGAGCCCAGTCACCATACGTTCTGACAGGCAGGCAGATTCGCGTAAGTATAGCGGCAGACTTGCAGTCCCACAAGCGCACTATTGCGTTGCTCCTGCTGCGTCATGCTCTTGAGCGCACAATTACGATTCACTCTGTTATAGGCATTCAAGGCCGTGGCGCATACGCTATGGATCTCAACAAAGCATACAAATCAGCAGAGGAGGTTGCCCGGATCCTTGAGGTGGCAGGCGGACTGGGCGTAGATATGGATAGTCAACTCCTTTCCGCAGCCCAAACAGTTGCCCGCTCTGGACCGCAGATGGTCGGAAGTGGCCGTAGGGCGAATCCCGCGTATCTCCTCACGGCCGCCTTCAAGCGCACGGATCCGGAAATTCATGCCGATGTATTGGACCTCCTGGAAGCACTTAGTCGAATATGCGGCGACTTGCTCAGCGAAAACGCTGGTTCGCTGCTTGAGCATGTACTGCTGCTTGAATACGCAGATGCAGACACTCTACTCTCGCTGGTCACTCACATTTGCCAGTACGGGCGTGAAGCTGCAGAACGATTTCAGGTTGGACATTCCGAAGATATCGAACACGCCAGGTGCTTGGATTCAGCTGTACAGCAAGCGCGCAATCACAGTGCATTTGGCTCCATTCTTGCGGACAGCATCAGAGTGTTTTGGGACGGCCCGCGGGATCTCGAATCTGGGCTCAGTGGCTTTATTGGAAGATTTTCGGCAATTATCAAAGATGATGATAATATGGCGATAGACCCAAAGAGCCTCACATTCAGTGTAGCGCGGGAAATCGCTGATCGGTTGGGCGTCACAGAAACTACCGGGTGGAACCAGGCACCTGATTGGGTACAGCGAACCGCGGAGCACCTCGAAGCTACCGCTCTGAGCCTAAGAGGTCGAGAGCCTGTCTCAACGGAGAAGGCGACTGCAATCCGGTTGGCAGCACTTGTCCTTGCAACCGAAACGCGCGCGCAGTGGCCTGACATTAGTCTCAAGTTGCTCCAAATGGCGTCCACAGTAACATGGCTTCAACTCCGGGAGTCAGGGGAAATTATTCCAACCGAGACTCTTATCCTCGCATTGAAGTAGCTATGACTCAACTTGCACAATTTCCTCACAAACGCGGCTCTCATGCGGCCTGGAGGATATGCGTATTGACCTCAAGGATACTGAACTGGCGCGCCTGCTTGAGGTCAGCGCCGAGGGTGCAGCAGAGCATGAGCCCCGCTAAATCGGCATGGAGGATGGGGGTTGTGTCCGACTCGGCCCTGCTTCCCGAGTTTTGGGATGGTCTGGGCGTAGCGTCGGGCCTGGGTCCCGGTGTCCGGTTCCTCGGCTGGAACCGCCCCCTGGCAAGCGCACTGTCCCATCCGGCCGGGCACGCCCTGGCCAGGTGGGTCGCGGCAGCCCTTCGGCCCCAGGCCGGGGCACCCGTCTCATGGCAAGCAGCCCGCACGCTAGCCAACCCCGGCCCGGACGGGTTCATCCCGCCCGGTGCCGTCGTGAACTCGGCGGATGAAATGGAGCACCTGCTGAGCGGCTGGCTGCGGGTCTCCCGGCAGCCCACGATCGGCGACATCGGCCGGTTCGGCGGGTCACCCTGATCAAGGTCGCGGCGGACGGCTGGGAGTTCGTCCTCAACAGGGACACCAAGCGTTCCGCGGTCACCAGCTTCACCGAGGCCGCGGCGAGCGCCGGGGGAGCGGGAAACCTCTCCTGGCACCTCGCCCCGAACGCCAGAGGAAGCCGCAACCGAATGTCATACCTGCCAGATGACAGCCCACGCCCGGCTGGTACGCCTACACCCGTCACCCGGACACAGCCCAGCCGTAGCCACATGAAGCGATCGCGAATCGCCGTTCGGCGCCCTCGGAACGTTTGAGGCTCCCCGGCTAGGCGCGTACGGGAACAGATGTTCTGCGTTTAGATACTCCAGCCGCTTCCAGTCCGGCTATTGCCTCTAGTGTCGTCAGACCCTTTCACGGCCATTTTGTGCCGACCGAAGAGCTGCGGTCAGGTCTGTCGTGCCGGGATGGCCCATGATTTCCGGGCGGGCGAACAAGACCTTGCCGTTAACGTGCTGCCGGTAGGTCGCGGAAGATTCGACCACGTGGCGAGGCACTTTCGACGCCCGCGACACGGCGTAGTCGGCAGCCGACAGCAGCACGATTACCGCGGAGTCGAAGCCGAACGACCTAAACGGAGACAGCTGCAACTGCCCGGTTCGGCCGCGTTCGACACGACACGAGCTTTCACCTGCAACTTCTCGCCATCGCTGCCGAGCACGTCCCATGCCTTCTCCGAGTTGGGCGCCAGCTGGCCGCCAAGCGCGGCCGCCACCAGGTACTCGGCGTAATCGCCCATCGGAGCGTTCTCGGTCCGGATCACGCCCCGGCTCTTCAGCTCACGCAGAATGGCCCGGTACAACGCGAAGAGACCGGACTCGCTCAACGCCGACAAGTTCGGCGGGTATTTGGGGAGCACGATGCCCAGTATGATGCAACGGCCCCCAGCGGACTCGCCCGCTTCCTCAACGAAGGGCCGTTCCAGCGCGGTCCGCCAGGTCGCGCCGTCCGAAGGAACGCTCGACTGGCTGAGACCGGATGCGGCGATCGAGTTACCCGGCCAGGGCGGCATCGGTGTCGAGAGTGGCGTGCCGCGCGTTCCCATGTCGTCGCCCGTCGCTAATGATGATGCCATGAAGTGAGCATTTATCAGTGCGTCAACCACGTTGCTGAACCTACGCCGACGGTTAGCGCGCGCCTTAACCCAGCGGCGACAGCCCTTCGTCAGCGGCATGCATCCGCGCGTCCAACTCCACAACGGTGGTCGCCTGCACCCAGAGCAACGGCACCTCCGGCCCAGGCGGACGGGAGCCAGCAGGCCGCAAGGCAATCCAGCCTCGGCCGTCTGCGGGCGGCCACACTGCCCACAGCGGGTGATCCAAGTGCAGCCAGACAATCTCAGCGAGTACCTGCGAGTCCGACGCACCGAGCTCTTCCAGCACGTCGCGGAGCACGGAGATAATTCCACCGTCGTGGGATGGGGCATCCGACTCTCCCATTGGCTCCTCCCTTCCAGGCTCACCGTGCCGGATTGATGCCGGAGCCCAACCGCTAGAACCGCTCGGTGGCCTTACGAGCGACCCCGCACCACATCGGCAGCGGTCCCGGGGCCGGGGCGTCAGGCTCGGGACGCCACTGCGGCAGTTGCACCACACCGGGCTCGACTATCTCCAGCCCGCCGAACAGCGCAGCAACCTCCTCGCGCGTGCGCAGCACCACCGACTCGGCCATCGTCTCGTTGAGCCGGCCGAACGTCTCGGTCAAGGCGTCACCCGCCACGTCACGGGCCAAGTGGGTAATCGCGACGTAGCTGCCGGGCGCAAGACGAGCGGCGAGACGCGCGACGACACCGGCCGGGTTGTCGTCGTCGCTGAAGAAATGCAAGATGCCGAACAGCAACACCGCAGCCGGCT
>Ga0335075_10010300_pt1 | contig 14201 bp, 16 predicted proteins | sample Lox_Sample_24_FD_206723 | JGI IMG/M metagenome (GOLD analysis project Ga0335075, IMG submission 206723) | Soil microbial communities from Loxahatchee National Wildlife Refuge, Florida, United States - Lox_Sample_2.4 | ecosystem: Environmental > Terrestrial > Soil > Wetlands | place: USA...
GCTCGCCGCAGCGATCTTCGGCCTGCTGTTCCTGCTGTTCAACTACGTGCTCGTGAAGACGGCACGGACGCATGCGGCGATCGCTCGCGCCTGGCTGGCCCGCCCAGCGGTGCGACAGCCCGACAGCTCATGACTTCCCGCCACTTTCAGGAGGATCCAAGAATGAACGCTATCCGCGACGCGCAGATCACCTCCGACCTGCCAGCCGAAATGCCGCGTGACGAGCATCGGCGCGGCCGCGGCAGCCTCTCCCGGGAGAACCAGCAGACAGCCAGAGTGTGGCCCACAGTCTGGCTGTACATCGCCGTGACCTGGCTTGCCGCCGGGGTGCTGCTGGAACTCCAGCCAGTTACCCACCTATCGACCGAGGTGCTGGTCCTGCCTCAGTTCGGTCCCAGCATCGCCGTCCTGGTCGTGCTGGCAAGGCGCCGCGGAGCCGCGCTGCAGATATGGCAGGGAACGGCTGGCGCGACCCTGCGGCGGGTCGCCGCCGGCGCCGGGATCATCGCTGCGGTGTTCGCCTTGTGCCTGGCCGCCCAGGTAGCAACCGGCCACGTGATCCATCTGACCAGCCCGGGTTCGCTGGCCGAGCCGTTCTGGCTCATCGCCGTTGCGCAGCTGATCGGCGCCTGCGGCGAGGAACTCGGCTGGCGGGCGTTTCTCCAGCCGCAGCTGCAGCAGCGCTACTCCCCGGTGATCTCGGCGCTCATCGTCGGCCTCTTCTGGGGGACATGGCACCCCGCCTACGTCAGCGACGGGCTGCTGTTCTTCGCCATGTTCGTTCTGACGACTATGGCGCTCTCAGTCATCATGGCCCAGCTGATACACGGCGTCTCCGGCCTCGTCGTCGGCGGCGTGTTCCACTGGCTGGTGAACCTGGCTACCTTGCTGCTGCTCAACTGGGCGAATGGCAACCTGGCCGATATGACCGAGGTGACCATCGGCTTCCTGCTTGCGGCCATCGTCCTCTCTGCTGGCGCTAGGCTCCGGTCACGCTCCAAGGTCACCGCTGAGATTTAGCGAAGACCGCGACGCTTCTGACGGTGCGACCAGATTCAGTGAGACAAGGTCCCGGCATGTCTCACTGCACTAGCTAGTGCCGGGCGTGCTGCCTTACGCCGCGGCTGCGCCGCCGTCCACCGGCAGGATGTGCCCGGTGATCCAGCGGGCCTCGTCGGAGAGCAGGAACAGCGCGACACGGGCCATGTCGTCGGGAAGCGCGATGAACGGGATCGGTGAACTGGCCCACCTGGCGCGGTCCGCTGGATTGCTGATCCACGGGTCGAGCATCTCGCTGCTGGTCGCCCCAGGTGCGATGGCATTGACGCGGATGCCGTCACGGGCGTAGCTGACCGCGGCGCTGCGGGTCAGGTGGTTAACAGCTGCTTTCGACGCGCCGTAATCGGGGAGCGTGGCATTGCTGGTGAGGCTGCCGATTGAGGAGGTGCTGACGATCGAGCCACCACGGCCAAGGCTTCGCATGGCCAGGACTTCATGCTTCAGGCACAGCGCGACGGCGCGGAGATTGACGGCGATGAGTTCGTCGAAGGAGCCGGCCGACAGACGGTGGATGGGCTGAGCGGTGCCGCTGACGCCAGCGTTGTTGAAGGCACCGTCCACGCGGCCGTGGCGACTGATCGTCTCGGCGACCGCCCGAGCAATCTGCTCTTCAGCGCGGACGTCGCACTGCACGGCCATGGCCTCGCCGCCATCGCTTTCGATGGCTGCGACCAGCGCCTCCAGCCGGTCCGCGCGCCGTGCGGTTGCAACAACGGACGCGCCCTCGCGCGCAAACCGGGCTGCCGCGGCTGCCCCGATGCCGCTCGAGGCTCCGAAGATGATCACAACCTTGCCCTCGAGCCGGCGCCCTTCATACGTGATCGGCGGCGGGTAAAGGTTGGGATGATCAGTGAGTTCGCTCATTCTGTTGCTCCGGGCGGTGTTCCGGCTATCGGGTTGAATTGGCCAACCTGGTTGACATCGTCAACCTAGCGTCGGTGGTTGACAGTGTCAACCCACGCGTCGGCATTTGGGCAGGAACTCGGGGACGCGATCGAGGCTCTGGACGTGGACCCGCTGATCTGTTGCGCGGCCGGTGCCGTCGCGGTGGGCGTTCTGGTTATCCCGCGGCCGGCCCAATCATCTGTGCCTGCTCAGTAGCCGCTTCCGCCAAGCGGCTATCAGTTTGCCGCGCGCCAAGCCGCTGGATGGCAAGCGACCCCGCAACGAGGATCAGTGCGATGACAGTCCAGCCAGCACGGCCCCAGTCGATGAGGACGGCCGTGACCAGTACCGGCCCGACGGCCTGCTGCACTGACATGGATGTCTTGTAGATGCTCAGGTAGCTGCCTCGGAAACGCTCAGGCGCTAGCTCGGTGGACAGGAACTGCTCGCCGGCTGTGACTTCGATCTCTCCGATCGTCAGCGCGCTCACCGCCACGACGAGTAGCACTATCGCCATCAGGCGTCCGGAGCCTGAGGTGACAGCAAAGCAGGCGCCGGCAAGGCCGAAGCCGATGGCCGCCGCACGGTAGCTACGGGTTATCCCCCTGGCGCTCGTAATGCCACGGGTCACGCGGACTTGGAGTAGGACGACGACGACGGTGTTCAGGGCGAAGAGGAGCCCAGGCATCGACAGGGGCGCGGCCGTCCGCAACGTGACCCACAGAGGCATGGCCACGACTAGCACGCTGTCGTGAAGGCAAACTGCCGCGTTCAGGCCGGCCAGACGCAGGTACGGCCGGTCATGGAAAACATGCAGGTAGCCGGGCTGTCTAGATCCTGGCTTGGCGGCCGGCGGCCTGAATGGGGGCAACTTGACGACGAGGACGCCGGCTAGCACGTAAGAGGCCGCGTTCGAGGCAAGCAGCACTTCAAAAGGGGTTCTGCCGGGTATGAGCAGCGCCAGTCCAGCGAGCAGGCCGCCGACGCCATAACCGAGGTTGCGTATTGCCTGCTGCCACGCCAGGGCAATGGTCCGATCCTTGGCCGGCACTAGGCCCAGCGTGAGGACCGCCTTGGCCGGGCGGTCCATCCGGCTTGCGAATTGGATCACGATCGCGACGAAAATGAATGTGAGCAGCGAGTCGACGGTCAGGTACGCCAGGAAGCCGAGCGCGCTCGCGGCGAAGCACGCCAGCACGACCTTCCTGGCATCGAAGCGGTCGAGCAACGGGCCAGCGCAGGGCCCAGCGACTACGGCGATCAGGCCAGCGATCGTGAGGCCGATGCCGACTTGTGTGGCCGCAAGGCCCACGATCCGCGTCAGATAGATCACGGAGATGGGCAGGACGAGGCCGGTTCCCAGTGCGTCGGCAAGGGCGGCGAAGAGGACTCGCCGCTGATTCGGATCCTGCGGGAGGTTCGCGAGCAGCTGGCCGGGCAGCGCTGCGGTGGCGGCCGCGGTGGCCCGGAACCCTCGGGCCGGTGCCTGACCTTCCATTCCGGGAAGCCGCGCCAAGGTCATGCTTACTCCTCGCACATGCCGACTGGAACCGGTTTAACCGGTTCCGACCGTACCAGTTAAACGGGTTCAGGCGCTAGGCTGTAGCGATGACCGAGGCCGATGCTCCCCGATTCCGGCAAGGAGCCGGTCGGCTGTGCTTGGACTTCCTGCGGACCCTTCGCCACCGGGGGACTCCGAGTGCGACCGAGAGACTGCCCGAACCGGCTGCGCTCGCAGCGTGGGTCGGCCAGTTCGGGCCTTACGGTCCTGGCTCAGTTGTCGCGCCTAGTGGCACTCAAGTGCGCGAAGCGCAGCGGTTGCGAGAGGCGATTTACGATCTGCTGACCGCCGCCCGTTCTAGCGACGGTGCAGGGTCAGGCCGGCCGGACGCGAGGAACCAGGTCAACCGTGTGGCCGCGCATCCGGTCCCGGTGCCGCGTCTGGACGCGTCAGGTCAGCTCACGTGGCATGCGGACGAACCGGTGGCCGCAGTCCTTGCGCTGGTTGCCAGGGACGCGCTCGATCTCTCGATCTCCGACGCGATCGCGAGGGTTCGGCATTGTGCCAACCCGGATTGCCGGGTGATGTTCCTGGACAGTTCCCGGCCGGGAACGCGGCGCTGGTGCTCGATGAACGCGTGCGGCAACCTCGCCAAGAAGCAAGCACTCCGCGGCCGTCCCTCGGCGCGCGACTCGCAGTGACATTTGGCGCGCCTAGTCGCCTACCATCGATCGTGCCCGAACGCGTGCACACGGATGGATATATCGGGCCATGGCAAAGTGGCGGGGGCTGAGCCTGGACCTGGGCTCTCCCGTCCTTGAGCAGCTCGCCGGAACTCGGCTGCTGGAGAGCCGTCATCTGCACGGCCAGCGGCATCGCTTTCAACCGCCACCATCCCGGCAACCGCGAGGTGTGGGAGCTGCCGAACCTTTCGGTGATCCGGTCCGCGGGCCCGGCCTCGTTCGGCTGCATCGGCTCGGCCCGCGCCCTGGCCAGGGCTCTACTCGGCCGCCATCAGCCCCGCCGCCGGCGCCGCCCCACTGCTGTCACCGGGCACCGCCGTCGCGTTCGGTCAGATCCAGAGGGCTGGCTGGGACCTCGTGCTGCGGCAGCACAAGGCCTGGGCGGTCGGGTTCCACTCCTCGTCCGAGCTGAACTCCAGCCTCGGGGCAGGCGCCTTCGGGCACAGCGGAGCGGGCGGACAGCAAGCGCTGGCCGACCCCCGCAATGAACTGTCCTATGCGTTCCTGCGCCGCCGCTTCCTCTACCCCCGCAGGCCTGTGCGAAGCGCCCCTCGAGACGGGCGATCGATTCTGCGGAGATTGCGGCGCGCCACTGGCCGGGTGCCCGTCGTGCGGTGTACCTGTCGTTGCGGGCAAGCGCTTCTGCACAATGTGCGGGCACTCCATGGTGGATTCCGCACAAGCTCGTCAGGGACCGGCCGTACCCAAGCAAGCTTCGTGGTCACCAGTTGCGGTCACGCCCGATGGCGAGCCGGTGGCGGAGCGACGCGTGTGCTCGTTGCTCTTCTGCGATCTGGTGGGTTTCACGCCGCTGTCAGAGTCGCGGGATCCCGAGGCGGTCCGCGAGCTGCTGTCGCGATACTTCGAGACCGCCCAGGTGATTACCGGCCGGTATGGCGGGGTCGTGGAGAAGTTCATCGGCGATGCAGTGGTAGCGGTGTGGGGTACGCCGGTGGCCGCGGAGGGGGATGCCGAACGGGCGGTGCGTGCTGGGCTTGACCTCGTGGCGGCGGTGGCTGAGCTAGGGCAGGACGCAGGAGTGACCGGGCTCGCGGCGCGGGCCGGGGTGGTCACCGGCGAGGTGGCCGTCATGGTGGGCGCGGAGCGGGAGGGGATGATCGTCGGGGATGCGGTGAACACGGCGGCGCGGGTGCAAGGGCAGGCCGGGCCGGAGTCGCTGCTGGTGGATGAGGCGACGATGCGGCTGGCGGGCAGCGCAGTGCGGTTTTCTGATGCGGGGGAGCACGCCCTGAAGGGGAAGTTGCAGCCGCTGCAGCTGTGGCGGGCGGAGCGGGTGCTGGCCGGGGTGGGCGGGACGCAGCGGATGGACGGCCTCGAGGCGCCGCTGACCGGCAGGGGCGCCGAACTGCGCACAGTCAGGGAGTTGTTTCACGCTGCGGCGGAGCGCCGGGTGCCGCGGCTGGTGTTGGTGGCTGGGCCGGCCGGAGTAGGCAAGTCTCGAGTGGGCTGGGAATTCCGCAAGTACATCGATGGGCTGAAGGGCGAGGTGTGGTGGCACCGGGGCCGGTGCCTGTCGTACGGCGACGGGGTGGCGTTCTCGGCGCTGGCCCAGGTGGTGCGGCAGCGGCTTTCGATAGCCGAGGAAGAGAAACGGTGCGCGCTTTGATCGACCGGGACATCGTGCAGCCCCGCGATGGCGTGTACAGACTGGTCGGCGATGTCGGCGAGCTGAGCGTGCCGGCCATCCGGACGCGATCAGCTGGGGCGAAAGGGCGATCGGGCTCGGCGAGGAGGTCGGCTGCCCGGAGGCGGTCTACGTCGGGCTCAACAACATCGGGACAGTCGAGATCATGCGCGGTGAGCTCGCAGGCATGCACAAGCTCGAGCGCAGCCGCGGCCTAGCGGAGCAGGCCGGCGACAGGACCGGGGTGGCCAGGGCATACCTGCACCTGTGCTGGATGCTCACCCTTCGCCGGGAGTGGGACCTGGTGGCGCGGTACCTGCGGCCGGCGCTGGACTACTGTCACGAACACGGGCAGGAACTGTGGCTGGACCAGCTGCGCGCATTCCAGATCCAGGCCAACCTGGCGGGAGGGCGCTGGGATGAGGCTGCCGAGGCTGCGGTTGCCGTCATCGGCCGGCCACGGCCGTCGCCAGTGGTCAGCCGCTGTGGTGCGCTGCTGGTGCTGGCACGGATCCGGGCGCGGCGTGGCGAGCCGGGCTATGCCTCGCTGCTGGAAGAGGCGCGCGGCCTGGCGACGCTGCCGATGGCCGGTCACCTGGCCGCGTCCGTGGCGGCGGCGACGGCCGAAGCCGCGTGGCTGGAAGGGCGGCTCGCCGACGTGCTGGCCGAGGGGCTTCCGCCGGGCGCCGCTGCGGAGGGCACGGCGGCCGAGCGCGATCCCCTTGGCGCGTTCGAGCTGCGCAGCTGGCGGTGGCGGGCCGGTGCTGATGACGGCGGCGCGGATGACTTGCCTGAGCCGTACCGCATGCTGCTGAGCGGTGACCGGCATGGGGCAGCGCAGTGGTGGCAGCAGAAGGGCAGCCCGTACGAGGCTGCGCTGGCGGTGTCAGGATCAGGCGACGTGGCCGCGCTGCGCACGGCAACCGAGGTGCTGCGCGGTCTCGGCGCGCGGGCAGCGGTCGCGGTGCTCGCTAGGGAACTCCGGGGGCTCGGAGAACGCGGAGCGCCAGAGCGGCGACGGACGGTCGCGGCCACGCGTCCGGTAGGCCTGACGCAGCGCGAGTTCGAGGTGCTCCAGCTGCTCACCGCCGGGATGCGCAACGCCGAGATCGCTGGGCGCCTCGTCGTGTCGACGCGAACTGTCGAGCATCATGTGTCGGCGGTACTAACGAAGCTGAACGTGCGAACCCGCAGCGAGGCCGTCGCGGTGGCCATCCGCTTGGGCCTGGTTCAGACGTAACGGGGGAGGTTGCGTGTTCGTCGATGGCATCGAGCACCGACCGCTCACCTCAAGCTTTTGCGAGCGACGCGCGGAGGTCACCGAGCGCGTCCTGCAGGGCTGCCGCGATCCCGTGCCGGGGATCTCTCGCCCAGTCATCCGTCGCCGTCATGTAGATCGTCGTCGCGGCCTGCGCGGCGAAAAACGCCTCGCGAGCTCCCACGCCGCGAGCGGCGAGAGCGGCCGCGACGGATGCCGTCAAAGAGGCCATCTTGGCGAGCTCTCGCTCGCGCAGCTCGGGAGAGGAGTCGATGATCTCGCGCCGGGCACGCACAAGGTCGGCGAAGCCCTCCATGTCGGCTCCGGCTTCTGTGTATGCCGCTATCGCGGCGTCCAGCGGGTACGCCCCGTCGGCGTCGGCGAGCGCGGCGACGACGCGCGCCTCGAGCACATCGGCCTGGGCGAAGAACACCTCGCGCTTGTCGGCGAAGTGGTTGAAGAACGAGCGCTTCGTAAGCCCCGCGCGCTCGGCGATGTCAGCGACCGTCACGTTCTCGTAGCCGCGCTCGATGAAGAGTTTCATCGCCGCTTCCTGCAGGCGGCCTCGTGAGTCAGGTGCCCATCGCCCCATGAATCCATCCTAGCCGCTATTGCACTCGGTGTAGTCATGACATATAGTGACTGCGCACAAGCGCGGCGCCACCTGGGCTGAGGCGCGGGTCGGTGCCCGCGGCGCGAAGAGCGCCTACTCGATTCTTCGCGAGTTCGGCGACGCTCCGTACCCCGGCATGCCGTCGCTGATTTCCCGCACGCCCCTGCCCATGGCCACCCTCATGCTGTGGGGAGTCTCGCGCTCCCGGTTCCGTGAGGCCATCGGCACCTCGCAAGAGGAATGCCGCGGGCTCGTCGACCTGCTCGTCGCCGAGGCCCGTCAGCGGGGCGCGGACTCCGCGAACATCGATCGCGTCCTGGGCATGCGCCCCAAAAGCGAGGAAACCTTCGCTGCCGTGTAGCGTGCCGCGGGCGATCTCGCGGTTTCGAACTCGCTGAGCTGCGTGAACCCCACGCCCGGTGCGGCTGGTCATGTCGGTCAGCCGCACCGGGCGAAGCAGTTCACCGGTATGCCTGGTGCAGCCTGGCCGGAGGAGCCAAACAAGATCAGGAAGATAGCCGCACTGTCACCACACGCCGGGGATGAGGTGCTTCGTGCAGTCCCGGTAGGCGAGGTACGGATCGCCCAGCACTCGGGTCAGCTCGGATTCCTCGACCTGGATACGCCGCAGTGTGGCCACCAGTGGCAGCAGTATGCAGATGGCGAGCCCTGGCCAGTTGCCGAAGGCGAGCCCGAAGCCGGCCGCTATGAGCAGCAGGCCAGAGTACGAGGGGTGGCGGACCCACCGGTAGGGGCCGTGCGACACGACGGCCTGCCCCGCATCGACCTCGACCGTAGTCCGGAACGAGCGGCCGAGCACCACGATGGCCCACACCCGGACGGCTAGCCCGAGCCAGATGACGACCAGGCCGACGGCGATTGGCCAGCCGTCGTTCCCTGCGCCGGGAATCCACAACGGTGAATGCTTGCCGATCACGAACGACAGCACGTCGGCCACTACGACCGCCACCACGAACAAGCCGAAGTTCAGCGCCCGGGTGCCACGGTCCCGGCCGGTGCCGCCTTTGCCGCGGGCGTCGTCCCGCAGACGCAGGCTTATCTCAAGGACCAGCCAGGCGATCCCTGTCAGGGTGAGCAGAATCGGCGCGACTGTCATCCGTCCTCCGCTGCCAACGGCACGACGTGCCGACCGATACCTAGCCCCAGATGGACTATATCGAAAAGTGTAATAGAGAAACCTGCGTGGTGCGGTGATGTGGCCGGAAGCCCGAAGATCCGCAGCCCGGTGGCTGCCCTGGCTGAGCGCCCGGCTCGCGCTACGATCAGCAGGCGATCACCAGATCAGCGGGACGAGGCGCGGATGGCCCGAGGCATAGCTGTTGTACCGGTCCCCGAGCACTGCCAGCAGCGCCTTCTCCTCTGCGCGGATGCGCCAGATGATGGCCGTCAGCGACAGCAGCGCGATGACAGCGAGGCCAACCCAGTTAGCGGACGCGAGACCGAAGCCCAGGCAGGCCAGCAGGAACCCCGCGTGACCGGGGTGACGGAGCACGCGATACGGGCCGGTGGTGACGACGGCTTGGTCGGGCCTGACCGCGATGGAGAAGTTGAAGTAGCGGCCGCCCAGCGCCCGGAACGACCATCCGCGCAGTCCCATCCCCGCGATTATGGCCAGCACGCCAGCCATGAACGCGGCACCGCCCGGCCTAATCGCGGCATCCGGCATGACCGGCGGGGCCAGATAGAGCATCACGGTCGAAGCGACCAGGCAGGCCCCGGCAACGAACCAGAACCCGCGCTGGCCGGCCCGCACGCCCCTGGCTTGGCGCCGCCCCCTGGTGAACTCAGCCAGTTCCATCAGCAGCCAGGCCACCTCGACGACCATGAGCAGCGCACCGACGGGATGGGAGTCAAAGTACGGCCTGGTCGCTCCGGCGCCGTGCAGCGTATGGCTCACCAGCAGCGCGATCCCGCAGGCGACCACGGCCGCCGCCAGCACCGCACGGCACGCCACGGCCCGGCATCGCTCGACGGCCGCCCCGGCAGCCAGGCCGAGCGCCGCCCGCAGTGGCGTGGTCTCACCAGCCATGATGAGCTCGTCGGCTAGGTCGGCGACCTCGCAGCCGTACCGGTCGCGCCAGCCGCGCGGGTATAGCGCCAGCACCCTGCGGTTCATGGCAGCGCCTCCGCGATGCGCCGCAGGCCCACGTGGGCGATCCGTGCCACCTCGGAAAGGCGAATCTGCAGGTACTCCCGTCCCGCCGCGGTGATCCGGTACGGGTGCCGCCGGTCCTCCGCAGGCAGGGCCTCGACCAGGCCGGACTTTTCCAGCACGGCAAGCGCGCCGTACAGGGTGCCGGCTCCGAGCTTGACCCCGGCGAACTCCTCGATGTCCTTGATCAGCGCATACCCGTGCCTGGGCGAGCCCGCCAGGCTGGTCAGGATCAGGATGCTGCGGTCCGACGATCCTCGGATCGAGTCTCTGGTCATGCGCCCGCCTGCCTGGTCAAGATCTGCGCTTGTCCTCCGGTAACAATACATCGGAGAGTGTAATAGTTCCGCAGCCTGAGCGTTTACCGCGCGACGGCGTCCCCTGGCGGCTGCAACTCCGGGTACTGGTCAAAGCACTCCGTTATTGCCTCCACCGAATCGGCGGTCGTCGCGAGACGAGAGAGAACGTCGAGTGAGGCGTCGAGTTCGTCGTGCGGTTGATCGAGGGGATCAACCCTGATTCGGTCGCACCAGTACCAGCCCGAGACCTCGACTTTGTTGAGGGCAGCGACGTCGTTAATCAGACTGCCTCGCAGTTCGTCCCATCCCCAGAGCTCTCCGTTGCCGTACAGGGCCGGCATCGAAGCACCGCTGCGACATTGATTCCACCCCGTGAAGCCATTTTGAAAGTCGTCACCGGTCAGGTCGCTGCGTCCGATTTGGGGATCCGTAAGCCGCCAGTTGTCGCCGTCCCAGTACTCGACCACCCAGTGATCGATCCACCGTCGCGCCACGAGATACCCAGCGAAGCCGCACCGCACGCGGGCTGGTGTACCCGTGGCGCGCAGCAAGGCGCAGTGCAACAGGGCGAAGTGGTAGCAGAAGCCGACCATCCGCCGCTCTGCGGGCCGCTTGAGGTCGAGCGGGCTCGGGTCGAGGCTGATCACGTTGTCCAAGATCGCCTCGGCACCGACAGTCTCCATATGTGACATGCGGTCGGCCGAGAACTGCAGGCCCCGACTGTTCGCTACGAAATTGTGGATCAGCAGTCCTCGCACGACTGTGCCGAGCGCCTCGGGATCGGCCGGGAGTGCTAACACGAGTTCGCTGTGGCGTCCGAGATCGGATGTCGGGCTGGGCCGCCGGTAGAAATCGGCAATCTCGCTCATGAAAGGGAACGTACACGCCGCTACTGACACCGCATCTCAGTAAGACGCACTAGCCTTCGCGGTTCCGAGCCTTTCACTCTCGCTCAAACGCGTTCACTGAGCTCCGGGTGGCTCATATTTAGCAATGCAAGCCTCTGACATTGACTGTCTCGCAACAGCACGCAGGAGGATGACGATGCCCGTGTGGATCTGCGCCACGTGCGCCAATCACTACCCCGATCAGGAACCGCCGCCAAGGGACTGCGTCATCTGCTCCGACGAGCGGCAGTGGGTGCCGTCTTCGGGGCAGCGGTGGACGACGGCAGCGGAGTTGGCAAGTGGCGGGCACCGCAGTGACGTCCGTGAAGTCGAACCGGGCCTGCTCGGCATCGGCACCGATCCGCCTGTGGCGATCGGCCAGCGGGCCCTGGTGATCCAGACTCCGAACGGCAATCTGCTCTGGGACCCTCCCGGATTCTTCGACGAGCATGCCATCGCCAAGGTCAGGGACATTGGCGGTCTGCGCGCCGTCACCGCAAGCCACCCGCACTTCTACGGCTCGATCGTGGAATGGAGCCATGCGTTCGGCGCCGACATCCTCCTGCCCGAAGTCGACGCGCACTGGCTCACTCGCCCGGACCCGGCTGTGCGCACCTGGTCTGGATCACTGGAGGTCCTCCCGGGCGTCACCCTGGTGCAGTGCGGCGGGCACTTCCCGGGAAGCGCGGTCGCGCACTGGGCGGACGGCGCCGACGGCGCGGGCGTACTCCTCAGCGGCGACACCATCTTCGTGACGCCGGGAGAGGACCGGGTCACGTTCGTGTGGAGCGCGCCGAATCGGTTGCCACTGCCGGAACGAGCGGTCCGGGGCGTCGTCGAGGCCGTGCGCCCGTACCGTTTCGATCGCATCTACGGCGGCTGGTGGCAGCCCGTCGTGCGCACCGGCGCACGGGCGGTCGTCGAGGCCTCAGCCAGCCGGTACGTCGAGTTTCTGCGCGGCGACGCAGGGGTTGACTGATCTCGGCCACTGTCCAGCGCGCTAACAGTCGCGAACTCTTTACGGAAGACTTGTTTCGAGCGTAGTGTGCAGCCAGCTTGATCGGGACCGTCGCGACGACGCTATTGGGCGGCGCCCTGGCTGACCGCGTGAGTCGTAAGGCCATCTTGATTGCGGGTCCGGTGATTCAGGCCGCGGCACTTGGCGCGGTCGCACTGCTAGCCCGGCCAGGGCACGTTCCCCTCTTCGCGCTCGCCGCCCTGGCCTGCGTGAGCGGCCTGGCGAACGGCGTGACGCTTGCCGCGGGAACGCCTGCGATGCGCCGCATCGTGCCCAGGGAGCGGCAGGCCACGGCGACGAGTCAGATGCTTGGCCGGGACATGGCCGCCGAACTTATCGGCTCGCCGCTGGGCGGGTTCCTGTTCTCAGTGGCGAGGTGGCTGCCGTTCGGCGCGGACGCCGTTTCCTTCCTGTTCGCCTCGCTAGGCGCCGCGCTGATCCGGCAGCCGCTTGGACCTGACCGCGGCCCGGGCGAGCCGAACAGGTCCATGCTGGCCGACATCCGAGAAGGCGTCGCGTTCGTGCGGCAGCAGCCGTTTCTGCGGTTCGTCGTGATCTTCGGTTCGCTGATCAACGTCGTCGGCCAGGCCTGCAGTCTGATCTTCATCGCCTTGGTCAAATACCGCGGTGGCGGTCCGACTGAGGTCGGGCTCGTCATGTCCGTGGCGCTAGTCGGCGGGGTCGCGGGCGCGGCGGCCGCGCCGGTCATCATGAAGAAGCTGCAATCTGAGGATCGTGCCCGGCAGCCACCTGGTGAACTGGATCGACGGGCCGCCGCGCCGCGACATCGAATGGCCTGACCCCGACGGGGCCATCGACGTGACCGCCGAACCTGGTGACGCGCTGTTCTTCGACCGCCGCATTTGGCATGCCCGGTCGCGCAACTACTCCCCGCACACCCGCAAGGCCATGTTCTTCGGCTACACCTACCGGTGGACCGCCATCCGTGATGACATTGCCTCGATGGGGCCAGCGACTGGTTCACCCGGCTGACCCCCGTCCAGCAGCAACTGCTCGGCGGTCTCGACGACCTCGGCGGGGACCATGCCTGGGGCCACCACCCGGCCACCACCCCGCTGCACGGCTGGCTGAACGAGCGAGGCCTCCTCGACCCGACGAATCCCCCGCTGCGGCCCTGAGGTACGGCTCGCCCGCGCTCGCGGGTGACGCGGGCCTGCGCCGCGATCCGCTTCCGCCGGAGCCGGGCGCTTCGGACGGTGATGTGACACGAGAGCTAGACCTAGGCCGCGTGCACCTGGCCGTTAGCTTCCGGACGCCCGGATGCCCGCCTGGCGAATAGCTCCTCGAGGTGCAAGGATCCGTCCTGGCCGTCGGCCTCTAGGCACGACTCGATGGCCTGTCCCATTAGTTGCCCGAGGCGTTTCATGACCTCTAGATCCTTCTCGGGCGGGCGGTAAGGCCGCGGATAATGCGTCGATAGCATGCCGAGCAGATGTCCGTGTACGTCGACTAGTGGCGTCGACTGGACCGCCCGGTATCCCGACGCAGCAGCTATCTCCCGGTGCGGCGCGTAGCGGGGGTCGGCGTTCACGTCGGAGATGACGGTTTGCGCATGCTGCTGCGCCGCCATCGCGCAAGCCGACCCGCTGTCTTCATCGACGACGGCGAAGTACTCGAGGAACTCGTCGCTAAAGCCTGCCTCCGCCGCGATTCTCAGCGAGCCCGTCGCGGGGTCGACGATCTGGACGTTGCCACGGTCTGCTCGCAGCAGCGAAAGCGCGTCTTCGAGGCCCTCATCGATTACTGCCCGAGCTTCAGCTAGCGGTTGCAGTAGCTGTGTTCGAGCCGTCAGATTAACCATGGTGACCCTCCGGATACTCTGCCGGGGCAGCTACGTTTTTCATGTTACCTCGCGTTGCCGACGCGGCCATCTGCGCTGCTCTGTAGTGGGATGCCGACTTTCGCTATGTCGCGTCGAAGAGCGGTGAGCGCAAGTTTGTTTATCCTTGCGCAAATTTGCAAAACACATTTTTGTATTTTGCGCGGATAAATCGAAGCGGTCTGTTGTTGTTGCCTGCCCGGCCTCAGGCCCGCTAGCAGGCGGTTTGCTAGTTGCTGGGCTCTGCAATCTTGCGCAACGTGAGGTCTGCTACCGAGCC